>Ga0334882_1002204_pt1 | contig 20672 bp, 11 predicted proteins | sample GraSluR1_MG_5_FD_207226 | JGI IMG/M metagenome (GOLD analysis project Ga0334882, IMG submission 207226) | Sludge microbial communities from methane-producing bioreactor in Wageningen University, Netherlands - Granular Sludge_15_04-R1 | ecosystem: Engineered > Bioreactor > Anaerobic >...
GTTGCGGTACAATCGGAGGGTAGTCAGAATTTGGTGGGTAATCTTAGTAATCCAGAATTTAGAATACACCCGAGCAGCACTATTGCTGACTCCATTTCTGTCGATATACCCCGAAACTTCTATATGGCAAAACAATTTATTGAGATGTATAAAGGGGAATCGATTATCGTTTCCGATGATGAGATTATCAATGCATCAGCAGTCCTTGCTCGCAATACAGGAATCTTTGCCGAACCAGCAGCCGCAGCCGCTTTTGCGGGTATGTTAAGGTATTCCAATGATGGAAAACTTGCCAAAGGCAGTAAAAATGTTGTACTTTTAACGGGAAGTGGACTAAAGGATTTAAAGGGAGTGGAAAGTATTGTGAAAATCCCAGAGGCTGTTGAGGCGAGCATTGAGATTATTAGAACACTGATAACATAGATTTAACTGATTTTCACTGATAATCATACAAATCGGTGAAAATCTGTATTGTTTGTGTTATCTGTATTCCATAAAGAAATAATAATATGATATCATTCACATTAAACTCATCCCTAATCACCTACACGAGTGATCCCAATCGTACCCTACTCGATTTCCTGCGGAACGATATGCACCTAACCGCCGCCAAGGATGGCTGCTCTGGCCAGGCTACTTGTGGTGCTTGCACTGTTGAGATTGATGGGCAGGCTAAACTTGCCTGCGTTACCAAAATGGGTAAGCTGGAAGGCGTAAATGTGCTAACAATGGAAGGTTTTCCTGACTACGTCAAGGATACCATCGCAAAATCGTTTGTGAATGGTGGTGCTGTTCAGTGTGGTTTTTGCATTCCTGGTTTTATCAGCAGGACAAAAGTACTTCTTCAAAACAATCCCAATCCTACCATTGAAGAGATTCGTCAAGCCTTAAAACCGCACATCTGCCGTTGTACTGGATATAAAAAAATCGAGGAATCAATTCTTTTCGCTGCCAATGCCCTTAGGGTTAAAAGGTCAGTTGAACTGAATCAAACATCAGGGAAAGTTGGTGTTTCTCATCCTAAGTATGGTGCTTTCGAAACCGTTATTGGGAAAAGGAAATTTACCGAAGATATCTATCTCGAAGGTATGCTCTTTGGAGCATTAAAGTTGAGCGACCATCCCAAAGCTATTGTAAAGAGAATTGATGCGTCAAAAGCAGAAAATTTGCCCGGCATTCATCGGATTTTTACTGCTGCGGACATTCCAGGAGAAAAAATGATAGGCTTGATCTATAAGGATCAATCGATAATGGTGGGCGAAGGAAAAACCACAACCTATATCGGCGATGTAATTGCGGGTGTAGTTGCTGAGAGTGAAGCCATTGCCCGAAGGGCAGCTGACCTTATTGAGGTTGAGTACAAAGTGCTCAAACCCGTTACCGATGTATATAAAGCCATTGACGGAGACAGAGTTCATCCTGATAAACCAAATCATTTCAGTTCAACTTGTTTCACGGTAGGTAATGTTGATGATGCCTTTTCAAAGGCAAAATATATCTCAAACGGACGATACAAAACTCAACGCGTTGAGCACGCATTTCTTGAGAAGGAATCAGCAGTTGCCCATCCTGATGGTAATGGTGGTATTGTTGTATATAGTCAAGGTCAAGGTATATACGTTGATCGTAAGCAAATTGCAGCAATTCTCAACCTTCCTGAAAATAAGGTTCGTGTAATACTTGTCCCAAATGGGGGTGGTTTTGGAGGTAAGGAAGATTTAACCGTTCAGGGTCATGCTGCCCTATTTGCATTGCTAATCAACAAACCCGTTAGGGTTTCACTCTCTCGCAGCGAATCTATTCGCCTTCATCCAAAGCGCCATCCTGTTTTTATGGATATGGAACTGGCTGCCGATGCGAACGGCAAACTAGTTGGTTTGCGCCTGCGAGCTGTTGGCGATACGGGTGCCTATGCCTCTGTGGGAACTAAAGTGATGGAAAGGGTTGCTGGTCATGCAACGGCAGGATACTTTGTACCTAATGTCGATATCGAAGTAAAAACGGTTTATACCAACAATTTACCCTGCGGGGCAATGAGGGGTTTTGGTGCCAATCAGGTTGCCTTTGCCATTGAGAGCTCTATCGATGATATTTGCTATCAGGGAGGGTTTGATCGATGGAAGTTTCGTTACGATAATGCTTTGGTTGATGGTCTTGCCACATCCACCGGACAAATAGTATACGGAGTAGGAATTCGAGCGTGCCTCGAGGCAGTTAAGGATGATTTTTACAAAGCAAAATATGCAGGTTTAGCTTGCGCCATAAAGAACTCAGGCGTGGGGAATGGGATGATTGACGAATCAAAGGTGATCATCGAAATCCTTTCTGAGAACAGAGTGCTTATAAAACATGGGTGGACCGAAATGGGACAAGGCGTGCATAGCATGGCGCTGCAAACATTTTGTCAGGAAACAGGTATCGATCCCTCAATTATTGATGTTATTGTTGACACAGAGGCTGATATTGAAACAGGAATGACCACCTCATCGCGCGGAACTGCACTTCTCGGGTTGGCAATTATCAACGCCTGCAAGGCGTTTAAGGACGATTTGAAAAATCATTCTTTGAAAGGATTAGTTGGAAAATCCTACTTCGGTCAGTATGTATGCGACTGGACAACCAAACCAGGAACTCCCAACGTGGAACAGAAAACCCATTACTCATACGGTTATGCTGCTCAGCTTTGCATCCTAAACGAAAAGGGTGAAATTGAAAAGATTATTGCCGCACACGATGCAGGGAAAATAATGAATCCCATGCTTTTTGAGGGACAAATACAAGGTGGTGTACATATGGGTTTAGGCTATGCCCTATGCGAAGATCTACCCATGAAGGATGGTTTTTTGGTTAGCGATAAAATGGGTGACCTTCAAATACTTCGAGCACACCAAACCCCCGAAATTATTGTAAAGGGAGTAGAGGTTGCCGATCCTATTGGTCCTTACGGAGCAAAGGGTATTGGCGAAATTGGTTTAGTGCCAACAGCAGCAGCTGTGGCTTGTGCGTTCTACTCTTATGATGGAGTGAAAAGATTAAGGTTACCACTTAAACCCAAAAATAACGGATAAGAAAAAGTGAGTAAATGTTTTTTTTAACATAACTTTCAACAATAAAATATCATCAGAAAAAAAAGTTTAAAAACCTAATCTTTTATCGAATTAAAAAATTGTTTTTCCTATTTAAATGCATTAGGTTTGTCAATCTTTAACTCATTAATGCCTTTTTTGCTTTTATGTATTTTTTAAGAAAAGTTTTACACAGCCTTTTATCATTTTTTTTAATAATTAACCTGATTGCTGGAGTATCGGCAAAGGAAATTTCCTATCCAATTAAGCTAAAATTCAACCCTGAGTCTTCCGATTCAGCATACATTAAATCATCCATTGATTCTCTTGAACTTCTTATAATTCAAAAGCAATGGAGTAAAGCCATTGAAAAATCCTTCTACATTGAAGAGTATGCCCATAGTAATAATACGTCGTCCTTACTATCTTATCTATTATCGCTCAATGGATTGATTTACCAAAACATAGGAGAACTTAATTATTCCCTAATTAGTTTTCAAGCATCATTACAAATCGAAGAGCAAAATGGTAACCCTGAAAATCAAGCATCTTTGCTAAATAGCATAGGTGAGGTTTATACAGATATGGGGTACTTTTCCAATGGATTAAAAAACTTGTATAGCGGATTGAAGTTTACTGAAGAGAACAATGATCTCTATAATCAATCGAAAATCCTTCTATCAATTAGCCGGATATTTGTTAAGCAAGATGATTATAATAATTCTTTGAATTTGCTTAATAAAGCCGAAAGTATAGCAAAAGATGAAAATATTCCAAGTTTAATGCCCAAAATACACAAAATAAGAGGTGCCATTCATGTTCAAGAAGGAAGATTCAATGAAGCTCATAGTGAGTACTATAAATCTTTAAAGGGATACAGAAAACTTAATGATAGTTTAGGAATAGCGAATACTTTTTATTGTATCGGAAGCCTTTTATGCAAACAGGATAGATTCAAAGAATCATTACATTACCACCAGCAATCAATTAACTATAAAGAAAAATATGGTTATCTAAAAGATCTTGCCATCTCATTTCATGGCATCTCTGAAACCTACTTAAAATGTGATAATATTGACAGCGCACTGCACTTTGCAACTAAATCAATTGATTTAGCTCAAAGGTTTAATATGTTATACCTACAAAATCAAACAGCCAATATTTTATCGACCATATACGAAAAGAAGGGTGATTATAAAATCGCTTTGTACTGGCTAAACAAGAGAAATATAATTCACGATAATATCTTTAGTATCAACAATACAAGGATGATCGTACAATTTGAGAATAGCTTTGAATTTGAGAAATTAATTGAGAAACAACGAATCGAGCAAGAGAAAAAAGATCTTCAGATGGTAGAACAAACTAAAAGGAATATGCTTGTTCGTCGCTACCTTGCTCTTTCAACCATATTGACTTTTTTCGTCATGCTTGCATCCCTTTATGGCTATAACCAAAAAAGGAAGCATGGCAACCTTCTTAAGGAACAAAACGAAGAGATTAGAGCACAAAATGAGGAGATTGAGGTTCAAAGAGAAAATTTGTTTCAGCTAAATGAAGAGTTGGTACAAAAAAACGAAGTAATATCTCGAAACTTAGAGGAGATTGAAAAGCACCGAAATTCTCTTGCCAATCTTGCATGGGAGCTCCAAGAGAGAGCTGATCTTATTCAAAGACAAAGAGATGCCCTCTTTAATCAAAAAAAAGAGATTACTGACTCGATAATCTACGCCGAGAGAATACAACGGGCTCTTCTACTTCCAAATGATAATATCAAAAAGATATTTTCTGATGGTTTTGTATTCCATAAACCCAAAAATATTATCAGCGGAGATTTCTATTGGATTAGTGAAATTCGTGGTTTTAAACTTTTTGCCGTTGCCGATTGTACTGGACATGGGGTGCCAGGTGGCATCATGAGCATGCTTGGTATGGCATACCTCAATGATATTTTGAATAAGGAGCATATCACAAAATCAAGCGATGTACTTGAGGAAATGAGAAGTAGAATAATTCAGTCTCTACGACAAAACAAAAATGGGAACGGGAATGGAAACGAAGCGGAGAGTTACGATGGTATGGATATGGCCATGTGTGCCCTTAACACCAATACCATGGAACTTCAATATGCGGGAGCGTATTTACCCATTTACATTTTTAGAAAAAATGAGGTTAAAAAGGCTGAACCTATTGTTGTTAAAGAGGATAGGATGCCTGTTTCACAATATATCAAAACTGACCCTTTCTCCAATCACTGCATAAAAGTTGAGCCAGGCGACATGGTTTACCTGTTCTCCGATGGTTATTCAGACCAGTTCAGCAGCGATGGTAATAAGTTCAATATTTCAAGGTTTAAATCATTATTGTCATCAATATACCATTTAGATGGCAACCAACAACATGAAATTATTTCAAAAACTTTCGAAGAGTGGAAAGGTGACCATTTTCAGGTTGATGATGTGCTGGTAATGGGTCTTAGAATATAGCTTATTCCCTTTAATTATTCTATTCATTTTTTTAATTCATATCATATACAATTTCCCAACCCTATATACAAACCTTGCCAGAAGAAAAGGTTTACGGTTTTTTATCCTACCTTTACTTTTTAAATTTAATTGTGAAAAAACAAAAGTACAATGGGTGTAGTTATATTACATTTCAAAATAACCAATAGCAATGTCTATACTACTTAAAAATTCTACTTACATAAACTGGGACACCCTTGAATTTTATCAGACAAATATCATTGTAAATGATGGTATTAATGGTACAATTCGCTTTATTAATGATTTAAAGGAACTGGATAGATACATCGATTACCAAACCATCGATTGCAAGGGAAAACTGGTAACCAAATCGTTTGCTGTTGGCCATCATCACGCCTACTCGGCAATGGCAAGGGGTATGCCCGCTCCAAAAAAACAACCTGATAATTTTTCAGAAATTCTACAGTACGTTTGGTGGACCCTTGACAAATGCCTGGATAAGGAAACCATTGAATTAAGCGCATTGGTTACAGCTATGGCTTGCGCAAAAGCTGGCTCAACCTTTGTTATTGACCATCATGCTTCACCAAATTTTATAAAAGGATCGCTTGAAATAATGGCAAGGGCATTTGAAAAGGTTGGTATCAACCATCTGCTTTGCTACGAAATTACCGACCGCGATGGAATGGATAAAGCCCTAGATGGGCTAAAGGAAACCGAAAATTACTTGCAAAATCATCAGGGTTTAGTTGGGCTTCATGCATCGTTTACCGTTGGAGAAAAAACATTGAAAAACGCGGTTGACATGATGAATCGATACAATTCGGGAATCCATGTTCATGTTGCTGAGGACTTATACGATCAGGAGCATTGCAATTCAACTTATAAAAAACGTGTCATACAAAGATTCTTCGATGCAGGGCTGTTAAACTCAGCCAAAACTATTTTGGTTCATTGCCTCCACCTTGATGATAAAGAGCGAGATTTGATCTCAAATTCACCATGTTGGATTGCCCAGAATGCAGAAAGCAATATGAACAACAATGTGGGTTTCTTCAATGGAAAAGGTTTAGGCGAAAATATCATGATAGGTACTGATGGCATGCATAGCGATTTGCTACAGAGCGCCAAAGCTGCTTTTTTCGTTGGGCAACGTTTTGACAACATTGATTACCCTTCGGCATACCGCCGATTTAGAAATGTACATCGCTACCTGAGAAACAATGGCTTCAAAGGTGATGGTGATAACAACCTCGTTGTGATTGACTACAATACTGCCACCGAAATCAATAAGGATAATTTCTTTGGACATTTTATCTTTGGGCTTAATTCAAATCATATTCAACATGTTATATCAAGTGGCAGGTTAATAGTTCATAACCAAACATTGATAAACGTCAATGAGAACGAAATCCTTGCACATTCGCGAAAGCAAGCAAAACGGCTTTGGGAGTTGATGGTGAGATAGACCCGTCCGACCGCTCATAGCGGTCTGACGGGTAAGGAAGCGCTCTAAGAACCAACAATCCCGTCCGACAGTTCCAAGCGGTCAGACAGGTAAAAATTGCTTAATGAAATGTATTTCGAAAAAGACGACATATACCATATTTACAATATGGGTAATAATTCCCAGCCCATTTTCTTTTCCGAGGAGAACTATCGGTTTTTTTTACGAAAAATTGAGAATGAGATTAAGCCAGTTTGTGATATTATTGCATATTGTTTAATGCCAAATCATTATCATCTAATGGTAAAAGCAAATGAAGGATCAGTAAAAAATTTTGATAATTCTAATCTACAGCTGTTATCAAGGAAAATAGGGACATTACAAAGTTCCTATACTCAAGCAATAAACAAACAATATGGTACATCAGGTTCAGTTTTTCGTCAGAAAGCGAAGGCTAAAAGTCTTTCACAGGTTTTTCTTGGGGCTGAAAGGTATTTTGATTATGCGCTGAGTTGTTTTGTTTATATCCATCAAAATCCTTTGAAAGCAGGTTTGGTGAAAAGAATCAAAGATTGGGAATTCTCTTCATTTCAAGAGTATTCCTCAGCAAACGAATTAAGTATTTGCAATAAACCATTAGCATTAGAAGTCCTAGGCATTGAGAAAGAGAAATTTAAGGGGATCTTTTATAGGGAAACATCTTATGAGCTATAAATTAAAGAAACTCGTCCGACCGCTCATAGCAGTCAGACGGGTAAACGACACATCATATGAACGATAATCTAAAGAAAACCGTCCGACCGCCCATAGCGGTCAGACGGGTTAAAATATTATAAATATGGATATTAGCTTTTTAGAGTGGATTGGTTATATAGCATCTGTAATTATTGCCCTTTCCATGGCAATGAGTTCAATTGTAAAATTCCGATTAATTAATCTTTTCGGTGCAATCCTTTTCGCAACCTATGGGTATGTTATCGGAGCCTATCCGGTGGGTGCTCTTAACACATTTATTGTATGCGTGGATGTTTATTACCTCTATGGAATCTACTCCAGAAAAGAGGTTTTCGAAATCTTAGAAGTGCGAAGCGAAAATCGATACTTAATTCGTTTCCTTTCATATCACAATAATGATATCCAAAAGTTTTTTCCGGGATTTAACTACAAACCCGAACTCAATACCGTTAGCTTCTTCATTCTAAGAAATATGGCTGTAGCCGGTGTTTTCCTTGCACATAGAATTGATGAGAATGTTCTTAAAGTTGGTTTAGATTATGTAATACCAGAGTATCGCGATTTTAAAAATGGTAGGTTTGTATACATAAACCTTAGAAATAAGTTTATTGAATCTGGGTTTACAAGGGTAATTGCTGGCAAATCGAGCAAAAAACACGAGAAATATCTTAAAAAACTTGGTTTTGCTGAGAATAATGAAGGATTGTTAGGGAAAAAACTACTATAGTAGACTAAAAATTAATATGTATTTTCTCCATTAATTAAAGAAATAAATGGAATTTCTTATCAAAAATCCAACCATTGTTACATCAACCCAAGCATTTGAGGGCGATATACTTATTGCCGAAGGCAAAATAAAAACCATAGACGCTAATCTAAGAATTGAAAGTGCCAAAATCATCGATGCCAAAGACAAAATGGTCTTTCCATCAGGAATCGACCCACATGTACATTTCCATTTACCTACACCAGCAGGATATTCCGCAGATGACTTCAACTCTGGCTCAAAAGCTGCACTTTTTGGAGGGACAACCACCATCATTGATTTTGTAACGCCAAACAAGGGTCAATCGCTTATCGATGCCCTAGACCAAAGGATTAAGGAGGCAAGCAACTCTCTAGTCGATTATTCATTTCATGTAAGCCCTGTTGAATGGAGAGATACCACTGAGCAGGAGATTCGGGAATGCATCAAACATGGGTTGAAATCCTTCAAAATCTACATGGCTTACAAAGATTCAATTGGTATTAACGATGATGTGATTTTGAAGGTTATGCAAACAGTTGCCAGCGCTGGCGGTCTGGTTACAGTTCATGCCGAGATGGATGATGAGATAGAGTTGCTACGCAATAAATTCTTTGCCGAGGGCAAAACGGAGCTATTGTACCATCCGCTTACCAGACCACCTCATACCGAGAGTGAAGCCGTAAAACGGGTTATTGAAATGGCCGCTCAAACTAATTGCAACCTATACATCGTTCACGTATCGGCGAGAGAATCAGTTGATCATATTCGCAGAGCCCAAGACTCTGGTCAAAAGGTTTTTGCTGAAACCTGCCCTCAATACCTGCTGCTCAACGATTCTGCCTACTCAGAGAGTTTTGAGCAAGCAGCAAAATATGTGTTAAGTCCTCCACTTCGTAAGAGAGAGGATTCTCAGACCCTTTGGGCTGCAATAGCTGATAGCACTATCCAAACCCTGGGAACAGACCACTGCCCATTTACACAGAAGCAGAAGGAGTTTGGCATAAATGATTTTCGAAAAATCCCCAATGGGGCAGGAGGAGTTGAGCATCGTATGGCATTGCTTTACACCTATGGTGTATTGGAGAATAGAATCAACCTTAATCAATTTGTTAGCCTTACTTCAACACAAGCTGCAAAGATATTTGGGCTTTATCCCAGAAAAGGTGAAATAGCTGTGGGGTCAGATGCCGATCTGGTGATTTGGAATCCAAGATCAAAGGGAGTTATCTCAGTAAAGAATCATCACTCATTAGCGGATATTAATATTTTTGAAGGTACAGAAACCACTGGCAATGCAGAAATGGTTATATCCAATGGCAAAATAAAAATTGATAACGGAAAATTGGCTGATAATTCAACGGGGTACCTTTTAAAACGCTACTAACTAATTTCTTTATTCGCAAACCAATAACTCCTTGATCCCTTCTGATATTACGCTCATAATTGCTGCTTGCTGAGTTGTGAATTCATATACTTTATCGCTTTTAAACTCAACATGATTTATTTTGAGCGTTTTGCCATCAAGGATTGCTTCTACCCCATTGGTTTTGAAATAAAAAAAATGCTTATTTTCGGTTAGTACACTTACAATTCCTTTGTTTTTATAGTAAATATTAAGTTCATCATTTATCATCTCACAAAAGTACCCATTATCAGCCTCGTCAAACGACTCTTTGGTGAGAAAGACTCTTGGCTTATCCCTAAAAGGGGCTCCACTACTTGGGCAAAATGTAGTGCAATTACCGCACTCATTGCAGAAGTTGGCAATATTAAGCACCTGATAAGGTTGTGTTAAGCTAAATGTACCAACTTCCTCAATGGTTATTGAGCCATCATCTTTTTTAACTGCTCGTTGAATGGTGTATTTGCTAGGTTTAACTTTATAAGTATGATTTGCAAGGTTTGGACAAACGGTGCAGCATACGCTGCAAAACTCATCGCACAATAAACATCGTTTTGCCTCCTCAATAACATCATCCTCAAGTAGAGTAGTTGTTACCAAATTAAAATTTTTTCTTGAATTTAAAGGAATCTCCTGTGCTTTCGATGGCATCACCTTTCTTACTCTTTGGTACATATGCCATCCATAATCCATTGATTTTCTCTTATTCTTTGGTTTTGTTGTAAAACTAACTCCTTCCCTATCAATTATGATCTGTGCAACTTTTCGTCCATCGCCAATGGCATTTATTGCCGTTGAAGCACCTCGAAGAGCATCACCTCCAATGAACACATTGGCAACCTGAGTTTCATATTTGCCAGGGCTACTTTTTAGTAATTTATTATCGCCCATATCAAATGTTAACTCTTGTCCAATGGCCGGAATAATAGTATCAACCTCCAAATCAAATTCAGAATTTGGGATCTTTACCGGACTTTGCCTACCGCTTGCATCCATCTCTCCCAACGCCATTTTTGAACAAGTAAGTGAATACAGCTTACCATGCTTAGCATTAATTCTTTCAGGTGCAGCAAGCTCAATTATCTCAATACCCTCATCCATAACAGCCTTTATCTCACCCTGGTCGGCTGGCATTTCTTTTACTGTACGTCGATAAATCAAAAATACCTTTCCATTGTAATTTATTAAACGGTAAGCTGTTCGAGCAGTATCCATAGCGGTATTACCACCTCCAATTATGGCAATACGATTGCCGTAATCAGCAATATTTCCTTTCTTTACATCATCGAGAAATTTTAGTGGATCAATAACACCTCTTGCTCCAATGCCTTCAATATTCAACTTAACCGAGTTTTGTGCACCCGCTGCAATGTAAACATAGTCGCTTTGCATTTTGATTCGTTGAAAATTATCAGCATTGATCTCAAAATTGTAGTGTATTTTAACTCCTAATTCCTCAACCCTTTTAATATCGTTTTCAATGGCTCTTTCGGTTAAACGGAAGGCGGGGATCACTCCCGAAATCATACCTCCTGGTTTGGGTTTTCTTTCGTATATATCAACCCTAAAACCAGCCAAAACAAGGAAATAAGCACACGAAAGTCCTGAAGGTCCAGCTCCAATAATTGAAACCATTTTCTGGTTTTTCTTAAAAAGTTTCCTTGGACTTTTCGACATATGATTGGCAATAGCTGTTTCGGCAACATACCGCTTGATTTCGCGGATTAGAACAGAATGATCGTAGTTAATACGAGTGCATTTGGATTGACATAGATGATCGCAGATCATACCAGTAGTTTGAGGAAAAGGGTTGGTTTGCAAGATAACATCTCCTGCACTACTTAAGTCACACTGGGATGTAAAGTAATTATAATGGGGAATATCCTGATTTGTGGGACAGGTATCTTCACAAGGTGCATGGATACAATCGAAAAGACCTAATGGACGATTTGTTTTAATACTTGGATCATGCAGTGTAACCTTTCGATAACTTTCGTTATTCAGAACTCTTTCAGCATATGCATTTAAATTAATAAGCTGGCATTTATCGGTTTCAATTGCTTGACCTCTGCTTCTCTTTATAATATAATCCTCAATATTTCTAGCATTACAAACATCAAAACTATGCCAAAGTTCCTCAATGTATTGTCCTAAACGCCCATAACCTCCAGGTTTTAAAATATCTGAACAAATAGTTACCGGGCTTAGCCCACATGAAACGACATCAACTACATTGAATGCATCGGCACCTCCACAGAAAGAAATATCAAGTTTTCCATCAAAATCATTTTGCAGTTTTGCTGCAAGGTTTATAGAAATGGGATGTAATGCTCTGCCACTCATATACATCATCGTTTCATTGGGTGGAAAAACATTCTTATGGTTTTTGCTTTCAAGGGTATTTGTTAGTTTAATGCTAAGGTGAAGGTTATTCTCTTTGGCGGTTTTACTTAAATTTTTAATAATCTCTATGGCATCGGAATATTTTAAATCATGTTCAAATGCAGTGTCCGGAACGTGAGTTTCAAAGCCAGATTGCTTTAGAATACTTCTTAGTGCTTCTTTTCCAATTAGAGTTGGATTTAACTTGATTGCTGTGTGTAACTTCTTTTCATTCAATAAATAATGTCCTATCTTCTCAATTTCATTAGGAGGACATCCGTGCATTGTTGATAGTGTGACATTATTCGAAATCTGAGGGTTGATTTTAATATTTGTTATATGAGGATATACATCCTTTATGCTATCCAATTTCTCACCCAATTCGAAAGATGCATCGTTCATCTTTCTAAAGAACCATTGCACATTATCCTTAAGTATACCTTCGAGGTTGTACCCAACGCTCATGTTGAAAATTACACCTGGGTTGACCAAATCACCATAATTCAGCTTATCCTTTAAAATATGGATCAAAATCCAAGCATCAAGATACTGATTGAACGACTCATGTATTTTCAACTCCTGCGACCATTCACAGTTGTAACCTTCATCCTGCATATCGATACATGGTTTTGATATTTCCAGCTCATCAAGGGTTTGAATGGTTTTAAGCTCAATAAATCTTGCCCCTGTAAGCCACGCTGCAACGATATTCTGTGCCAATTGTGTATGTGGACCGGCAGCAACGCCTATTGGCGTTTCCATAATCTGTCCAAACCTTTCCGATCGCAATGGATCTGCCAATTGGGAAGAGAAAAAAAGTTTTCGAGGAATTCCAAATATTTGGTTCTGATCTTCGTACTGCTTTAGAATCAGCTTAAGTAAATGTTTCAATGTGAGCAGAAAAAACTTATCTGAAGCCATGGTTAATGAGTTTATTAAGAATTGCTAATATATGTAAAATAGCATTAAAAGTGAATTATTCCACTTTTTTTAATAAATTTATGATACAATGAAAAAGGAAAAAATTAAGTACAAGCATGCCTCTGCACTAGTCTTAGCCGCTGGATATTCACTCCGTTTGGGCAGACCAAAACTTTCGCTTTTATTCAATGAAAGTACCACCTTTCTCGAACAAATTATTGATCAGTATAAAACTTTTGGCTGTATCGATATTGTTGTTGTGCTTAATCAAGAGGGGATTGAAATAGTAAATAATGAGATAAAATATATCAACAACAGTGTTTTAGCGGTAAAAAATGATTTTCCAGAACTGGCACGGTTCTTCTCAATAAAGGTTGGCTTAAAGGCGTGTAATTCAAACTATCCTGTTTTCATTCATAATATTGATAACCCATATGCTGAAACAAAAATGCTACAAGATCTTTTATTAAAATTGAATAATTCTGACTATTCATATCCAGTATATAAGGGGAAAGGAGGGCATCCCGTTTTAGTTTCACCAAAGGTTATGCAGTCATTACTAAACGAACCAGCCAATGAGTTGAATTTAAAAGTATTTTTAAACCAATTCAAAAAATCTACTCTTGAGGTTGAAGATCAAAGAGTCATCTTAAATATCAATACCCAATACGATTACGAAATTTTTTTCAGACACCTTCAATAAACATTTTAAAAAAGCAATTACATTTAGAATAACCTATCTTCTTCTTCCTGCATTGGCCATTCTAACTATTCTTGGCTTAAAAATTGCCAAAACCTCCACTAAATCAACCTGTAAATCCATAACCCTTTCAATGTCCTTATATGCCATTGGAATTTCATCAACATCACCACCGATAAGTTCAACCTTATACTTATAAAGCATATCCTCCACATCCTTCCATGTAAAAAGTTTTAATGCCTGCGATCGCGACATGCTCCTGCCAGCACCATGTGAAGCAGAATTTAATGATTCTGGATTACCCTTTCCCTTTACAATGAAACCAGGATGAGTCATTGATCCGGGAATAATCCCTATGGCACCTCTACTTGCTGGAGTAGCACCTTTTCGGTGTATCACTACAGTATCCCCATTGGGTAGCTTTTCCTTCCAAGCAAAGTTATGGTGATTCTCAATGGTTGCTAAAGGTTCCATCCCAAGGTCAAGAGCAATTTTTTTGTGAATTTCTTGATGATTAGCCGATGCATATTCACCTGCAAGATTCATGGCTATCCAGTATTCATGGCCTTGCTCAGAGCCAAGGTCAAGCCATGCCAAATGACGGGCTTCCTTTGGAAGTTGAACCTTGCTCATGGCAACCCTTGAGTAATAACTTGCCACTTCGTTGCCAAATCCTCTTGAACCAGAATGCGATAACAAGGCAACATAATCTCCTTCTGATAAATTTATTTCTGGAACATCAGCCATAACCTTCAACTCTCCCCACTCAACAAAATGGTTGCCTGCTCCCGAGGTTCCAAGTTGACTGAAAGCCAAATCCCTATGCTGTTTTATGAATCTAGTGGCATTCCATTCCTTTCTATCAAAAACGGAAGTATCCAAATGGTTTTTATTCTTTGATCCTACACCAAATATGGTGTGCTGACCAAGTAAACCTTTTAGCTTATCCCTATTTTCTTGAATATGTTTAGGTGAGACAGCATATATCGACATACATATTCTACAGGCAATGTCAACCCCAACTGCATAAGGAATAACATAATTTTCCTGCGTAGCTAGCACTCCACCAATGGGTAACCCATAACCCTCGTGAGCATCGGGCATTAAGGCTCCTGCCAATGAAATGGGAAGGCTCATAGCTCTGTCCATTTGCGCTAGCGCACCCAGCTCTATCTGTTCTTTCCCGTAAATCGGATATGGTTTTGGTTTATCGGTAAGAAAAGCCTTTTGCCCAGGCTCATTAATAGTTGGATAGAGAAATACTGAGGAAATACTTGATTGAACCAGCTTACTTAAATCATACAGTTGATGTTTCTGCCATTGCTTCGAATCAGGTTCGTTTATCATACTTCGAATAGCAGCTAATAAATCCTCTTTGCTAATTAATCTTCTTTTAAGTAATCTGTTAGCCTCTCGGCTAAGTAATACTAGCACCTCGGGGTGGATAAAACCAAAATTACGTAAGTCCTTATTCGAAATCTTCGATTTTTTCATTCGAACATTAAATTCTTTTTGCAATATAATACAATAATAATATCATTTCAGAAAAACCTTTTAACGTTTTGTCAATAGAACATTTATAATTTAAGCAGAATATTATTGTTGAAACAAGGAGTAAATTTATTGGTATAAAAAATTTATGTTTTGGTCAAAATTTTAGTACGTTTTATTCAATATATGTATCTTAGTATGTGTTTTTTTAGTTTAAGCTATTAGTTCATCGATTAGAAAAAATTATTAGTGATGACAAAAATTGATATTCCAGCTACCGACGAATCACCAAAAGTAATCTTTGATACGGACCGAGGTATTCTTGAAATTGTGGGTAAAAGCCTTCCCGAAGATACCAAAGGGTTTTACGATCCTATTATAAAAGAGGTTCAAAAATATGTCAATAAACCTAATCCTCATACTGTTATCAACTTGAAACTAAACTATCTTAATTCTTCGTCAACGAAAAAGATACTAGAACTGGTTACTCATTTTGAAGCAATTGAAAAAAAGGGATTTTCCGTTGAGCTTAACTGGTATTACGAAGAAAACGATGACGATATGTTGGAAGAAGGGCAAGAGTTTAATCGTTTAACTGAATTAAGTGTTAATATTCAAAAAAAATTCAACATCCAATAATGCTTAGAAATCTTAATAAGATTACCACAATAAAACAAATAAAAAAACAGTGGAGTAAAGTTTTACTTATCCTATGCTTTTCCATTTTTGTACCTGTTAGTGCTCAAAAGGTTGTTGATATGCCTCCTGATATTCAGAAAGAGATTCAAGGGGATATCGCAATTGGCGAAGAATTTGAGAAAAAATCAGATTTTAATCAAGCTGCTTTTCTCTACAACAAATCAGCAAATGTTTACTGGGTATATGGACATTTAGAGAGTGCTGTCGGGTTATTCCAAAAAGCTTTAAATATGTCCGAAAGGATAGGAAACCTGAATGGAATTTATGTTTTAAACACAAACATCGGCTTAATCCATACCGATTTAGGTCAAAACGAGAAAGCTTTAGATAACTTCATTAAGGCTACAGAAACGGCTCGTAAATTAGGAAGAAAACATGATATCGCATCTTCTTTGCTAAACCAGACAAATATATGTTTTGAAGAAAACCTTCTGAATGAAGCTTTAAATAAGCTTAATGAAGCTCATCCTATTGCTCAGGAATTAAACGATATAAGGCTGCTACGTAATGCATACTCTCTTTATACAAAAGTGTATGATAAAATGGGTGAACGCGAGGAGTCTGCAAAATACTTTGAACTATTTGCTGCTGTTACGCGAAAAATTCAACAGGATGAAATGCAGAGAAAAGAGGAGGAAGCAAAAAATATGGTAAGTCAGGTAACTTCTAAGATTCTAGAGGTTGAGGCAGAAAAACAAGCAACCAAGAAAGAACTTCAAGAAAGAGATATTGAACTTGTTGAGAAACAAAAGTACTTGGAGCAAGCCGAACAGGAATCGCGCGAAAGGCTCATGCAAATTGAACTCTTAAGTAAGGAGAGGGAATTACAACAAGCCATAATCTCACGTCAAAAGTTGATTCAAAACATTTATATTGGAATCATAGTTACCATTTTGGGTTTTACAGCAATGATCTTCTATTTCTATCACGAGAAAAGAAAAGCGAACGCTTTACTTCAGCTAAAGAATACTGAAATATCACGACAAAACTCTGAGATACAAGAACAAGCCCAAAAACTCCGTGAACTAAACCAACTAAAAGATAAACTCTTTTCAATTATATCTCACGATTTAAGAAGTCCTTTGGGTTCATTATACACACTTTTAACCTTAACAAAAGAGGGTTATTTTACTGAGGAAGGGTTTAAGGGTGTAATAGATGAACTATCCAAGAACGTAGGTTACACATCCGAACTTCTTGAGAATTTGCTGAAGTGGGCTCAAAGTCAAATGCAAGGGACAAAAATTAATCCTAACAATTTCAATTTGATAGAGGCCACAAACAGTAAACTGGAATTTTATGCTGAGCAGGCAAAGGCAAAAGGAATCACTCTTAAGAATTTGATTGACGATGGAATATCAGTTTATGCTGATCGAGATATGATTGAATTAGTTCTGCGCAACCTTATTGCTAATGCCATTAAGTTTAGTGATAATGGAAGTACTGTTGCTGTGTCGGCAAAACAAAAAATGGAAGAGATCGAAATTTGCGTATCTGATACAGGTCAGGGTATACCTCCCGAAAACATGAAAAAACTTTTTGGCAAGGAAATCTTTACCACCAATGGTACTCTCCACGAAAAGGGAACCGGACTCGGACTAATCCTTTGTAAAGATTTTATCACACTGAATGGAGGTAGAATTTGGGCTAATAGTACTGTTGGTAAGGGTAGTAAGTTCTTTTTTACATTACCGGCAAAAAATTCCACTAATGGGAGTCCTGTTTTAAACAAAAAATTGATTGATAGCAATATTCAATAGCAAACCGTTTAGTGTAATAAGCCATTCCTCCTCTTCCCTATTCAATCATTCAATCATTCAATCATTCAATCATTCAATCATTCAATCATTTGTCACCCTGAGCTCGTCGAAGGGCAATCATTCAACCATTTGTCACCCTGAGCTCGTCGAAGGGCAATCATTCAACCATTTGTCACCCTGAGCTCGTCGAAGGGCAATCATTCAACCATTTGTCACCCTGAGCTGCGATGCTCTGAGCCTGCCGAAGGGTCGAAGGGCAATCATTCAACCTTGCCTGCCCAGCCTATAACGTCAGGTAGGCGCTAGGCAGGTCATCCAATCACCTATGTCATCGCGAACCCATTGGGTGAAGCGATCTGCTCTTTCCCTCATCGAAAGCGTCCTGTGTAAAGTGATCTTTTCAGAGATCGCTTCGTCTTGTCAATAAAGATGACTAGACTCGCGATGACGAGCGATTTTGTATTGTCTGTCATTACCACATTATGCCAAAAATTTTGGGTAGGCTATCGTAATGACGCATAGAAACGGGAAAAGCGATCTGTAAATAAAGATCACCTCTCTTTCTGCCAAAACTATGACATTCAAGCAAACTTAATAATCATAAATGGAACATTGAAACTTATGCCACTAAAGAATTCAATCAAACTTTACTTACTTAACACTTCAACCTCAACCCTGCGGTTGCGGATACGACCATCTTCAGTATCGTTGCTGGCAGCGGGCATAGTATTACCAAGGCTCTTCACTTCAAGGTTACTGTATCCATTCTCAATTAGATACTTAACAACAGCATTGGCACGCTCTAGGGCAATTTGAGGTCTTTGTAAAGCTTCTAAATCATCGCAATGGCCCTGAACCTGTAATTTTACGGTTGGGTTATTCTTGAGCTGACGCAGTAAGCGGTTTAGCTCAGCCACCGATTCGGGGGCTAGGAATGCGCTATTCACATCGAATCGTATATTAAGCTCAAACTTTGAGCCAATAGAAATGGGTCTGAGCATAACATCGCGGGTGATATTCATGAATGTAGTTACCTGCTGAAGTATTAAGTTTTCGGATAGATACCAGTAGTCATCGGCAAGTACCTCAAGTAAATAATTATCTCCTGCCATAAAGCTTAGGGTATAATCTCCACTGGTAGCACTTGAATTGGTGGATGTAACCACAGCGTTGGTCCGGGTGTTAATAAGGTTTACACGTGCCCTTACCGGTGCCTGGGTGTTTGCATCCTTAATTGTTCCCGATATATTGGTACGACGAACCTGCTGAATTCCCATCTGAAGTTGGGGATCGGTGGCTGCAAAGTTAATTCTACGTACTTTTTCATCAAACACAAAGTTCACCTCAAATTGCTTGTAACCATTGAACTGAACCAAGAAGTTATTTTGTCGTAAATCAAAATTCTCGTAGAAAATATTGTTGATATTCAGGATATACTCATCGGTAACCGGTGCAAAAAGAGTAAATTCTCCATCCTTATCAGTTAAGGAGGTGTAAGAACGACCTTGGCTATCAGTTGCTGTTATTCGAACATTGGAAACGTCAATTCTACCCAATCCTGATAAACGGCTGCGGTTAAGAATAATCTTACCAAAAACCTTATTCTTCTCAACGAAAGGTATATAGTGTGTTGTATTTTTGTTAATGTTTATTTCGAGATCTCCATAAGCCTTCGAAAAAGTACCAGCATCTCTACCTACAGGATTATACTGTATAGTGTAAATACCTGCTGGTATCTTTTCTAGATTTATAATTCCTAAATCATCAGATAGCAAGTCAATAGAGGTTACATCTCCAGGAATATACCCTATTTCAGGTGAAAGTTCTCTTTGAAGATTAACTAATACATTTTTTATTCCCGGTTCATTGGGGTCTTGAACTCCATTTCCATTAAAATCCTTGAAGAAAATAAAATTTACATCATGATAGCTTATACGTGGGTGAGATAAGTTAAACTCTTTTTTCAAACCAGCTTCCAAATAAATTGTTTGGTACGATTGAGAAGCTTCTTGAGCATCAAGTCTATTTTGAAGAGAATACGCAGCAAGAAGGTTTACTCTCCAATCTTGAGGTAAATACCAATAAAGTTGAGATGTAATGTTTGTATACGTTGATCGTGAAACAAGATCATTTGAATATGAAATGTTAGTTAGAATTTGTATTTGATCTTTAAATATATATGTATCTATATAGGGCATAACTCTCAACCGTCTATTAGCTCTAGCATTAAAAAAATAAGTATACTGCTCAAACATAGATTTTGGACCAGATGTATATGAAGCAAGTAATCCCCATTTTAAACTTCGTAAATTCAAAGAGAAATATTGGCTTGAAAAACTTTCTCTTTGAACAACTTTTGGAACTAATTCAATAATCTCTTCAGGATAATTCAACACATTTGATCTAGTATAAATAAACTGTGGCGATATGAAAGTGTTCCTTTCATCAATCTTAAATCTAGCTCCCACTAGAGCCTTATACCCTTGAGTATGAATATAACTTCTTTCAACTAATGTACTAATACCCTTCCAGTTAAACTCCTCATATCCTAAGCCACCATTTAGCATAACCCTGGGATTCAAGAATTCAAAGTATTGACCAACAATATCTCTTGCTTTCGTTCCCTTCGCATCATTATAGGAACCAGCAGATATTCTTGGAACTTCGTTCCAATTTTCAAAAGCATTAACCTGAATCCTCCTGATACTAGAAATGGGGTATATACTTTGAAATTTAACATTTAATCTCCCACGATAACTTCCATAGTAGAATTTACTGCCATATTTTGCACCAACAGTAGTGTTTAGTTTTTTTAGTTTAGAGCTATATTTAAACT
>Ga0334882_1002205_pt1 | contig 20656 bp, 19 predicted proteins | sample GraSluR1_MG_5_FD_207226 | JGI IMG/M metagenome (GOLD analysis project Ga0334882, IMG submission 207226) | Sludge microbial communities from methane-producing bioreactor in Wageningen University, Netherlands - Granular Sludge_15_04-R1 | ecosystem: Engineered > Bioreactor > Anaerobic >...
TTGTAGTCATTGCAATATTATTCATGGCGGCGGCAGCCATTGCCAATGCCCAGCCAGTCATCATTACTGAGACCGGCTCGGCGCAGGCGGGGCCGAACTTTTTCTTCGCAGTTATAGTGGGCCTGATTCTTGCGATCGCCTTCGAGATGCTTCTGACGCATCTGTCGATCGCTACCGGTATCAGCATGGTCGGGCCGCTGGACGAACCCAGTGAAGAAGCGGGCGGCAAGGCAGAGGGCGAAAGGATCTACATGCGAACCGCCCATAAGTTCAGCAACGCCTTCGGGGTGTGGTCGCTTGTTACGGCGGTAATCTCGCTATTCTTTGCCAGTTGGTTCGCTGTCAGGCTGGCGGGCACGGGTAACGCGTTCTACGGCGTTGTGCTGGGTCTTGCGATATGGGGGCTCTTCTACATGATTATGGCGATTTTGGACACCGTGACGGTCTCATCGCTGGTCGGATCGCTCGCTCGTACAGCAGTAAGCGGGCTGAAATCGGTTTATCGTGCGACAACGGGCCTGTTCGCCAAGTCACCCGAAGACCAGATCGCCGACAGCGCCAAGAATATCACTGCTTCGGTCAAGGAGGAACTATTCGGGGATATTGACGCAGGCGACCTTCGCCACAGGATCGAAGATTACGTCCAACAGATCAAGCCAATGGATGCTCGGCAGATGAAGAAGGAGCTGGCAGAACTGCTGGACGACGTAGAGATGCGCGCAATTGCCGAACACAAGGGCGGTCCGCTGGCGGACGTTGATCAGATATCCGCACGTCTGGAAACACACAAGATCAGCAAAGATAAGGCTCGGTCGATGGCACAGGGGCTGAGCCACGCGGTGGAGATGATAGGAGAAGAATACCGTTCAGGCAAGCGTCCGGCTGACAAGGCGTCCGATGCTGCAATGAAGGCGGCCGGCCTGTCGGATGAGCAAATCAAGGCGACCCACGACAAGATCGAGACCTACCTTCGCGAGACTCGCCGGGAGGAACTCGATCCGGAGGGTATCAAGGCTGATATCGAGAAATTGCTTAAGAGTCCCGGAGAGGGCGTTGAGGCACTGAAAGAACGTCTGGCGCATGTCGACCGGTCCACAATTGCGGCGGTAATATCGTCGCGCGCGGATATCAGCGGGAACAAAGCCGATAAGATCGCCGATACGGTCTGGAGCGCGATTGAGAAGCTGCGCGGCGGACGTGAAGAGGCTGCCGCGGGTGTCGGGCAGAAGGTCGAAGGCGTGCAGGGCAAAGTTGACGAAACGATGGAGGGAATCCAACATAAACTGCAGAACTACATGGACTCGTTAGGTCGGCCGGAACTGCAATATGAGGGAGTCAAGCACGATATTCAACTACTGTTTCAGGATCCGAAGGCCGGCGCAGACGCGATACTGCATCGTCTCAAAGCAATGGACCGCGAAACGCTCAAAGCCATAATCGCATCACGGCACGACCTTTCAGAGGAGGATGCCGAGCAGATCGTCAGCCGTATGGAAGCCGCTCGTGACGAAACAATCGCAAAGGCCGAACAAATGAAAGAGCAGATACAGGAAAAAGTCCAGCAGGCGCGCGAGCGTGTTCTGCACGAGGCCGAAGAGGCGCGGCAGACGGCCAGTACCGCGGCCTGGTGGACATTCGGCTCGGCATTGGCTTCGGCGGCCGCGGCGGTTGTGGGCGGGATTCTGGCTGTACAGTATCTGTAGTACTGTATGAGATCGCATCCGTGGCGAAGTGAGGCTCTTCTCATCGTGGACATTTGAGCGGCTCAGCATCGGCGCTTCTGCCCGGTGGAGCAAGAAAATGAAGGTTCTTTGGGAGGCGCTGAAGGCTGCTGTCATTGCCTTCATGCAGCACGATGCGGTTGTGCTGGCGGCAGCACTGGCGTTTTTCGCCATGCTGTCGCTGGCGCCGCTGCTGATTCTGCTGGTTACCATAGGCGTATATACGGGTCAGGACTATCATCAGTTGCTTGTCAACGAGGTGAAAGGGGCGCTGGGTCCTGCCGCTGGCAGCGCACTCGAGCAACTGCTGGATAATGCAAGGGCTCAAAGGGTCGCGGCCACCTGGTCGGCGGTGATCGGCGTGGGTTCAGTGATCGTCGGGGCAACGATTGTTTTCGCACATCTCCAGAAGACTCTCAACCGTACGTTCAACGTGCGGACGAGCACCGGATTCATCTTCTCATGGTTCTACAAGCGGGCGCTTTCGATGCTGATGGTATTCGGAATCGGTGTCCTGCTTGTTGCGTCGCTGGTGGTGAGTTCCGTTTTGTCGGCCATCTTTGAAAATGAAGGACTGTATGACGCCGTCGACCTGCTGATCTCACTGGTAATGTTCATAGTGATCTTCGCGATGATGTACAAAATACTGCCGGATGTCAGAATCGCCTGGAGAGATGTCTGGGTCGGGGGATTTATCACGGCCATGCTGTTCGTCGCGGCAAAGTGGGCAACCGCGCGATACCTGGCGCACCAAGCGGCCGCATCCATCTACGGCGCGGCCGCATCACTCTTTATTGTCCTGCTCTGGGCCTTTTACTCAGGAGTCATCATCCTGTTCGGCGCCGAGCTTACCAAGGCCTATACCGAGTTTTGTGGAACTCCAACACAGCCCAACAAATTCGCGGAATGGGACGACAATTCGAGATCAAGTCCACGACCCGCCTCAGTACTGAAGAGAATTCACAACAGTGATATGGATCGGTCGTGAACGTACGGTTGCGCCGTCATCGTCTGTAGCCTCGGCAGTCAATGCGTAGTTGCCCGGTGAATGCAGCCACCAAGGCACAGACCAGCCATCGCGGGCATCGGTGTCCTCACCGATCGTGACGTTGTTGGCGAAGAACTCCACCTTGACCACCTCTCCGTCAGGGTCTTTTGCCTCGGCGCGAATCATGATTGTTTCGGCGGCAAAAGGAATTGATGCCTGATCGTATGGCTCGACAATCCTGACGGTCGGGCGGAGGTTTGTCCAGGCAAGGCTGTCCAGCCATTCCTCGGCAATAATGGCAAGATCGGCCAGGCTGGTCCTGCCGTCATTGTCAAGATCGCCTTTGAGCGGCCATTCGCTCATGCTGGCATATGCGGTGCCGCCGTAGGCGCCGATGTTGAGCCGGCCTCCATTGGGCATCGGCTCACGAACAGGCTTGATCGTCGGGTCGCCCATGTCCAGCGCGATGCTGTCGACCTTGTCCAGAACCCATTCGTCTGTAGATGCACGATAGCGGCCGCGGCGGCTCAGCAGGTGATAATCACCGCCTTCATAGTCTGCGAACAGCGGCACATAGGGGGCCATTATCATGCTCGTAAAGAGACTGTACCGTGCCATACACCCGTAAATGTCGCCGTCCTTGTTGGCGTGGAAGATACAGTTGCTTACATCCGGCCGAGAATCCTCGTAGGCGGCGATGCCGAACAAATTGTCCACGATGGTCAGTTGCGTGAGCGTTGGGCTGCTCTGGTAATTGAGCGAAATCGCTACTCCACTGTTTCTTATTACAAAGTTGCGCAAGACACTGTCCGGCCCTTCGCCCGTGTGAAATGTGATTGCATCCATCTTTATATTGCCCATTTGCGGCGCCTCGATAACCGCGGCATCGGCGGCGCTCTGAATCACTACCGCCTTGCCGAGGTAGTCCACCGCCTCGACGTATACTCCCGGCCATACGAGAATAGTATCTCCGCTGATCGCCCGGTCCATTGCCGTCTGAATGTGTTGAAGGGCGGTTTCGCGGCTGAGTCCGTCATTGTCGTCGTCGCCGGCTGCTGCATCCACGTGGTAGATCACATTTCCCTTGCCCTTGCTTGCCTCGGCTGTGTTGCCGTAGGCGCCCATGTTCACACGGCGGCCGTTAGGGGCGGGCTCCCGGTCGAACGGATCGTCCGGATCGCCGGCATCGATAGAGCGGCTGTGCCTTACATCGACAACCCACGTTGCCGTTTGCGGCTGATAACGACCCACGACCGACTGAAGGTGGTAATCGTTCACCGCCACCGGCGCGAACAACGGGTCCGCCGAGATATTGCCCGGTCCGGGGTTTTTGTCCTCGATGTTGGAGTAGGTTACGGGGCTGTTGCTTGCCGGATCGATGATCTGAACTTGAAGACCTTCATTGAACCACACGATGGAGTTCTTCACGCGGATATTAACGCCGACAGAGTAGATGCCGGAAGCCTCAAACGGCGGCATCGCGTGCAAGATCCTGTTGTGAGCGATAGTGCAGTTGCGAATGAGCAGGCCGCTGTCAATACGTGTGTCTTCAGGCGCGTCACTTTCACTCATAGGCAGTATGATTGCCCTTCGTTCGGCATAGACCCCGCCGCCGGTGCTCGCGGTATTGTTGGATACGATGGTGTTCTGCAAGACCACGTCCGAATTCTCGCCTACATACACCCCGCCGCCGTAGATATTTCCCTCTGCGCCGTTGAATGAAATGTCACAACCGATCACTTTGGCCGCGCTGGAACGCACCAGAAGACCGCCGCCCAGGCTGTTGTAGTAGGCCTCGTTGTTCTGAATTGCGCAGTTGATTATGGCAGCGGCCGAATTCCGCAGCAGGGCGATGCCCGCCCCAAATCCGCCGGAGCGGCTTCCGCCGAGGCCGCCGGCCTTGCAGTTGATGATCCGGGAATCGATAATTGACGCAGCGCTGCCGACACAGCCGATCCCGCCGCCGACCTCTGCTGCGCAGTCAGCAATTACGCAGTTTGCTATCGTGGGACTGGACATTTCGCAGTAGATTCCACCGCCGACCGGATTCTTGGGGCTTGCCGGCCAAGGTTCGCCGTGGAAGGGTATGTCGCTGCCGTAGATGCGTCCGCCGCGGATTGTGAAGCCTTTCAGCACAGATCGCGAAGTTTCGCCCCTGTGAAAATAGAAGCCGCGACGATTCTGTCTTTCGTCGATGGGCGGCATGGTCAGCGGCGCAAGATCGATAACAGTCTGCTCCGGGCCTCCGGTGCTGGTTACGGTGATTGCCTTGCCCATGAAATCGATATCGTGGTTACCCTCTTCGCGGTACACTCCGGGCGCCACGGCCACGATGTCCCCGTCGCGGGCGGCGTCGATTGCGGACTGGATGGTCTTGTAGTCCAACGGCACGTGAATCGTCGCCGTCTGTGAGGCCAGACGCAGCTTCAGGTTGTCAAGCACCTTGTGACTGCCCATGAAACCTATGTACACGGTTCCATGCTCGGAGCCTACGTCCACGGAATTATGTCCCTGGCGGGCCTGAATCGGCAGCGTCCATATCTCTCCGTCGGCTGATAATGAATAACTGAAGGATCCGAACGGTTCCGGCATATCCGACCACGGCAACGCGAGGACGTCAAACTCAATTGTGCCTTTCACTGCCCGTGCTCCCTTGATCACCTGGAGAGGAAAACAGTAATTCAGCACTGCCGGCTTGCCTTCGTAACCCATGAACACCAGGCCCGGGGCAGGCTTGCCGGCTCTGGATGAATAATACAGAAACGGCTCAGCGGGGCCAAAAGCGTTTTCCGGCCAGAACACTGAATGCTTATAGCTGTCGTTCCTTGCCTTTTCCGTGCTGAAATCATCGGCATAGCAGTAATCCCACCGGCCATCGGTTTGGATGGCCAACGCATTCAAAGCGAAAGCAAATCCGTCAGAGACCATATGTTCGCGCAGTCCTGTCAACTCCACCGAATCGGCATGCAACGTGGCGGTAAGCTCCAGCCGCTCGCTGTGGTCAGAATCCAGCATGGTGAACACCAAAGTGGCGTTGTCCACCAAGCGTCCTTCCAGTCTGGTCATTCTGAAGAGTTCGTCGAGATCCGTCGTGTGCAGAAAGGGACCTTCGCTGAGTGTTGCGTCCACCCAATCGAAAGCGGCCGTACCCGCGTCGAAATCCACGCTAAGCTGAAACGATCCCTCTACAATATACGTCTCGTGCACGCCTGCAAAGCCACCAGTCTGGACGACCGTGCTCTGGTCGCCTGCGAATTCATAAACGGCTGTCGCCCCCGAAGCCGGCACGGCAACTGCCACACTCAGTACAAGCCATCGTAATTGTGCGTACCTCATCATCATACCCCTTTGGAAGAATTCCTGATTCTTCTCAAGAACTTATTCTTTGAGTGCCGGCTGAGTTTCGGCCAATTCAATCAGCCAGAAGCCCTTCATACTTTGTTTTGTTCCGGCCGGTGCATGCGGCTCGACAAATTGCTCCTGGTTTGTGTCGACATCGTGCAGCCAATTGAATTGCAGCAGTCCCTGGACTTGACCGGCTGTAATGGCCAGCTCCTCGATCACATCTCGCTCAAGATCAATTGTGTATACCAGTTGTGCACCGTGCGGACGAATCTCCACCTGCGCCTTTGAGCCCGGCAGTCGCCTGGTTTTAAACTCGATGCAGGCGTTTGCTGCATCCCGGCGCACTGTGTCGATGGTGTGCAATCCCATCCAAGGCCTGCCCAGGCCGATCATGAACGTTCCGGAGTCGTAATGGCGCGTCTGCGTTTCAGTGATAATCGCAGCGCCGCCGCCGGCATCCACGAGTCGCATGGCCCCAACCTGAATTTGGAGCCAAGGTGACGCTTTTCTGTACGCGCTGTAGACAAACGGCACCCGACCTTGGCCATGAACCAATGCGGCTCCCATGTGCCCGGTTATCTCAAAATGCGTCCATCCCCGCGCATGCATCGCATCCCGCCGGTCCACTATGCGGCTGCTCGCAGGCCAGGCGAACTGAAAATACTCCTCGTGCAGCATGTTCTCATGCCTGTCGACCCGCCAATTGCCCTTCATTTCGCCGGGCCCCGTTCTCTCTGCAATTACGAGCAGTCCCTTTTGCGGCGTGTTGATCCAGGCATGTGGCGATTCATCTGCCCTTGGCCAATTATGCCCCTCCATTCTGTTTAGAAACGCGGTGAGTTCGGGTCCATCCGTGGGCAGCCGCCACACGCAAAGATTCTGTGCAAAGGTTCGTGCGTTTCGAATCTCGACGGTGGCTGCATCGCATGTATAGTTGGCGTGCTCGTTTTGAAGCAGGCGGCACAGCGACTCGCCCTGTTCGGTGTACCGCACCTGCCGCATCATTACAGGCCCGGATGTTCCCTGCGGGAAGTAATACCAGTATTCGCCCGCAGTTTGTTGTTCCGTTTCTGTCTTGATGGGCAGGTCATACTTCGTTGCGGCTTCGCCAGCGACTTCGGCCCGACCGGCGTTGTGATTGACCACAATCGCTCCCGCCGAAACTGCCGCCGCAGTCGTGGTCGTCAGCAGTGCCGTTTTACCGGCCGCCAGCGCGGCCGCTGCGGCTGCCGGCGCCACTTTCAGTGTCGTCGCAGTAACCGCAATCGCCGCCGCAGCTGCCTCATCGGGTGCGGTCATCTTGCCGAATATGATCAAAGCAGTAAGTAGCGTTGCTTTGCTCAGACCATTCTTTCCCAACTGGCGCGCCAGCGACTTCTTCGCGCGATAAAACAGCATCTGCGCGCCGAACTCGCTGCAACCCAGCGCCGAGGCGATCTCGGCAAAAGACATGCCGTCGTAACATCGCATACTGAGGACAGCCCGGTGGCGGTCCTTGATGCCCTTCATTGCCGCCGCAATTGCCTGACGCAACTCTTCTGCCAGCAGTCTTTCGAGGGCCTGCTGCTTGTCGGGAGCAGCACCACCACAGGCTGCCGGCTCCAAAGGCGCCGTCCTGTGCCGGCTCTCGTCGCGCCTGTGGCGCCGGAGTTTGTTGAGTGCAATACCGTACAGCCAGGGCCAGAAGCGGTCGGGTCTATTCAACCTGCCGAGGATGCTGATCATTTCCATGACGCTTTCCTGGACGACATCGGCGGTAATATCCTCGCGGAGTGTCAACCGGTAGACGTGTGCACGCAGCCGCACGCTTGCCATTTCTGCAAGTCGATCCAAACAGTCTCGATCTCCACACTGCGCCTGTTCCACCAGCCGGATGTAATCAGCTACTTGTGCCATCTACTCTAATGTGCCGTCAAGATGTCAAAAGCCAACGTTTATTTTTGTCTACAGACCATTTTAACACAGGAGACACTGTTCTCCAAAAATACTTTAGGGTTCGTTCTTGTCTGCTATTGGCGGGTCGGGTCTGTCGCGTCTAAGTGCATACCTTGCAGAGACGGCGAAGTTGCTCGGTCGGTATAAGTTGGTAGAATGAAAAGGTACAGGAAACGGTGTGCGGTTGACAGGGGCGGACAACCTGAGTTTGCGTGAGGATTGAAGGGATGCGGATAATTTCGGGTTCGAAACGTGGTATGAATTTGTTGGGTCCCAAGGGGTCGGCGACTCGGCCGATCACAGACCGGGTCAAGGAGTCGCTGTTCAATTTGCTGTATAAGTATGATGTGATCGAAGGTGGGGTTATCGCGGATCTGTTCTGTGGAACGGGGTCGATGGGGCTGGAGGCTCTTTCAAGGGGTGCTCGGTGGGTGACGTTTGTTGAGAAGGATGCATCGGCTGCGGGGTTGCTGGCGAAGAATATTGCCAAGGCCGGATTCTTGGGAGAATCGAAAGTGATTCGGGCCAACGCATGGAAGGTGGGGGCGCCGGTAGAGGCGGAGACTGGACCGTTTGGGCTGGTTTTTGTGGACCCGCCTTATAAGATGTCATATGATACGTCCACGGAGTCGCCGTTGGGGCACCTGTTGGTTCTATTATGCCAACAGGCGGCTGAGGGGGCGATTGTTGTCGTTCGGACGCATGAGCGGGCGGAACTGCTGAGTGAATATGGTACGATGCGAGTGATCGATCGGCGGCGGTGGGGCAGCATGGCGATCGGGTTGTTGCGGGCTGAAGGCGGTGCGGTAGACTATGACGAATCGGGAGTTGGCGATAAGGATAGTCAGGCGTCTGCGTGACGCGGGCTATGAGGCCCTTCTGGCGGGGGGGTGCGTTCGGGATATGCTCTTGAATCGAGCGGCTAAAGACTATGACGTAGCGACTGGGGCACGCCCGGACGAGGTGGTGCGGCTGTTTCGGCGGACACTGCGGATTGGTGCGAAGTTTGGGGTGGTGATGGTGATAGAGGGGGGGCAGAAGGTGGAGGTGGCGACATTCCGGACGGAAGACGGATATGCGGATGGGCGGCATCCTGATCGAGTAGAATTTGCGACCGCCAGGGAGGATGCGTCGCGGCGGGATTTCACGATTAACGGCATGTTCTACGATCCGCTCGAGCGCAAGGTGATCGATTTCGTTGGGGGAAGAGCGGATCTGGAGCAGGGGGTAGTGAGGACAATTGGCGAGCCGCGAGAGCGTTTTGGGGAGGATTACCTGCGTATGCTGCGGGCGGTTCGGTTTTCGACACGGTTCGGCTTTACCTTGGAGCAAGAGACGCTGCGGGCGATGCGGGAGTTGGCCGGAAATATCGTGCGGATAAGCGGAGAGCGGATTGCAGTGGAGCTGGAGGCGATTTTGGCAGATCCTCAGCGGAGCCGCGCCGGTGAGCTGCTTGTGAAGACCGGTTTGGCGGGGGCTGTTTTCAAACCTTTGACACAGGAGGCGGGGCACTTTGGGGTTGAGGTGTTGCGGCATTTACACAAGGAGGTCGATTTTCCGTTGGCTCTGGCGGCCTTTCTGGCTGGTTTGCAGACGGCAGATGCTATGAATGCGGCTGCAATACTCAAGTTGAGCCGAGAGCATGCAAAACATTTGAAGTACTTGCTGGATTCGAGGGGCTTATTGCTAAATGTCGACATGTCTCTCGCTGAATTAAAGGTGGTGGTCGGTAATTGTTACTTCTGGGACTTGTATGAACTTGAATGGGCGATTCAGGAGACATCAGGGGGTTCTGTCGCTGGTCTGAAGTCAATTCGCAGGCGGGCCGAGGCACTTGCAGGCGAACAGTTGAGGCCCCGACCGCTGCTTGATGGTCATGCTTTGAAACGCCTTGGGGTGCCGCCGGGACCGATGGTCGGGCTGGCGCACAGAGAAATGTACGTTGCCCAGTTGGGAGATGAGATCGCCACGGTTGAGGAGGCAAAGGCATGGGTGCGGCAATGGCTGATGCGCCATGCTGGGAGATAAAAGCGCCTGCGAGGTGAAAATATTCAACAACGGACTTGATGGGCCGTATGCTTTCTGGTAATGTATGCGGTCTTCGGGGCCTTAGCTCAGTTGGGAGAGCGCTTGCATGGCATGCAAGAGGTCGAGGGTTCGAATCCCTTAGGCTCCATTTCGTAAGTCGGTGAAAGCGAACGATTGTGAAAAATCATTTCAATGTCATCAGCCTCCGTAAATGCGATGCTACACTTATGACTACACTTATAAATGCATTTAGGAGGTACGACCATGTCAAGAAGCAGGCCTGCATCCAATCCGGTCTCTTACCACAAACCGACTAAACAGTACTACGTCACGCGGGCGGGGCGGCGGGTGTATTTGGGTGCGAATCGTGAACAAGCTCTGAAAAAGTACTATGCGCTGGGATTGCGGCTTGAGCTGTCTAAGGATGTAGTTCTGGCGGCAGCACCAATCAGCATCAAAGAACTCGCCAATCGTTTTTTGGCTGCACAAGTGGCGAACTGGCGGTATGGCCAGGAAACGCTTGCGTCGTACAAGCAATGGTAGGGCGGTTCATAAAGGACAACAAGGGGGGCATCGCACAAGAGTACAGCGCCGAAGAGTTTGCCCACTGGAAGCTGTCGTTGAAGACGCGTGGCTGCGCCCCGGAAACGATAAACCATTTTACATATCAAGACAGGCCAACCGCCGAAATTAGCAGAACTGACTGCCTCACTCGGCTAAAATGTTACACAAATGCAGGGTATCGCGGCGTTCGAGGACCAAGAGATGGCGGACAAGGCGTATGAACTCAGCGCTGCCCCAATTGTGCGGCATGTCGCCGACATATTGAGGTGCCTTGCCTTGCGGGCTTTGCTCTTCCTGCCAGCACAACAGTGGGCAGGCATAATTGGAAAACGCATATAGAGTGGCTTCGGCTTTCTGGCTATGGCCCAGCCAGAGATGGGCGTGAGCATAGAAGCTGCCTGCTACGATCTGTTTCTTCCTATCGTTCGTATGCTGGTAAGTATATTGTCAGTCCGGCTTAGGAAGGCTGAGCGTTTTCCTTGACAACAAGACATAGGAGTTACTTGGTGCCGTCATTTATCAACGGGATTTTGGGTATCAGTGCTGCTGTTGGACTCTATGACTGGTGGGCCAGGCGCCATCTCACGGCCGTCCATGATACCCTCGTCCAAATGGTTGAGCTGCGCGGAGGCGAGACAATCCTTGATGTGGGCGGCGGGACTGGTGCACTAAGTTCACATCTGATGAGGAGATATGATGGTTTGTCAGTCCACACCATCGATGTCAGTGCACGCATGACCAAAGTTGCTAAAGCCAGGTTGCGAGACAATCGTCTCCATACAGAATGTGTTGTTGGGACTGTTGTGGACTTACCGTACCCTGACGGCAATTTCGATGTCGTGTTGTCATGTGTGTTATTTCATCTGTTGCAAGATTCGGAAAAAGAAGCGGCGCTGCGGGAGATATTCAGAGTTCTCAAGCCTGGCGGCAGATATGTATGCGCCGAGTTCAAGAAGTATCCTGCCGGGTTTTTCCGCAGGAGACTGCTGGAGTATCCGAGCGATCTGAGCGGCCTGGTGGGCTTTGATACGGTTGCACATTTCGCGGGTCCCACCATTATGCGGTGTCGTCCCATTATCTATAGAAGTCTCATGAAACCATTGGACTGAATACGGGCAGCCATCTATCTTCCGTGACAGGCGAGCCGTTGATCGACAGCGGACCATCTGCCGGTTTTTTCCCAGAATTGTTTTGACGGGTAGCGGCAAGTTGCTTAGTATATCAGCGGATACTAATATGGATGCAAATGCGGAACAATTGTCGCGGATGTTGAAGGTGCTTTCCGTGGGGACGCGGGTTCGGATCGTTCAGTTGCTGAAAGGTCGGGCGTTGTGCGTCAATGCGCTGGCGGGGCGGCTGGATGTGACTCAAGGGGCGGTATCGCAGCATTTGCGCATCCTGCGGGATGCAGGTGTTGTGATCGACGAGAAGCGGGGTTATTACGTTCATTATCGTTTAAATGAGGAGGTTCTGGCCGAGTGGCGGGAGGCCATAGCGGGGTTGCTAAAGGCCGGGACCGAAGACAAGTCAGAGAAGAAAGGAGACAGGCCATGTGCTGCTGCAATGAAGGCAAGAAAGGGTGCCGGAAACCGGAGAACCTGAAGGGCGAACCGCAGGATTGTTCGAAGGAGCAGGTGCGGCAATGTCACGGCGACGCCAAGACGCATTGCTGCACGTCAAAAGGCAATCGGGGGCACGAGGAGTCCGGGGCATGAAGCTTGGCATTGTGATTACTCAGACGGATCCTGAGACGGTTTTCAATGCGCTGCGGCTGGTGCTATACAGTCTGGAACAGGGCGACAGCGTGCGCATCTTCCTGTCGGGCAAGGGCGTCGAGATCGACCGGATCGAGGACGCGAAGTTCAACGTCAAGGGGCAGGCGCAGAAGGTGCTGGACGCGGGCGGGGAGTTTCTTGCGTGCGGGACGTGCCTGAAGCTGCGCGATTCGGAAGGGTCAGAGGTGTGTCCGCTGTCGACGCTGAAGGACCACTATGAAATCGTCCGGGATTCGGATCGGCTCGTCACGGTTTGATGGTTCACTCTCGCGGAGGCCGACATGAGCCGGTTGTTCGACGCTGTCGCAGAGGAATATGACCGGTGGTACGACAGGCCGGAAGGGGCGGATATTTTCCGCGCTGAGGCGGCGTGTCTGCGGCTGCTCGGCGGAGGTTTCCCGGGCCGCTGGCTGGAAGTCGGCGTGGGAACGGGGCGATTCGCTTGTGCGCTGGGGATTCGCGAAGGGATCGATCCGTCGCCGGGCATGCTTGCGCTGGCCGCCGGGCGCGGCATTGACATTCACGAGGGCTGTGCCGAAGCGCTTCCGGTTGCGGAGAGTTCCTTTGACGGTATTCTCATGGCGTTGGCATTGTGCTTCGTCGCGGATGCGGGAAAAACGCTGCGCGAAGGTCACAGGGTTTTGCGTCCGGGCGGGCGTTTGCTGATCGGCCTTGTTCCGGCCGACAGCGCGTGGGGCAGGGCGTACGCCGAAAAAGCGTCAAAGGGACACCCTGTCTATGCGCGGGCGCATTTTCGAACGGCCGCGGAGATTGTGGAATCGGCGCGCAAGGCGGGATTTGCCCTTGCGGATGCGGCCAGCACGCTTTTCTGGAAACCATCGGAGGCGCCGCAGGCCGAGGCGCGTTTGGAGCGTGCAATCATCGATGAGGCGGGATTCGTCGGATTGCTGTTAGAGACGCCTGTTAACATTGCATAAGGTGACATATGACGATAAACCATGCGGTGATCGAAGTCCGTGATCTGGCCAAGCGGTTCGCGGAGGTCGAGGCGGTCCGCGGCGTGAGTTTTGACGTGGGCCGGGGTGAACTGTTCGGCTTTTTGGGTCCCAATGGCGCGGGCAAGACGACGACGATCAACATGCTTGTGGGGCTTGCGCGGGCGGATTCGGGGACGATTCGGATTGCCGGCGTAGACTGCTCCAAACATCCGAAGGCCGCCCAGCATCTGATCGGGGTCATTCCTGACGAAAGCAATCTATACCCTGAACTGACGGGCTTTGAAAACCTGTGCTTCTGCGGGGCGCTCTACGGCATGAGCAAACAGCAGCGGGAGGCGCGGGCACGCGAACTATTGGAGCGATTCGGTTTGGCGGATGCGGGCGGGCGGAAGTTCGGCGGCTATTCGAAAGGAATGAAGCGCAAACTGACAATTGCGGCGGGCATTATTCATTCACCGCCAATCCTGTTTTTGGATGAGCCAACGACCGGAATCGATGTGGCCAGTGCGCGGCAAATTCGTCAATTGCTCGCGGACCTGAATGCGGGCGGGACGACGATCTTCCTGACGACGCACTACATCGAGGAGGCCCAACGGCTTTGCGGACGCATCGCCTTCATTGTCAAGGGGCGCATCGTCCGCATCGACACGATCGAATCGCTCATGCGTCGCACGGATGGCCGTCACGTGGTGCAGTTCGCCTTCTCCAACAGAGCCGAAGGGGCCTGTGAAGCGATAGTCGCCGAGTGGCCGAACCTGCATTGCCAGGCTGTCGCCGAGGGTCACATCCGCGTGGAGTCGCCTGAGCCGATTCGCGTGGGGCCTTTGGTGCAGATGCTGGAGGATCGCGGCGCAGAGGTTTCCGAGGCACGCAAGCTTCGCCCGTCGCTGGAAGATGTCTTTGTAGAGATCACCGGCATCGAAGCGGGCACGATGAAGCAGGAGAAAGAGCAGTCCGGAAAGGGAGGCGGCAAATGAAGGCTTGGATCGCATTCTGGAACATCCTGGTCAAGGATTTTCGAGCCTACTACCTCAAGCCGCCGAACATCAGTTGGGGTCTGATCTTCCCTCTGGCGTGGACGGGAATGTTCTTCATTCGGTCGGGAGCGGGTCTCGACAGCATCCCCAATCTGCTGCCTGGCGTGATCGCCGTGTCGGTGCTGTTCGGCACGACAAGCCTGCTGTCGGTCACGGTGACGTTCGAGAAGAAGGGCCGGTCCTTCGAGCGACTGTTGCTTGCGCCTATCCCGCTGGAACTGCTGATGGCGGCCAAGACGGGCGGCGCGATTCTGTTCGGTGTCGCCAACGCGTTCGTGCCGGTTGTCTTCGCGGCGTTCCTCATGGATCTGTCGGCGATCAACTGGCCGATGCTTATACCGGCCATTGTGCTCATCGCCGTCAGCTCGACGTTCCTGGGCCTGTTCATTGCCGTATCCGTCAGCGAGGTCTTCGAGGCCCAGACGTTTTCGAACTTCTTCCGCTTCCCGATGCTGTTTCTTTGTGGGCTCTTCTTCCCCATAGAGCAGCTTCCTGTCTGGCTTCGGCCGCTGTCGTACGCGATGCCTCTGACCTACGGGGCCGACCTGCTGCACGGTTCGATTCACCGCGCGCCACACCTGCCGTTGACAGTCGACTTCGGCCTGCTGCTGGCATTCTGCCTGGCGCTGTTCGCTGTCAGTCTGCGGAATATCCGGCGGAAGTGGATTACATGATTTGGCTGGTGCGGATGAAGATTGGCAGCTTCGAGTTTAACCTTCGAGAACTGGCCGGATCGCTGGGCGACTTCGGCACTTTGCTGCCGCTGGCCATCGGGTACATTACCGTCTGTGGGCTGAACCAGCAGGTCTGTTGGTCATGATGGGCCTGGTCAATATTGCCACTGGCTTGGTCTACCGGCTTCCGATGCCTGTCGAGCCGATGAAGGTGCTTGCCGTGGTCGCCATCGCCGAGGCCTGGACGCCGGAGAAGGTTTACACCTCCGGGTAGCGGTCCCCCTCATTTATTCAAGCAAGGAGATGACGTATGCCCTGCGATGAAGTGCAACGGAAACTGGTGGCGTTCGCAGATGATAGGCTTTCTGCCCCTGGCGCTGTTCTTGAAGAAGGTGGGGACATGCTTCAACCATGGCAGTCGCCGCCATGGGGGCTGGGGATGGAGATTCTGGCAGCCTTGTTCCTGATGCCGGCAGTTTATGTTATAATGACGAGGAGCGAGCAGAAAGGGATAGTTACTTCTTGATTTAGCTTTGATGCTAATGCAATGCGGTAAGATCGAATAGGTGTGCATTTAAAGGAGCGTCTCATGAAGCAACCCATTGTTATCTGCGTGTTGGCCTTAATGACATTTCTCACGGCCTTTCTTCCTGTTGGGTGGGTTACAGCGGATGATGAAGTGGCGGGCAATGCCAGGAAGCCTCTGCCGGACTGGTATCCGTATGTCGCGTCGGATATTCTTGAGTGGTGCGAACCTGAGGCGGGCATTTGGGTCGATTTGGGTGCAGGTACCGGGGGCGTGGGATTAGCCGTAGCAACTGCGAAGAACAAATGCGCTTCTGAGAGCACGATTATCCTGTTAGATCCGGATGCCAAAGCGCTTTCCGCGGCACTGCAGTCCGGCCGCAAAAGGGGGCTGGGCAACCGGTTGGTCGCCGTTGTCGGCGCAGCGGAAAAGATGCCGCTTCCCGACAATTCGGTCGATCTGGTCTTCAGCCGCGGCTCTATCTGGTTTTGGGACGACCCTGCCAAAGGGATTCGAGAAATCCATCGTGTGCTGCGGCCCGGTGGAAAAGCGATGATTGGCGGGGGTTTAGGAAGCAATTACCCTGAATGGGCGCGTCGCGAGTTTACGCGTCGAAGACATGGCAACGTACCGGCCAATTCACCGCAAGCAAAAGAGCATGCTCGGCTCCGAGATCCCCTTACATTTGGAGAGTGGGCGAAGGAGGCTGGCGTTACTGATTTTAGGATTATCGGGCAAGGCGCGCTCCCAGCGGACGATCCGCGCGCAGGATCAGGCATCTGGCTCAAGTTCACCAAAGGCAACGAGAACGAGCGAGAACAAGCGGTGAATTGAGGAGATGCGTTGCCGCCTCGTTTCATTGACAGCGAGAGAACGTCAGATGCCGTTGCCTCCACGGAATGCCTAACCGACAAAGTAGACTACACGGGTATGGCCGGGGCTTTATGGCATCAACTGCTGCTGGATCTTCAGCAGAAAAACCGTTCCTCGGGCAGATCGCCCGAATTACTGTCCCAAATGGCATTTGCGACCCTTCTATGCATATGCGAGTGAATGTTTACCCCGGGCTCCATTGTATGTCTCCGTTTTGTCTCCACGGCGAGCCACTTGACAAAAGGGAGCCCGAGATAATGTGATCTTTTCGCAATGGGGCAGCATGCAAAGAAATTTCACTGCAGTACGCCGCCACCGGCAGCGACTTCGTCGCCCCGTCATTTGACTCCTGAGTTACCGATGCTTATACTCATATCCATACTTAGTGGTCCTCAAAGCCACGGAAGGGAAAGACATGAAAACCTTGTTTCTTGCACCTGCTTTTTTGTCCTGCCTCCTGGCTCTGACGGCCGGACTGGAAGCCGCTGAAGAGGTAGATTCCCAGGAGACCATTGCGGCCAGGGCTCTGAGCGAGTTGTTGCCTCTGCCGGCAGGTGCGCCGCGGACGATCATGAATCCCTACCATGCAGCCCCGGCGTGGAAGCTCTGGGCGATTGATCCTTCCCCAGTGAGTATCGACAAGCCGCACTTCAAGGGCACGTTTGGGCCGCCCGCCACGGAATTGCGGACGTACCCGATGATGGGCCTGAGAAGAGGCGTTCTCGATCTGATTCTCGAACCCTTGGGCCACAGACCTCTGGCCGGCTTCTGGGATGACGTGTACATGAGCCTTGACTCTCATCACACCCGCATGGGGGCTCTCAAGGGCCAGTTCATCGATGCGGGCGCGATGCGGACGGCCCAGGACGTGCAGACATTGCTGCAACTCGGGGTGAATTTCACCAGCCAGTCCTATGCCGACCGCGGTCGTGCTATTGTGGATGATACCATCAATAACCTCGATACGGAACGGCACTTCTTCTTCGCAAATTGCATCCGCGCAACACCGTCCCATGTCTACTACAGGGACGTGGAGGAGGATATGGTCAGTGATCTCTATGACGGCTTGTTTGCCCATTCCCTGCACACGTTGGGCCAGTCGGGCAGCGAGGTTCACGCACTTTACAAAATGATGGTGGCAGGGGCGTGTATGCCCCGGACCACCAAGAACCTCCTCAAGAGGCATGGCGCCTACGCCATCGTACTGCTGACGATCTTCAAGGCAGCTCTGCCCTACACGGATGCCCAGGGTCGTCCTCTGGCCTATGAGCACGAACTGCGGCATCGCCCCGTGTACAGCTCACATGGCACGCCTGCACACGCGCATTACTGCCCGGTCAATGCCTACTATCATGGCTATGATGAGCAGCGCCATCTTCAAGCCATGATGGATATGGCGCAAGGGCTGGAGGCCCCACCGCCCATCGCGGTGGCCGAATTGCAGCACTTCATAGTCACCAAGGCCGCCAGCGTCATCGTGGACCGGGCGGATCTGGCCAAACGGGTGAAATGTCTTTCCCTGACCAATATGCGTTTCTGGGGAGGCCGGGACGAAACATTAGAGGTGCGGGTAAATCTGAACAGAAGCTATGATCTGCAGGACAGGAAACTCGTATTCCAGTGCCGGGCATTGTATCCGAACCAACAGAACGTTATTATCAGGGAGGAGGCGCCGGGGGTCTTTCTCATGAGGGTTGCCTATGATGCGAAGTTGCCCAAGGGACGAATCCCGGTCATCTGCACCGCCAGCAACGGGCTCCCTGTGCCCAGTAACCCCGTTTTCATCAACTTCTACTGGCCTGGTGAGAACGAGGCGGACGACTACTTCCCGATGGGCGGCCTTTCTCAGGAGGCGCGCCGACAGGTCGAGGCGATGGGGCTGAAGCGCCTGCCGGTTAATGTGAATCGGCGTCCTGAAGTCGATCTTGGCATCACCGGAGACGCCTTACGCTGCATGCCCGGGCAGACGGTATCTATTCCGTTAGAGGCGCACGACCCGGAAGGCTTCCCCGTGTCGGTTTATCGTCGGTCCGGGGAGCCAGGCAATATCGAGAGGAACCTCTTCACCGCCGTTATACCCTCTCAAGGCGCCGAGGACGTCTATCGGCTGCATTTTGTCTTTTCTGATGGGACAGGAGGGTATGCAAGCCGGCAAGTGAAGTTGCTGGTAGCAGAAGAGAAAGGCTCCTTGCCGGAAGGCTGGACTTTGACGGTCCTGGGGCCCGTGTACGGCGCAGCCAGGGTCAGCTACGAGGGTGATACCTTCACGTTCGGCAAGCAGCTTCTGAACCCCGACGTAGGCCGGATGCAAGGGACCTTTGTGTTTCAGCCTGTTGCCGGGGCATGTGATCTGATATGCCACGATCTGAAAGTCAGTCCCGGAGCGGATCTGGCCCTGATGCTCAGTAATACGCTGGACGACTTCTCGCGTCGTGTCGCACTCGGATCTTTTGAAGGCGGTATTCTGGGCGTCGTCAAGGCCAGCGAACAATCCAGGCCCACGACTGTTTATGAGCGAGATGAGCGAACTTTGCCCAAACCCGACTACTTCAGGCTGACCTTGCGCAACGGCATCGTTGCCGGATATGTGTCGTTGGACGGCAAGACATGGGAACAGGCTTTCGTCCAGAACATGAAGCTCACCAAACCGTGCTACGCCGGCTTGGTCTACGGGGGCGATCCCTGGGCTGGCGCCGCGTGCCGGTGGATGCCAGGGGGATTGGGGTTGCCCATACTCACCACCAGCGCTCAATCGCGCCCCAAGGACGGTCAGTTTCACAGTCCCTTGAGGATCACTGTTGTTTCACCCGATCACGGTGCGACATTGCGTTACACGCTGGACGGCTCACAACCCACTATCGAGTCGCCACTATACGGCAACCCGATTGAACTGACCCAATCGGGGCGGCACGAGATCCGTGTGAGGGCCTTTAGCGACGGGGTCGCCGGCGACGTCACGACTGCGGTTTACGATCTTCGCGGGAATGCAGACTAATAATCCTGTTTTTTGATTTGTGAGAATCCAAAGCCAGAACTGTCTGATATTGCCGGGACTTGCCACATTACTTCAGAATCGACATTCCTGCACGCGACACGGTCAGGTCTCGATTCCAACGCGTCGGTCGCCACCAACTGCATTTGCGTCTCAGTGCAAACGCCGCAAGATATTGCACAAGCTCGAAAAATGAAATATCATAAGGAAGCTTAGAATCGTCCGCATGCGTCCGTCAGGGCGCGGAGGAATGGCAGAAGAGGATTGGCCTGGATGTCTAAGGAGGTGGTACGATAAAAGTCAGTCGTAGTTGAGCCGATATTTTTCTTCCCTTTTCCCCCAGGGTTTTGAGTGAGGGAAAAAGGAAAGAAAAAGATCTGGGTTGACAGGACTGGTTGGCGTCTTAACTTCGGTTCAGATGAATCGGAGTAGATAGGTTTCAGGCTGCATGCGTCATGTGGGGCTAATGACCCCGATAAGGAGAATACTTCAGACCTGGAACCGAACCGACCACAATAAGGCATTGCGACCTTGCATAGGAGAATGGTGGACGCCGACAAGCAATCTACTCCAAAGACGTGAGCAACTTTAAATTGGGAGAACGCAGCATGAGTTATCTTGGAGTAGATTTGCACACAAACAGTTTCACGGTTTGCTACCGGACGGCGCAAGGCAAGCAACGGATCGCCAGTTATGCCATTGATCGCATGGAGGCGTTCCGCAAGACGTTGCGACGGCGTGACGTTGTGGCTGTGGAAGCGACGGGAAACACCGCATGGTTTATCGAGCAGGTTCGTAATCGGGTGCGGAAGGTGATCGCGGTGGACCCGAATCGGTTCATGGTGATCCGCAAGTCGGTCAAGAAGACGGACAAGCACGATGCAAAAACGTTGGCGTGGTTCTTGAGCAAGGACATGTTGCCCGAGGCACGGATGAAACAGAAGAAACACACGCAATTACATTCGCTGGCCGCGACCCGTGACAAGCTGGTCAAGCAGCGAACCGCATTGGTCAACAAGATTCACAACGTGCTGAATAGTTATGGCCTGAAGTGGAAGAAAGAGACTCTGACGACGGAGAAGGGGCTTCGTGAGGTGATGCTGCTTGACTGGGACACCATTGTCCGGGTCGAGTTGGAAGTTCTGACCGATCAGATTCGTTCTTTAAGCACAAGTATCAAACGCCTGGATGCGGACATCTCTGAGCACGGTAAGGACCTGAAAGGTCACGCCAATCTCC
>Ga0334882_1002206_pt1 | contig 20635 bp, 14 predicted proteins | sample GraSluR1_MG_5_FD_207226 | JGI IMG/M metagenome (GOLD analysis project Ga0334882, IMG submission 207226) | Sludge microbial communities from methane-producing bioreactor in Wageningen University, Netherlands - Granular Sludge_15_04-R1 | ecosystem: Engineered > Bioreactor > Anaerobic >...
TGGCGGTCCGCGCCGCGCTGCTCAGCGGCGACACCGCGCAGATAGCAGACGCTGCAAGAGCGGCATGAGACGTGAAAACCACCTACTCAACCAAGGTGCACCCTGTGGCGCAAGGGCGGGGGTGCCGCTCTGCGCGCGGCCCCGTCGCAGCCGGCGAACCCCGCAACTGCCGCGACCCACGGGCCGAGGAGCATCTTGGCACTCCGCTCGGGAACTGGTACCGTGAAGCACTCCCGGCCGCATCTGACGGCGGGCTTCCACACACAGCGACCGTGCCAAGACCTGGAGGCGCGGCCGGGAAGTCCACATTTGCATGGGAGTGTCATCCCCAGAGCGTTTGCTCCCGGAGGGAGCAGCTCGAGGGATCCTGTGGTATTCAGCGAGATGCCTCGATATCGCGCTGCGCGAGACTGACGCTCGGAATGACATGAGCCGGGCCGGCCGGGCTTTTCGGCCGGACCTCCAGTACGAGGAGTAGACCATGGAACTGAGATTCCCTGCCCACGTGCCCCTTTCGCAACTGACCCTCGGCACCGTCCAGATGGGGCTGGACTACGGCATCGCCAACCGTACGGGCCGTCCGGAGTTTCGCCAGGCGTGCGAGATTGTCGCCGCCGCCTACGAGGGCGGCGTGCGCTGCCTGGACACGGCCGCGTCCTACGGAGTCTCCGAGGAGGTGCTGGGCGCGGTGCTGGCAGACCTGGCGTTGGCCGACAAGGTGACCGTCGTCACCAAGGTTCAGCCGATCACAGGGGACGTCGGCGGCCCCGAGGCCGCCGCCCTGGTCGAGGCTTCGGTCACCCGCTCGCTGCAGCGCCTCGGCCTGGAGCGGCTCCCCGTCTGCCTGATGCACTGGGAGGACAACTTCGCCTACATCGATGCTCTGCTGGCACTCCGCGACCGCGGTCTGGTGGGGCATGTGGGATGCTCGGTCATGACGCCCCAGGCTACGCAGCGTATCCTCGACAGCGGGCTCGCCGATGCCCTGCAGATTCCGACCAACCTCCTGGACAAGCGGTTCACCGGTCCGGGCCTCATAGAGCGGGCGGCCAATGAGGGCGTCGCGGTCTTCGTGCGCAGCATCTACCTGCAGGGCCTGGTGTTCCTCCCCGAAGCCGACATCCCCACCGAGCTGGCCGCGGTGATCCCGGTACGCCGGGAGCTTCAGAGCATCGCCGGAGACGCCGACATGGCCGTGAGTGAGCTGTGCATGCGGTACGCTCTGGGCCTCCCCGGTGTTGCATCGCTGGTTGTCGGGGTGGAGACGGTGGAGCAGATGCGCCAGAACCTGCAGGTGTGTCACCGCGGCCCATTGCCTCCCGAGCTGATGGAGCGCATCGAACAGGCTGTGCCGGACCTCCCGGAGGTCGTGGTGATGCCAACCCTGTGGCCTCAGGGCCGCTGAGTGGGCACGGAGCGACAACCTGCGCGGGCGGCACGGTATCGGTCACGGACCTCTTGCCCTCTCGTTCCGCCGAACTTGCGGCAGTAGGCGAGCTCGCGCTTCACTTTGGCCTCGCCTGTGCCTACACTGGATTCGGAAGTCGCATCAAACGAGACCACGTAGGCCTGGGAACGAGGGAGTACCATGAGCATTGCTCGGACCCGAACCCATCCGCGGGGCAAGAAGGCCGTGGCGACCAGCCGTCGACTGGGTGAAGTGCTGATCCGTCAGGGATTGGTGACGGAAGACGAAGTGGACCAGGCCCTGCGCCGCCAGAGGCTGACGGGTGCTCTGGTGGGTGAGATACTCCAGGAGCGCGGACTGGTCAGCGACGAGCAGGTGGCCGATGCGCTTTCGGTCTCCACGGGGCTCCGGCGCTACCGTACCGAGGGCGCCCTGCCGCCGGCTGAGGTGCTGGCCCTGCTGCCGCTGGACGTGTGCGACAAGTCGCGGGTGGTGCCGCTGGTCATCGGACAGGTGGACTGCGACAACCTTATGCGCCGCGGGCCGCTGGATCAGGCGCTCTGTGGACGGCGCATTCGGCGCACCATCATCAGCCAATCGGAGTTCAACCGCATCCGCAACTGGAAGGCGGGCCGGCCGCCTTTGCCGTACGAACACCCGCGGTGTACGGAAGCCGCCGGCGAGAAGAGTGGCCGAGGGGCGTACGGGCGCGATGAAGCGGTGCGGACCGACAAACGGCGCCGACCTCCGGGTCTGCTCGGGCGCTTGCGGGGGAGATAGGCGCCGATGACGGCCGGGGCGTGCCGACCCCGCCGCCGCCGTGACGGCCCCGCCGGCCTACCCATCTCCATCGCGCATCTGCCTCTTGCGTTCCAGGAGCCTGGAGGTGGTCCGCTCGCCCCCGGGCGATGCCGCGGGGGCCTCCGGGGCGGGTGCAGGATCGTGCGCCGTCGCGGCCTGCTGCGTCGCCGCCTGTGGCGCGGCATCCTCCTGCACTACTACCGGTGGTCGCTGCACCTGAGGGCTGCGTTCCTCCAGCCGCTCCATGAGCGCCCTCGCCGTGGACACCGGGCGCCGGCTCAGTGCCGCCGGGCGCCGGCCCCATAGCGCCGCCAGCCATGCGGCGCCGGGGGCCACGATGGCCGCCATGTCGTCCCTCGTCACTATCAGACGCCGTGCCGCCACGTCCAGGGGCAGCAGTAACGCCGCGATCCAAAGTAGCGCCCGCCAGATCTCCAGACTGACCCGGGGCATGCTCGTCGGTGGAGCGAAGGCCTGCTCGGGTGTCGTGAGCACGCGCCCCGCGGTCTGGGCCGCGAGAGATGTCAAGAAGGCCTCGTCCCGCCCGGTGTCGGCCAGGTCCGGAGGGTAGGCGATGGAGAAGCCGAAGTCCCTGAGCGTCTGCATGCCGCCTGGCCCTGTGGCCGTCAGAGCCGCAATGTAGGCCCCACCGGCCGCCGTCTCCGTCTCCACCTGGTACCTGCCCGGAGCGATCTGGGTCAACTGCGCTCGTTCACGGGTCCCGTCCGGACGGTTGAGGTTGGCCCACACGTCCAGACCGTTGAGCAGCTCGCCGTCCTCCGCCACCGCATCGACGGTGAGGACGGACCGGTCGCCGCGGCGCTCCACGGTGGGGTACAGTGGTGAGTGCCCCGGCTGCCGCAGTGTCCAGCGGATCGCCTGCCCCCAGAACTGCCCGTAACCCTCCCAGCCCAGCCAGTGGGCCGCCCAGTGGGCGCTGGCATCCGAGGTGAAGCCGATGCTGCGGCCCAGGCCGTACTGCCAGTGGGCGAACACGGGGTCGCTCTTGGGCGCCAGCAAAGGCACCGTCGCCAACGGCTTGGCGGTCGTGGCCACATAGCCCAGTAGCGGCGGCACGGCCTCCCAGTCCAGTCCCCGGATCACCTCACTGCTCTCGGCCGGAGCGGGCCGGAACTTGGTCTCCATCAGCACCGACTTGGCGATGGTCAGCGCTTCCCGCGTGAAGACTTTCTTCAAGTCGTGGGCGCGCTCGGTGAGGTAGGTGTTGCCCTTGCCCGCCCTCGCCACTTCCTTGAGGAACGGTACGTGCGGCCCGTCCCCGAAGGCGATCGTGGTCACCGTAATGCGCTTGGCCGACATCTCCGCCGCCAGCGGCACGGACCCCTCCTGCTCGTCGCAGTCGCTGCCGTCGGCGAGGATGATCACGTGCCGGATGGGCGACTTGTTGGGCGCGATGGCCGCATAGGCCGCCTGCAGCGAAGGGAATACCGAGATGCCGCCGCCACCGGCCCGCAGCGAGCGGATGTCGGCGATCAGCGAGGACTTGCTACCTATCTTCCTCAGAGCGCAGACCTCCGTGGGCCGCGGGTCGCTGGCGATCACGCCCACGGAATCCTGGGCCTGCAGCAGCTCAACGATGGACACGGCCGCCTCGGCCGCCAGTTGGATCTTCTCCACTCCGTCCTCGAGCATGCCCATGCTGCCGGAGGTGTCCATCACCACCACTACCGCCGAGGCCGGGAAGCCCCGCTCCTTGCGGACCTCCATGCTCAGCGGCAAAGCCTCCTCGATGGCCGTCTCGTAGTAGCCCCCGGCGCCGAAGGAGAGCTCGCCACCCGACATCCCCAGCCCGATCCCCAAGTCCCTCACGGCGTCCCGGTACATCGCCATCTGCGCCTCACCCATCTTGTAGGCCGGGCAGTTGACCAGGATGAGGCTGTCGTAGCCCTCCAGTTCCGCCGCATTGGTGGGTAGGGCCGCCGGGCCACCGGTCTGCACGGTCACGTCCTGAGCCCGCAGAGACTCGGCCAGATGCTGCGTATCTTCGGCGTCTCCACCCACCAGCAGCACCCGCGGAGTGCCCGCGACGCGCACGAAACCGGTGCCCACGTTGTTCTCATTGCATCGGTCGCCGGGAGTGCTGAGCAGCACATCGACCTTGTGGAAGCCGGGCTCCTCGAGACGGACAGAGAGGTTCAGCGTCGTCTTGCCCCCCGCCAAAGCCACCTTCTGCCGCTGCACCGGGCGGTCGTCCACCAGGATGGTGACCTCCGTCTCCGTGGGACGCGTGGCCTGCACCCGCACGTTCAGCGGCACCGGCTCGCCCGCACGGGCCTCGGATGCCAGGTTCACATCATGAACCAGCGCATCGGCCTCGGACCGAGAGTCCAGCGGGACCACATCCACCGGCACGCCTGCCGCCGAGGCCGCCAGCGCCTCCGCCGTCGCCGACCCGATGTTTTCGTTACCGTCCGACAGCAGCACGATGCGTCCGGCGCTTTCCGGAGGGAGCAGGCCCAGGGCAAGACGCAGGCCCGCCGAGATGCTGGTATGTGCCTGCCCCGCGACCGAGGTGACTTTGACGTCCTCCGGCCGCCGCAGACTCTCGGTCTCCACCACGGCGTCGCGCCCGAACACCACCAGTGCCCCCCGCTGGTCGGGCCGGCGCAGCTTCAGCGCCTCGCGGATGTACTCCAGGCCACGCTCCTGCTCGGCCATCGGCACACTCACGGAGCGGTCCAGCACGAAGGCGACCACCTGGCCCTTGCCGCGCTTGACCAGTTGCGCCCCGGCCAGAGCCAGCACCAGGCACAGCATCAGCATAGCCCGCGCGCCCCAGGCCAGGAGCAGCCGCCGCCCGTGCAGGTCGGCGTAGCTGACCCTGGCCGAAAGCCACAGCAGCGCGCCCACCAGAGGCAGAAGCAGCAGGTACTCCGGACGGGTGAAAGAGAGCCACATACGTTCAGGGCCGCCGATGGTAAAGATGCCATTCGCCCAACAGGATACACAGCGCGACGAGGGCCAGCAACGGCCACAGGTGCTGCTCGGTCTGCGGACTCGACGAGGCCTGCGCGATCTTGGCATCGCCCAGACGCAGGCGATCGGCCGGCCTCAGATTCGACTCCGCCGGGTCGCGCAGGTCCGCAACCCAGCGCCACTCCCGGCCGCCCGCGGCCATGGAATACTCCCCCACGCGGTCCACGTCCGCCAGCGTCACCGCCCCCTCGGTCACCGCCACCGTGCGGTGCGACCCGTCCGGGTAAGTCACTGTCGCTCGCCGGGCGTCCGCCGGCGGCGATAGCCGCAGCACCGTGCCGGGGCGTACCTGCAATCGCCGCACCCCTCCCCGCCCCTCCGCAAGCCACTGCAGGGCATTGCGCAGCAGCACCGGGAACCCGATGCGCAGCGGTAGGTCGGAGTTCATGAAGTCCCAGCCAAAGGCCAAGGCGCGAAGCTCGGGGCTTTCCAGGCCCAGCACGATGCCCTGCTCGCCGCTGTGCGCCAGCACCCGGGCACCGGCGGCGGGAGAGAGCGGCTTTGCGGAGGCAATCTGCACGGCACCCAGGTTCACGTGTTCCAGTGCCGGATGGGTCTTGTCCCAGTCCGTGACGGCGGGCTGCTCGGCCGCCGCGCCTGCGGTGCCCAGAACCGCGGGTGGGTCCACGTCGACGTACATCATCGCCCCCGAGGGACGGCCGACCGGTGGAGCCACGCGGTCGAACACCACCACATCATACTGCTCGTACGCGGCCGTCGCTTCGGAGCTCGTCAGTCCGGTGGCCTTGAACACCTCGACTTCCGGCTGGACGAGTAGGGCCTGCTCTAGAAACAGGTTCCCCGGCGTAACCAGCAGGATGCGCGTCTGCGCATCGGAAGCGGAGAAGGTGTAGGCCACGTTGTCCACGCTGAGGTCGTCTCGGACCTCAAGCTCCGCCCGGATCAGCCCGGGGCGGGGTAGGGAAGCGTCGTAGGTCTCGGCCACCGAGGCCCCCGGCTGGAGGGTGATCTCCCGGGCCTCGATCAGGTCCTTCTCGTGATAGATGGACAGAAGCGCCGGCTTGGCCTCGGATGAGAAGCTCTGGATACGGATGAACACCTGGTGCGTGCCGTGTACCTTGCTCCGCACCGTCTCCAGGCCCACGATAGCCACATTGTCGCTGCGCGTCCCGACGCGCACGAACTGCACGGCGGCCGACGCCGGAACCGCGGGCAACTGCCCGAAAGCACCGTCGGACAGCACGTACACCCGGGCCCCCGGACGCTTCCCCGCCAGACTGAGTGCCAGCAGAATCCCGTCCTTCATGTTCGTCCCGCAGTCGCTGGGCCGGGCGGCCTTCAGCGCCGCCTGTAGCCGCCTCTTGTCCGTGGTGAAGGGCAGGGCCACCGCCGCTCGTGCGCCGCACACCACCAGCGCCGTCTCATCGCCCCTGCGCGCATTGCCGACGAACTGCATCGCCCCCCGGCGCGCCTGCTCGAACCGAGAGCCCGCGACGTCCGTGGCCTGCATGCTCGCCGAGGCATCCAGCACCAGCACCGAGCTGCGCCCTCCGCTACGGGTGACCAGCGTGTACGGCGCCGCCAGACCCAGCACCAGCAGCGCCAGCGCCAGAAGCTGCAGCAATAGCAGCAGATTGCGGCGCAGCTTCTGGAACGGCGCATTGGCCTGCAGGTCGTCCACGGCCCGCTGCCAGAGGAATACCGAAGACACCAGCACCCGCTGACGCCGCAGCTTCAGCAGGTACAGGACCACGATCGTCGCCGAAAGTGGCGCCAGAGCCGCCAGAGCAAGCGGATAGAGCAGGCTCATTGCACCACCCCCACCCGCCTGAGCGAGCGCAGGATCGCGTCGGGCACCGGGGTCGAGGTCTCCTGGAACAGGTACGGGAACCCGTAGCGCCGGCAGCCATTGCGCACCGAGGCCAAGAACGCGTCGCGCTCCTTCACATAGCGCCGCACCACCGAGGCCCCCATGGTGACCTCCCGGGTCTCGCCGGTCTCGGCATCCACCATCTCGATGTCCCCGCTGCCTCCAGGGGAGAACTCCTCGGGCGCCATGAGCTGCAGGACACACGCCTCCCCGCCGGTCACAGCCAGCCGCCCCAGCGCCGGCTCCCAGTCCGGTGTGAGCAGATCCGAGAGCAGGAAGATGATTCCGGGACCGGTGAGGCTCCGGGCCAGATAGTCCACGCCAGCGCGCAGCCTCGTCTCCCCGCCCGCCTCGAGCCGTAGCAGCCACTCGAAGGCCTCCACCGCCGTCCCGCGGCCCCGGAACACCCGGGAGGCGCGGAACTGCTGATCCGCATAGCCGTACAGCCGCACCCGGTCGCCCCCACACAGCCCGAGATAGCCCAGTGCCGCCGCGGCCTGCCTGGCCCACTGCAGCTTGTGCGGGTTGCCGAAGTCCATGGAGCCCGATGTGTCCACGAGTATGTGGACCTGGAGGTCCTCCTCCTCGACGAACAGCTTCAGAAACAGCCGGCGCAGGCGGGCGAAGGCGTTCCAGTCCAGATAGCGCAGGTCATCACCAGGTGCGTAGGCACGGAAATCGGAGAACTCCACGGACGTCCCGCGTCGCGGGGAGCGCCGCTCGCCCTTGCCGCGTCCGGCCAGCGCGCGCCGGGAGGCCAGGGCAGCCTGCTCCAGCCGGCGCAGGAACGCCGGCTCGAGAAGGTAGGCGGGTTGGTGGGTGGAGTCGTTCATGGTAGGGAGAGTCTGCGGGTCGCGGGTCGACGGCAACGGCAGTCAACGGCAGTCAACGGCTAACGACCACGGCGCCGCTCCCTGCGGGCCTCCGGCCCGCTTTCCCTCTCCTTCGCGGTACGGCCGCTCTGGAGAGGGCTAGCGGCAGGCGGCGATCCTGGTCCCTAGGTGCGGCCGCGATGGTCGCCTTCGTCGGCCGTCCGTTTGCGCTGGGGTGACCTGCTGTCGCCCTCTGTCTTCAGATACTGCACCAGCCCGCCGATCAATCGGCCCGCCTCCAATGCCATTGCGCTCAGGCGGTCGAAGGTCGCGTCGTCGACCAGCCCGGCATCCAGGGCGACGCATAGTTGGGCCCGGACCTACCCGGCAGAGCCTTTAGCGATGCAAAGGAAGCGACGGAACTCCTTGTCGCCTCCCCGCTCGAACCCCTCGGCGATGTTGGACATGACAGAGACAGACGCCCGGCGCATCTGGTCGCGCAGGGCGAAGTCCCTGGCGAACTCGCATCGGGAGGTGGCCGCGTAGACTGCCGCCGCCAACTCCCGGGCCTTCTGCCACGCCTGGATGTCCTCGAAACAGGTGAAACGAGGCACTTGCGATCGCCCCCATGCCGGACGCTATCGGCCGCCGGTCGTTTCTCCCGCCCTGCGGGACCGTTCGCCGTCGACGCCGTTGATGCCGTTGGCCGTTGCCGCCGTTGGCCGTTGACTCGCGACTCGTGACTCGCCGACTCGCGGACTCTAGACCGGCAACCCCTTGCCGCTCGTCCGCTCAACGGCGGCGACTGCGTCGGCGACGATGTCGTCGGTGTCGATGCCCTCGGCCCGACCCTCGAAGTTCAGCACGATGCGGTGGCGGAGGGCCGGGAGGGCCGATGACTTGATGTCCTCTATCGACACGTTGAACCTCTCATCCATCAGGGCCCGAACCTTGGAGGAGAGGATCAGTGCCTGGGCGCCGCGGGGGCTGGAGCCGTAGCGCACGAACTGTCGGGTAGTATCCGGAGCGTCATCGCTGTCCGGGTGGGTGGCCAGAACCAGGCGCAGGGCGAAATCCTGAACATGCGGCTCGATCGGCACCTGGCGCACGATGTTGGTGAGCGCAAGGATCTCGTCCCGCGTGGCGGCCTTGTCCACCTGGTGCGAAAGGTCTCCGGTCGTCCGATTCATGATCTCGTGCAGCTCGTCGAGTGAGGGGAACTCGACGCGAATCTTGAACAGGAAGCGGTCCAGTTGCGCCTCGGGGAGGGGATAGGTGCCCTCCATCTCGATGGGGTTCTGGGTGGCGAAGACGAGAAAGGGCTCCTCGAGGATGCGCGTGGTGCCCGCCACGGTGACGGAGTGCTCCTGCATGGCCTCGAGGAGGGCCGACTGGGTCTTGGGGGTGGCGCGGTTGATCTCGTCGGCGAGGACGACATTGGCGAACACCGGGCCCGGCTGGAAGTGGAACTGCCGCTCGCCCCCGGCGCTTTCGGCAAGGACGGTGGTGCCCGTCACATCGGCGGGCATCAGGTCGGGGGTGAACTGGATGCGGGAGAAGCGGAGGTCGAGGGCTTCCGACAGCGTGCGCACGAGCAGCGTCTTGCCCAGTCCCGGCACGCCCTCCAGCAGCACGTGCCCGGAGCACAGGAGCGCGATGAGGGTGTCGTCCACCGCCGCGGTCATGCCGACGATTACCTTGCCCACCTCGGTTCGCAGCGCCTCCACGATCTGTCGGAAGCGTCCCGCGGCGCGCCTCGCCTCCTGCGCGGCATCGATTCCTGCCTGATCCAATGTCCTCACTCCTCGGCCTTCGCCTGCTCCGGTGCTCCGGACTGCAGGGCGTCGAAATACTCGCGAACGGTCCTGCGGTAGGCCGGAGGGATCTCCTCCTTGGTCAGCGCCTCTTCGGCCACCCGGGAGTACTCGGGCATGACCTCGTAATAGGGAACAGTCGACCGTGAGCCCACGTCGGGGGCGCCCTGGGTGGTGGTGCCCGTCACCGGGCCGCCCGAGGGGTTCATCTGCGCCGGCACGCGCTGGAGGGTTCCGGAGGTCTCGGTGGACCTGGGCGCATAGAGCTTCGCGGCCGGGGCGTTGGCCGGGATGGACGTCTGTGAGCCGTCGTCGGGGCCCACTCCCGCTCCGGTCGCACCACACTGGCTCTGGCCACGCAGGTCACCCGAGCAAGAGCCCACTCCCTCCCGGGCCTCCCCGGCGGCACGAGAGACCGCCGCCAGGCGGCAGGCCCCACCCGCGCCCTGTGCCGCCTGGCCCAGGCAGCGGCCGGCGCCCTCGCAGTCCCCCTGCTTCATGCACTTGGAGGCCTCCGCAAGCTGCTCTGCCAGTTCCTGCAGCTCCGTACCCGAGAGATTGTCCGCAAGCTCCTGGAGCTGCTCGGCCAACTCCTCGCGCTCCTCCTCGCTCAGTTGCTCGCCGCTCTCGAGGGCCTGCTGAAGGCTCTCCAGTTCCTCTTGCAGGTCCTGGGCGTCCCTGCCGGCGAGAGCGTCGGCGAGCGCCTGCGCCAGTCTGCTCGGAAGCTCAACCGGCTCCCCAAGCTGTGAGGCCAGGTCCCGGATCTGCGAGGAGAGTTTCTCCACCTCCGAGGCATCCTTGGCCTTGGCCACACTCTTGGAGAGCTCCCGCAGTTGCTCGGCACGCCTGGGATCGCCTTTGGACGCGGCCTTGTCGGCCAGGCTCTCGGCCTGCTCCGCGACCTTCGACTTGGCCTGCTCGGCGATGCGCTGCGCCGCCCTCTGTGCCGTTCCGAGCTTCGGGTCAGGACGCTGGACGATGGCCAGTTCCTTGTCTACCTCGTTGAGCTTCAGCAGGGCATGCTTCTTGTCCAGCTTTCCGAGCTTGAGCTCCTCGGCCAGACGGCGCAGTTTCCGGGCGGCCTTCTCGGCCTCGGGGTCCTTGCTCTCCCGGGCCTTGTGCTGCAGCCTGGCCGCCACGGGCAGCAGCCTGCGTCCCTGCTCGCGGAGCTCGGCCTTCTCGTGGCGCATCTGGGGCGTAAGGAAGAGGGCGGGCAGCGGCAGAAGCTGCACCGCCAGCAGGGCCGCAAGGGCCCCCATGGCCGGCTTCCACCCTCGCGGCGGACAGAGGGGGAAGGCCTGCGCGGGCTGCAGCAGGACGGCGTGGGCGAAGGCGTCGCCGAGCATGGCCTGAGCCATGGGTGAGGGCTCGGATTGCCGGCCCAGGTACAGGGCGGTCGCGAGGCGATCCTGCAGACCGGCGCGGCGGTCGGTGGCGGCCGCCAGCGTCTCATCCGGGAGCGGCCACGCGGTAGCCAACACCAAACACAGCCCCAGCACCAGCCCCCCAACCTGGACCAGTGCCATTGTGGGGTAGTAGATGGCCAGGAGCTTGCTGACCAGCAGCACCGTGGCCAGCAGTGCCGCGGCACCACCGAGGCCGATGGTGGCAAGCCTCAGCCACAGCAGCACTCTGACCCGCAGGCGGATGCGCCCCAGAAGATGCAGCAGGGGGCGCAGCTCCACGGGTAGGAGCGGTCTCTCAGCGGCCTCGGCACTCATGGCATTCACCTCCAGCGTGCGGACTGTGTCCTCACGGCGGCAGTCGGCGGGTCTGGGAAGAGAAGTCGGCGGGTCTGCGAGTCACGGGTCGCGAGTCAACGACTACGGCGTCAACGGCCACGGCGTCAACGGCCGCGCCACGGCTGTTGGCGTCGTTGCGCTTCCGCCTTGCGGAAACGTCGCCTTTCCCGCCGTCGCCTTTCCCGCCGTCGCCTTTCCCGCCGTCGCCTTTCCCGCCGTCGCCTTTCCTGTCACCTGTCACCTGACGTCCTCACCCTTCTCTTTCCTTATACGCTTCGAAGGCCTGCATGGATAGCAGCCACATCAGAAAGCCTCCCACCAGGAGCGCCAGGCCCGACTGAGCCCAGACGATGAGCTGCAGATCCGGCGCGGTGGGGGTCGTTGATGACGAAGTGCCGAAAACGATCTCGTGTCCCAGCTCCTCGAACAGGATGCCCGCGAGGCCTACCACGGGGTGGAGGACCATGGGCGCCCAGGGTGTTGCCGCGGCCAGCACGGGCAGCAGGTTGTTTGTGAGCCACAGCAGGGCGGCGCCCAACAGTGCGAGGCCCAGGAGGCCGGCGAGCAGCGTTCGCAGGCCGGAGGCGAGACCGCGGCGCGAGAGGAAGCCCTCCACCGCCCGGAACACCGAGAGCGACAGCCAGGCCGCGATGACGCCCGCGAGAGAGACAAACGCCAGAGCGCCGTCGGTACCAAGCGTGCTCATCGCTCCCGGGGAGGCCGATTCCACCGCGGCGATGACCGCCATGTAGATCGCTGGCACGGCCGCGAGAAGCACTGCGATGGCGAAAAAGGCCGAGGCGGTGGCTCCCAGGGACCGCGGGCGCCAGGCGGAGAAGATCAGCCCGAGAGTGGAGATCCACAGTCCGGTGGCCAGCAAGTAGGTGTAGGAGAAGAAGACCAGACGCGGCTCCAGGCCGCCCAGGAGCATGCACCACATGGCGATGGGCACCGTGGCCATGAGCAGAACCACGGTGAAAGCCATAAGGACGAGCAGCTTGCCGGTGACGATGTCGCGCGGGGTGAGCAGCGTGGCGCGCAGCATCTCGATGGTGCGCTTCTCCCGCTCCATCGTGATGGCGGCGGCCGCCTGCACCGGCAGCAGGATCAGCAGCAGCGCCATCTGGGTGAAGGTGAGCACCGAGAAGGCGATGAGGCCCAGCGGAGTGGTCTGGTAGCCGGGGCCGCCGGAATAGTGCTCGCCCACTGCGTAGATGGTCAGGGTGATGATGACGGCCGTCGCCGCCAGGATCGAGTAGCCCAGCATGGTGGCGAAGGGCCGCCAGCCCCTCATCCGCGACCTGAGCTCGTGCATGGCCACGCTGGGGTTGAACCGCATCGCTCTGAGCATGAACGCTTCGAGAACTGCACTGGTCACCGGGATCCCCCGTGGTGTGTGGTGGTCGTTGTCGTTCGTCGCCGCCCCTTGTACCGCTTGCTGTAGGTCCGACCGGAAGACCGGGCCTACCGTCAAGATGCTATCCTGAGCGTCCATCTCGCGCAGCGAGATAGCGAGGAATCTCGCGGAATGCCGGGAGATTCCTCGAGCTGCTCCCTCCGGGGGCGGACGCTTTCAGAGGCTACCGTCCTCAAGGCCCTACACCCCTCTTTTGATACTCCATGCCAGGAGGCGCGCCGCCAGTTCCCGGTTCACCAGCCCGGCCGCCGTCGTGAGGCACATGGCCACGCCCCATATCGTCCAGCCGGAGGGGCCGCTCCCCGGCGGCGACACGCCCGTTCCAAAGGCGTCGGACAGGCGCAGCGCAGAACCCTCGTCCAGAGCGTCCCCCAGTGCGACCCACGGGCAACACAGCACCAGCCACCGGGGCTCCGAGCCGGCACAGGCGATGAAGTGGCGCGTGGCGGCGATCAGGACAACTCCGGCCAGGACCGCCGCGGCGGCGATCGAGAGCCGCCTCGCCACCGGCCCCGGCATCCCACGCCACGGCAGGACCGCGCGTACGATGCCGAATGACAGTGCCGCCACTAAGGCCGCGACGACCATTGCCAGCAGGATGTTCCCCGCCGCGGGCTCCAGCGCTGCGCGCAGAGGGCCCCGGGGCAGCAGCGTGAAGTAGAACGCCACCGCTTCGCCCATCAGGGGCGGCATGGTCAGCATGACCGCCCCCACCATGTACGTGCAGGAGATGGCCGGTACGGTGGCGGGGCAGACTGCCGAGAACAAGAGCCCCAGGCCGGTGGCCCAGAAGACCGTGGCCAGCACCAGCGTGTGGCTCCAGAGCAGGGCTCGTCCATCCGGGCCTCCCAGCAGGATACACCCCCCGGTGGCAGGCACGGCGATGAGCACAAGCAGTCCGGCGAGCGCCCCCAGTGAGGCCAGTTTGGCGGTCACGATCTGCCGTGGCGACAGCAGGCTGGCGCGGAGCGCGTCAAACCGGCGTTTCTCCCGCTCCATCGTGATCGCCGCGGCCCCCTGCATGGGCAGCAGCAACAGCAGCAGTACGGCCTCCGTGATGATCGAGAACCTGAACGGCAGACTCCCCAACTGGTTGGCCTCGCCGGACCCGCCGCAGTGCGTGATCCCCCAGTGGACACGCCATAGGCCATAGAGCACCGCCAGCACGAGCGCCAGCACCCACGCCAGGATCGTCGCAAAGGCGCGGCGCCCCCTCATCCGCGCCCGGAACTCGTGCCGGGCCACTCCGAGGTTGAGGCCCACGTGACGGAGCAGGAGGCTCTCGACCGCGTCGTCGGTCATGTCCTGGAGTACGCCTCCCGCGCGCGATCGGCCATTGCCGCCCGCTCTGAGCCGCCGTTTGCACGTGCGCAGAAAGCCCGCACGGCCCCGGCGCCCGCCCGCCTCTCCGCACTCCCGGGGCCCTATTGCATCGCCTCGCGATGCCGGGCCAAGACCCTGGTTGCCACCAGCCAGTTGATGCAGCCCCAAAACAGCGTCGATCCCGTCGCCACCGTCCACAGGAGCCAGCGCAGGTCGACAGCGCTCCCGTGGCCACCGCGGCCCGTCCAGGTCCCCCAACTGCTCCCCAGGATGTCCTCCGTGAAGTCCGTGGAAAGCAGCGCCGCGATGCCCAGTACCGGGTTGCCCGTGGCCAGGAGCAGCAGGCCGGTCTCGTCGGCCGCGGTGAAGGCGTACGAGACCAGCGCCAACCAAAACAGCGTGAAGGTCCCGATCGAGCCGAGGACCGCCGCCGCGCGCCTGCGCGTCTGCGCCCAGCCCATGTCGCCCAGCGCCGAGTACAGAAACCGGAACAGCCTCAGCGTCCCCCAGGTGACTGCGGCGCCCACCGCGACCAGGGCGCCGAGAACCGCGTTCAGTACGGTGTCGGAGGCCGCGCCGTAGTAGATCATCCCCATGCCGTTGGCCAGCAGGTGGAAGCCCGGCGGACCCAGGATGATGACCAGCATCGCCCCCAGCGTCCAGCCGATGGCATCCGTCGAGCGGGGCCGCCAGGCCGAGAACACCAGCCCCAGTGTGGCGAGCCAGAAGGCCGCCGCCGGCAGGTACGTGTGGCTCCAGAACACCACCGCCCTGCTCACTCCCCCCAGTGTCAGGCACCACATCGCCACCGGAATCGCGATCAGCACCAGTAGCACCGCCATGGCCATGGAGGACACCAGCTTGCCGGTCACCACGTCCCGCGCCGTCAGCAGCGTGGCGCGCAGCATCTCGATGGTCTGCTTCTCCCGCTCGCCGGCGATGGCCGCCGCCGCCTGAATCGGGACCAGTAGCAGCAAGACCCCCATCTCGGTGGCGATCAGGATCGTGAACGCCAGCACTCCCGCATCCTGCTCCTGAGACCCCATCCCCCCGTAGGTCGCCGAGCGCACGGGGCTGTTGATCGCGTAGATCGCCAACCCCGTGAGCACCGCCAGAGTGCACAGCACGGTCCAGGCCAGGACCGAGGCGAAGGGGCGCCAGCCCCGCATCTGGCGACGCAGCTCCTGCGTCGCCACCGCCGGGTTGCAGTGCAACAGCCGGCCCAGCATCCGCTCGCCCGTCGCGGCGCTCATGAGACGACCCCCCGCGTGAGCCGCATGTACATCGACTCGAGGTTCGTCTCCTGCTCGGTGAACGACTGCACCCGGAAACCCCCGGTCACCAGAGCCGAGAGCACCTCGTGCTGCGCGTCCGGCTCACCGACATAGGTCGCTTCCAGGTGGCCGTCGCGGGGCTCGACCCCCGCGATCCCCGGCAGGTTGGCGGTGAAAACGCAGGCCTCCTCGAGGCTGTCCTTGATCCGGATGACGAGCCGCAGGCCGCCCTCGAGCCGATTGGAGATCTCCGCCACGGCCCCGGCCATCACCAGCTTGCCCTGCTCGATGATGGCCACCTTGTTGCACAGCTCCGACATCTCGGTGAGGATGTGCGAGGAGATCAGGATCGTCTTGTCCATCTTGCATAGCTCCAGCAGCAGCTCGCGGATCTCGATTCTGGCCCGTGGATCCAGGCCCGAGGCGGGCTCGTCCAGCAGCAGCACATCCGGGTCGTGCACGAGGGTCTTGGCCAGACACAGGCGCTGCTTCATCCCGCGAGACAGGGCATCAACGTAGGCATCCTTTTTCCCCGTGAGGTCGGTGAGCTCCAGGACATCATCGATCAGGCCGGGACGGTCCGAGGCCGGGACGCGGTAGGCGGCACCGAAGAAGTCCAGGTACTCCCAGACCCGCATGTCGTCATACAGGCCGAAGAAGTCTGGCATGTAGCCCACCTTCGCCCGCACGCTCTCGGGGTCCTGGCGGATGTCGTGCCCGCTGACGAGTGCCGTGCCCTCATCCGGGGTGAGCAGCGTCGCCAGCATGCGGATGGTGGTGGTCTTCCCCGCACCGTTGGGGCCGATGAACCCGAAGGCGTCGCCGCGGGCGATGTGAAACGAGAGGTCGTCCACTGCCGTGAGCTTCGCGTACCGCTTGGTCAGGCCCTTGATCTGCACCATGACTGCTGCCCTCGTTGATCGAGTTGGCTCCCGCCGGGGCGCTGTGCCGCCCGCGGTATCGTCACCTGCCCCGCGCCGCGCCGCTCCCTACTGCACCAGCGCCGCCTCCACCACCGGTAGCGGCGCTCCCTGTGTGTCGTAGCCGCCGGAGAACGCCTGCTTGAGCACCAGCCGCCCCCCGGCGTCGATGTACTGCTCCGGGTTGGCCAGATGCAGCGGCGAGAGCTTCTCCTGCTCCTCCCATTCCCCTGTGGCCACGTTGTAGAGGCTGCAACGCGTCCCCGGTGTACTGATGGACTGGCCGGGAACGGTGACCTCTCCCGCCGTCCCCGGAGCCCATCCCGGGGAGCCTCCGGAAGCCCCGGTCACGAGAATGCTCAGCGTGTCCACCCGGTGTGTGGCGGGCGTCAGCGGCAGGGTGTACTCCCAGACGGCCGTCCCGGTCTGCCCGGGGCCGACCCCCATCCCCGGCATGCCTCGCATTCCCGGGGGGCCTCCCGCGCCGAAGGGCGCGCCGCCGGAGTAGTCGGCCCCTACTCCCACCGGCAGAAGACGCACGGCGATCGCGCTTCGCGGCACCCTGGTCGTCTTCCGGGCGGTGAAGCGCACCGGCAGACGCACCAGCACGATGCTCACGTCCTCGGCCCTGTTGGGGTTCCGATCCAGGGACCCCACACCGATGGCGGGGTCGGCGAAGGCCAGCAGCCACACCGCCGCGGAATCAGCACTCGGCGTCGCGCTCGGGCCATAGTATGCGCGGCGGTCGAAGAACAGGGAGTGGATTGCCATCTCGTCCAGATGCAGGTCTTTGGACTGGTTCCCGTACGGTGGCTCGCCCCCGATGGGATAGCCGGTGACGGTGCCGGGCTTGCCCGGGGCCAGCGTGAGCGCCCCGCTGGAGCCCGAAGCGATGTGGGCCTGTGGTCCTGCAGAGCCTGCGTTCACCAGGCGCGCCTCCTTGAGGGCGAAGGGCGCGCCGTTGCGGATCGTCGCCGTATAGCCTGCGCCATCACAGTCCGCAACTCCTGAGATGCCCTTCCCCAGGTCAAGGGCGAAGCGAGTAGTGACGGCCTGCGAGGTCCACATGTCCATGGAGATGTCCGAGACCTCAACGGGGTTGTCGTAGCGGAAGCTCGGGGGGCGCCGGCCCCACGAGTCCATGGAACCGGCCGGCTCCGCCGAGGCGGCCGAGTGGGGGAGAGTCATGGCGTACCGCGCTCGCGTGGGCGAGAAGATGCCCACGAACCCGCGGCCCGGCGCCAGCGTATCCCCCGCGTTGGCCTCCACCACCGATACCCGGTTGACGATGAGCTGGCCGCCGCGCACCGCATAGCCGATGAAATATGCCGCCAGCGTGAAGGCGATAACGATCACAGGAGAGGTGAGCCACGCCAGCTCCATGCGGTCGATGCGCCGCAGTGCGAAGTAGTTCACCGGCACCAGGACGACGATGTATGCCAGGAGAAACAGGGCCACCAGCCACAGCGACGGCAGTCGCGCCTGGGGCGCGTACTTGGCCACCTCCGGGAGGCTCCACCGGCCGCCGTAGTAGTCACTATCTCCCGCGGCCGCACCTGCGGCCGGCGAAGGCGCGCGGCTAGCCTGCTGTGCCAGAGCACGCCACAGGTCGACCTGTCCGTCCCAGTGCTTGATCGACGCGGCCCGATAGTCGAAGGTCGCCATCACCACGCGACCCGCGTCGGCCCGACCCCTCAGCACCAGTGGGGCGTCGCCATCGCCGCAGAGCACCTGTGCTTCCGGCCGCAGGGCGCCGCTACAGAGCAGGGCCGGCGCCTTGTCAATCGGGACGCTTAGCCAGGCCCCCAGCTCTCCGGTGTCCGGCGCCGTCGTGGTCCCCGATACCACCATCGGGAGCAGCGAGGCCAGCGGGCCGTCGGCCAGTGTGGCCCCCGCCGACCCGCCGGGCACGATCAGCGTCCCGCCCAGGCGTACCCACTCCGCCAAAGCCCTCAGGCCGTCCGGGCTCGCAGCGGCATAGCCGGCATCGCCCAGCACCACCGCATCCGCGCAATCCCAGCCCAGCCAGCGGTCCGGCAACTGACCCCATCCCACGTGCGACACCTGGAACTCTCCGGTCTCGCCGGCACCCAACGACCCCTGAGACCCATGGAGCAGGTAGGGCAGCGCCGGCTCGCCGCGCAGGAAGTTCAGGAACCCCTGATCGCCGCCGATGACCACCACCAGCGTGTCCCGGACGCCGACGCGCGTGCCCTCTTCGATCTCCTTCTTCTCCCATCCCCAGCCCGTGTTCAGCAGCGCCACGCGCAGGGGAACGGCGGGAACGCAGACGCAGTAGCGCTTGCGCGAGTGCTGCGGGATATCGACCCTGGTGCTGTAGCTTGTGGAGGGCCCGCCCTGGGGCGAAGCTGAAAGGACGATGCGCAACTCACCGGTGCGGGAGGGGCCGGTGTTCTGGATGTCCACGAAGATCGGGATCCAGCGGCTCTCCTTCCAGGTCTTCTCGAACCCCGCCGACGCCTGCCAGGTGACTCCCGCGGCGTAGGTGGCCGCAGAACAGAGGCCTATGGCCGCGATGCACAGAAGCGCCCTTGGGTATGGACGAGCCACGCGATCGCCTCCCGCATTGGTTGGTGGAGCGATGCCCCTTGCCTCACAGCCCTCGCCCCTCACCGGTACAGCGAACATCAAGATCTTTGCAGTATACGTGCCACGTTCGCCCCGCGTTGTTGCTAGGAATGTTTGCCTGCCTGTTTTGTTCCAACTCCGCGGCCCCGCGACCCCGTAGCTCCGGGGCGTCACGCCACCGGCGCAGGCCCATGGGCTATGTAGCCCGCCGGAGTGCGCAAGTCAAAGAGGCCCCCCGGTCCGGGGGGCCTCATCAGCGAGCCTGCTCGTGCCGCCGAGGCTCTGCGTCGCTCCACTGCTCTGTGCGAGGCCGCGCGCCGAGGCGCCCCTTGCCGCCACCGGCTCGCTCTACACCTCGAACCGCGCCAGGAAGATGTCCGCCGGTGTGGGCTGGCCCATCGGCAGCGGCATCCACTCGTGCTGCGAGTAGTAGCTCATCACCACCTCGCCCTCGGGGCCGTATGCCAGGCCGCAGTAGGAGCAGTCACCCGCGCTGGGAACGGTGAGCAGATGGTGCGCACCGCCTTCCGTCAACTCCCAGACCGAGGTGTGCGCGCCGGAATCCGGCTTCACCGTCCCCTCCGGCAGATCGCACACCTGGGATCGCCCCGCGCAGATCCATCCGCCCTCCACCGGCAGTACCACCGGAGCATGGATCATCACTCCCAGGTCCGCCCATTCCCACCGCCTGTACGGGGCCTCACTTTGCCCCAGCCACGAGTGGCTGTTGGGCTCCAACGTCCGGATGACGCAGTTGAGCCGCCCCTCATCCGGTTCGTACAGCACCGGCTCGCCGCAGCCGCCGCCCTCCCGCATCAGGCCCACAAGACGCCAGTTCAGCAGGTCCTCACTGGCCAGCAGGTGCACGGTGCGCATGTCCCGGTCATCGCGCCGGGCGAAATGGTAGGCCGCACACAGGAAGCCTTCATCCACCGCGAGGATACGCCACAGCCAGTAGTTCACCCCGTACACCTGCCGGGGAGAGGACCAGGTGGCACCATCACGGCTGGTCACCACGTGCGAGATCAGGTCGTACTCGGCATTGGCCAGGCTGCGGGATGCCCACCGCGGGTACCAGGTGCCGAACACGATGCCCAGTCGATCCCCGGCGTCCACGAACTTGGGGTCTCTGTCATCCCCGTCCGTGCTGATATGCCCGCACTCCTCCCAGTCCAGGAGGTCCGCGGAGCGGAATACCAGGATGTCTCCACAGGGCGGGAGGCCGTGGTGCTCCGAGGACCGGAAGGTCACATAGTATTCGCCCTGCCACTCGATCAGGTCGGTGAAGGCATTGTGCCTACCGTCGTAGTAGAGCCTGTCAACGCTGAGTAGCTTGGCCATGTGAACACCTCGGGGTGAGTCTGCGAGTCTGCGACGAGGGTGACGAGTCGTTTGCCGTCTGCCTTGCTCACTCCCCGCCTGCGGAGGGCCGGCGTGGGGTCCCGGCCGTTGCGGACCGCCGGCTCTACGGCGCCCCCCTCAATCCCCCCGCAGGCGGGGGGAGGCACGGCCTTCACCACTGCACAAGGTGCCGGGGGTGAGGAAGCTCCCGCCCTGCGGGACCGTTGCCGTGGTCGTTCACCCCCTCCTCCCGTCGCCCGCGGGTGTTTGCGGGCGTAAGGGAGAGGGGGGCAGGGGGGTGAGGCGGTCGTTCGCCGTTGCCGTCACCCACCCCCCACGCCACGTGACGACCTATTGCCCCAGCTC
>Ga0334882_1002210_pt1 | contig 20618 bp, 16 predicted proteins | sample GraSluR1_MG_5_FD_207226 | JGI IMG/M metagenome (GOLD analysis project Ga0334882, IMG submission 207226) | Sludge microbial communities from methane-producing bioreactor in Wageningen University, Netherlands - Granular Sludge_15_04-R1 | ecosystem: Engineered > Bioreactor > Anaerobic >...
CATGAAGTCTACTCCTGACATGAAATCCTCCTCAGAGATGATCCATCCGGCTGCAAATGCCGGCAATGGTATCCTGGGTGTATTTGTCATGAAAAAGTTTTCACTTCCCGAGAGTGCAAAATTTCCTTCAAGGAAGTACTTGTTCATATAGGAATAGTTAGTCCTGATCGCGTAATCCTCGAGCTTCTGATTTGGCTGGTTGGCCTGTGGAAATACAGTTGTCCATCTTCTCCAGAGTGCAATAACATTGAAGTCACTGTTACCGAAGGTCCTGTCCCATGTCAGATAGAGATTGGTACCTGTACTTGTGTAGGTATCACTACCGTACGATCTGGAAAGTGAAGATGGTGTATTGTATGAAACATAAACAACTGAGTTATCAGGCTGTATAACCCTGTCCCACACCTGGTAGTTCATATACTGAGACACCCTGTAGTAGTTATATCCGTCGGCATTAATCTCAAAATTGATCTTGAGGCCTTCAGTAATGTCATTCAGATCATATGTCAGCTTTGTGCCTATCTGGTAATACCGGCGTGTATCGTCGCGGAAACCTCTGTATGACAACCTTCCCAGCGGATTGGTTGTATAGGTTGAGTTACCACCGAGCATGAAGATTTCCTTGTTAAGAGACGGGTCAATACCGGTGAAGGAAATCGGATAAGCTGTAGGAGGTGTGTTTGAGAGGTCATTAAAGATATTACCCTCACTGTCGTACGGGTATCTGCGGTCCTCAATTCTACCTGCCAGGTTGAATGCGGCCGTAAATCTCTTAGTGACAGCTATATCGAGGTTGACTCTCGTATTATACCTTGAATAGTTTGTCTTTGTGACAAACAGCGGTCCCTCGTCTGTCCTGTCATACAATCCGCCCTGATTATTATACGCAAATGATACAAAATACTTAACAATCTTGTTACCACCTGAGAGCGTCAGTGCTGCCTTCCTCTGGTGAGTATACTTTTTCAGAAACTCATCATAGAAATCAACGTTAGGATGGGTTATAGGATCTGAACCTGTCCTGAATTTTTCAAGGTCGGCCTCACTGTAGAAGGGGCTGCCCGGAGCATCAAGACCATCATTTAACCTTGCCTCATTGAAAAGGGTTGCATAATCATAGGCATCAAGAAAAGTCGGCAGTCTTGTGGGTGCAACCACTCCGTTGCTGAGTTCAACGTCTATTGTCCTTCTGTTTGCCTGACCCCTTTTGGTGTTAACGAGTATTACCCCGTTTGCACCACGCAGTCCGTATAATGCAGTTGCAGAAGCGTCCTTTAGAACACTTATAGATTCAATCTCACTGGCATCAAAGTCGGTAAAGTCGCGTTCAAAACCATCAACAATTATTGTTGGTCTGCCGACACCACCCTTTTCCATATTATTCATGCCACCGTCCTCAAGGGTTCTGATACCTCTTATTCTCCATTCCACATCCTCAAGGCCAGGGGTTCCTGAACCCTGAACAACTGTAAATCCTGAAAGGCGGCCTGATACTGCAGTTGCCAGATTCATAACCGGACTCTTTCTCAGTTCATTATGAGAGATGGCTGATATAGACCCGGTATTACTGCGACGGTCAGTCACACCCCATGCGACAAAGACTCTGTCACCAATACCCTGACCTGCAACAGAGAATTCAAGGGTAAGGTCAAGAAACTTGTCATCAACTATTGTAACGGATAGTGGTTCGAATCCTTCGGCCTCGATATTGATGACCGAATTAGCTCCGGGCACTTCAATGGTGAAGTTACCGAATTCGTCGGTGGTGGTAAATGTAGTCGATTCCTGCAGATATACTGTAGCTCCCATTACAGGCAGATCCTGCGTAGACCTTACTACCCCATCCACTGTAATGGGGGTCTGACGGCCCTGACCATTTACCTCCGGTAAACATGTCATCCATGTTAAAACGGATATAATCGCTATCAGCAGTGTCTTACCGATTATTCCGCTTTTTATATGATTTTTGATTAAAGACATCTTCATCAAATTTATTAGTTAGTTATTATTACCATCCGGGGTTCTGGTCGATACCCATGATATAGACTTCATCCTGTGGAATTGGGTAGAGATACATACGTGACGGATCAAACACCCTCTGCTCAACTACTTTTCTGGTATAGATAAAGTTGTCACCATCCTTTACGACATCAACACCGAAAATGGTTCCGCCTATGTGTGCTTCACCCCTCTTCAGCCTTAGCACGTCAAACCAGTAGTGCTGCTCGAAAGCAAGTTCTACAGCTCTCTCATTCAGGCATTTTTCACGAAACTCATCCTTGTCAAGGCCTGAAGGTATGTGAGGCATACCATTTGGCAGTACAGGAAAGTTTTCATTCCAGTTTCTTTCAACCAGGACATTGTAATAGGGATCGTTCTGACCGGAGATGTCTTCACTGGCAGGACAAACCAATCTGTCTCTGAGCCTGTTGATTATATCAAGAGCTGTCTTGGAACCTGAGGCTCTGCCCAGATTATCAGTTTCAGGACCGTACAGTTCATTCATTGCTTCCGCGTAATTAAGGTAAATCTCCCCGGTGCGGAAATAGAAGCTGCCCAGCTTGGCAGAACCAGGATTGTCATAGGCCTGGCACTCACGAGGCCAGAATTTTCTCATGTAGTATCCTGTTCTGGTGTAGAAATGGTTCTTTGGATTGTAATCCTTTCCCCAGTTGTCACCATCGCGCCATACTTCTATATTACGCTTTATCCAATACTGGTCGTTATAGAGAACCGTGTAATAAAATCTCGGGTCGCGGTTATCATAGATATTTGCGACATGATCGGGATTGTCCCAGTCAAAGGGAACTGATGCTATTGCATTTCCACTTCCGTCAAACTCAATTACCTCAAATCTGTCTACGAAATTCTGAGTCGGCGAGTTATTGCCATAAGCCTGGAATCCTTCACCCGGCAAACCCTGTCCGTAGATAATAATATGGCTGTTGAATGAAATCGAATTAGCTCCGACATGCTTTGGCATAATAATCTCAGGACGCTCACTCGGATAACCTCTCATAAAGAGGTTCTGATAATCGTGATAGAGCGGATGCATGTTATTCTCATCAAGATAGTCGATAAGATCCCTTGAGGCCTCAGCAGCTTCGAGCCAGAGAGCCTGATCATTGGTCGGATTATTGAGAGGGCTTGCTGCATATAGCAACAGGCGGCTCTTAAGAGCCATTACCATGGCTTTTGTAATCCTTCCGTAATCATCCCTTGGCCACTCATCAGGTACAAGGTCATAGGAAAGGTCAAGATTCTCAAGTATATAATCCTTCACCTCTTCATATGAAGCCCTGGGTATTCTGAAATCAGAATCAAGAGTCAGAACCTCTTTCACGAGAGGTACTCCACCATACCTTTTGAGCAGTTCGAAGTAGTAAAATCCTATCATAAAATGAACCTCTCCTCTCATTGAGACCTTCCGGCTTACTCCTTCAAACTGTGGTTCATTCTGAAATTTGTCAATGTTATCAAGAAACATAAAGGCTCTTCTGATCTGGGCATACAAGTCCTCCCACCTTTCGATTTCGGCTGAAGCAACACTGGCCCTCCAGTTACCTATGTTTATTGACTGATTGGCTGTACCATATGAAGAGTTGTACCTTGCCATATCGGTTCCTGTCTCGATGAAACCATATGTGCCAAAGCCTCTTCCTCCCTCCCACAGTGGCGGCAGGTAGTAGTAGAGCAGATCCATATACCTTATTGACCTGAGGTAATCTTCGAATATATACTCACTGGTCTCCTCTCCGGCCGGCGCCTGATCGAGGAACTTCTCACATGAAGTAAGAGAAAATCCTGCGACAACGGCCAGTATAGCAATATATTTAATTAGATGTTTCATATCCGTATCCTCTAAAAATTAAGGTTAAACCCAAAGCTGTAGTTCCTTGACTGCGGGTACCACTGAGTTGTGGTTCCTGAGCTAACTTCCGGGTCAAGCACCTTGAACCTGTCCCATGTTAAAAGGTTCGATCCGCTCAGATATAGACGCAGACCCCTTAGACCCAGTCTCCTTATCATATTTGTTGGCAGGGTGTAGCCTATCTCTGCTGTCTTCAGCCTGAGGTAGGTATTATCCCTTACAAAGTATGAGTTTTGCACATGGTTCTGACTTATCGCACCTACGTGCAGTGCTGGATATGTTGCTGTCTCATGGGTGGTTGGAGTCCATCTTTCGAGATGATGCTCCTGAACCTTGCTCCTGTTGTAGAATTCCCACATAAGCATTTGTGAAACATATATGCTTGACTGGGCAGCTCCCTGAAAATGAACGCTGAAGTTGACATTGCCGACATTCATTCCAAATGTGGTACCAAAGGTTAGTCGTGGCATTGTAGTATAACCAATTGGGATCCGGTCATACTCATTGACAACCCCGTCACCGTTATAATCAAGATACTTGAAATCACCAGGTATCGGTGTACTTCCTACCTGCTGTACCGGCGAGTTGTCAATATCAGCCTGATCTTTGAAGTAACCAAGAACCTGATAACCCATAAACTGACCTATAGGCTTACCCTCCTGCTTGCTCCACCAGTCGGCATCTTCAGGCTCATCCCTGAAAACAACCTGGTTAATTGTATAAGCTATGTTAGGTCTTAGGGTAAGTACTACTCTGTTGGCAAGCTCGTGTCTGTACGTAACATCAAACTCCCATCCTTCGCGCGATGTCTCACCAATGTTAAGGTCAGGTGTTCCAATCCCGAGAATACCGGGGACACTTCTTGGTGTCTGCAGAATACCGCTCCTTCTTTCAAAGAATCTGTCAAACGACATCGAGAGTCTGTTCCTGAAAACGACAAGATCGAAACCAAGGTTGATCTGCTCAGCGGTTTCCCATGTAGCCAGCGGATTGGCAATCTCCGGCTCATTTGTGTAGCCCAGTGAGGCTCCCATTTCTTCGCCGAAATAAGCACGGGCTGAGGTTCCTGTTGTCCATTTACCTTCCTTGTAAATAAACCTGGTACCTGCGTAATCATTACCCGAGCGACCATAAGATGCACGGAGCTTCGCCACATTGATCATAGTAAGCGACTGCATAAATGACTCCTCCTGGATGTTCCAGCTGAGTGACACTGACGGGAAGAGACCGAATCTCCTTCCGGGAGCAAAGTTTTCTGAACCCCTGTAAGCAGTGTTAGCCTCGAGATTATACTTGTTCTTGTAGCCATAGTTGGCCCTGGCAATGAAACTTACGGAGTTATAAGGTATTGATGTACCTGTTCTGTACTCTGAAATATTCGCAACCCCCTGTACCCTGACTGAGTGATCGCCAAATCTGCGGTTGAACACTATGTTACCCAGAGCATCAACGGTTCTTTGGGCTGTCATAGTACTGTAGGATGGTGAGAAGAAGGTTGGTGTGAGAAATGAAGTATACCTGTCAGCTCTTCCGGGCCTGGAGATCAGCTGGAATGTAGATTGAGTTTCAGACCATCCCTTGTAATACCCGAAGTTTGAGTCGTAGGCAACCCTTCCGTTAATACTAAGTCCCTTTACATATTTATCGAGGTTAAATGCCAGTTTGATAGCACTTGTTATGCTGTTGTTCAACCTGGTATCGTTACCCCTTGTTTGAATAAGATACAATGGATTGAAGTCAGGAAACTCAGAGTTGCCGGCATATGAGCCATCAGGATTGGTAGCGGGAAGAACCCAGGGGCCCAGCCTGTTCATATTATGGAAGATACCCATCTGCTCCCAGGGGTCACTCCTGTCGGTCAAACTGCCTCCAAGTTCAAAAGTAAGAGTGAAGGCATTCGTAATAATAGCGTCAACGTTGGAAGTAAAACGATATCTGTCATAAGCAAATCTTGGATTGTAGACCCTGCCCGGCTGCGTCTTTAACTGACCCTCCTGACGCATGTATGAAGCAGATACAAAATATCTTACTGTCCTTGATCCTCCCCGGATATTGACAGATGAGTTATACTGTGGCGCTACCTTTTTCATCATAAGCTCATACCAGTCGGTATTGGGATAACGGTATGGATCAGCGCCTGTACGATACATCTCAAGATCATACTCGGAATATACGGGATCAAGCCCGTCATTCATCAATGCTTCATTATAAAGCTTGAGACTTTCATAAGAATCGAGGAATTTGGGATAACGGGTAAACTGCTGAAGCGTAACTGAACTGTTAATACTGACAGTAGTAGTCCCCTCCTGACCTCTTTTGGTGTTAATCAATACTACGCCATTGGCACCCTTAGTTCCGTATACTGCTGTTGCAGCAGCATCTTTCAGAACTGTAAACGACTCAATCTCTGAAGGATCCATCGTCTGGAAAATTGCCGACGTCCTCTCAACACCGTCTATAACGTAGAGAGGATCAGCGTTATTCCAGGTACCTCTACCCCTGATATACAGGGCGGCGGCATCCAGTCCGGGCTGTCCACCTGTCTGAATGGTGGTGAGGCCGGGTAATCGACCCGCCAGGGCATTGGTAATGTTCGCAACAGGGCTCTGCACAATCTCGTCCGCGGTAATTGTAGTAACAGCAGCAGATACTGATGCTCTGCGCTGCTCTCCAAATCCCACAACGACTACTTCATCCAGGGCCTTCATCTCGGGTTCCATCTTAACATCCATAACATCGGATGCTGTCAATGGAAACTTGAGTGTCTTGTACCCCACGAAGGCAAAACAGATTGTGGAGCCGGGGGGCACTGTCAAACGATACTCCCCTTTGTCGTCTGTAATACTACCGATTGTAGTATTACCATCAACATACACCGTCACAAATGGAAACGGCGCTCCGGTCTCATCGGTTACTGTACCTCTGATGGTCCGCTGCTGTTCGAGCGGACTGTCGGAAGCATAAACCGGGAGAACCTGCATTTGAACGAATAACGCTGTAAAACACGCCAGCAGAATCCTAAAAATCCTGCATCCGCGCATTACACGAATACGGTAAGGTTCATTCATAAGTCGGTTGTTTTTAGTTATCAATAGGTTATTTGGTTTGAAAGGGTCTTAAGGTGCAATTATATGAAAAAATGACCGCACAAAACATGTCAAGACTGATTCAATACATAAAATTAACTTTTTTTAATAGTTTATGCAAGGAACCGCAAAAAAACATCTATCTAATATCTATATGTCTTTATATGTTTATTATTTTATATTTTTATATGTTGTTTTATAGAAATTCAATCAGACAGATATCCATCTTGACTATTTCAAAGCACAAGTTGTTAAACCTACATTAGCTGAGGGCATTTCCAAAAAGGAAAGCCTGAAGCAATTTTCATACCTTTGCTCCATGACTGACGTTATGGAGAAAACAACCGAAGCAGAAGACATCTTTTTTATGAAGATGGCTATTGATGAAGCTACCAGGGCATCAGACCGTGATGAGGTTCCTGTAGGAGCAGTTATAGTTGCCGGGGGACAGGTTATTGCCAGGGCTCACAATCTCACAGAAACCCTTAAAGATCCGACGGCGCATGCCGAAATGCAGGCTATAACAGCTGCTACTGACTGGCTTGGTGGCAAATACCTCTCAGACTGTACCCTGTATGTTACTCTTGAGCCGTGTGCCATGTGTGCGGGAGCATTGTACTGGAGCCGCATTGGAACAGTTGTCTATGGTTGCAGTGATCCAAAAAGAGGATATTCACTTATACCAGGTACTGTTCTTCATCCAGTAACCGTTGTGAGAAGACACATACTCGAAGAGGAGTGCTCTTTGTTGTTAAAATCATTCTTCAGAGGTAAGAGGAGAACATCCTGAATAAAAAAAATAGAGTAGGTTTGCAAAAAAAACAATACGCTATGACCCTTGACAACAGCAGGAAAATAGTTTCTATCAGACTGGCATTATTTATTGCCACATTCCCTTTCCTGGCCTTCCTGGCCCTCACATATGTTGCAAGGCTGATCAATTTCCCGGTTCTTGGACTAAGTGAAACCGCATGGGTGGTCATTTTGTCTGCTGTTTACTTTTCCATCGCCTATTTCCCTTCATTCCTTAAATATAATTATATCTATTTCTCTGACGATGGAGATTCAGTGATCTTCCGTTTCTACTCAACAGGTATCTTTAAGGGTGCCAGGCAAGCAATTGAGATTCCCAAACGAGTCTTTGCAGGCTACACCACCGAAAAGAAGAGACTGCGGCTGATACAATACATCATATTATTGGAAGAGAGGCGCGGAGTTATTGCAAGGTACCCTCCTGTATCACTCAGTGCCCTCAGCCGTAAGGAAAAGGAAAGGGTATTCAGAAGCCTCGCAAAGTACAACCGGAAAGCATGATTTTTGCCCATGTCTGATATGAGGAAAATCATTTTTAATTCTGAAACGGGAACGGAACTTTGGGCTTTAAAAACATTTTGGTCTGAAAACGTAAAATATTAAAGGACAAAAAATTCTGACGTATTTTCAGCTATTCTCAGATTACTGATCAGAATACACTAATTCACAATATTAACTTATAAAATATTATATCATGAACGTTGACAAATTAATGAGCAACCTCGAAAAGAAACACCCCGGTGAGGTTGAGTATCTGCAGGCTGTAAGGGAAGTGGTCGAATCTATTGAGGAGGTATATAATGAAAATCCTCAGTTCGAATCTGCAAATATTATTGAACGTATTGTAGAACCCGACAGGGTTTTCATGTTCAAAGTTCCCTGGGTCGATGACGAAGGTAATGTACATATCAATATCGGCTACAGGGTACAGTATAATAACGCCATTGGTCCGTATAAGGGGGGAATCCGCTTTCACCCCAGCGTGAACCTGTCAATCCTCAAGTTCCTTGGTTTTGAACAGATATTCAAGAACTCACTTACGACACTACCAATGGGTGGCGGAAAGGGAGGCAGTGACTTCAATCCGAAGGGACGTTCAAGTAATGAGATCATGAGGTTCTGTCAGTCATTCATGCTGGAGCTGTGGAAGCATATTGGTCCTGAAACCGACGTTCCTGCCGGTGACATAGGAGTCGGCGGTCGCGAAATAGGGTACATGTACGGAATGTATAAGAAACTTGCCGGAGAGCACACCGGTGTACTGACAGGCAAGGGCATCAACTGGGGAGGTTCGCTTATCCGTCCTGAAGCAACAGGATTCGGCACGGTCTATTTTGCCAAGGAGATGCTGGCAACCCGCGGAGAATCTTTCGAAGGAAAAACCGTAGCGGTTTCAGGATTTGGAAACGTTGCATGGGGAGCAGCTCTGAAGGTGACTGAACTTGGAGGCAAGGTAGTTACACTTTCAGGACCTGACGGATACATCTACGATCCTGACGGAATTTCAGGCAAAAAGATTGAATACATGCTTGAGCTGCGCGCCTCGAACCAGGATATCGTCAAACCTTATTCATATGAGTTCGAAGGTGTTGAGTTCCACGAAGGCAAGCGCCCATGGGAGGTTAAGGTTGACATAGCCCTGCCATGTGCAACACAAAACGAGCTCGACAAGGAAGATGCCGAAGCACTGGTGAAGAATGGTTGCTTCTGTGTATGTGAGGGTGCCAATATGCCTTCAACCCCTGAAGCGATTGAAGTATTCCTCAAGGCAGGTATACTCTTTGCACCCGGCAAAGCTGCCAACGCAGGAGGTGTTGCCACATCGGGCCTTGAGATGTCACAAAACTCAATGAAGCTCAACTGGAGCCGTGAGGAAGTAGACAGCAGGCTACATGAAATCATGTGCAATATACATGCACAGTGCGTAAAGTACGGAACACGCGAAGATGGTTTTGTTGACTATGTCAAGGGAGCCAACGTAGCAGGGTTCCTGAAAGTAGCAAATGCTATGCTGGATATGGGAGTAGTTTAATCCATCATAAACCGGTCAAAAAAAAGGGGCTGCCTGAAAAGGGCTGCCTCTTTTTTTTTATCTTTATCCTGTCTCTAACATTTCCTCAAATGCAAAATCACGATCTGGTCTGCAGAATTGCCCTTGGTCTGATACCGGGCGTAGGTGACATAAACGCACGTAAGCTTGTGAATGCAACGGGGTCAGTAGAAGCCGTGTTCAGGGAGCCCTACGGAAACCTGATAAAAATACCAGGCGTGGGAGAATCTATGGCCCGATCTGTTATCGACAGAAAATACCTCGAACAAGCCGAAAAGGAGGCAGAATTTGTTACTGCAAAAAAGATTACCACACTCTTTTATCTTGACGACACTTATCCTTCCCGCCTGAAAGAATGCCCTGACTCTCCGGTTATGATTTATTATCTGGGAAATGCATGCCTTGATTCGGTAAAGATGCTCAGCGTTGTGGGAACACGAAAAGCAACACCCAGGGGTAAGGAGATATGTGAAGATTTAATTTCCGGACTGGCATCAATGTTTCCCGATCTTGTAATCGTGAGCGGACTGGCCTATGGAATTGACATAGCTGCACACAAGGCAGCCCTTGACAGCAAGATAAAAACCGTTGCCGTTCTTGCCCATGGATTAAAAACCATCTATCCCCCTGCACACACTACTACTGCCAGAAAAATGGTAACTCAGGGAGGTCTGCTTACCGATTTTATCTCTGGTGCTCCGGCTGAAAAAAACAACTTCCTGAAGAGGAACCGTATTATAGCAGGCCTTTCATCTGCCCTGCTGGTAGTTGAATCGGGAATAAAGGGCGGGGCTCTCGTAACAGCTGAAATGGCTCTCTCATATAACCGCGATGTAATGGCTGTGCCGGGCAGACCCTCAGACAACTGGTCAGGAGGCTGCAACAGATTAATAAAAAGAAATATAGCTGCTCTGGTAGAAAATACAACCGATATCTGCGAGTTCCTGAACTGGTCAAAACCTGAATCACCTTCCGTGATGCAAACTGAACTGTTCGCCAGCCTTGGCAATGATGAAACCCGTATAGTCAATCTGCTGACAAAATACGATACTCTCCAGATAGATCAGATATCGCAGTTGACAGAAATACCCGTTAACAGAATATCCTCACTCCTTCTGTCGCTTGAAATGAAAGATATTATAAAGTCATACCCAGGAAATACTTACACCAGAAGCATTAACCCAAAAGTGCAATAACGTCCTGTAAGGCCGGAAATATTTCAGGCAACCATAACAATATATGTTTTCCAACACACTAAGAATTATTTTTCAGCTGATTTAATGAGTTTTAGCTCGTCTTCGTTGTCAGGCTCATCTTTTTTTTCATATTTTTCTCAGGAGCCTAATGATCTTTCTCATTGTTTTTCTACTTTTATAGCCCTTGTTAAACCTATTAACCAAATTACATACTATGGATCCAAGAGTACAACAATTCATGGCCATGATTAAGGCCAAAAATCCGGGGGAAAATGAATTCCACCAGGCAGTTCAGGAGGTCACCGAATCACTGATGCCTTTTATTGATGAAAATCCCAAGTACCGTCACGCCAAAATCCTTGAAAGGATAGCAGAACCCGAGAGAGTAATCCTGTTCAGGGTACCCTGGCTGGACGACAAAGGCGAGGTTCAGATAAACAAAGGGTACCGTATCGAAATGAACAGTGCAATAGGCCCCTATAAAGGTGGATTGAGGTTTCACCCAACGGTTAACCTGGGCATACTCAAATTCCTGGCTTTTGAACAGGTTTTCAAAAACAGCCTTACTACAATTCCCATGGGAGGAGGAAAGGGAGGATCTGACTTCGATCCCAAAGGCAAATCAGATAATGAGGTGATGAGATTCTGCCAGAGTTTCATGTGCGAACTGTTTCGCCATATAGGACCTGACACAGATGTTCCGGCAGGTGATATAGGTGTCGGCGGACGTGAAATAGGTTATATGTTCGGAATGTATAAAAGACTCCGTAACGAATTTACCGGAGTACTTACCGGCAAGGGAATTGAGTGGGGTGGATCTCTCATACGTCCCGAGGCTACAGGGTACGGCGCCACCTATTTTGCAGCAGAGATGCTTTCTACCAGGGGCGAGTCAATTAAGGATAAGATTGTTGCGATTTCCGGATCGGGTAACGTGGCTCAGTTTGCAACCCAGAAGGTAACAGAAATGGGAGGTAAGGTAGTTACCCTTTCTGATTCCAACGGTACTATTTACGATCCGAAGGGGATTGACAAAGAGAAACTCGATTTCATTATGGAGTTGAAAAATGTCAAGAGGGGACGTATTTCAGAGTACGCAGAGAAATATGGAGTTGAATATTTCGAGGACAAGAGGCCATGGTTTATCAAGTGTGATATAGCCATGCCTAATGCCACCCAGAACGAAATTGATGAAAACGACGCCAAAACACTGGTTAAAAACGGATGTATATGCATATCTGAGGGTGCCAATATGCCTTCTACTCCTGAAGCAGTAGAGGTATTCCTGAATGCAGGTATCCTGTACGGACCAGGGAAGGCAGCAAATGCCGGTGGTGTAGCTACTTCAGGCCTTGAGATGACTCAGAACTCAATGCGACTGCCATGGTCAAGAGAAGAGGTTGATTCGCGCCTGCAGACAATCATGAAGAATATTCATGCCACCTGCGTCAAGTTCGGAACCAAGGATAACGGATTCATAAACTATGTTGACGGAGCAAATATCGGAGGTTTCGTCAAGGTAGCCAATGCCATGATTGCTCAGGGAGTAGTTTAAAACTTCCATTCTGATAATAGCTGAACCACCCGGACATCTCCATCCGGGTGGTTCTTTTTTTTACTAATTTTGTCGCGGCTGAATTGGTAATGACACTTATTGACACTCATACACACCTGTACCTTCCCGAGTTCGACAATGACCGGGACCAGATTGTTGCCCGCGCTATTGAGCAGGGCGTGACAAAAATGATAATGCCCAATATAGATATAAACTCCCTCGGTAAAATGATGAAGGCTGCTGAACGGTTCGCCGGGATATGCATTCCAATGATCGGCCTCCACCCTACTTCAGTAACCAACACATATGATGATGAACTGAAACCCATTTTTGACATAGCCAGGTCACAACCTTTTGCAGCAGTAGGTGAAACAGGCATTGACATGTACTGGGACACAACATTCATTGACCAGCAGAAGATGTCATTCAGAAAGCATATAGATCTGGCTCTTGAGCTGGACCTGCCCATAGTGATCCATGCAAGAGATTCCTTCCCGGTAATCTTCGAAATCCTTTCCGACTACCAGGGCAGCGGCCTTAAGGGCGTCTTTCATGCTTTTACCGGAACCGAAGAGGATCTTGAAAAAGCAACCGGGCTGGGATTTATGATAGGTATTGGAGGCATAGTAACTTTTAAGAATTCAGACCTCGCAAACATAATTGCTAAAACAACAATTGAAAATATACTGCTTGAAACCGACTCCCCATACCTGGCACCGGCACCCTACAGGGGAAAAAGAAACGAGAGCTCATATCTTACTCTGATAAATGACAGAGTGGCTTCTGTCTTCGGCATTACTCCTGACAGATCAGCTGCTATTACCACTGAAAACGCTGAGAGGGTTTTCAATATTACAACTTAGCTTCAGATAAATGAACAGGGCAAAGCGATCGATACTTCTCTTATACACCGGCGGAACCATAGGCATGGTCCATGATCCTGAGACAGGCACACTGGTACCGCTCGACTTCGGGCATATATCAGGACAGGTTCCGGAACTTAAGAGGTTCAGTTATGACCTGAAATCACTTACGTTTGATCCGGTGGTGGATTCCTCCGATATTAGTCCTGACATGTGGCTCGCAATGGCAGCAGTCATTGAGCAAAACTATGACAGTTATGACGGATTCGTGATTCTGCATGGAACCGATACTATGGCATATTCAGCCTCAGCCCTCAGCTTCCTGCTGCAGAACCTTGAAAAGCCGGTAATATTTACAGGGTCGCAACTGCCTATAGGAGTTCTGCGTACCGACGGAAAGGAAAATCTGATTACTGCAATAGAAATTGCGGCGGCAGAGATGAACGGACAGCCAATGGTGCCGGAAGTATGCATATATTTTGAAAACAGGCTGATGAGAGGCAACAGAACCACAAAACTCAGTGCCGAGCAGTTCAACGCTTTCAGTTCCCCCAACTATCCTGATCTTGCAGAGGCCGGAGTGCATATAAAATATAATACCAAGTTCATAAGATACCCCGGAATAAGGCAGAAACTGAGCGTTGGCAAAAGACTTTGCACCGACATTTCCATTCTGAAGATCTACCCGGGTATCACTGAAGGTACAGTAAGGTCAGTACTCTCCGTCAGAAACCTCAGGGCCGTAATTCTTGAAACATATGGAGCCGGCAACGCCCCCACCTACAGGTGGTTCATAGATGCCCTTAAGGAATTTATAGGTCGCGGAGGAATTGTTCTTAATGTAACCCAATGCCAGGGAGGTAGCGTGGAGATGTCGGCATATAAAACCGGAAAAACACTTCTTGATACAGGTGTAATAAGTGGAAAAGATATCACAACAGAGGCAGCCATCGCCAAATTAATGTATCTGCTGGCATCAGGTGATGACAATAACAAGATTAATATGTTGTTAAATAGGTCACTGGCAGGAGAAATAACATGAGTCATTGTTTTTATTTTATAATTTTTTGTACATTGCGCCGCTATTTTCTTTGAAATACTGATTGTTGTATGAAGGAGTATTAAATCTCCCAACTTACAGCTGAATTATTTAGAATGATTCCAGTCTTGCCGATCAGAAGACGACCTGCAGGCCGGTTGTCACAGCATTAGAATGAACATTCTATTGATAATTAATGTGTTAAGCGCCCTTAGGAGAGATGCAGGAGTGGTTGAACTGGAACGTCTGGAAAGCGTTTGTACCTCAAAAGGGTACCGGGGGTTCGAATCCCCCTCTCTCCGCTGAAATATTTTTTTTTAATTTTGTGAACTATTAAAACGGTCGTTAATAACTTAAATTAAGAACAAACATGAAAAAATTATTTGCATTTGTTGCTGTTATTGGGATGCTTTTCATCGGAGCATCATTAAACACGTATGCTCAGGAAGGGCAGACTGATACTACAGCAGTGGAACAGGTAGCCGAAACACAGGAAGTGGTTACCCAGACTGCCACTGATTTTCTTCAGGAAGAAGAGGGTGGTCAGCTCCACAAGGAAATCAAAAGGCTTTTCATTGAGGGTGGCGCCGGCTTCATGGGCGTAGTATTGCTCTGTCTGATACTTGGTCTGGCAATCTCAATAGAGAGGATCATCTATCTTAACCTGGCAACAACTAATACCAACAAATTACTGGCTAAAATAGAAGCAGCCCTTCAGGAGGGTGGCATTGAGGCTGCCAAGGAGGTATGCCGCAATACCCGCGGACCCGTGGCAAGTATCTTCTATCAGGGTCTCGACAGGGCTCATGAAGGAATTGAAATGGCTGAAAAATCCATTATCTCCTACGGTGGTGTGCAGATGGGTCTTCTCGAGAAGAACCTTTCATGGATCGCGCTCTTTATCGCAATTGCTCCCATGCTTGGTTTTATGGGTACCGTTATCGGTATGATCGCTGCGTTTGACAACATCGAAAGGGCTGGTAACGTATCAGCAACACTGGTTGCCGGTGGTATCAAGATTGCTCTTATCACAACCGTAACCGGTCTTATCGTGGCCATCATCCTTCAGGTATTCTATAACTACATCCTGTCAAAGATCGACAGCCTTACAAACCAGATGGAAGACTCATCAATCTCTCTTATTGACCTTCTCGTTAAGTACAACCTCCAAAAGTAGTCGCACCATGTCGAATTTATCATCAAGATTAATTAATATTCTTCTGGGTGTGCTTATGGCCATCACAGCGGTTATGGTAGTTATTTTCTACGCAGGACCGCTCGTTGAAGGCACAGAAGGTACAAACTTTGAAGAACCCAGGATAACGGAAACATTCCTGACCTGGGCATACATCCTGCTCGGAATTACCGCCGGTCTTACCATTATTTTTTCTCTCATTGGCCTCTTCCTCAATCCTAAAGGAGCCAAAAAGAGTATTGTGGCAATAGTGTTCGCCGCAGTGGTAGTACTGATTGCATGGTTCCTTGCCGATGATACAGTGCTGAACCTGCCGCATTATACCGGAAAGGATAATGTACCGCAGACTCTGAAATTCGTTGATACAGGCCTTTTCTCTGCCTACCTGCTTGCCGGGGTGGCGATTCTGGCCATTATCTATTCCGAAATTTCAAAAGCGTTCAAATAATGATTTAGATTCCTGTTAATCAGGGTAAAATAATTCAATACTATGGCAAAAAGGGCAATACAACCAATAAATGCCGGATCGATGGCAGACATCGCATTCCTCCTGCTGATCTTTTTCCTGGTTACAACGACCATGGATTCAGACACAGGACTGCTGCGACTGTTGCCACCGCCGCCAGACCCAAATCAGGAGACACCTGAATCCCAGATTAATGACAGGAACATTCTTGAAGTCAAGGTAAACCTGGACGACCTTCTTCTCGTTGAAGGTGAACTGGCAAGGCTGGAGGAGCTGAGGGATATTACAAAAGAATTCATCCTCAATCCAACTGATGACCAGGGCATGTCTGAAAAGGAGATGAAAACAATCCCGTTCTTCGGGGACGTTATGGCCACCAAGGCCGTTATATCATTGCAGAACGACAGGGGAACGACTTATTCCGTCTACATAGCAGTGCAGAATGAACTGCTGGCCGCGAGGGATGAGCTCAAGAATGATCTCGCCATAAATACATGGGGAATAGGCTATTACGAGCTGGATGAAGAAAAACAGAAGGCCGTGGATGATTACTATTTTGTGCCTATTTCAGAAGCTGAACCTAAAAGAGTGGGAGGAAGATAATGTCAAAGTTTAAGAAAAGTACAGGAAAAGAGGTGGGTGCAATAAATACAGCATCACTTCCCGATATTGTTTTTATGCTGCTCTTCTTCTTCATGACAGTTACCGTACTTCGTGAGGTGGAACTGAAAATTAATGTAGCTCTTCCCGAAGCAACTGAAGGAAAAAAGCTGGAAAAGAAATCACTGGCCAGCTTTATATATATCGGAACACCCGTGGAGCAACTGCAGGCGACCTTCGGAACAGAACCGAAGATACAGCTTAATGACACCTTCAAGGAAGTTCCTGATATTCAGGAATTCATTGCTCAGGAAAGAGATGCTCTCGATGAGGCCGACCAGTCAAAGATGCTGGTATCACTGAAGATTGACCGTACCACAAAAATGGGTGTGGTAATAGATGTGAAACAAGCTCTCAGGCAGGCCAATGCTCTCAAAATAATGTATGCAAATAATCCTGTTGATGTAATAACTCAATATTGATACTTCAGGAAAACATGTTATAATAGCCGCTGGTATTCATCAGCGGCTTTTTTTTTATATTTGTACATCTTTATTAAGACCCGTTTACTGCAGATAAACAAACATCCCCCTCACAAATGAACCACCCGCGTAGAATAATAGCCGCAGCAGCATCACTATTGCTTTATATCAGTCTCTCTTCGGCCCCGCTGTTTTTCGAACCGCGAATTGTTACCCTGCCTGATGGTACGACAATAAAACTCTTCGTATCTGGTGATGAATTCTTTAACTGGATGCATGACACACTCGGTTATCCGGTAAAAAAGGGGAATGACGGCTACTATTACTACATGCTGCAGAATGACTCGGTATTCAGCTATACAGGCTTCCGAGCCGGAGAGTATGATCCACTGTCAATAAAAGATATTAAGCCGGTAGCGATCCCATCAAACGTTTCGCGCAAAAGAGCTGAGTTCTTCAGGAAGATGGAGGAAGAAGACCTTAAAAATAATTTCAGCTTCGATTCAAAATATTCAGGAGTCTATAATAATCTCGTGATTTATATTAAATTCAGTGACCAGTCAGACTTCACAACATCAAGAGCGACATATGACAACCGGTTCAATTCGCTTACTTCCTCTTCAGTACGTCACTATTACCGTGAAATCTCATATGATAAGATCGACATGATCAGTTACCATATGCCGGGAGGACCAACGGAAAATATCTGTTATACTGACATATACCCCAGAGACTACTTCAGTCCATACGATGCAGCCACGAACCCGCAGGGTTATGCTACCAGTTCTGAAAAGACATCAAGGGAACACAACCTGCTGAAAAGAGCAATTGAATATATTAATAATAACTACCAGGCTCCGGTTGATGTTGACGATTTCGATACTAACGATGACGGCAGATTCGATAATGTTGCATTTATTGTCAAAGGATCTTCCGATGGATGGAGTGACCTTTTATGGCCTCACCGGTGGTCTCTCTATTCATTGACGGTAAACCTGTGGGGCAAGCGGGTATACGGATATACATTACAACTCGAAAATGTAAGCGTCAAAACCTTTTCGCATGAAATGTTCCACGCTCTCGGGGCTCCCGACCTCTATCACTACACAAGCAACGGAATAAGTCCTGCCGGCCCGTGGGACTTAATGAACTCTGGAGGAGGACATCCCTTAGCCTGGATGAAATCGAGATACGGAGGATGGATCAGTTCTGTTCCTGAAATCACACAATCAGGAACCTATACACTGCTTCCTCTTACTTCTCCTGATAGAAACTGCTTCAAAATCTCTTCCCCATACTCAACTGACGAGTTTGTAGTACTCGAATTCAGAAAGAAAACAGGACTATATGAAGGTACACTTCCCTCAAACGGGATCATTATTTCGAGGATTGACACCCGTTACAGGGGTAATGCCCAGGGTCCTCCTGATGAGGTCTACATCTTCCGCCCGGGTGGAACCCTGACAGCTAACGGGACGATCAACTCGGCTACGTTCTCTGACGTCTACGGCCGGACCCTCTTCAACGACAATACAAATCCATCGGCTTTTCTTCAGGATGGTTCAGAAGCAGGTATCTATATCAGTGAAATAAAATATTATACTGACAGTATGACTTTCAGGGTGGATGTTGATATGCCCCGCAATCTCAACATTGTCAGAAACGGTGACGATGCTCTTACTCTGGGCTGGTCAGGCCCGGCAACGAAACCCTTTCTGGTTGCAGTATCTACTTCGGAAGAAACTCTCAATCCCACAGCATCACCGGCTTATGCACCCGGTGACAGGATAGGAAACAACGGCACTGTTGTCTACAAGGGTACCAGTACTTCATTCCAGCATACCGGACTGGTAAGTGATGAAGCTTATTATTACACCATCTGGTCGATTATTGATGAGACGGAAGGAATATACTCCAGTCCGCTTAAAGGATCGGAAAGAACCGGAATACATGTGGTTAGCTCTCTGCCCTGGAGAGAAGACTTTTCATCTGCCACATTCGGGGAACTTCCGAGAGGATGGAAGGCTGCAGCGGGAGGAGCTCAGTGGGAGCTTTCATCAGAGAGCAGCATAACAGGGGCAAATGCAATTCTCATAAAAGACCCGGGGCCTCTGTCAAACTGGTTCTATACGCCCGGGATAAACCTGTCATCTCAGAATAAGTACCTGATAACCTTCAAATACAAAAGTTCTGATCCGGCCAGCATCGAGTATCTTTCCCTCTATGGGGGTACCGACAGGCATAACAACGGTCTTCTTCAGCACCAGGTTATTTCTGACAGTCATGTACAATACAACGATTTCATTATTGCCAGGGCTGTTTTCAAACCAACGGATGACGGAACACACTATTTTGGTCTTAAAACTCAGATATACGGTAAAGGGATATTATTTGAGGATTTCAAGCTGGAAAAGGTTCCTGCAAGGACAAAAAACCTCGACGAGCCAGCCTCCTTCTATCCCAATCCTTCTACCGGCAGAATTGTTGTTCCGGCTAAGGAAAAGACAGACATAACAATATTTTTACCCGGAGGCATAGCTGTTTTAAACAAAACTATAGAGGGTACTATCGAGCTAGACCTTTCTGAATTAAAAGCGGGGATCTATATTATCAGATTCAGCAATAACACCTCTGTAACAAGTTCAAGGCTCATAATTGTTTATCAGTGACCCTGATCAGAAGTTCCTTCAAGAATCTTATTGACCTTGGCGATTACATGTGCACCTATTGGGGCCAGCACTACTACCACATGGAAAACGATAAGTGTCACCAGCAGCACGCGTGCACTCAGGAAATGCAGGTTAACAGCAATAAGGAACAGAAGCATTGCAAAAGAAGAGACTTTGGTAACCACATGGGTGCGGGAATAAAGATCTCTGAACCTTATAATGCCAAGTGAAGCTATCAGGACAATAAGCGCCCCTGCAAGGAGCAATATTCCGGTTATTATGTCTATCATTTTTCGAGCTGCTTTTTATGTAGATAATGTGCTATGATTATTGCTCCGAAAACCAGCACAAAAGCTACTATCAACACCACATCGAGGAGCAGATGATCATTGGAAAATATTGAATCACATAAGATTATACCTATTACTATCATTGCTATCTGGTCAAGTGCTATTACCCGGTCAGGTAATCCCGGCCCTCTGAAAAGCCGGTACAGGGGAAAAAGAAGGCTGAGTGTCATTACCCACATGGCCGTCTCTGATGCTGCATCTAAAAATGATGTATAACTCATATGATTGCCGTCAGTCTCACATTAATTAAAAATATTAAAGTATTATCTCTGTTATCATGAAAAAATCCTGTTAAGCATTTTTTCAATTCTCATGGTTACGGCTAAGAAATCATCCTCGCCGCTACGGTCAAGAAGATGTACTGTGATAACGCTGTTATCTTC
>Ga0334882_1002211_pt1 | contig 20611 bp, 31 predicted proteins | sample GraSluR1_MG_5_FD_207226 | JGI IMG/M metagenome (GOLD analysis project Ga0334882, IMG submission 207226) | Sludge microbial communities from methane-producing bioreactor in Wageningen University, Netherlands - Granular Sludge_15_04-R1 | ecosystem: Engineered > Bioreactor > Anaerobic >...
GTCGGTGTCCAGGATCGAACACTTGTAACTATCGGTACCACGTACAACTTCCACAATCACCACAGGAATCGCTAACTGGGGTCTCCAGGGCCTGAATTCTAGAAAACAGGTACCGTGTACCCTGTCCGCAAATTCCACAACAACGGTTTTGAAGTAATGCTATGCGTTTTGCTATGCGTACGTTTTGGTAGACACTTTTCGATGGACAGGAGCTCGAATTGGAGACCCTTTCATCGCTTTACCTGCAATCCCAGGATGGCTTCCATCGGATCATAGTCCTTGTCATTGTGAAGAAGTTCAAACCCATGCTCAAGGCAAAAGGTTGCAATAAGCACATCGATGGTCTTGCGGATCGTAACACCCTTCTTTCTCAGCATCCTGAAATTTTGTGCCGCTTTGATGGCTGTTTTTCTGCCGACAAAGTCATAATATTGAAGAGAAACCATCATTTCCTTAGCAACCTTGAACTGCTTGTCGTTTCGAAAGCCTTGCAAAAATTCGGTAATGATCAAATCACCGGTAACGACCCTGTTCTCCTGCAATTCTCTATCAAGAATATCGGTTTGAGGAGTAATCACTCCATTCACATAGTCAATCCATACCGAGGTGTCTACGACGATCATACGTCGCTCCTCATTGCATCAAGGTCTCCTTCCCAATAGAGTTTGCCTCGCATTTCACGGATTTTTGCTTGTTTTCTCATTGCAATAAGAAGTTTCAATCCTTCTTCGACAGCTTCCTTTTTTGTCTTATACCCAGAGATCTGTAGAGCTTCACTCATCAACCGGTCATCAATGACGATATTGGTGCGCATTGAAACCTCCTGAATATGATGTGTATTATTACTCATAATCATACACATTGTCTCCAAGAGCGTCAAACCTGTTACCTTGCTCGGCTAGATACTGCTTCTTCATGATTTTCTCCTATTACACGAATAGAGTCTCTCCAGGATATTCTGCGTCTATCAAGTCTTGAAAGAAATCCAGGTGCAACCCAAAACCAGTAGAGAAGATTTGGTTTTATGGCCACAGTGGGGGTTGCACCTGGTCAAAGCTTTTCCTTGTTACAACAAATTCCCTTCCAGCATGGAAAGAAATCCTTCCTCTCCGAAGATCAAGTGGTCCAATATCTTGATGCCCAGAATGTCGCCTGCCTGTCTGAGCCTTCTAGTTACATCCTTGTCCTCCATGCTTGGCTCGAGATTGCCGCTGGGATGGTTGTGGGCCACTACAATGGCAGTGGCTCGTTGTCTCACTGCTTCGGTAAAGACTTCCGGCTGTACCTTGCAGACTGCACATTATAATGGTTTCTTTTCAGGGTGCTCAGAGGGTTACACAATTATATTATTGGTACACATAGAATAATTACGTGAAATTAGCCCCAGATTGATAGCTGTAAGTCAAGAAAATGTCTTGTTGAAACCTACTTTTCTTCCTCAGTCTATTCTTCCTGGGTCTTCACTGAACCCTTGGGACAAAAGCTGTAGTGAGTACTTTTACGGACTCTGTTTCCCCTCTCATCCGTCTCCATGTTGGTTCTCAGCAGCCTCAGTTCCTGGACTCGATCGAACAATGACTGGTCGATGATTGCGGGGTGGTGATTCTCTGATCTTGAGACTTGGTCTGGATTGTTCCTGACCTTCCTCATTGATGGGTAATCCGCTATGACCGTCTTTCCATAAGCCGAGGCTCCTGCATACTTCTCATTGGAGAGCATGTCGCTGATGGTCCTCACCGCCCATCTCCGTTTTCCCCTAGGACTTGGGATGCGCGATGTTTCCAGATCCTTCTTGATCTTCACGATGCTCCAGCCCTGTTCGTACCAGCTGAAGATCTTCCGTACCGTCTCTGCTTCCTGTTCATTGATGACAAGCTTGCCTTCCTCATTGCGATTATATCCGAAGCATGGCCTGGAGAAGGCGGGGGAGTCCGGATTGGTAGTGCTTTTCCTGATGCCCCAGCGTATGTCGGTGCTCTTGTTCTCGCTCTCCGCCTGGGCAAGGGCAGCATGCAGGGACAGTATAAATTCGCTTGACTCGTTGGAAAGGAATATCCCCTCGTTCTGGAAATAGACATCCACCCCGAGTTCCTTCAGCCTCCTGAGAACCATGAGAAAGTCGACGCAGTTGCGTCCGAGACGGCTGATGGACTTGGTCAGGATGATGTCGACCAAGCCTTTGTGGCAGTCTTGCATAAGGCGCTGGAACTCGGTCCGTTTTCCTGTACCGGTACCCGAGATGCCTGCATCTGCATACACCCCGGCATACTCCCATGCGGGATTGGCCTGGATGTATGAGCTGTAGTGGCTGACCTGGGCCGAGAGAGATTCCATCGGCTCATCCGTATCGACCGAGACGCGCGCATAGGCTGCCACCCTCAGTTTTGTCGGAAGGGCTGGCATGGGATGCTTGAGTCTGGTTATCTTGATCATATGCATATTCCTGTTTCATCTGTACGACAAGCTGTCGGTATGTGCTTCATTTTGTTCCTTGGGGAAATTCTCCATCAGACTTTTTTGCTTCTCCGGTGAAGCGAAGCATCCTAGTAGTATCGTGATCGTATGTAGCAATGGTGGCTGCAAAACTTGCGTTTTGAATTGCCGTAGACAGTGAATGCTTTTTTGCAGGTAGGGCAGATGAAATGGTGGGTGACTTCCGGAGATCGCTCCACCATGAACATATGGGTATTCCACCATTTCTGTCGGCATCCATCGGAGCAGAAAATTCGCTTCTTGCGCTTGGCAATCTGAATGATCTCCGCTCCGCACTGTTTGCACAAACATCTCTCATCCTTGGCAGGGTGCTCCATGCTGCCTTCCATCCTCACATGGGAAACTGACGGGCACTCAATGTCCGTGCTATCCTTGATCTGAGTAATCACATTGTTCTTGTCTGTATTCATGTTGTTCCTCTGTAATGAATTGTATTGTATCAATCGCTCACATCGGAACATAAGTCAACCGAACTCAGAGAACAAAAGCCCCAGAGCAGGCTTATACCTTGCCAGCAGCAACTCCTTCACCTTGCTGAATTCAGCCTCGGTTAGAAGGCCTGCCTGCAGCATGCCCTGTGCGAGGATGAGTGATGCCTGATAGGCTGTTTCGGCCTTGAACTGATCATCGTCCATCATCGGAATCCTGGTAGTATCGGCTTTTGATGTAGCAGTCATGGCTGCAGAACTTGCGCTTGGGATTGCCGTAGGCAGTGAAGGGTTTGTTGCAGTGTGCGCAGGTGAAGTGGTGGAGGGCGGCCGAGCCTTGGTGGATCAGGAACAGGTGGGAGCCCCACCATTTCTGACGGCATGCATCGCTGCAGAAGATTCGCTTCTTGCGCTTGGCAACCTGGATGATCTGCTTGCCGCATTGCTTGCAGGTACATTTTGCTGGTTCGTTGAGTGTGGTCACTAGGCCTTTTTTTGCAGATCTAAGGCAGTATGTCTTGACGGTTCCCTCCGGCAGGGAGAGGCTGGTGGCAATATGCCGGTAGGTGCAACCGAAGCGGCGCATCTCAAGAATCTGGGTTATCTGGTTTTCGGTCATTGTGTTCTCCTGCCTGATGCCGGAAAACCGTACCCCTGTGTTCTTGTGATGCATCGGCAATCATCATATCGTTCAGTCATTTCGTCCTCCTGGATGAGGGCGCATTGGCCGGCCCTCAGTACCTTCCGTATGTGCGAGGGGATTTGACCGATGAGAAAACCGGATATTTTATTGATGTTTCAGGCTGAAAAGTTTAAAGGAAACAGTGAACACTGGTTTTTGGGAAAATGCATAGAAAAACCGGAGCCGACTCTGGGGGGCATGTCGAGAAATAGACAAGTATTGTAGATGAAGCAAGAATATTGCCATAGACAATGCATGGCGGTTATTATCAAAAGGATAGTATGATTGACAAATGGTAAGTCAGGGTTCCTTGAGGAGTACTGAGTCCCTCCCGAATGGTTTGAACTTTCTAAAGAGCAGCTGATTTGTAGATCAAGCATCATTGAGAACACTCTGAATCATTGCTTTGGGTGAATAATTGTTGAAAATATGCCCATTGCAGTTCAGAATATGTAAATATGAATAGGTGAGATGGAAAAGGAAGGGAGGAGTGGCGAAGTGCAGGAAACGGTTGTCAAGCGATGGGGCATCAATGCCATTGCAATCCTTGGGTTGCTTCTATTATGGCGGACGCAGACCTATCTGTTGTTTCATACGGTCATTGAGCTGGCCAGTCTGTTTCTTGCCACCTCTCTCTACATCATCGGCGCCCAAACATACCGCTACTCCAAAAACCAGGTGTTGTTGTGCATCAGCATAGCTTTCGTCTATGTAGGTTTGTTTGATCTGCTGCATACCCTGACCTATCGAGGAATGGTAGTCGCCGAATGGGGGACTGCCAACATGTCCGCCCAGTTTTGGGTTGCGGGAAGGATGATCCAGATCATGGCCCTGTCCTACATATTGGTGATTCCCCGATTGAAAGTATCACGATATGCAATGGAAGTGACTTTGGCTTCCACCTTCCTGTTGCTTTCTTTCCTGGTTTTTACAGGTTTTTTTCCTGATTGCAATGTTGAGGGGATAGGATTGACCCCGTTCAAGAAAACGGTTGAGTATGTGATTGTCTTGATAGCAGTACTGGCAATCTTCCTCGTGAACAAGGTCGGGGGTATCCATTCTGAGAGGATCAAGAGGAATGTCCGGCTCTCGCTGTTGTTTTTCGTCGCATCTGAATTGAGCTTCACACTTTACAAGGATGCATACGGCGTGCTCAATGCGGCCGGACACTTTTTCAAGGTGATCTCCTACATGTACATCTGGACAATGGTTTTGGACGAAGGGTTCTCGAAACCCTATGAGCATCTTTTTCGGGATGTCTACAACAAGTCAGTCAAGGATCAGCTGACGGGACTGTACAATCGCAGATATTTCGAGCAGGAGATCGGCCCCTTGCTTGAAGGAGACCAGGGGGGATTCTGCCTGGTGATGGCGGACGTGAACGGATTGAAGCTGATCAACGATGCATTCGGCCATGAGGAAGGGGATAGTCTCCTCAAGACATTCACCGAGGTCCTAAAGCGGCATTGTTCTGATGTGGATATTCTGATGCGCATCGGAGGAGATGAATTTCTCATACTTATGCCTGGAAGGACCCTTCGTGAAACGGCATCAATCATTGAAAGGATGAAGGTGGATTTCAGTAAGAATTCCACCAGAGGAATCCCTTTCTCGGCATCGTTCGGATTTACGGAAAAATGGGACGTTGCAGAAAGCAAGGAAATACTTTTCAACAGGGCTGAAAGCGAGATGTATCGAAGGAAGGTGGCGGAGAGTCCTGTGATGAAGCGAAGGATCATCGATGGCGTGCTCAAATACATTCAAGAGTTTGATACTGCAGAGCAGTCGCACAGCATAGCGGTAGCCGGATACAGTGAACGAATCGCACAGCAACTCGGTCTCTCCAAAGAGAAAATTCGGCAGATTCGTGAAGCTGGCTTGCTGCACGATATCGGCAAGATCAGGTTCATCAATGCCAATGCACATACGGTCGATAAATCGGCAGCAAAGGGGTCGCAGGATTTTCAGCACCACCCCGAGGTAGGGTACAACCTTCTGGTTTCCCTCAGCGATTATGCCCAATTGGCACCCTTCATCCTGCATCACCATGAGAACTGGGATGGAACTGGCTATCCATTGGGTCTCGTTGGAGAGGAAATTCCAATGGAAGCCAGGATTATTGCGGTTGCAGAGGCATACGATGCTATGATCTCAGGCAGGTCAAAGCAGGTCTTGCGAACAAAGAGTGAGGCGATTGACGAAATCAAGCGTTGCTCCGGTACTCAGTTTGATCCTGTCGTTGCTCAAGCTTTTATGCACACTCTGGCTGCATCATAGTCGGAAAGTATCGTATCAAAGTGGAAGACCCCACACTGGAAAAATCATGATATGTGCCGATCAAATAATCATCGTGGTTTCTTTGCCTCAATACTATACGAAGCTACATACTGATCTATGTCAGTTCCCGGCATCCAGGAAGAGAGAATTTCCCTGCTTGTATCTTTTGGGGTCAACTTAATTTCAATAAAACCTGCGTTATGTAATAATTCTTGTAGTACAGCAATATGCTCTGCACCTGCAACACACCCAGCATGAAGGCGCAAATCTTGCCTAATCATTTCAGGAAGTTCTGCCGTCGCAACTACATCAGACACTGAAAATCGTCCTCCCGGCTTGAGTACCCTGAAAGCCTCTTTGAATACGCTCTGCTTGTCAAGCGAAAGGTTGATGACACAATTTGATATGATTACGTCGGCAGTCTCATCATTCACAGGGAGAGCCTCGATAGCGCCTTCAATGAATTCGACGTTCGTATATCCGAGGCGGGATGCATTGGCTCGTGCCAGATCAATCATTTCGGCTGTCATATCGACACCGATTACACGGCCTTGTTCACCGACTTGCCTTCGGGCTATGAAACAGTCAAATCCACCGCCACTTCCGAGATCGAGTACTGTCTCACCATCCTGCAACGTAGCGAATGCAAGGGGGTTACCGCATCCCAAACCAAGGTTAGCCCCGGTAGTTCCCTCTGCCAAGTCTTTCTCTTGGTATCCCAGCATCGATGTCAGTTGACCAAGGTCCTTGGGATTAGGAGAGCAGGAACAACCTCCGTCGCAGCATCCGCCGACAGCTCCTTGTTTTGCGATTGCTCCGTATCTCTTTTTGACGTACTCAGTGATTTTCCGGTTAGTATGAATTTTTTCCATTATGCGGCCTTTTTCGGGAACCAGTTTTTTGTCCTGTTGGCAATTTTTACAAGAGTCAGCATCACAGGAACTTCAACCAAGACCCCGACTACAGTGGCAATGGTGGCTCCCGAACTGAGTCCGAAAACAGAAATTGCAACTGCAACAGCCAACTCAAAGAAATTCGATGCACCGATCATCCCGGCAGGAGCTGCTACATCATGGGGAAGTTTCCAAGCCTTAGCCCAGAGGTAGGCGATGAAGAAAATGAGGAATGTCTGAATAACCAAAGGAATTGCAATGAGTATGATATTCAATGGATTGTCCACTATCGTCTGTCCTTGGAACGAGAAAATAATGATCAGCGTAAGCAGCAACCCGGTGATGGTTACGTTTGAGAACTTCGGAATGAAGGTATTCTCAAAGTAATCCAATCCGCGCTTTCTTGTGATGAGTACACGGGAGAACCACCCTGCACCGAGGGGTATCACCACAAAGAGGATAATCGACAAAAACAGCGTCATCCAAGGAATCGTGATGCCGCTGATACCCAAGAGCAATCCTACAATGGGCACGAAGAGAGCAAGAATGAGTAGATCATTCGTCGCCACCTGTACGAGGGTATAGGCGGGATTGCCTTTAGTCAGGTGACTCCAAACGAATACCATTGCTGTACAAGGAGCTGCACCCAGCAATACAGCCCCGGCAAGATATTGCCGCGCCAAATCGCGGGGGATGAATGCTCGGTAGACCACATAGAAAAAGAAGATGGCAATCGCATACATGGTGAACGGCTTGATAAGCCAATTGGTCACCCACGTGATAACCAAACCTCGAGGATTCTGTCCGACTTTCTTGATGCTGTGGAAATCGACTTTCAGCATCATTGGGTAAATCATGAGCCAGATGAGGATGGCAACAGGAATGGAGACATTCGCATATTCAAATCGGGAGAGGAATTCAGGTATAACTGGAAGATACACGCCGATCAGAACCCCTATAGCCATACATAAAAGTACCCACACGGTAAGATATCGTTCAAAGAATCCAATACCCGTAGATGATTTCTTCCCATCTGCCATACAAACCTCCATATGTGCCTACAAGCGGCAAAAAAAATAGTATTCATTATGTATTGTTGCGAGGTTAAGGATATAACCAAGTCAACATTTCTCTGAGCACTTCACCAACGGTATGCTACGATTGGTCGATAGTGTTTTCAGGTATTCCAATAAACCATCCATTTCCTTGTAATCCAGTGCGTAATAGATCCATTTCCCTGATCTCTCGGAAGATATGAGACCGCTCGATGTAAGCAACTTCATATGATAGCTGAGCGTAGGCTGGGTAATCTGGAAGGATTCCAAAATATCGCATGCGCACAGGGGCCCTGAAGAGAGCAGGTTGATGATATCCAACCGAGTCGGATCAGAAAGCGTTTTGAGTTTGAGCAGATGACCAGCTACTGTTTCTTGGATATCCATTCTCTGGTTCCTCCATCATATAGAATACTATCAATCAAATAGAGAAAATTCAATATGTTAAGGGCGAAAGGAATTATATTTCTATCAATAGTTGACGATGTCAACCAACGGTGATAGAGTATGTCACATATTCAACGTTTTCAATACCTAGGGAGTTTGTACCATGAACCATGCTATGGAAGGTTTGGAACTCAAGGATCTCAGCAGGAGCTTGTTGGACATTGCGTGGTGTTTCGGTCCTAAGGGGCTGGATGGCGCCTGTTGCCAAGATCTTGGCATGGCCGAGTTTCTTGCCTTGGATGGCATAGAGCAAACCGTAGATTGCCCAATACATCGGGTCGGCAGCACGTTGGGATTTACCAAGAGCGGCGCTACAAGGGTTGTAAATCGCTTGGTCGCAAAAGGCTATGTTATAAAACGGACATCCGGTAGCGATGCGCGCCTATGCTGCTTGGAAGTGACTGACGGTGGTAGGCAGATACTATCAGAAGCATATACGCACTACCAGGCCATCCTCACGCGTGTATTCGATACTATTGATCCAAAAAGGAAGGAAGCCTTGAAAGAATCCTTGAGAGTTTTCAGTACTTTGCTCATGCAGAAAGATTTCAAAGGGGTGCGTTGATGAACACTCTCTGGACTACTCTGAAGTATTTTGCCACCATCATGCTCGAACTTACCATCTTGTTTATTGCCATCAGCGCGCTTGTAGCAATGATGCTAGCCTATATATCAAAAGACAAACTTGCCTCTTGGTTAACGCGTCGCGTTCTAGGTGGGAACATCCTTGGGGCACTCGTAGGCTCTCTGACCCCATTCTGTGCATGTTCCACAATCCCGATGACCCTTGGAATGCTTCAGGCGGGTGCTCCTTTTGGCTCTGTGATATCATTTGTTATAGCTTCCCCGTTGCTCAATCCCATCATCATCGTAATGCTCGTAACCCTCATGGGTTGGCAGGTTGCTATGGCATATTTCATTATTACATTTTTTGGTGCAGTCTTTTTTGGTGCTGTATTGCAGAAGATGGGATTCAGCCGACAGGTCAAGTCGGTGAGAATTAAAACCAAGGTTACTGTTGATGCTGCTCATTCCATTGCTTTGACGTTCAAGGACAAGCTTGGTACATCCCTGCAATCGGCTTGGTATGATTATAAGGCGGTATTCCGCTACCTGCTCATTGGGTAGCTCTCGGATCGGTAATTTACGGATATATTCCTGAAGCGTTGATCATAAGGATTGCTGGGCCGGACAATCTGCTGTCAGTTCCTGTTGCAGCTACGATAGGCGTGCCGTTGTATATTCGCGCGGAGACGGCCATACCCATTGGATTGGGCTTGCTGTCAAAGGGAATGGGGCTTGGAACAGTAATTGCACTCATCATCGGTGGATCAGGAATGGCGATACCCGAGATATCTATGCTTGCAGGAATCTTCAAGAGGAAGCTTGTCGGTGCGCTCGTAGCTGGTATTTGGCTGACTGCAGTAGTCGGTGGTTATCTATTCAATATCCTTGCTTGAGAGGGAAGAACACGATGGAAGAAAAAAAATCGAGATTTTGGAGTCTGTTTGGCATAAAGAAATCGGGTTGTTGCTCAGTTGAGATTGAGGAAATTCCAGAGGAAGAAAAACCGCATGGCCAATGTTGCCCAAATTGCGGCAGGAAACCAAAAGAAGACCAAGAACTATAGCAGGAAGAAAGATCCCAAATTCTAGAATCCCAGATAGAAAAAATAGAATCCCATCAGTAGCAGAACCAATCCCATTCCATATTTGGCAATGAAACTGAATCGGGAGTACCTTGGGTTTTTTGAGATGTTTTTCACAAACCCGATGGAGGTGCCTGCAACCACCACAAGAATACTGTGCCCTATCGAGTAGAGAAGCAGCAAGAAAACGCCCCAGGCCAGACTTCCTTTTCCTGCCACAAGCGTTAGTAGGGCAACCAATACCGGAGTAGCGCAAGGGGAGGAAAAAAAACCTCCGAGCATGCCGGCCAGGATTGCCCCGACATATCCTCGCTTCTTGTTGGACCCCAGCAAGGAGGATGAGGGGATGAAGTTGAAAACCTCCCATGTCTGCAATGCCATCAGAAGCATCAGGGTTCCCAAGACCAGATACCACCAGGCCCCTGCCCCTCGTAACAGACGACCCAAAAGCGATGCCGCCGTCCCCAATATGGTGAAGGTGAGTGCCATGCCCAGAGCGAACGTGAGGGACAGCTTGAAAGACCGTCTGGTGTTCTTGCCTTCTGCTGCCCCTACGTACCCGATGACCAAAGGTACGCTGCTTAGTGCACAGGGGGTGAGGGAGGTGAGCACTCCGGCAACCAAGGCAGCCAGAGGAGCAACCCATGCATTGTGCTGCATCAGAACAGAAATGTTCTGCAACAGATTGTCAATCATGGGAAACCCCCATCTCCTGCAGCGCTTGTAGGATCATCTGCTCAGTCATACCGCCCTCGTGGGCCGTGAAAACATGCTCCTCGGTATCCTTGAGCACATACATCAGCATTTGTGATGCATCGGGGTCTGCCGGTCGAAAGGGCTTTCCTTCGCTGTCAAAAAACATCTGTGTGGGGATGACGCGGATGGGAAAGCCCTCTGACAATTTTGGATACTTCCATACATCGACGAACCTTATGATTGCCTTGCCTTGCAACCTGGCATTCAGGTCCTTGAGGACAGGGGCCATCTCCTTGCATGGGATGCAGGAATCGGCACCGAAATCAATCATGATGGGAAGGCCGTAGCTTTTCAGCTGCTCCAGATCCAAGGCATCTGTTACAGAGAGGAAGAAATCAGGATTGGGCTTGGTAATCTGAGCAAGAACCGGTGTCTGTGCAACAACAGGTTCTGCTTGATTACTTGATACATCAGCTACAGAAGTCGTTTTTGATGAAACTTCCAGCGTTGCAACCGGTACCCGCTGTACAACAGGTTGTTCTGTCTCGGGGCGATTTTTTACATACCACAGAATACCAAGAACGATAAGAATTACAACAATTGTCGCAATCCTCGAAAGGATCCGTTTTGAGAGGGCCATGCTTTTCTCCTTCGTGCAATGAAAGGTAAAAATTCGGTTCTGTTGCTTCAAAGAGAGATCAATTGGAAGAAAGCCACTGGGTAACCCGATGTAGTATGGCGTCCCTGATGGGCCTAATCCCCTGGAGTTTTTGCTCATCGTTTCCGGTTAAGGCGCTGGGATCGGGAAAGCCCCAATGCATGCGTTCGCTTTTTCCGGGGAACATCGGGCAGCGCTCGGCATTGCTCTCATCGCATACGGTCACCACGTAGTCGAATGTTTCGCCCCTTTCAATGTATTCTTTTGCCGGTTTTGCATACTGTCCTTCCATGGAGATGCCGATTTCAGCCATGGCCTTCACCACCAACGGATTGAGGTTGCCGGATTCGATGCCGCTGCTGTGCACATCGAATCGATCGCTTGCATAGTGACGAACGAACGCCTCGCACATCTGGCTTCTTGCCGAATTGTGGATGCAAACAAACATGATTCTTTTCTTGCTCATTGTGAGGTTCTCCTTCTTGGATGCAGAATATGAGTATTACTTGGAAGTCGGTGGATTGATCGCACAGTGCATCATATCCAATACACAGGGCATGGTTAGGATGCAGTTTACTTGTGTGCCTTCCCGCCTCATATCAATAATGCCTACGCTCTTAAGGGAGGAGAGATGCTTTGATGTCACCGATTTGTTCAGGCCCAGCCGCTCTGCCAGTTCGCATACACACCAAGGACGTTCATGCAATGCCTCAATGATGGCAAGTCTCATTGGATGGCCAAGAATGCGAAAAAGTTTGGCGGCAGGCTCGAAATGTGTATTGTTAGTATCTATCATACATTCAATGTTGCAAATATTGGAAACTTTGTCAAGAAAATCTATTGACATAGTATAATGAGTTTCCAATAATGGAAACCAAGGAGAAACACATACTATGAAAATACAAATACTCGGAACAGGCTGTCCCAAATGCAAGGCTCTCGAAGCGAATACAATCAAGGCTATTGAGGATGGAGCACTTGATGCGACCGTCGAGAAGATCACCGATATCGACCAGATCATGGATATGGGCGTCATGATGACCCCGGCTCTTGCCATCGATGGTGAGGTGCTGAGTGCAGGCAAGATACTCAACAAGGACCAAATTCTCGCACTTGTCAAAGGAGGCCGATGATGGCTTGCAGTTGTTCTTGCGGTGGTGATTGCAAGGTCACCCTGCTATATGCCTGCTCGGGAGCTGCCAATACCGGTCTCTTGGCAGACCAGGTTGCACGCACGCTCTCAACTCGGGAAGTGGGTGGCATGACCTGTCTTTCAGGAGTGGCTGCCAATATCTCTGGATTTGTTGTATCTGCACAGGAAGCAGACATGAATGTGGTCATCGATGGCTGCAAGGTGGGCTGTGGTGCTAGGATTTTCAAGGAGAAGGGCTTGCCATTCGAGCATGCGGTCATCACCGATTTCGGGGTAACCAAGGGCGAGACTCCCATTACCGCTGAACTGATTGAATCGGTTTCCGATCAGATTGCTCAAAGGATTGCATAATGGCTTCAAAAAATCTCACTCCAAACAAGAAGTTGATGATCATAACCGGCATCTTCCTCACCATATTCTTTATTCCGTTCACCAACCCAAGGGTTGTGGGAGCTGTTCAGGAAGCATTTCTGATGCTTTCCGACTATGCGCATGAGCATGTGCTCTTGTGTGTGGTTCCCGCTATGTTCATTGCAGGTGCGATTGTGGTATTCCTCAACCAGCAGGCTGTAATGAAGTACCTCGGACCGAAATCGAACAAGGTCGTAGCCTACTCGGTAGCTTCGATATCAGGCGCAATTCTGGCGGTCTGCTCATGCACGGTGCTCCCTCTGTTTAAGGGCATCTACAAGAAAGGTGCCGGCTTGGGTCCTGCCGTATCGTTCCTGTACAGTGGTCCGGCGATCAACATCCTTGCAATTGTACTGTCATACAAGGTGTTTGGCTGGAAACTGGGAGTGACCCGTATGGTGGTCTCCATTGTATTTGCTTTCATCATCGGCTTGGTCATGCAGGCGATATTCAACAAGGAAGATGAGAAGCGGCTTGCAGACGAGCGGCTGTTCCAGAACATGGGTGGTCCCGATGCCCGATCCTTGGGACAGATGGTACTGTTCATGATCTCCATGATTGGTATCCTGGTATTCCTTAACTGGGCTCCGTCAAGTGGAGCAAGCTCAGGTTGGGACTTTATCTTCCGAGCCAAATACTGGATTACCGGTGCCTTCGGTCTCTTGCTTATGTACTCGTTGATCCGTTGGTTCACCAAAGATGAATTGGCCGAATGGGGTGGGGCTACCCGCGACTTTGCCCTCCAGATTCTTCCCTTGCTCTTTGGCGGAGTCTTGGTGGCAGGGTTCCTCCTTGGGAGACCGGGGCATGAGGCTTTGATACCTTCTGCGTGGGTAGCATCCTTAGTCGGAGGGAACTCCCTTTTCTCCAACTTCTTTGCCGCCATTTCAGGTGCCTTCATGTATTTTGCAACTTTGACTGAGATTCCCATCGTACAAGGACTTCTTGGGGCGGGAATGGGGCAAGGCCCGGCTTTGGCACTGCTGCTTGCAGGTCCGAGTCTTTCCCTTCCTTCAATGTTGGTAATTGGTGGGGAGCTGGGTTTCAAGAAGACAGCAACCTATGTAGCACTGGTGGTTGTGTTCTCAACTGCTGCCGGATTCCTATTCGGGCTGGTAGCATAAGAACTATCATTGCAAAGAATAGTCTGCCACTTTTCTGACAGACAGGAGAGTATATGTCTGATCATCATCATGATCATGCTCACATGGATGATTTTCATCTGTCTGGCAAAAAGATTTTTTGGGTGACCGTGCTCAATGCCACGATCACCGCCGCCGAGGTTGTCGGAGGATTACTCTCCGGCAGCCTGGCCCTCCTTTCCGATGCTGTGCACAACTTAAGCGACACGTTTGCCATTGCTCTCTCGTATGTGGCGAACAGGATGGCCAATCGCCCCAAGGATGCAAAGCGCACCTATGGGTACAAACGAGCGGAGATACTCTCGGCATTTGTGAATGCGACAGTTCTCCTGGTCATCACAGTCTTTTTGATAATCGAAGCGATCCAAAGATTCCGTTCTCCCCAGTCCATCGATGGTACGCTTATGATGATTGTTGCTGCAATCGGTTTGGCTGCAAATGTGTTCTCAGTTATTCTGCTGGAAAGGGATTCGCATGAGAACCTGAACATCAAGTCGAGTTATCTGCACTTGTTGGGTGACACGGTATCATCAGTCGGTGTTCTTGCCGGAGGAATTGTAATCAAGCTGTGGGGTCAGGTATGGGTGGATCCGGTTGTGACCATTCTTATCGCCTTGTACATTGCCAAGGAGACGTTTTCCATCGTCAAAAAGACAGTGGGAATCCTGATGCAGTCGTCGGCACCTTTGGATTATGAAACCATCAAAGCCGACGTTGAGGCAATGGACAAGGTAAAGAACATCCATCACGTCCATTCCTGGATGGCTAATGAGAAAACCATCCACTTTGAGGCTCACCTCGATTTGGATGACATGCTGCTCAGTGAGGTGCAAGCCGTATATGATGAGATAGAAGAATATCTCGTTCATCATCATCAGGTGAGCCATGTGACATTGCAAGCAGAAGTGGATCGTTGTTGCGACAAGGAAATTTTCAAGCTATGAAACAAAGCATACCAAAAGGGACAACCAGATGAACACAATTCTCTATGCCGGTACCGCTTTATTGTTGATTCTCTCTTTCATAAAAGATAAAGCAAAAACCAAAAAGGCTTTGAAAAAAGCATGGAAGTCCTTGGAGAATATCCTTCCCCAATTTCTTGTGGTAATCCTGCTGGTGGGGGTCCTGCTCACCGTAATGGATTCGGAGATGATTCTTCGGATAATCGGTGCTGATTCCGGTTGGCTGGGCGTGCTGCTTGCCGCCGTGGTTGGGGCGATTACCCTAATACCGGGTTTTGTAGCGTTTCCGACTGCAGCCATGCTCCTGCAGGGTGGTGCTGGTTACATGCAGATTGCCGCCTTCATCTCCACACTTATGATGGTCGGGGTCGTCACCCTTCCGGTTGAGATCAGCTATTTCGGCAAGCGCCTTGCGGTCTACCGCAACCTGCTTGCTTTCGGATTCTCTTTCCTGGTTGCCTATGTGATCGGGTATGTGGAGGCTTTGGTATGAATGGTGTCCTGAAGAAATATCGAAATTTGGTGATAGTACTTGTCGTGCTCATCGGGGTTTCTCTTTTCAACCTTGAGTTTGGCAAATCAGTTGCCAGAATTACTACCATGCAGCTCAAGGAAATGCTTTTCGTCATCCCTCCGATCTTTATCCTGCTTGGATTACTTGATGTTTGGGTATCCAAGGAAACGATGAGCCGATATATGGGTGAGGGCTCCGGTTTGAAAGGTGTCCTGCTGGCTATCCTGATCGGTTCTGCCGCTGCGGGACCCTTGTATGGGGCGTTTCCCGTCGCCGCAGTATTCATGAAGAAAGGGGTTGCGTTCAGGAATATCCTGATATTCATCGGGGCCTGGTCGACTACCAAGATTCCCATGCTGCTCTTCGAGATCGCCTCGCTCGGTCCCCGCTTCGCCATCACCAGGCTCTTGGTTGATATCCCGGGAATCATCATCATTGCAGCCATTCTCACTCGATTGGTCGGTAAGGATGAGATTGGGCGGTTGTACGAGAAAGCTTCAGCCCAATAGAAGTATATTGGAGGAAAGGTTGATCTTTTTTTTGGTTGGGTCATCCGGTGAAGGACATCTGTAAACGGTTCTTCCGTGCATTGGGGTATGGGTTACCTTTGTTGACCCAAACTGGTGGTTGTGTCATGATAAGGACAAGATTTTGATGAGGATTGTCTCACTATGAAGAACCTCCCAGAAAACGCTCTGCAAATTATCTTGAATACCATCAGTTGTGGGGTTTTTACTGTGGATGCTGATTGGAAAATCACGTTCTTCAACGATGCAATGACCGAAATCACCGGTGTGCAAGAGAAGGATGCCATCGGAAGGCAGTGTCGAGAAGTCCTTCGTGGTGACATTTGCAGCGGAAATTGCGCTTTGCGGGAGACTCTTGCAACAGGGGCGAAAATCGTCAACAGACCTTTTGAGCTCATAGACTCGAAGGGACGACAGAAGTCGGTAGCAATTTCCACTGCAGTTTTCCGAAATGAAGAGGGTATGATTCTTGGTGGGCTCGAAACAGTCCGTGATTTGAGTGTACTCGAAGAACTGCGGAAAAAAATCAATGGCAGATACCAACTCAATGATATCATCAGCAAGAATCATGAAATGGGAAAGATTTTCGATATTTTGCCGAAAATTGCTAAAAGTTCGTGCTCTGTCCTGATTGGGGGAGAGAGCGGAACCGGCAAGGAATTGATTGCACGCGCCATACATTCCTTGAGTTTTCGGAAAAACAAACCTTTCATTGCTCTTAATTGCGCTGCGCTACCTGACGCTTTGCTCGAATCGGAACTTTTTGGATATCGTAGAGGTGCCTTCACCGATGCAAAGGCTGACAAGAAAGGTCGAGTTGAACTTGCAAAGGACGGCACTCTTTTTCTTGATGAAATTGGTGATATTTCTCCTGCTTTTCAAGCGAAATTGCTTAGATTCCTACAAGATCGGTCCTATGTCCCACTCGGTGGGCAACAACAACTTTTCTCAAATGTCCGAGTAGTTGCTGCGACGAATAAAAAACTGAAAGAAATGGTCTATACAGGTTTATTCCGTGAGGACCTCTATTTCAGGTTGAATGTTGCAGAAATCAATCTTCCACCGTTACGCTCCCGTCTTGAGGACATCCCTCTGCTGGTTGCCTGTTTCATTGAGCGATTCAATGCACAACAGGGAAAATCGATACAAGGGCTTTCCCAGGATTCCCTAATCCTGTTGATGAACCATGATTTCCCGGGGAATGTGAGGGAGTTGGAAAACATCATTGAATATGCGTTCATCATGTGCGAGGGAGAAACCATACTACCAAACCATCTTCCTGTATCTCTCACTGGTCTGGGGAAGGGTATTTCTTCGCCTTTTGAACATGTATCTCAAACCCTTGAGCATCTTGAGGCGGTGCACATCTCCAGTTTATTGACTACATGCGGAAACGACTGTGTCCAGGTAGCAAAAGAACTTGGAATCCATACGTCGACGCTGTATCGCAAGATGAGGAAATATAATATCCCAACACCTGCACGAGGGCGGAAGTAATTCGCAAAATTGCGAATATGCGTTCTTTTAAATCGCAAAATTGCAAATACTCCAGTATTGTAATTTTCGATAGTTGGCCCTTATCTGCATACAGATTATGGAATAACCTCCACATTAAAAAGATGGCATGCTTATTGCATTTTAATGTACAAGAGGTATTTTAGAATGAACGATACGAGTACATCAAGAAATGGAGGAATCTTTAGGGGTCTCCTGCTCTGGTTTTTCTTTGCGCTGGGCTTATTGACCTTGATCTATCCCCGATTTGCAGGGCATAGCCTTTTCCCTGTTTATGAGATAGAAAAACTGACAAGTTTCAGATGGTTTCTGATTCCCTTTGTCTATCTTTATAGTTATGCCACCCGTGCATGGGGTGCTTTGCTTTTTGCCTTTTCGCTAGGGGGAATCCTTGTTGCATTCCTGCCGAGGGAAAAAATGAAGAAGTATATGTCGAGTGGAAAAATCACTGCGTATTTTTTGGCTGCAGGGCTGGCACCTTTGTTGACCGTTTGTTCGTGTGCAATGATACCCATTTTTGGCGGCTTGCTCATTTCAGGGGTAGGCTTGGGGCCAGCCTTGACCTTTTTGTTGATGGCACCGGCTTCCAATATCCTTGCACTTATTTTTACTGCTGAACTGATTTCATGGAAGATCATGCTCGTACGATTGGTATTCTCTTTTTTCGGTGCGATGCTGATCGGAAAGCTTGTTTCAATGACTTCAATAGGAAAGAAGACAGAGCAAGAATTCGCTCAAATCAAGCCTTTGCAAGCTGAAAACGACCGACGAGTTCTTACTTTCTGGAGAAAGTCGGAGATTGGGCTAAAAGAAACAGGAGCGCTTGCTTCGAAAGTTCTGCTCTATCTGGCGGCGGGAGTGTTTATCATCAGTTTTGTCGAAGCTTACCTCCCCCCAACCTTGGTAGCCAGATATCTTACAGGAGTGAAGGGTGTACTAATTGGAGCCATTATCGGTGTTCCTACCTACACGCCCACCCTTGTGGAGGTTTTCCTGATCAAAGCCATGCTGAACATGGGCATGGCCCCTGCTGCCGCTCTGGCCTTTCTTATCGGTGCTCCGATGGCATCGATTCCTTCCATGATGGCGGTCTCAAAGGTTGTGGGGTGGAAGCTCGTGTTGATGTATGCATCGTTTGCAATTGTCCTTGCGGCTCTGGCGGGACTTTTCTATCTCGAGTTTATTGTGATTCTATAGTTCTTTTTAAGAATTCTATGCATATGTAGGAGGTAATGATATGAAGATTGAGGTATATGGCGGTGGTTGTGTAAAATGTAGGACCACCGAGGCAAACGCACGAAAAGCGGTGGAAGATCTCGGGGTCACGGCGGAAATTGTGCCTGTATTTGATAAAACCGCAGTCATACGACGTGGAATCACCGATACCCCCGCACTTTTGGTGGATGGAGTGTTGAAAGTTGCTGGAAGAATCGCTGAAGTCGAGGAAATCAAACAGTTCCTCGTGTAGAAATTGCGGTATCACCACTCCTGTTTGGTTGATTGCAACCAAGCAGGAGCCTTGTGGAGGTAAGAAGGAATTATGAACATCATGGTGATCGGTCCTGAAGACGCAAGGCAAAGAGCTCTTGTCCAAAACGTGCTGGATGCAATCCATGATCTCCAGTGCGAATGCATTCTGGATGTGTTGCATGATACGAAGGACGTAATGGAAATTGAAGGCAAGCAATTGCTCCTTCTTCCCGCATTGGTCATCGACAACCACATCATTTGCGAAGGGCATATTTGGAACAAGGAACACATCAAGCACTTCATCATACACTCTCTGATGGTGCCACAGAACAAAAAAGCTTGATGGAAACAGAGGTCGTCTTTCTTTCCAAAGCTTATCCAAAATAGTTCGATAAACATTGTCGATTAGTTCATGCATGTCATAAATATAATCGGCGTCAATCGGGGTTGTCTCGTATGAGACGCTTGCAAGATTTAAACTACCTTTTTCTTGCGAGAAAGTATTTTCATGGAGAAACAACCTCATGAGGGCGATGGCCCTTTCTCCTTCCATCTTTCTCGTTTTGTTTGGCGGCTTGTAGTTCTTGTAGATACAGTAAGGAACATTTTTCACCATCAACTTTCAGGTCCCTCTTAAACATTAAGACCTGTACTTGGCTGGGGTATTTGCAATCCCTACCTGTTTTTGGGGAATCATCCTTTCGTGTTGTTGGCGATTTTCACCAGCGTCAGCATGACCGGCACTTCAACCAGAACACCCACCACTGTTGCCATGGTCGCCCCGGACTGCAGTCCGAATACCGAGATGGCCACAGCGACTGCAAGCTCAAAGAAATTGGATGCTCCGGTCATGCCGGCAGGGGCTGCCACATCGTGGGGAAGCTTCCAAGCCTTCGACCAAAGGTAGGCAATGAAGAAGATGAGGAAGGTCTGGATGACCAAGGGGATGGCAATCAGAAGGATGTTCAGGGGATTCTCCACAATCGTCTTTCCCTGGAATGAGAAGATGATGACCAGCGTCAGAAGAAGGCCTGTGATGGTTACATTGCCGAATTTTGGAATGAAGGTCTGCTCGAAGTATTCCAGGCCATGACTCTTTGTAATCATGACACGCGAGAGCCAACCTGCACCCAACGGAATGACAACGAAGAGTATGACCGAGAGGAACAAGGTCATCCAAGGTATGGAAATGCCGCTGATGCCCAACAGCAATCCGACGATGGGCACGAAAGCAGCGAGGATGATGAGGTCATTGGTGGCAACCTGGACAAGCGTATAGGCAGGATTGCCCTTGGTCAGATGACTCCAGACGAACACCATGGCAGTACAGGGGGCGGCTCCGAGTAGTACAGCTCCTGCAAGATACTGCCTTCCAAGTTCGCGGGGGATGAGGTTTTTATAGACCACATAGAAGAAAAAGATTGCAATGGCGTACATGGTGAAAGGCTTGATCAGCCAATTCGTCACCCATGTTACGATAAGACCGCGAGGGTTCTGTCCCACCTGCTTGATGCTGGCGAAGTCAACCTTGAGCATCATCGAACTATCGGTACCACGTACAACTTCCACAATCACCACAGGAATCGCTAACTGGGGTCTCCAGGGCCTGAATTCTAGAAAACAGGTACCGTGTACCCTGT
>Ga0334882_1002213_pt1 | contig 20597 bp, 22 predicted proteins | sample GraSluR1_MG_5_FD_207226 | JGI IMG/M metagenome (GOLD analysis project Ga0334882, IMG submission 207226) | Sludge microbial communities from methane-producing bioreactor in Wageningen University, Netherlands - Granular Sludge_15_04-R1 | ecosystem: Engineered > Bioreactor > Anaerobic >...
TCCTAATATTTCTTCTTTTAAGTCTTTTGTATAACTTTTTCCTCTCATTGTTTACCTCCAATCACTTTCTATATTATAATAAATATATAGGCAATTGTCCAAGATGTTTTTGGGGCTTAAGAGATATTAAATTAAATGAAAAATATGATTTAATAAATTCTAATGTAAAGATATCCTCATTAATAAGTAAAGAAACTCGTTTTGCGTTAGAGAAAAATGACATAGGATACTATGTATATAAAGATATTAAATTCGGTATTGTTGATAGAAATAGGTCTAATCCAACTGCTAACGTAAATTTAAAAGTTGATAGTATAATTAATGTGATATTTAAGGTTAATTCTACACAAATTGAAGTAATATATGAATTACTTGAACGTTTATATAAGATTGGAATTATATTTGAAAAATAAAAGAGGGATAATTCCCTCTTTTGCTATTTATAGTTTAAAAGCATTTTTGACCTGTTCAGCCATATAAGCTTGTCCAGCATTTTGATACATTTCTTTCCATGATTCAAAATTAGTATTTTCTTTGATATAAACGTCCCATTCATCATCAGGAATTGCTAAAAATTCTTCTTTTGTTGTTGGTTTAAATTTACTATTATCTAGTAGTTCTTGAAAAGAATTAAATTTAGAATGTTCCTTCATGAAGTTGTCATTAAATAATTTATCAAAAGAAACTTCATGCTTGCCTGATATATCTTCTATATTTTTTTGAACCTTATCAAGATTACTTTTAAATTTATCTAAGCCATGTACTTCAAATCCCATGTATCTCACCTCCCCATATTATTAATTATACCATTTTAAAGTATTTTAATTCAAAAATATTATATTTATCAAATTAGAAATAAAAATAATAAATGGTTTAATAATGGTAATTTTACATATAATACTTATAAAATAAAAAATATGAAAAGAGGTTAATAATGAGTATTGTTGCAAAACAGATTACTATTGATGATATTTTTGGTAATGAAAAATTTAATATAGATTTTTATCAAAGAGAGTATAAATGGGAAAAGGAAGATGTATTAAAATTATTAGAAGATATTTTTTATAAATTTGAAAATGAGTATAAAGAAGATATAGATATTACAGTAGAGTCAATAAATAGCTACAGTTGGTACTATTTGAGTGCTTATATGACTAATAATTTTGCAGGGAAAATTTATATTGTAGATGGTCAACAAAGATTTACAACAATTACATTAATTCTTATAAGTTTATATCATTTAGCAAGATTATATAATCTTGAAGAAAGATGTGAATGGATTAAAAATAAGATTTATGGTACAGGAATTGAAGGTAAATCCTATTGGATGGGAGATTATAAAAGAAATAAGGCTTTTGAAGATTTATTCATAGATAATAAAAAATCAAGTATGAATAGACAAGAGGATGATTTGAGTATTAATAATATATATCAAAATTATGTATATGTAAATGAATATTTAACTGATAAATTATGTTCAAAACATAAATTTGAGGCATTTTTACTATTTTTTTTAAAAAGAATTATTCTTGTTAACATTGAAATAGAAGATAGTAAAGATGTATCAATGGTTTTTGAGGTGATAAATGATAGAGGGAAAAGATTAAAACCTTATGAAGTTTTTAAAGGGCAGCTTTTAGGACAATTAGATAAAAATGAAATTAATTCATATTATAATATATGGTATAAAAATATCGCTGAACTTCAAAAAATTGATGAAAAAGAAGTTGATAATTTTTTTAGATATTATTTTCGTGCCAAGTTTGTAGATACTCGTTCAGATTCTAAAAATTTTGATGGAGATTATAACAAAACGGTATTTTCAAACAAATGGGCATCAAAATTAAATTTGAAAAATAATCCAACAGAAGTTAAAAGGTTTCTAAAAGAGGATTTTAATTTTTATTGTAATTTATATTATAATCTGATTACAAAGTTATCTAATGATGTAAAATCTCATGTGTTTTTTAACTCCATAAATAATCAGGATAGGCAATATATGTTGATAATGTCTGCTATAGAAAAGGATGATGATAACTTAGCTGAAAAGATTGAAGTGGTTTCAAAGATGTTTGATAGATACTTTACATTACTACAGTTATTAGGATGCTATGATAGTAATAACTTTAATGATTCAATTACAAAATTAAATACAAACATTAGAAATAAATCTATTTCTGATATAGAAAAAATATTTAATGATCAATTAATATCAGATATAAATAGTATTAAAAACATTAATATTTCTAACCCATTTCAATGGAGTCTTTTTAAAGAAGCAAATAATAGTTTAGGTGTAACATTTTTAAGATGCTTTTTTGCTAGAATAGATAATTTCATAGCTGAGAATGCTCAATTAGAACAATTTGATAAATACTATAATTTAATTAGAAATACTGGTTCGGTGAATGGATACCATATTGAACATATATTAGCAGATAATGATGAAAATAAAAAAATATTCGATAACAATGAAGAATTATTTTATACCCAGCGAAATTATTTAGGAGCATTATTATTACTTAAAGGAAAGGATAATCAATCTTCTGGTAAAGAAACATATGAAAATAAGTTAAAAACATATTCACATGAGACTTTATGGGCACAAACACTAACAGAAAATTTTTATCATTGTAATCCAGGTATAAAAGATTTAATGAATAAATACAATTTAAATTTACATCCTATTAATTATTTTGATCAACAGGCTATTGAAATAAGACAAAGATTGTTATTTGAACTTGTAAAAATAATTTGGAAATAATAAAAAAATGTATTGGATTCATATCTCACTACATTTTTTTAATAAAATTATATATTAATATTAATATTCCAATAAAAAGCAAAAACTTTACTGCTACTATCGTAATTCTGAATAATAATATTAAAAACAATATAGCTATGATTGCTTGTACCACTCTAAACATATGCTTATCCTCCTAAAGTTATTTTTCATCCTCATCTTCAATAAAATCTATAATATCACTTAATTTTATACTACTATCTATTTTTCTAAATGCTTTTACAATTGCATTTAAGTCTTCAGTATTTATTCTTTTAATATTTTCGTTATAATAGAGTCCAACTGTATTTTGTCTCATGCCAGTCTCATCAGAAAGCCATTTTTGGCTTTTTTTAAATTTACCCAATAAATCACTTATATAAAATTTTATCATTATGTTCACCTCTAAATATTCATTACTGTTTTATAGGTTAAATTATACCTTTTATGTATATAAAAGTCAAGTAAAAGTTGAAAAATACTTCCTAAAGCTATTGACAAATATCGATAGGAGATATATGATGTATATATAAGCTATAAGGTAGCTTATAAAAATGTGATGAAAGTCAGGTGCATAAATCACACATAAAATGGTAATAAGTATTATAAAAGAAATATCATAAGAATCAAATAAAAATTTGGGAGGAGATTATTATGGATAGAAGAAAAGAATTAAATATGGAATCAGAAATGTTTTACAACAATATGCAAGAGGAATTAAATGGTAAAGACGTATTTTTGAGTACCGAAGGTGAACAAGAGTATATGCTAGAGTTAGATGATTTTGAAGTTGGAAGTATATTACATGAAGATGATACCCTATTAAGCATAGGTGGTTCACAATTTGAGAATGGATTTTTGGATATAAAATATAAAGATATAAAACAAATTTATAGTGAGTATACTGGCAGCAATTGTGACGATGTGGAAGATTATTATATTTTACTAGAGAGCGGCAACAAAATAATATTGGAAGCATTTTAGGGGGACGAGGTTATGAATTTATATGTTACAAAAAATGATAGTGAAGATGTACAAAGATTCTATAAACTATACCTTTATTTTGCATGTTCAACTGATTTACCAGGTGACCCTATGGATAATCTTAAAAGTAGTTTAGATTGTTTGGAGATCATTGGATATCTTAAAGACGATAAAGAAATTCTTAAAGAAGTAACGAAAACAAGATTCAATATTGCTAGAGATGAGGAATTTGATTTAAATAGGGATGCTTCTTAAATACAATAAAATCGTGATTTTATTCCAACACAAATAAAGCATAGCAATTTAAACTATACTTAAGAAATGTAGAGTATTACAAAGTTATTTTTTACAGATAATAGAATATAACAAAAAATAAACTAATACAAAGGTTTCAAAATAAATGTTACCCTAGTATAATATTAATTGGACGGCAAGTTAAGGGCTTACTGTTCAATATCTTTTATCTTTTAATTATATTTTAATTTTAACCACTTTTTAATTTTTTTATTCACTAAATATGTGAAGTGATTCAAAACATAATTTTCGTACTTTTATGGTACATCATATTTAGTGATAAGTCAATAGGTTTTGAAAAAATAATTTAGTCAAAGTTTCAATTAAAAATTCAATTACGATGGAGGAATGTATTATGAATCAATTAACAAATGTAGAACAGGCGCAAAAATTACATGAAAAAATTATGGAGAGTAGAAACATAGTTGAACAATCATTGGCAGAGTTTGCAAAGAATTTAAAACAAATGCGAGATGGAAAGTTGTATAAAACATTAGGGTATGATAATTTTGGAAATTATACAGAACAAGCAGTAAAGTTAAAAAGAAGGCAAGCATACAAATACATAAATGTAATAGAAAAATTAGATGAAAATTTTGTGCACTCAAACGCACAAATTGGAATTACAAAATTAGAATTATTATCTGAATTAAATAAAAATGATAGAAATAAATTTACAAAGGAAAAACACAATGTTAATGGCAAGCAAAAAACAGTTGATGAAATGACAACAAGAGAACTCGATAAAGCTATAAAAGAGCATCAAGAATTAGAAGATAAGATTAAGGATCAAGAGCAAAAGATCAAGGATATTAAAGAAAATATATTACTTAATCAAGATGTTAAAGATGATATGTCAGTAGAATTTGAAGAAGTTTTAGAAACTGGATGCTTAGGAGGAACAATACTAGAATATAATGTATATTTTTGCAAGGGCAAAACTAAAACTAAAATTACTGGAAAGATTTATGACGAAGAAGACTTATTATTTTTAGCAAGTTATTTTAGTGAAATAGATGTTGTAAAACAAAATGATATTATATCTCGTGTTATTAATAAATCAAAAATATTGATTAAAGAAGAAAAAGAATTTGTTATTGCAGAATGTTTAAAATTTACGGATATAGCATTAGCAAGAGAGGAAGAAATTAGAAGAGAAAGAGAAGAAAAAACTTCACAAAAATGGAGTGAAGCATTTTCTCAATTATTATCACCACAATCACAAATAGATGATGCTCATAAAATAATATATAAAAAATTCTATAAAACATTAGCATTAAAATTTCACCCTGACCAAGGTGGAAGTAATGAAGAAATGATAGTATTAAATCAATTAAAAGAACAATGGGGAATATAAATTAAAGGAGGTAAATACATATGACAATCAAAAAAATATTTAGTAAAAAGGTAGCATTGCAGCTTATTGCAAACAACAACAAGTTGATCTATACAGAAGAAAATCATCAGAAAAAATGGCTTTCAGTTTTTGTATTTGAGCAAACACCTAAATTAATTGCAGAATTAACACTTATCACAAAATCAAATAGTAATTAATTAAAAATCAAAAATATCGAAGGGGAAATGTATATGAATCAAAATGTGCAAATAATGAGTTTAGAGGCAAAAGATGTTGTAATTAATAAATTAGCAATGGTAGACAAGTTAAGTGAAAATAAGGTTGAAGAATTACGCAAACAGGATTATAAAATATTAAATACATATAAAGGTAGTATGGATTATTCTTTATTAACATTACATATACAAGAGAATTATAAAAGAGTTATTAAATTTAATAATAGTAAAAAGAGATTTTATTCTAATGATTTTATTACAGTCAAATTTAACTATTCTTTAGATAATAAACGTTATTTATGGGATGTTGAAGAATATTATCAATTATTACTATTACTAAATATACATAGAACAAATAAAAACAAGTTGAGAACTATATTAAATAATGAAGAGTTATTAAATAAATTAGAAAATGAAGAATATAAACAACAATTATTATTTCTAGAAAATAAACTAGAAAATCTTAAATTAAAACATAAGGAAATATATAAAACTAAAATTAGTATTAATGGTAAGATTGATAGACGTAAAAACAAAGGTAAAAATACAGATGAATTAGAAATAGAATTATCTAATATAAATATTAAACTTAATAATAGTAAAAATGATATCAAGAACCAAGAGAAATGTATTAATGATTATAAATTAGTTACTAAAATAAAAAATAAAATATCATTAATAAATAAAAAAATAAAGGGTATTTTTTCACAAATTAAAGAAATTAAAAATAAATATTATGTTCCTACTGGAGAACTAAGAAACAAGGTGTATGAAAATGAGTTCACTATAAATGTTAATGGAACTGATACTCAATTTGTAAGATTTGCAAGGTCTAGTGGATCTGCCAGAGTTGGTAAGATAAATTTTATTAATAAAAAACTTTTCAATAAAATATTATCATGGCTTATGGCAGGAATAGATTATAAAGATAGTGATAGCCTTGATTTACCTAGTCTAGAAGCATACATCAGCTTAGTTTCTAGTTCGATAATTGATACTTTTGAATTGAAGCCTGAAAATATTTTATTGATTAAAGATCATACAAGTACATTTCCAGATACAGTCATGGCTACGGAATTAATTAATATAAAAAAAGATGATAAAGGTAATATAATATCAGGTGATTTGCATACAGATGTTGCTACAAAGGAGATAACCAATAAGTTATTCGATGGGGAAGCTCTTTTATCAAAAGACGTTTTCATTGAAAATGGTTATTCAGATAAAGCTATACTACAACTTAGGAATCGATTTTATAAGGGAATAGCCATACAAACAGATATACAAAAGTTCTTTAAAGATAATGGTATAAAAACTGTAGAGCAATTATTATCAGTAGAAGATAATAAAACCCTTGCCACTGATGTATCTCAAATAAAACTTATAACTACAGAATCTAGTATTAAAATGATGAAATATAAATCATTTGAAGAATGGGCAAAAATAATGTCATCAACATGGGGCATATGCAAATATGATAAAGGTCAAGAGCATAATTTTAATGGCATGGCAAATACTCATTATCAGCTCTTGAATACTTTGGGTATGAATAAAGAATCTATGAAGGAATTATTAAAAGATACAATAAATTATATAAAATTACTTAAAAATGATGTAAATGTATTTAAACTTCATTTGGGATTAGTGGCAGATGGGGAAATAGACGATGAATTAATAGATGATGATATGTCTGAAGAAGATGTCAAATCATTAGATGAATTTAAAACAAATGCAGGTTTTATATTATCTATGTTGAGTATAAACGAAGATTTCTTCAAGACAAGAGTATGTAGACAATTTAAGTATGAAGTAATTAATAATTATATTGCTAATGTTAAGAAGGGACACATTTTAGTCCCAGGTACATATGCAACTGTTATAAATTCAGCCTATGAGTACTTATTATGTAGTTGTGGTTTATGGGATGGTTCTAGTACATTAGGCATAGGAGAATGTTATACGGCTAAATTCGATAAAGGTGATGATGTATTAGGAGTACGTTCACCTCAACCAACAATGTCCAATATGACTGTATTTAAGCGAGTAGATGCAGGAATATTAGCAGATTACTTTAATGTAGAATCAGAGAATGTAATATACATATCAGCTATTGATTGGAATGTTATGGAACTTGAATCATCTATGGATTTTGATGGGGATGGTATGCTTATCACCAATCAAAAATTGATTACAGATCATTGTGAAAAACTAAATGAAAAAATTACAGTAAATGGACAAGAAATTAATAGATTCTTAGTTAGTACAGACTTTACTCCAAAAAAGAAAATCTCAAGATCATATAATTGGAAAGATTTATCAGATACAGATATCAAATGCAGTCAGGGCAAAATTGGAGAATGTATTAATCTTGTTCAAATGCTGAATTCTGTTTACTGGACAAAAAAGGCAAATGGAGCAAATGAAGAAGAATTATTGGAACTTTACAAAGATATATCGAATTTAAATGTACTTTCATGCATTATAATCGATTCTGCTAAAAAGGAGAGTCCTGTAAATGTAAAGGCTGAAATGGATAAAATAAGAGCAAAAAATTATCTGGGGCGAGGAACTATTATAAGAGATGGAAAGAAAAAAGAAGTTGGTATTAGACCATATTTCTTTAAAAACTTAGATGGTGGTAAGGATTATAAATTTAAGCCTTTTGAGTGTGGCATGGATTACCTAGCAGAGATTATGCAAAAATTAGATAGGAAAAATCGAGACAACGAAAATGGTAATGTACAATTAAAAACACTATTGGTAAAACAAAAAGCAGATAAAGCTGATAGAAAAAATATACAGAAGATAGAAGACTTAGTAACAGAAATGCAAATAAAAATATCTAATGTATATAAATCTAAAGAAGAAACTAAAGAAAAATTTAGACAAGCTGAAGATATTAGACAAGAATATTATCTGCAAATTGCTAAAAAAGGTATTACACCAGTTTTAATTTATACAATTGTTAAAAGATTATCTGATGCTTATAAAAAAGAAGATAGTAATTTCTCTCATTATAAGAAGATTGGTAGAAATTTATTAAAAGTATTATATAGCATAGATCCAGCAAAATTTCTGAATTGTTTTCTAGTAAAAAGTAACAATACAGAAACAATTGTAAGAGATAATGATGGAGATATTGATATATATGGTGTTAAATATAAAAAAATTAAATATTAAAGATATAAAGGATAAGGTTAGTTAAAATAAATAGGGTGTGCCCTAAATGGGCATACCTCACAACTAAGGAGGCAAATATTGTGTGTAAAATTATAAAAACTCAAAGATTAGCAGGATGGCTTATGTATAAAGGTTATATCTTGTTAAGAACAGATAAAGATAGAAAGAATCCTAATTATGATATTTATATATTTAAAAATGAAAATAATATTGAAGCAGAGATTGATAATTATGTTAGTAACCATAAAAAATCTAGTTAATTTAGGGGGTAAGCAGAGTTATGTTGTTAGCAGAGAAAAATCAAAAACAATTAGAACATTTAGACGAGGTTATAAACAATGAAAATTACTGGTATAATGATAAATTCAGAGTAATGAATAATGAAGCAGGATGTGGTAAGAGCAGACAAGCATTTGAATCTATGGCTAAATTAGCAAGCAATACAAATGATAAAATTATTTACATACAAATGTTTGCAAATGAAAATTCTGAAAAACAAGATGCAAAAGAATTAAAAAATACTGTAGATGCAATAAATAGTCACTGTAAAAAGAAATTAGCAAATTATTTATGCTCTGAGAATATATCGTTACACAAAAAAATATTAAGTGAAAATCAAATTATTTGTATTACACATAAGAAATATTTAAAACTATGTACTAATACTACAGGAGATAATTTTATTACGAATGCAGATGTGTTAATAATAGATGAATTTCCGAATCTTTATCAAAATTTTTTTGTGACAGAAATAGATCTTGTTAGATTACAAGGTTTTGGGTTATTAACAGCACAGGACAAACAATACATAGAAGAACTAAATATTTGGTTTAAAAATAAATTGAATGAATTACATAAATCTTATGGTAAAACAATGCATGTGGTTAATTTACATAAACAAGATGTAAAAAAATTTGTAAAGGTATTACGTACAATAGTAGATAAAGCAACTAAAGATAATGAATTCGCCCATAAATATATAATTGAATCTGCAAAAAAGTTACTGGAAGTATTTAGCCATACAGCGATTTATTATACAGCGAGTGTTGGTAAAACTTATCCAGCCTTATATAGTTTTTATAATAATATAGAATATATATTTGCAAGTCAATGTAATATTATATTAGATGCAAATGGCGGATTTGATGAAAGGTACAAGCTTAGAAAAGACATATTTACTGTAGATAATCAGAGCAAAGTTTTCGATTATTCGGATAGTGAAATAATACTTCATCCAATAGCAACTACAAAAAACGCATTAATTGGTTATAAAGATATAGTTGTTGATGTAGCAGAATATATAGATAATAAAGACCACAAGTCGGGTTTTCATGAAAATAAACATCATCTTATTGTAACAGATATAAAGAGAGAAAGTACAATAACAGATTTCCAAAAGGATGCATATGATTGGATGGATATATCTGTATCACATTTTGGAGCATTAATAGGTAAAAATAACTGGAAGAAATATGATGATATTTGGATTATAAAAACACCATTTTTTCAATTTGTAGACTATATATTACAATATTGTTTCTATAGCAAAAAGGATTTAAATGGAAATACAAATTGTGAATTAAAGGTAGTAAAAGGTATACACAGTAATTATCCAATATTTAGAAATAGAGACTTTAATAAATTCAAAAATAGTATTGTACTAGGAGAATATTATCAAGCTTGCAAAAGGATTGCTAGGGATGGGAGAAAGTGTACATTTAATATATTAACAGCAGATGAAAGTTTATTTGATTTATTAGTTATGCAATTTAAGAATATTAAAGAATCAGTTTGTGCAGAATTGGAACTACGTCAATTAGTAAAAATAGAAAAAAAGAAACCAGGTAAAGAGCCTACTAAAACAAATAATCGAGTAAAGATAATAGAAGAATATTTAATGGATGCAAAAGCAAATGGTAAAACTAAAATAGAAAAATCTGAAATATGTGAAATAGCTGATTTAAGAAAAGATAAATTAAGTAAAACATTAAAGAAAATTAATAATATTCAATTTACTATAGGTATGGGAAAAGAGCAGTCATATATAATACTATGATTGCCTTAATCTCGTAAGTACGTGGTAGGGGAAACATTCGCCACAGGCTCATATTTCCTTGAATTTAGCCTAACGGCAAAATGTCATAATTTAATTTTACTCTTTTTTCTTTAATTAATTGATAAATATAGAAAATCCCCAACTGCCTATTTGGTCTTAGAGTAGTAATATCAATGGTTTGAGAGCGATTGCCTTATTAGGTATACTATATATTATTTATAATAGGATAATAGGGCAACCCCTTGTAAAGTTAGTAATACCAACGGTTACAGAGGTTGTCTTTAAATTCATAAATCGGGAATTTTCAAATTGTATAATAATCCAATTATATTATATATCATTTAATAGTAAATAGTCAATAAATTAATTGGTGAAAAATAAAATAAAAAAAGGTAATGATGCTCTTAGCGTTAGCGTAAGACATAAGAAAATGCGATAGCGTTTTCCTTACCCAAGTACAGACGGGATTAAGGCAAGTAATATACCGTATGGTATAATTTATATATTGATTAATTTAATATTAAATAATACGGGGGTTAGATATATGCATAACATATTTATTAAAAAGGATTATTATGATGGAAATGAATTAGAATTTATTTATTCTCTTGATTCACAAGAATTTAATTATTCAGTTACTTATAAGCTTGGAAATTTAAAAACATTAGATAATGGTTTATCAATAACCACAGAGCCACATCTAAATGCAGCCAGTAAATTTGAACGTATTATATTTGATGAAGTTAATGAATTTTTGCTATCTAAAATAAGAAATGTAGGCTTAGGCAACATAGATAATTTAAAAGAAGAATATAAGATTCCATTTGATGGTGAATTAAATCATATTGATTTTTAGGTATGTGACAATTTGTGCATTCGACTGCACATTTTGGTATCCTCAATCAGTAGAAACTTATATTTATACAAAAAAATATCAAAAATTACCACGAATTTTTTTGCAGACAACTATAACATGTCCATTTTTCACCTAAAAATAAGCAAAAATTGATTAACGTTTTCAAGGCTATATTATTCTATATGGGGGAGATAGTATTATATAATATTATTTTTCCTAATCTGAAATGATTTGAAACTAAGGCATAAGTGCAAAATCTAATAATTTATGCGACAGAGAGATATTTGCTGAGTGAGATTAAGCATACTTTCATTTAATTATTTTTTATTTAAAAATATCTATACACAATTATAATATCATATTGGTTAGATGATTACAATAGGTATTTTTAAAAAATGCTAATAGAACAACCTATACACAGATGGGTTGTTTTATTATATATTTTCTTCATAATATTCCTTTAATTCTTTTATGTATGGGTAGTTTCACATTTCTTTGCTACCCATATTTATTAGATTTATTTATCAAATTTTAAAATGAGTTTACTATTTTTTATAGTAGATTGATTCTAGAGTTTGATACACTTTAGGCATTTTTGATTTTTGGCTACACCTAAGCTGAAAAAATCATATTATAGTAAGTTTTTCGTAGAGTTTTTGTAATCAGGGCAGATCTGATCTCCTCCCAAGCAAGTATAAAACTCTACACTTTATTTTAAAATGAGTTTCTATTTAATGGAAATTGATTCTAAGATAAAATTTTTAATATCTTAGATATGATTTTGAGCAAAATAAGAATACTCACTTATGCTCAGTTTTTTAAAATGAAGTCCACATTTTAGGCTTTTATTTATTTTAATTTATTTTTTATATATATTATATAAAAATTGAATATCGTTCAGATGCTCAACTGGGTTAAAAAATAGAAGTAACAGAGACGGTTTTAAAAGGCGGTCTCTATTTTTTATACATTTATTGGAGACTCCACATCTCCATTTAGCGTATATAGAGCCTATCTTAAATGGTAGGTTTTATTATGTGCTAAATATTGTGGGTTCTGCAACAAGTGTATAAGAGATTTATACGCTAATAAACATGTGGAAGGATGTGAATAGCAACATTACAAAAAGTGGCTATTAAATAAAAGTATGAGAAAGAGCAGGTGGAGCTGTCGAAAAGGACATTAAAGTATTAATAATACAATCTGATATACGACTAATAAAGGCATAAGTAGTAATAATGCTAAAAAATGGAACAAACAATAAAACAAAGAAATAAAAATAGGTTAGGTGAGGTAAATTACAATACAAATGGAAGTAGAATGCAAATTATAAAATATAATAACAGCTTAGATGTAGTAGTAAAATTTGAGGATGGATATATTACTACATGTCAGTATGATGCATTTAAAAAAGGTATTTTGAAAAATCCTTATGATAAAACTATAAATGGAGTGGGATATTTAGCTGAAGGAATTTATGAATCTTATGATAATGGAATGGTAACAAAAGCATATCAAGTTTGGTGCAATATGATGACCAGATGCTACAATGAAAAATATCAAGAAAAATTTCCTACATATAAAGGTTGTACAGTGTGTACTGAGTGGCATAATTACCAAGTATTTGCTAAGTGGTTTTATAAAAATTATTATGAAATAGATGTAGAACAGATGGATCTTGAAAAAGATGTTATTCATAAAAATAATAAAATATATAGTCCTGAAACATGTATATTTGCACCTCATAGTATTAATTTATTATTTATAAAACGTAATGCGATGAGAGGTAATTTACCAATTGGTGTATTTTTACAAGGATCTGGAAAATATTTGGCATCATGTAGTATTCTTCACAGAAAAATAAAACGTATTGGATTATTTGATACTTCAGAAGAAGCATTTGCAGCATATAAAAAATTTAAGGAACAATTAATTAAAGATGTAGCCGATGAATTTAAGGATAAAATTCCTAAGAAACTTTATAATGCAATGTATACATATGAAGTTGAAATAACTGATTAATAAATGTACATATAAATTTGAAAAATGAGTAGGATTTGTGGGGAACAACCACCACTTACTTTTAAATAAATAATTCGACAAATAATAATTCTATCTTATTATGTAATATTATATCATTATACATTTTATGCTATAATAATGTAAGGATTGCATGAGAGGAATGAAAAAAATGGCTGATAAATTGGATGTTGAATCACTTAAAAAAGGATTTATAAATATAAAAATTGGGATGTTGACAAAAGAGATTGCAGATATAATTAAACTTGATAGAGATGAATGTGATATAGTATTATGGGAAGATAGATTTAAGTATATTGAAAAACATAAAGAAAATTTTGAATCAGAAGAAAGCTTTATTAAGCATATAGAATTAATTCCTGATATAATAGAAAATCCTGATTATGTTGGAAGGCATCCAAAAGATAATAGTATCCAATACATTAAACAGCTAGATAAACTAATGATTGTTGCAGTTAGAATTAAATATAAAGGTAAGTTATGCTTTAGAACTGCATATCCTTTAACTGAAAAACAATTGAAAGATTATATTGAATCTAATACTGCATGGAAAGTAAAATAAGATTTTGTCAATTATTATTGACAAAAATGCATTATAATTATATAATAAACATATAGTAAGTAAGGATAGATTATTGAAGGGCAGAACGGGCAGCTGCCACGCCTTAGCAATAAGGTCTTTCAAGAGATGTAGGGTTGCCAACCTACTCAGTAATCTATCTTAATATATTATAAATGTGTTTCTGATGTTTATCAGGAATTTTTTTATTTTTTGAGTAAATTAATAAGTGATACTGTAAAGAATAATTAAACAAATAAAGGGATTTGAAATAAGCTTGTAGAATATGGTTATAAAATACAATATTGAGGAGATGGGAATATATGGCTACTAAAGACGGGTTTTTAATTGGAGAAGAGGTTATAAAAACACCAAATGCTAAAGGAGCATTAAATGGAGATTTTAAGTTTAATGGGAATTCAATAATAGGTGATATATGTATTTATAAAGATTTGTCTGAAAAAGAATTGCAGGATATTAATAAAAAGGAATTTCAATGGACTCCTAATTTAGTTTTTAAAGTTAATTTTGAACATAATGCTAATTCAAGTAATGTAGAAGGATTAGTTGGAGAATTAAAAAGATGGGTATTATATAGAAAAGAAGTTGGAAAGGATAAGGAAACTAAAATTTGCGAATGTGATCATAATAAGATTTCCTTTATTGATTATAAAATGTGTGGTGGCAAGGTTTATCAATATTGTTTATATGCAGATAGTGATACTCAAAGAAGTAATCCGCAATATACGGATAAAATATATTGTAAGGTAGATGGTATATATATATTAGATGCTTTAGCTATAGATAATGGGAAAGAAGTTGAGTCATATCACTTTTTAAACATTGAAATGACATTAAATGGAAATGATGGAAGAATAGTTATAAATACAGATAAGAAACTAAATTCAGAGACTTATAATTTTTTAGGTAACAATAATCCTAAAATATTAAAAACACAAAATGATATATTTAGAATACTAATGAAACCAGTGAGTTATACAGAAAAAAATATAACCATTGAATTTGTAGTATGTGGCGAGGTATAAATAATAAATATTTAGTACGGTGAGGATCTATAGAAATATAGGTTCTTTTTTTATGCACTTATATTTACATAATATAAAATTATGTATAGTGATTTATAAAGTAAAGTAATTAAAAGGAGAGAAGAAATATTATGAAAAGAAAATTTATGAAGGTTGAAGATATTGAAATAACTAGCGTGAATATTCAAATGACACATAACAAGTCAAATGAATTTTTAAAATATGGAATCGGATACATATATAAAGGAGAAAAACATTCTTCTAATTTTATTACAGTAAAAAAGGATAATAAGTTATACGATTTAGATTATTTGAAAAAACATATTGTAGAAAATACTATGGAATGTAATGGTAAATTTTTAACTGGATTATTGGAGATTGATAAGAAAATTCTTGGAGGATTATTATAAATGAAAATTAATTATGTTGCAAGTGAGGAAGAAAGATATTTAAATACATTAATAAAAGATTATGAATGTGAATGTATTTTTATTGAGTATGGCATTATATATTGTCTTGGGAGTAATGAAGTTGTAGATATGGATATGGTTGAACGGATGAATATAGATGTTATAGAAGGATATGTGACATTATACACTTCAGAAGATGAAATATACATAGTAGATTTTGTTAACGAAAGAATTGTGAAAGGGAGGTAAATACAATGAAAGATATGACTATTACAGTAGAATTAGATAGTAAAATAAAGAAATTAATGAGTGGAAAATTAGATGATTTACTTGATGAAATGTGGGAATACGAGGTAAAAACTAACGAGGAAATGTTAGAGAGAAATAAGAAAATAATGAGTGTTTTGGATTATGAAACAGAATGTATTAATAGGCTGATAGAGTTATATGAAGATAAATAAATTATTGGGTAAAAAATATCCCCACCCTATATATTTTTTAGTGGGACATATATTGTCCATGTAAATATGTAATAATGTAAAGTAAAAATACTTGACAAGATGGAGGTGAAATTAGATATGATAAATGAACAACAGTCTTTGGCAATTGATATGTTAATCGAGGGAAAAGTAAGTAAAATAGATATTGCAAAGACGTGTGATAGGTCAAGACAATGGCTATATGATAGTGTTATTAATGATGAGGAATGTAAGGCTGAGCTTGACGCTCGCTTACAAGAAATAAAAGATGCAGGAGAAAAAAGAATAAAAAGTAAAGTAGATATGTATATTAAAGAACTGGATAAGATAGCTTTAACAAGTAAAAATGAAAATACGAAGAAAGATGTGCTTATGTATTTATTAAATAGAATCTATGGTAATCCAACATCTAAGTTAGAAACAAATGATAATACTAAAGATAATGAAAGTATATCTACAAATGACTTGCAGAATGAGTTTAATAAATTCAAATTAAAGAAAGTAGAGTAGATAAAACATATCTTTTATGTAATAATTATTCATGCATATTTTATGTATATCTACGTATAAAACATACAATATATGAATAATAATACAAAACCCCATGTATATTTTATTTTACGCAATTCGTTTATTAATGTATATAGTATATAAATGGCTCAACCATGCATGTTACATAGATATATAATATATATAATAGACCAATTAATATGTGAATAAAAGGTTCGTTTGACGCAATTCGTGTAATAGATAAGTAATACAGCGATGTATAAATGTATATTATATATTAGCAGTATATGTATGTATGATATGCAAGTATATAGTATATATTATGCATGATGTATAGTGTGTATGTGTTAAGTATATAAAGATATTAATAAATAATTTAATTAAATAAATAAGAATTAATTAAAGAAGATAATTGAGTTTTATCTTCCTTTTGTTTTGTAATTAAATGGTAAAAGTGGTCAAGGGGTAGCATTCTATTTGGTGGGAACAAAAATACCCCTTGTTAGGCTATAAAATTTTTTACAATATTTTTGAAACTCGACTAACCAGAAGGGAGGTAATTACAATATTATATGATGATATAGAATTCAAAGAAGATGACGAAGGTAATAGTGATGAATTTAACCGTTATCTATTGTATAAATACTCTACAAAACAATTAATATATACTGGATTAGACCATAAACAAGCTGAAAATGAAGCACAACAATTAATATTGTCCCATGCGGATAACTTATTTGGTAAGAATTCCCTAGCAGTACAATTAGCAATGGTAAACTTAGAATTCTATTGTCAATATTATCTTCAAGATACTTTTATTCCAAAGGACAATAATACTGCACGTAATCTAGCACCTGTTCATTTAGAGGTATGGCAAGAATTAGAGAAAATGTTCATAGAAGATCTGTATGATAATGAAGAATTCATATTACCTCGTGGTTGCAGTAAATCTACTATTATAAATAAGGCTCTAAGTTGTTATTTACATTGTTTTGGAAAGAGTAGATATACGATTGTTATAGGTAATAAAGAGGATGATGCTGTTCAATTTGTGGCAGATACACGAAAAATGCTAAATAACCAATACATAATAAAATCCTTTGGTAAATTAATAGATAAACGTTCTAGAACAGTAAATAAGCAAGAATTAGAATTAACAAACAATTCCAAAATACAAGCATTTAGTTGGGGTAGTTCCGTAAGAGGTACTACATATGGTTGTAAAGATGGAATATTCAGACCAAGTTTAATAATATGTGATGATGTATTAAGTGAAGATGATATATTATCCGATGGAGCAAAAGAAAAGGTATTAAATAAATATTATAAAGAAATTACAGAAGTTGGCGATAGTGAAGTGATTAGAAATGGTAAGAAAATAAAAAGTGCATCAAAATTTCTTGTAATTGGAACTCCACTTGCACCAGATGATTTTATAAATACTATAAAAGAAGATGTAACATTTAAGGTCTTTCATAGGTCAGTGGTTAATTTTGATATAGATAAATATTTTGAGGACAACCAGTATTGGCAACGTTATAAAACTATATTAATGAATACTAAAATTAGCAAAGAAGATAAAGATATAATGCTAAAGGAATATTATATAGAAAATAAAGATTATATGGAATTTCCTACGATATGGGAAAAATATAGTTCTGATACATTAGCCAAAAAATACTTTAATAAGAGAACTGCATTTATGCAAGAATTAATGTGTTCTTGTGAGAATATAGGTGAGAAATGGTTTAAATCTATAAGGAAACAGTCGGTACAAGAGATAGAATTTAATACATTTATCAAAACTATGTTATGTCTTGACCCTGCATCTACAACTGGTAAAAATAGTGATTATTGTGCTTTTGTGGTAGGAAGTAAGGCTGAGAATGATTTTAAATATGTTCGTAAAGGTATTATAGAGAAACTTTCATTTAATAATTATTGCAATAAAGTAATTAAGTTATTAAAAGAATATCCAGATATCACTCATATATATATCGAAAAAAATACATATCAGGGCAGTGATGTAATTAAAATAAAAGAATTAATTGCAAAAGATGATGAATTAAAAGGACGAGATTTGGAATTTATTAATGAAATGCAGAGGAAAAATAAAGACCAGAAAATTTCTAGCATTGTAGATGACACAAATAGTGGGGCAATAATATTCAATAAAGAAGATGAACAATTTATAAATCAATTTCAAGAGTTTTCGGGACAAAACTATACCCTCCACGATGACGCAGCTGATGCAGTCGCTGAGTTCGCCAATAGAATAGATAATATAGAATTAATACCAAAATTAATAATCCTAGATCGTAGAGACTTAGGACTTTAATGAAAGGATGTGATATAAAAAATGGCAGAGAAAGAATTATTAAGCAATTGTTATTTAGATTATAAAAAAAATAAAACAACGTATGATAAGATGAATAATTATTATAACAATGAGAGTGATGCTAGAAAAAATTATCAGATAATTACTGATAGAATAAACAATATATTAGATGTTAACTTTATTCAAAAATTTATTGCAGAAGAATCAAGTTATGTGCTAGGTAATCCTATTACATATTCAAGCTATACGGATAATGTTGATGCTGTTAATGCTATTAGAGATAATATAAGGCACTGGAGTGTAAAACATGATAGAGAATTACTTAATGAATCATTGAAATTTAATATTGGATATGAATTATATTTTATTGATAAAATTGGCAGATTTTCTTCAATAATATGTAATCCAACAAGTTGTTATATTTTGGAAGATGATTTTGGAAATATAGAGTTATTTATTAGATTCTATACTAAGAGATTTGATAAAACTAATACTATATATGCAGATGTGTACGAATCTACTACTATAATACATTATAGAGTATTAGCTAATAATTTTGAACAAATAGGAAATATTGATGAAAATATGTTTGGTAGAGTTCCAGTTAGTATGGTATATATAGGAAGTTTATATGAAAGTATATATGCAAGAATTAAAAATTTACAAGATGCATTACAGACTAATATGAGCGATAACAGTAATGAAATTAGTGATTTTAGGGCATCATACATTAAAATGACGGGATGTAAAATTGATGGTACAACTAAAGGTGAAGATGGATTAACTGATTTACAAAGGATGAAAAAGTTAGGTATATTAAATCTTCCATCTAAAGATTCAGACGTGGCTTGGTTAATGAAAAATTTCAATGATTCTTACGTCCAGAACAATTTAAATAATATAGAAGATAAAATATATCAAATGAGTTCTCATATTAATTATAACGAAAAGATGCAAAGCAATTTGAGTGGTACTGCTCTTAGAAGTAGACTATTAAGTCTAGAAATGAAGTGTAAGAATAATATACAAGCTATGCAGGATTGTATAAAAAATAGAATAGAATTTTTATTTTTATATTTATATAAGAAAACTGGAGTTGCATATAATGTTGGTGATATTAATTTGACATTTACTCCAAGCATACCAACAGACGATTTCCTTACTGCACAGATGATTTCACAATTAGGTGATAAAATATCTACTAAAACAGCTTTATCTCAATTAAGTTTTATAAATAATCCTGACCTTGAGATGAAACAAATTGAAGAAGAAAATCAAGCTGATTCTATTGGAAATGATTTGTTGACTAATTCTGATGGAAGTGATAACAATGCCACAAATTAATCCAACATACCAGAAAATGATTGTTGATTAACAATTTGTTTTATCCTACTTTTTACAATTTGTTTTCTCCAAGAAAACAATAAATTTGCACTTTAAAATATCCTATTTAGAAGATAAATTAACCTAAAATCGCACTTTAATTTATCA
>Ga0334882_1002223_pt1 | contig 20547 bp, 8 predicted proteins | sample GraSluR1_MG_5_FD_207226 | JGI IMG/M metagenome (GOLD analysis project Ga0334882, IMG submission 207226) | Sludge microbial communities from methane-producing bioreactor in Wageningen University, Netherlands - Granular Sludge_15_04-R1 | ecosystem: Engineered > Bioreactor > Anaerobic > Unclassified...
CACCCCCTCCTCAGGCCGTTCCCGCTCCGGCCCGCATCACCTCATGATACTCCTGCAGGGGCTTGACCGACAGTCGCCCCTTGATCAGCGACTCGAGGCCCATCACCGCCACCATGGCGCCGGAGATCGTGGTGATCGCCGGGATGCCGTAGAGCACGGCGGCGGCCCGGATGGCCTTTTGGTCTTCACGCGGGTCCTCGCCGGCCGTGGGTGTGTTGATGATGAGCTGAATGCGGCCGTCGCGGATGAGGTCGATGACATTGCGGCCCCGCGGGTCGGAGACGCGGTAGACCTCCTCGGCCTCCACTCCCACCCTGCGCAGCACGCCGGCGGTGCCCCCGGTGGCCACGATCTTGAAGCCGAGCTCGTGCAGGCGCTTGGCCAGGAAGATCACGTCGCGCTTGTCGCGATTGCGCACGCTCAGGAAGATGGTGCCCCGGGTGGGCAGGTCGTGGCCCGCGGCGATGTAGGCTTTGGCGAAGGCGGCGCCGAAGTCGCTGTCCACGCCCATGACCTCGCCGGTGGACTTCATCTCCGGGCCCAGCAGTGGGTCGAAGCCCGAGAACTTGGCGAAGGGGAACACGGGGCACTTCACCGCCGTGTGCGGCGGGTGGATCTCCTCGGTGAACCCCAGGTCGGAGAGTTTGGCGCCGGCCATGACGAGAGCGGCCAGCTTGGCCAGCGGCACACCGATGGCCTTGCTGACGAAGGGCACCGTGCGCGAGGCCCGCGGGTTGACCTCCAGTACGTGGAGTCGCTCGTTCTTGATGGCGTACTGCACGTTGATGAGGCCGCGCACACCCAGCTCGGCGGCGAGGGCCTTCGTCTGGCTGCTGATCTGATCGATCTCGCTCTCGGCCAGACTGAAGGCGGGAAGGACGCAGGCCGAATCACCGGAATGTACGCCCGCCTCCTCGATGTGCTCCATGATCCCGCCGATCACGCAGCGCTCGCCATCGGAGATGGCGTCCACATCCACCTCGACGGCGTCATCCAGGAACTTGTCGATGAGGATGGGGTGTTCGGGGGAGGCCTCCACGGCCAGGCTCATGTAGCGCTCCAGCATGCCGCGGGAGTAGACGATCTCCATGGCCCGGCCGCCGAGGACAAAGGAGGGGCGCACCACCACCGGGTACCCGATGCTCTCCGCCTTGTCGATGGCCTCCTCCACCGAGGTGGCCGTATCGTTTTCCGGCTGGTGGAGGCCCAGCTTGTCCAGAGTGTTCTTGAACAGCTTGCGGTCCTCGGCCCGGGCGATGCTGTCCGGCGTGGTGCCGATGATGGGGACATTGTGCCGCTGCAGAGGTTGGGCGAGGTTCAGCGGCGTCTGACCGCCGAACTGGACGATCACCCCGGAGGGGTCTTCCTTGTCGCAGATGTTGAGCACATCCTCCAGGGTGAGGGGCTCGAAGTACAGCTTGTCGGAGGTGTCGTAGTCGGTGCTGACGGTCTCGGGGTTGCAGTTGACCATGACCGTCTCGTAGCCGGCTTCGCTGAGTGCCATGGCTGCGTGGACACAGCAGTAATCGAACTCAATGCCCTGGCCGATGCGGTTGGGCCCCCCGCCGAGGATGGCGATGTTGCGCTCCGCCCCCGGCCGCGCCTCATCCTCCTGCTCGTAGGTGAGGTAGTAGTAGGGCGTGTAGGCCTCGAACTCGGCGGCGCAGGTGTCCACCAGCTTCACCACGGGCAGCACTCCGAGGTCCTTGCGCAACTGACGGACCTCGTCCTCGCTGCGTCGCGACAGCACGGCGATCTGCTTGTCCGAGAAGCCCGCCTGTTTGAGCTCTCGCAGGTGATTGCGGGAGACCGCGGTGGCCGCCTCGTCCGTGGCCATCTCAGTTCGGTCGGGGCGGAGGTCGGCCAGTTCGTCCTGCATGGCCACGATCTCGCGGATATGGTTGAGAAACCATGGATCGATGCCCGTGATCCGGTACAGCTCCTCGACGCCGGCGCCCACACGCATGGCGCTGCGGAGCTGGAAGAGCCGGTCCGGATGGGGGATGAGGAGCTTGGCACGAAGCTCCTCCATGGGCATCTCGTCATAGTGGCTGCCCTTGCCGTCGGCGCCGAGGCCGAAGCGGCCGATCTCCAACGCGCGGATGGCCTTCTGCAGGGATTCCTTGAAGGTCCGACCGATGGCCATGACCTCCCCGACGGATTTCATCTGGGTCATCAGCGTCGGGTCGGCGCCGGGGAACTTCTCGAAGGCCCAGCGCGGGATCTTGGTCACCACGTAGTCGATGGTGGGCTCGAAGCACGCCGGGGTCTCGCGGGTGATGTCGTTGGCGATCTCGTCCAGCGTATAGCCCACCGCCAGTTTGGCGGCGATCTTGGCGATCGGGAAACCGGTGGCCTTGGAGGCCAGCGCCGAGGAACGGCTGACGCGCGGGTTCATCTCGATGACAACGATCCGCCCATCCGCGGGGTTGACGGCGAACTGGATATTGCTGCCCCCGGTGTCCACTCCGATCTCGCGCATCACCCGGATCGCCAGGTCCCGCATCCTCTGGTACTCATCGTCTGTGAGCGTCTGAGCCGGAGCGACCGTGATCGAATCGCCCGTGTGGATGCCCATGGGGTCGAAGTTCTCGATGGAGCACACGATCACCACATTGTCCCGGGTGTCGCGCATCACCTCCAGCTCGTACTCTTTCCAGCCGATGACGGACTGCTCCACGAGCACCTCGTTCATCGGGCTGGCATCGATCCCCTTGGTGACGGCCTCCTCGAGCTCCTCCATGGTGTGTGCGATGCCGCCGCCGGTACCGCCCAGCGTACTGGAGGGTCGGATGATGAGCGGGAAGCCGATTTGCTCGGCGATGTGCCTGGCCTCGCGGATATTGGAGGCGAAGTCGCTCAGGGGCAGGTCGAGGCCCGCCGCCAGCATGGCGTCCTTGAAAAGCTCCCTGTCCTCCGCCTTCTTGATCGCCTTCCGCTTGGCGCCGATAAGCTCGACGTTGTACCTCGAGAGCACCCCGCGCTCCGAAAGCTGCAGCGCCGCATTCAGACCGGTCTGGCCGCCGAGAGTGGGCAGAAGGGCGTCCGGGCGCTCCAGGGCGATGATCTCGGCGATGGTGTCGGCGTTGATCGGCTCAATGTACGTGCGATCCGCGGTCTCCGGATCGGTCATGATCGTGGCCGGGTTGGAGTTGACCAGGACAACCTGGAACCCCTCCTCCCGCAGGGCCTTGCAGGCCTGGGTTCCGGAGTAGTCAAACTCACAGGCCTGGCCGATGACAATCGGTCCCGAGCCGATGATGAGCACCTTTTCGATGTCGGTGCGTCTGGGCATAGTGTTGGCCTCACGGGTAACGGCGGTCGCGGGTCGCAGGCTGCGAGTCGCGGCGGTCACGGTGGACGGCGGTCGGAAGTCACGGCAGACGGCAGGGCGGCCCTACCCCGGGGGCGCGACGCCCATGGCCTCATCCTTGAGCTGCTGGTTGAATATCTCCCGCGGGTCAGGGATGATGTGCCAGGACTGGAAGCGTACCGGCGCGGTGCTGGGCACGTAGGCCGCGATGCTCTGCGGGTCCACGCGCCAGGTGGTCCCGTCCTGGTATCTCACGGCCTCCAGGAAGATCACCACCGTCCAGGTGCATACCGGCATCCGCATACGCAGCGACCAGCGCCCCTGATCGGTGCCCTGTGGGGCGAGGGCGGCGATGCTGGTGGCGCGGATGGTGTCCAGATAGTCGCCGAAGGCATCGTACGTCGAGACCATGATGCGGTAGGCGTACACGGTCTGGGGGCCGGTGTTCTGGACCTGCAGGAACACGGGCAGTGTGTTCTCGTCCATCGGCCCGGTCCTCTCGGCGTCTGTGGCCCAGGCCGGAGCATCCCAGCCCGCGGCACAGTTGAGTATCGTCACCGGAGGGGCCTGCAGGTTCACCACGCGCACATCCAGATTGGCGACCTGGGCAGTGGCCGTCGCGACGGGGAGTAGGAAGGCGATCGAGGCAATAAGTAGCCGTCTCATGGGACGGACACCTCCTGATTCACACAAATAACGGCGGCCGCAGCGGAGGCGACCACCGTCTCTGACGGGTCCGTGATTCGGCAAGCCAATCAGCCTCCGACCACACACCTCAGACCGTTCTTCTCGACAACCTGTTTGAGTTCCTGCATTTGCTGATCCGTAGGTGGCTCGGTGATGACCTCCGGGCAGGTCAGGCCGAGGGTCTCGTACTTGCCTTCACCGAGGCGGTGGTACTTGAGCAGCTCCACCTGAGGCGGAACCTCGAGCCCGGCGACGACCTGAGCAATGGCGCCCATCTGCTCCGGGGCAGCGTTGTGGTTGGGCACCACCGGCACGCGGATCTGGAGCGCCACCCCCGTTCGGCTCAGGCGCCGCAGGTTGTCCAGGATCAGCACATTACTCTGGCCGGTGGCGCGGAGATGCTCCTCCGGGTCGGCGCTCTTGACGTCGAACAGCACCAGATCGACGAAGGGCAGGACGCGCTCGAAGCGCTCCCAGGGCACGAAGCCACAGGTGTCCAGTGCGCAGTGCAGGCTGCGTGCGTGGGCCTCCCTCAAGAGCGCCTCCGCGAAATCCACCTGCATCAGCGGCTCCCCGCCGGACAGCGTCATGCCGCCGCCCGAGTTCTCGTAAAACGGTCGGTCCTTCTCCACCTCCGCGATGACCTCTTCCACCGTCACCTGCCGACCGTGGAGCACGAGAGCCTCGGCGTAGCACTCCCGTGCGCAGGCGCCGCAGGCCACACACCTGTCGCGGTCGATCTCGATCTTCTCGGGGCCCTTGCTCAGCGCGCCCTGCGGGCAGTTTTGCAGACACTTAAGGCACCCGATGCAATTGCGGGGGAACTGGGCCAGGACCGGGCGGGGGTCCTGGGATTCCGGATTGTGGCACCACGTGCAGCGCAGTGGACAACCCTTGAGAAACACCGTCGTGCGGATGCCGGGCCCGTCGTGAATGGCAAACTTCTTGATATCGAAGATGATTCCAGTGGGCTGCAAGGCCGGCTACTCCCTGTGGGTTTCGAGCTATTCTACCGCCGGGCAAGGGGGGAGTCAACGGCGGACGGGCCCCGTGGCGGCCCGCTTGCGGGAATGTCACAGAGGCGTCGCCATGTCGTCCCCTCGCCGTTGTAGGGCGCGGGCCTGTACCGCGCCGTCTCCTGCCAACCGCGGGCCTTTGCGGCGCCGCGCCGTCTCCTGCAGACTGCGGGCCTGTACCGCGCCCGGCCCGGAAGCCGCCACCGGCCCGCCGCGGCTGTCGTTGGCTACGAGCGACCTACTCCGCCGCGAACTGGAAGGCGTATAGACTGGCGTCTCTGGCGATTCCGCGGACCCTCGTGGGCTTGCCGGCCGGCGCGCTCAGGTCCGCGCCTCCCTTCCACGAGACCACGTGCCGCACGCTGTCACCGGTGATCTCCGCGCAGTCATCCAGCGAGAAACCCGGAATCGGGGCGCCCGCCGCGTCCTGCAGCTCCAGCTTCACGTAGCCTCCGGGACGCACGTCGGCGTTGATCTCCAGACGGTTGCCGGTGAAGACCAGCGGGTGTGTGGTGAACTCCGCCGGCCTCTTGCCGGCGTCCATGGCGACGTAGCCGTCCAGTCTGAGCGTGGACCGCGTGTAGGCGCCGTCCGCGGACACCAGATCGGGGTACACCTGGTTGTGCCGGGTCCGCGAGGCGTGGGTGTACATGGATAGCTCATCGCCGGTACGCAGCACCCCGACCCCGGCATAGATCGTGGCGTCATCCATCTCCCCCGGATTGCCGTTGGCCAGGTACGGCCGTCGCTCGGGCCTTGTCCAGTGCACGCCGTCGCGGCTCACCGCCAGGTGCACGTCGAGATTGTCGCCGGTGTGGTGGTACATGCTGGTGAAGATCAGATAGGCGTTCTCGGCGTAGGGGTACTTGATGGCCGCGTTGTTGTACAGGTCCGCATCGGCCGGGTCGCGCTCGTCGCAGGCCAGAACCTCCTCGGCCGGAGGGAAGCTCAGGAAGCTCTCGCTCTCCGAGCGTCCCACGGTCCGATCAGGCGTCCACAGGCGACAGTAGGTGACATACCTTCCCAGGCGCTCGTCGAAGAAGCACACCGTCTGCGTATCGCTGCTGACCTCCAGGATCGGGCCGCCGGGGCAGGGCGTCCAGTGCAGGCCATCAGGGCTCACGGCCCCGTGCACCGCATACTGCTCCTTGCCGACGGGGCCCAGGTACACGAACTTGTACCTCTGCGCCTCCGGAGCCGTCGGGTCCTTGAACACCGTTCCGCCGTGCACACCTTCGCCGCCGAGGCCGTTGAAGAGGATGTTGTTGTCCGTCGAGCCGTTGAAGGTCTCGATCCCCAGAGAGGGCTTCGTCCAGTGGATGCCGTCGGTGGACTCGGCGTAGCAGTAGCGGGCCTGCAGGTCGCTTGTGTAGCTCTTGTCGTAGGCCTCGTACCACATGCGGTACCGGCCGTCGTCCTCCATCACCGTGCACCAGGCGTTGACGAGGAAGTCCTCCCACGGCTTGTCGGCCACCAGATTGCGCTCTCCGGTCTTGCGCGGGGGGCAGATGCGCCACCACAGGCCGGTGTGGGTCTCGAGGAAGGCGTCATCGAACAAGAGCTGCTTGGCGGAGCCCACGTTGCGAAGATATGGGTAGTCCACGACTGCCTCCTTCGGCCGCTCGAGGCTCAGCACCTCGCCCTCGCCGGCGGGGCCGGTGAGGGTGATGTCGTCCCACGCGGAGACGCCGACATTGCCCACGCTGGAGTACAGCAGAACCACCGCGTACCTGGCCTCCGGCGGGCAGACCTCCGATATCTCGATCTGCTCCCATTGGCCCGTCACGCCACAGCCTCGGTGCACCTCGGAGATCCTCCGGGTGGGCGAGGCGTAGAACTCCAGGTAGAGCCAGCCGTCGCCGGAGCCGTTGTAGACCCACGCCGAGGCCGTGTACTGCCGGCCCGCCACCGCGGGGTAGAACCTGGACTGCAGGGCGCAACTGCCGTCGGGTAGCGAATCGGAGATCCGCACCGCCCGGGTGCCGCCGCGGGAACGGAGGGTGTCCACCTCGATGCTCGTGCCGGGAGGCAGCGGGGGCTCGTACAGGTGCCAGCCCACCGGCGCGCCGTCGGGGCCGACCTCCGGAGCCTCGAAGTCGCCGTTGAGAAACTCCCAGGCACCGGGGAGAGAGGGTGTGCAGGCGGTGCAGGCCAGCAGCAGTACCAGGCTCAATGGGCGCATCGCGTCCTCCGGCGGGCTGGGTGAGTCGGCGGTGGGAGGCCTTCCCCGCCGCGAGCCGTGCGGCCTCCTGCTCTTCGCGGCCTGGAGGTAGTCTCGGCGGCTGCGCCCAACATCCCCTGCAGGAAACTCCCGGCGGACCACGACCCTCCTGCGAGGTGAGCTTCAATGAACGACTCCGTACAGAGAGCCCGAGACGTGGCGCTGAGCCATCTGAACCCCACGAAGGCCGAGCTGGACCGCGGCCTTCGGCTGCATGCCGAGGCCGTCGTGTTCGATTCGTACGGTTTCTCGCCGCGCGCCGCCATCGACGGTGAGGCGCTGGGCGCCGAGATCGAGGCCGGCGCCTCGGACCTGGAGATACAGGACCTCAGCGAAGAGATGAGCATGACCCGCATGGCCCGGGACGAGAGGGAGCGGGCGGAGTTCCAGTGGGCCTGGGAGCAGGCGGGAGTGGACTGCATCTTCCAGAATGCCGGAGAGGAGGGCCAGGACCCGGTGCGGATGATGAAGCGGCTGGCGCGCTTCACCTACGTGACCGACTTCATGTCCGACTTCATCACCAAAGCGGTCGTGCCGCAAGACATCGTCCAGGCCAAGGCCCGGGGGCGCAGGGCCCTGTACTTCACCGCCAACGGTGTGGCCCAGCCCCAGCAGTGGGTAACGGTGGAGGAGGAGTTGGGCCTGATCCGCATCTTCTTCCAGCTCGGAATCCGCATGATGCACCTGACGTACAACCGCAGGAACATGATCGGCGACGGCTGCGCCGAGCCGGCGAACGCGGGGCTCAGCGACTACGGGCGGGCCGTGGTGGCCGAGATGAACCGCGTGGGGGTGATCGTGGACACCGCCCATTCTGGGTGGCAGACGAGCCTGGAGGCGGCGCAGCTCTCCACCGTGCCCATGGTCGCCAGTCACTCCGGCTGCGTGGCCGTCAACAAGCACCACCGCTGCAAGCCGGACGAGGTGATCCGCGCCATCTGCGACACCGGGGGCTACATCGGCATCTGCTGCGTTCCGGCCTTCCTCGGGCGCAGCGGCGACATCAGAGCCCTCCTGGACCACATCGACCACGTGGCCCGGAGCTTCGGGGCCGACCACGTGGCCATCGGCACGGACGTGGCCTACACTTCCTCTCGCTACGCCGAGGAGGCCCGCAAGCTACCCTCGCGACGGCGTTCTCGCAACCCGTGGCGAAGCTTCTGGCAGCCCGATGACGCGCTGTTCTGCGCCGACTGGCAGAAGCCCGAGATGCACCAGAGCCTGGCCTGGACCAACTGGCCGCTGTACACAGTGGGTCTCGTGCAGCGGGGCTACACGGACGAGCAGATCCGCAAGATCATCGGCGGCAACGTTCTTCGCGTAGCGGACGCCGCGCTCCAGGCGGCGGGGCACGGACGGGCGGCTAAGTAGCTCAGGCCGCCACCGGAGGCCCGGCTCCTCTCGTCCGGCCCGTGGTCGTCGGGATGGAACGCCATCGGAGCCCATAGCGCCCGCGCCATACCTGGCGCGGGCGCTATGGGTCCGGGCTGACGGGCAACCGGCACGGTGGAGCCGGTCTAGCCTGCCTTGAGTGCCTTCACTAGCACGTTGTCGAAGAACACCGAGCGCAGCCGGTAGTTGCTGTGGGTCGAGTGCTGCAGGTAGAGGTAGCCCTTGTCGAACTTGGCGCCGAGGTCTTTGACCTCAAGGATCACCTTGTCGTTCTCGGTGATGACGAGGTTGTCCCTGTTCACCTTGATGCTGACCTTCTGCAGCCCGATCTCGCGGCCCGCCTTCTCGTTGGGCCAGCCCTCGGTCATGAGCCGGCGGTTGATGCCGCCGGTCGTGGCCGTCACCCAGCCGCGAGCGGTCTTGCCCGGCGGCACGCCGATGTAGTTGAACTCGATGCTGTCCTTGGCGTCCCGGGGGTTGTCCTGCTCCGTGGGGCAGATCCAGATCCCGGCGGTCATGTAGCAGCCGTTGGACTGCTTGCCCCAGTCGACCTCATAGTTGATCTGGGTCCCTTTGGCCATGTCGACGACCGCGTCCTTGGTTCGCACTCCATGGAACTTGACGGTCTTGTCATCTGTGCCGACACTGGAGGCGGCCAACTGAAGCCGACCGTCCTTGGGAGCTGCGACCTCCTTCTCGAAGTCGTTTTGCACGGTGTGGACCCACTTGGCCTCATCCAGCGTGGCGGCGGCGAAGTCGTCGGAGAAGACGGTGTCGCCCACTCCCGCGGGCAGCGGCGTGGCTTCCTTCGGCGGCTCCTTGTCCTTGTCTCTTGCCTCCGGGGCGGCGAAGTCCTCCGGTTTGGGCTCCTTCGCAAGGTCCTTGTCCGCCGCCTTGCCCTCACCGGGCTTGGGTGCGTCAACCGCCGTTCCGGCCTGAACCGGAGCCTGCGCCGATGGTGTCTGGCAGGACGCCAGCGGCACCAGCAGGACAAGCAACAACGCTCCCAACAACCTGGCCGATGTCCGCTCCTCAGGGCCTGCCATGCACTTGTCAGCTCTCATGCGGTCTCCCTCCTCGTAGGCTTGACCCGGGCAGGACGTCGCAGAGCGCGCCTGCGCTCGGGCACGGATGACCTAGTCTCGGTCCCCACCCACCGGCACGATCCTAACGTTGTCCACGTAGAACTGAGCCGGCACGGTGGCCATGCTGACGAAACCCAGCCAGTTCAGACTATTGAAGCTTCCTCCGCTGACCGGCAGGTTCTCGAAACGCCTCTCGGGGCCGTCCTGCGGCCCGATCGCTACACTGAACCTCCGCCTTGCGCCCTCCCCGAGTTCCGCCCGAATCTCCACGTGTACCCACCGCTCGTGGGGCAGGACGCAGAGCAGTCGGCCTCCCGCCCTGAGCCCCCCGTCGGGCTCGAAGCTGATGCTCGGGCCGGTGCGGCCGGGGGATTCGCCACCGTCACGCCATTCGGTGAACAGTGTCGCGCCGGGCATGAGGTAGATGTCGAAGCTCTGACAGACCTCGCCCTTGCGGAAACCCGGCGTGTAGTACATGTGTGGCTGCCAGGCGTGCGGCAACCCCTCGGCATCGATGAACTCAAGGCTTCGTGTCCCCGCCGCGGCCCGCTTGTCACTGACGCGGATCGAGGCGCCCCGCTCCTCCCCGCTCACCGTGGCTCCCCGCGGCCGCTCTCCCACGGCGGTGTCCTCGAATCCATCGTCCACCGCCACCGGACCCGGGGGCAGGGGAGCCGGCGGGAGCACCGTGGGTGCATGGGCGTAGCGCCCCGGCTCGGCGACCCATTCCGGGTCGCCGTAGAGCCCGACGCCGGAGGTGTCAAGGCTGCGGATACCCAGCCGGGCCGCCGGCGAATCCGGGCCAAAGCGGAAGTCGTAGCTCTGAGGGTCGGCGAACCGCGGGTCGGCGATCAGCGAGTGGCGGTCCAGGCCTCCGCTCTGCCACTGTGCGAAACCCTCGTCGAAGAACGGTACCTCCGGGTCCCTCGGGTTCCAGTACAGATTGTGGTCCCATTCGCCCAGAGGGTCACCGGCCGCGATGCGGGCGTGCAGTGAGTTGCGGGCCATCGGCATGAACAGCGTCCCCTGGGTGAGATAGACGATGTTGTGGGAGAACGCGTTGGGGCGCCGCTCCCAATACGGCCACAGCACCTGTTGGGCCGTGAAAGCGAACACGTTGTTCGAGATCGCGTTCTGATGCCCGCCGTTGTTGTACATGAGCCCGCCGGTGAGGCAGTTGTACACCACATTGTCTTCGATGGCGAACCCGTTGGATGTGGCGTCCAGGTAGATGCCCCAGCCCAGGCCGCTGTAGGGCCACACGTCATGCAGGACGTTGCCGCGCAGGATGCTGCCGGGCGAGTCACCCAGCGTGTAGATCGCCCCGCCGTCGTTGAGGTGGCGGTTCATCACATGGTATACGTGGTTGCGCTCCACAAGGTTGCTGTGACAGCGATTGTAGCCGTCCGACCAGTTCCAGCCCAGCGACATGCCGGAGTACGTGGTATCGTGGATGTCGTTGTGGCTGATGCGGTTGCCGCTGCTTTGGGAGACCCAGATCCCCACTCCGCCCGCATAGACGTGGCCGGTGTCGCAGATGTGGTTGTTGTCGATGAGGTTCTCTGTCGACTCCTCGGCGTCGATCCTGGCAATCGCCGTCTCGCCGATGCGGATGCCGCCGGTGCCGATGTCCCGGATGCGGCACCGCTGTACCCGACAGCCCGTGCAGCCGCGCCGCAGCCACAGGGCGTAGCCACCCACGTGGGAGACCTCGCAGTCCTCGAAGGCGCAGTTGAGTGCTCCATCCAGCGTGATGGCGGCCGGCAGGCCGCTGGAGGCCTGGTGGTCGCTGTGTCCCTCCGGCTCCAAGACCCAGTCCTGATGGCTGAAGGTAAGCCCGCGGAAGGTCACGTTCTGGACGGGCAGCCCGATCGCGGTATCGCCGACGATCTCGACCAGTGAGGTGAGCCGCGGCGCCACCACCTCGGCGGTGCGCATGTCCTCCCCCGGAATCGGCAGGTAGCTCAGTACACCGCTTGCGGTGTCCAGGTACCACTCCCCCGGCTGATCCAGTGCTTCCGGCAGGTTCTCCACATAGTACCTTTGCCGGGGGCCCCAACGCTCGAACGGCCACACCGCCTTCCCGGTGAACCGCACGATCCTCTGGGCCTCGTCCACCGACTCGATGCGGTGGCGGGAGGTCTCCCACGAGTGGTACACCACCACACAGATGTCGCTGAGGTTGTCCCAGTTGCGGAGGTCCTCGTTGGCATAGCGAAACGAGCTATTACCCACCTCGCTGCTCTGACCGGTGGAGGGGGCCAGGGCACCCGGAGCGGGACCGGCCGTGTACATGTACCCCTCGTTGGGTGTTCTGGCGCGGGTGCGGCGCCGACCGTTGACGAAGAGCTGGTTGAAATGCCAGCGACCGTTGGCGACGGAGGGGATCTGGGCTTTCCACACGCCATCCTCGCCCCGGCGCCAGCGCCCGATGCGGCGTCCGCCGCTGAGCACCGGTTTCTCGCCGGGGTAGGCCGCGTAGGTAACGGCGGCGCCACCTGAGCCGTTGTCGGCCAGGGTCAGGCGGAGAGGCTCGCGCATGCGGTAGGTGCCTGCGCGCAGGTAGACGATGGCCTCCACGCCACCCAGCCGCCGCAGGGCGTTCCTGGCGCCGAGGATGCTGGCCAGCGGCCCGTCGGTGAGATCGGCTTGCGGTGTGCTCAGCCGGCCCGTCCAGGTGTCGTCGCCATCGGGCGAGACGTACAGCACGGCCGGCGCGGTCGCACCCGGTGCCGCGAAGAGGTTCAGGAGCGCAAACAGAAGCAAACCGGCGGCCATTGCGACAATCCTCCACCGAAAAGTAAGGCGGGGGCCGAAACCGGACCCATCAGAGTATTCGCCCTGAGCATGATCGCCACCTGTGGGGTGGAGCCGTTCGTTACCTTCGCTCCAAAGGTCCTCCACTGCCTCGGCGGGAAGAACTCTCCCGGTACCACCCGGGCCCACTTTCCCCGGTGACCATGCGCCGCCCGTGGAGGGCAATCATGCGACTGCTACCCGCTCTCGCTCTCATAGCGACCCTTCTCTGCCTGCCTTCCCTGGCCCAGGACGACGGGGACGTTCTGCCCGCGGCCGTGGAAGATGTGCTCGGTACCTCCCCGGACTTCGCCGAGGAGCTTCAGGATGTGGGGCGCTTTCCGGCCACGCTCACCGAACGGCCGGAGCTGGATGTGGTGGGCGTGGACTTCGGCAATGTGGCCACTGACCGCTGGCTGTGGGCCATCCGCTTCGCCGCGCCCTACAGCTTCGAGAACTCAAGCCTGATCCTCTACATCGATACGGACAACGACCCGAGCACCGGGCGGCAGGGCATGGGCTGCGAGTTCATGCTCGCCCACAGACGAGGCGCCCCCGGTGTCACCGCCTTCTCCGCGGATGGCACCAACCTACCCGCACGCGCCCCGCGCATCGCGATCCACGACGGCATCCTGTACATCTGCTTCGACTGTCAGATCGCCCAGGAAGACGGGGCCTCCGTCTTCCGCTACACCGTGCTTTCCGAGATCGCCGATCCCCATGAGAGCGCCGACAGCACCGGATGGCAGCAGGCCCGGGGACCTGCCAATTCGCAGCGAGAGAGGGTGGTTGGCCTGGAAGACATCACTGGGGACGAGAACTTCCGTGTCACCGAGGGTCTGGACCTGATCTGGCAGTTGCAGGCGGACCCCGGCAATGTGGTGATCTCGCCGGTCACCGCCGAGCTTGAGGGCCTCAGGTACTACGACGCCGAGTACCGCTGGCCCGCGGTGACGGGCGGCTCGGGCAAGATCACCGTCACAGTGCCCCGGGCCGGCACCTTCTACCCGGCGGTGGTGGTCTACGACGGCGGTGGCAGGGAAGCCTACGAGCTCTCTGTGGAAGGCAGGCGCCTGGGGCGCTTCGTGGCCAATGAGAATGACCGCCGCCAGCGCATCCACTTCCTCAGCAGTCCGGTGACCTTCGAGGGGGGCGAGGGGCTGTCGGTCCGCGTGGGGGGTGAGGGCAGTCACATCACCGAGGACATCCTGCTGCTGGCCAAGGAGCCCCCCATCCGTGGCCGGAGGTTCGAGCTGTCCCAGGTGGAGGCCGGCTTCGCAAGTGTCGACGGTGTCGACCAGGAACGCATCACCTGGATCACCACCTGGCCCACGGCCTGCACCGTGGAGTACGGCCCGCAGGGCGGCCCACTTTGGCAGGTCACCGAGGAGACGCCTGTGGCCAATCACCGTGTGCACCTCGCCGACCTGCAGCCCGGTCAGACCTACCACTTCACCATCCGCGCCCCCAGACCGGACGGCTCGGTGCTCCAAAGTGAGAGCCAGAGCTTCACCTTCGAGGCGCCCCGGCCCTTCAAAGGAGCCGTGACGCGCGAGCACCTCCCCCTGAATGTCGAGAACCCGTACTCCTCTGCGGTGGCGGCCTTTCCGGTGAACTCCGGGGTGCCCTTCTCCGCCGGCGAGCTGGGCGACCCCGCCCACGTGCGCCTGCTGGCCGTAGACGGCGCCGAGGTGCCGCTGCAGACCAAGGTCGGCGCTCGCTGGCTGGATGGCAGCATCAAATGGCTCCTGGTGAGCTTCATGGCCGATGTGGCCGCCTCCACCACCGCCACCTACGCCCTGGAGTACGGCTCCGATGTTTCGGCGACGCCGAGCGCCTCGCCTCTGCGCCACGCCTGGGATGGCGACCTCCTGCAGGTCGACACGGGCCCTCTGCGCGTGCAGTTCGACCGCCGCCAGTCCGGCTTTCCCAGTCAGGTCTGGGTCGACGCCGACGGCGACGGCACCTTCGCCGACAACGAGGCCCTGGCTCCGGAGCGGCTCATGGGCGTCCAGCTCTACCGGGAGCCCGGAGATCCGTACAGCACCAACAACCCTCCGGAGAGCATCCAGATCGAGGAGGCCGGGCCGGTGCGCACGGTGGTCAAGGTCACCGGCCACCACCTCAGCGAGGGCGGCGAGCCCTACTTCGCCTACACCAACCGCTTCGAGTTCTACTCCGGCTCCCCCTTCGTCCGGGCCTACACCACCTTCGGCGTCGACCACGAAGGGCCCGAGTTCACCACCCTGGAGCAACTCGGGCTCCACATCCCGCTGGATCGCGGCAGAGACTGGACCTGGACGGTGGGCATGGGCAGGGGCCAGGAGCTCAGCGGCCGCGAGCCCCTGAGCCTGATGCAGCTTCACGATGACGCCTACAGCATCGACCCGTACCCCGAGCAAGAGGCCCACACCGAGCGAGCCGACGGCTGGATCGACCTCTCCAGCGAGGACTTCGGCCTCACCGTCGCGGTCCGGGACTTCTGGCAGCTCTACCCCAAGGGCTTTCGCGTCGCCGACAATGAGCTCATCGTGGACCTGTGCCCCGACTTCCCCGGGGGCACCTACGACGACTGCAGCAAGCTGGACGAGATCAAGCTGTACTACTACCTGATGGGCGGGAAGTACAAGCTCAAGCGCGGGATGCAGAAGCAGCACGAGCTGATGCTCTACTTCCACCCCGGCCGCATCGACGAGGCGGCGCGGCGGACGGCGGAGCTGTTCCAGGAGCCCCTCATCGCCGCCTGTACCCCGGAGCGGTACTGCACCACGAAGGTCTTCGGCGAGGTGCTTCCCGCTACCGCCGGGCGGTTCCCCGAGTACGAGGAAGTCTGCGAGAAGGTGTTTGGCAACTACACCCGGCATCAGCAAAGCAGTCGCGGCTACGGGATGCTGAACTACGGCGACCAGTTCGGGGAGCGCAGGGTGAACTGGGCCAACGGGGAATACGACCACCACCACGCCTTCCTGATGCAGTTTGGCCGCACCGCCGACCGCAGGTGGTACTTCCTGGGAGAGAAGGCGGCCCGCCACGCCATTGATGTGGACACCTGTCACTACGGCCCCCGCGCCGGAGGCGTGTACATCCACTCCATGGGCCATGTGGGCGGATACTTCACCGAGAAGTACGAGGGCGAAGGCATCCCCGGGGCCGGGTTCACCCCCAGTCACACCTGGACGGAGGGCTTCTACGACTGGTATGCCCTGAGCGGGGATCCCACCTCGGCCAGGAACGCCGCCGAGGTCGCCGACTATTACGGCGGGGCGTATCTGAACAACTACGACTACTCCAATTGCCGCGACAACGGCTGGCACCTGCTCCTGACCATCGCCGCCTTCCGGGCCACCGGCGACCCGTACTACCTCAATGCCGCCCGCATCATCGTGGAGCGTACCCTGGAGCGCCAGACCCCCGGTGGCGGCTGGCACCGCCAGATGGTCCCCGGCCACTGCCACTGCATGCCCCGCCACCGCGGGGAGGCCAACTTCATGCTGGGAGTGCTGGCCAATGGACTGGAGGAGTTCTACAACGAGGTGCCCGACCCCCGGGTGGCCGAGGCCGTCATCGGCGGCGCCAAGCAGGCCGTGGCGGAGCTGTGGGTCCCGGAGGTGGACGGCTTCCGCTATACGTCCTGTCCCGAGATGAAGGGCTACATCGCCAACAACGACATGACCGCCGAGGTGCTCTTCTTCGCCTACCGCCTGGGCGGAGACCCGCAGTACGGAGAGATCGCCATGCGGGCCATGAGGGCGGCCTTCGATGGCGGCATCGGCTCCATCGCCCATCTGCGCTGGACCCACCATATCATCTACAACATGGACCTGCTGCGCCGCGAGGGCCTCGGCCTCGACGGCGAAAAGCAGGCCGCGCTCTATCTGCTGAAGGATGATGACCACCCTTTTGACTTCAGGCTGTGCCGCCTGAGCGTCGAGCCCGCCGACCTGACCGGTGCGGCCACGGTGATCCTGCCCACAGGGGAGCGGGTTGATTGTGATGCCCTCGGCGGCTTCCCTCTGCCGGAGGCGCCGGCGGGGCTGTACTCGGTGCAGGTCCGGGCCCTGGGCGAGCCGTGGCTCCCGCTCACGGAGCTGCGGCAGTGCGCCCTGGCCGTCGCCACGCCCTGCTCCCTCCGGCTGGGGAGGTTTCCCGGCCTGTTGAACCTCCTCCCGGCCCCAGGGGCGCCGCGGCAGACGGTGAGGGTCAAGGCAGAGGGCTCGGTCAGAGCCGAGCTGCGCAGTGGGGAGGAGGTAGTCGACCGGGCCGAGGGGGCGGCGGGCGAGGTCATCACACTGCGCCACGAGGCGTCCGACGGCGGGCCGCTACGGCTCAGCCTCGCCGGTGAGGGCGTCGCGCAGGTGCGCCTCGGCGGGATGCGGCCCCATGTGGCGTTCTATCCGGCGCAGCCCTTTGACCCCTCCCGGCCGCGGGTGCGGGTCGAGGGGCCCCGCGCCCTTGCTCCCGGCGAGAGCGATGTGACTCTCCGGGCGGTCGTCTCCGATCTTGAGGGCGATGTGGAGACCATCGTCTGGGAGTTCCCGGACGGAACCCGGGAGGAGGGCGAGCAGGTGACCCATCGCTTCGTCACAGGCGGGGCGCAGGTTGTACGGGTGACGGTCACAGACCGGCGGGGCCATCGATCCGCGGCCACCCACGCCATCGTTGCCCCGCCGCCGGAGCTGGCGAGCATCCCGGCCGACCGGGTCACCAAGATCGAGGCCGAGGACTTCTCCGAGCAGGGCCTGGCGGAGGTGAAGGTCTACGATCGCATCGGCAATAGTGGGCGGATGATCACCTACTGGCACGGAACCCTCGGCCACTGGCTGCAGTGGACGGTGCCCGTCGCCATTGAGGGCGACTACCGCATCTATCTGCGCTACGCCACCGATTCGGAGAACACCCGGCGCTGCCTGACCATCGACGGTGCCTCACCGGGGAGGGCCTTCGATGACATGGCGATCCCCGCCAGCGGGGGCTTCTGCACGGAGCGGGACGACTGGGCCTACTACTCCGCCGGTGGGGAAGCTACGGTGCCTCTCACCGTCGGCGAGCACACACTGCGCATGGCGAACCTGGGCGATGGTCTTGCGCTGGATTACCTGCTACTGGTGATGCAATAGCGCCGCTCGACCGCTCCACGCCGTCCACGGGGAGGGGCCTGCACGGCCCTGCAGCCACCCCTCCCCTCGCCGTGTCCAGCCGTTCGCCTTCCCTCGCCGTTCTCAGGTGTTCTCGGCCGTTTTCCGTATTGAGTCATTCGCCTTTCCTCGTCGTTCTCCGTGGAACTCCGTGCTCTCCGTGTCTCCGTGGTCTGACGTTCGACGTTCGCCTCCCCTCGCCGTTCTCGGGTGTTTTCCGGTGTTCTCCGCCGTTTTCCGTATTGAGTCATTCGCCTTTCCTCGCCGCTCTCCGTGGAACTCCGTGCTCTCTGTGTCTCCGTGGTCTGACGTTGGATGTTCGCCTCTCCTCTCGTCGCCTCTCCTCTCCTCTTCTCTCTCTCTTCATTTCTCTCTCATCTCGAAAAAGTATTGACAAGCTCCGGGGGGGGCGTAGACTATGAGCATTGCCGCACCCATGCCACATCGTCGCACGCGACGGGCGGGTGCAGGGCGCACATTCCTATCATTGCACACCGGCCCGCCGTGACTTCGCTCCGGACGCGAAGGAGGCGGGCTTTGTGTTTCGTGGTTCCGCGGTCCCCGCAGTCGTCCTCGCTCTGCTCGTATGTTGCCTCCCTTGTCGCGCCACACCGGTCTTCACCGGCTCGCAGATCGCCGTTGCCATCGTTTTGCCCCACGTGCCGGAGGAGGCAAGGATGAGTGTCACGCTGGATGGCGCGGGAGTGGCGGAGTTCTCAGTTGGCGAGGGCGGCGCCGTGATCGCGATGCCCGCGGACACGAAGGCGCCCCACGGCATTGGCGTCTCCGTCTACGATCCCCAGGTCCACTCCCGCCTCCTGTATTCCCGCTCCGTGAGCTTCACCTGCGCCGAGGCGGCCGCCGCTGGCCATACCCGACTGACCTTCGGCCTCGACGGCGTCCGCTGGGAGCCCGTGGCCGGGAAGGCGCCGGAGCAGGTGGAAGCGAGCACCTGGGACCCCCGGGCGACCACAGAGGCCCTGCCGGGAAGGGAATGGCCCATGGGCGAACCGCGGGCCACGGTCTCCCTGCCCGCAGAGGCTGCGGCGGGCACGAAGGGGACGCACGTCATCGTCTCCGTGCAGAACCCAACCGAGGCGCCGGTACGCGTTCTGGCCGCCGGACTGCGCCTCGCCCTGGCAGGCAACGACACCACGAACCGGTTCTTCGTCCTTCCCGCTTCCGCCCTGCCTGCGGCCATCCCGCCCCAGGGAAACGCCGGGCTGCGCTTCCGCCTGGACAGCTTCGATGACACCCCGTCCGGGAGCTACGATGTCACGCCGCTGGTCGTCTACGCGTCCGCCGAGGCGGACCTCCTCACCGCAGGAGGGTTCGAGGAGGAGGCCGTGCTGCAGCGCGCCGATGAGGGCGCCGGTTGGCTGCTGCCGACAGGTGCCCCGGAGGACCTGGGCAGCGCCACGGCTCTCGGCGGCGGGAGTAGGCAGGAGCTTGCGGACCGCGTGGCCGACTGGCACGATTTCGCGAAGCTGAGCTTCAGCAACGACGCCCGCGTTGTCACCCAGGGAAGCGGACTGCTGGAGGCGAGCTTCGCCAAGGCGCCCGCCGGCGTCGTGCCGGTGGCGAGGCAGACCATCGCAGGACTGCAGCCGGGCGAGAGGTACCTGCTGCTCACCGACTCCTGGGGCGGCAACGGGGTGTCTGTGGAGTTGGCCGACGCGCAGGGGCGGGCGGTGGCCGGCGAGGAGCGCAACTTCTCGGGCTTCTGGTGGCGGCATACGGTGGGCAACTGGCGCGGGCGGGCGCTGTCTTTGGTCGCTCCCCCCGATGCGGGGACCGCCACGGTCTCGCTCCTGGCCCAGGGGGAGAAGAGCTGGTGGGACAACGTCTTCCTCGGCCCCGAGAGCGCGCTGAAGCTGGCCGCCACCACGCCGGCGCCTCTGACGCTCACCGCCCCGACCAACACGGACAGCGATGTGGTGTACCTGGGCGAGGACCGACAGACGGGCGGCAACTGGGTGGGCAACTACGGCTCGCACTGCTGGATTCTGTGCGCCATGTCGGCGCCGCGGGACATGGTGGGCGGGCAGGTCAAAGCCATCAAGTGCCACCATGACGACATGTCCCGGGCCTACGCCAATGAGACCATCCGCGTCACGGGGGAGGGCGAGCTGCGCTACGCCTCGTGGACGGGGGACCCAACGGATGTCCGCACCCGCCACTGGATCGGCGTCATGCGCTCCGAGGAGCCCCGCGCCCCGGAGAACCCGCAGTGGGGCTACCGGACCTATGCTTCCTGGGACGAGCACGGAGAGGTTCATCCCACCGACGCCTGGGGCAAGGACCTGTACGTGAGGCTGCAGATGCCCGAGGGCCTCTGGCGCCTGAGCCTGTACTTCATCGACTGGGACTGGCACAGCGCGCCGTATCCCCGCGCCCACCGGCTCTCGTTCCTCGACGCGGCCGGGAAGGAGACGTGCACCGCCCGGGTCGCGGACTTCGGCCAGGGCGTCTACAAGGTCTTCGGCATCCACGGCGGGAGAGACGTGCTCCTTCGCATCCGGAAGGACTTCTCCGCCACCGTGGTGCTGTCGGGGGTGTTCCTGGACCGAATCGAGCCCTACACCACCCCGCCCGCCTCCAGCCCCGCGACGCGCCCGATGGCCGGGCGCCTCTCGGACCGCCTGGCACAGATGGCGAAGCTGGCCGAGGACGACCCCCGCGCCTTCCTCCGCGCCCTGCCCTCGTACGCGGAGATGGCCACCTGGGCCATGGAGGACGGCGGCGGCAATACGCCGCAGGGCCTCTTCGGCCGTCGGGTGCAATATGAGCTGCTGGGGCGGACGGGCGTGCATCTGCAGCAGGAGGCCGGGGCCTTCGTGGGCTTCGCGGAGGCTCTGCAGCGAGCCGGCGACGCGGCCCCGGACGCCTTCGGGGTGCTGAA
>Ga0334882_1002227_pt1 | contig 20508 bp, 15 predicted proteins | sample GraSluR1_MG_5_FD_207226 | JGI IMG/M metagenome (GOLD analysis project Ga0334882, IMG submission 207226) | Sludge microbial communities from methane-producing bioreactor in Wageningen University, Netherlands - Granular Sludge_15_04-R1 | ecosystem: Engineered > Bioreactor > Anaerobic >...
GTCGGCGGATTGGATATGACTGCGGGAAAGCTGGTTCTCAGCCCGACAAGAACATATGCACCCGTTGTCAGGGCAATACTCGGATCGTTGCGCTCAGCTATCCATGGCATGATACATTGCTCCGGGGGTGGACAAACAAAGATCCTTGGTTTCATCAGTGATATTCATGTGGTTAAGGATAACCTTTTCCCTGTGCCCCCTCTTTTCCGTATTATCAAGGAACAATCAGGATCGGACTGGGAGGAAATGTACAGGGTATTCAACATGGGTCACCGGTTTGAAATTTATACCGATGAAAAGCATGCGGGAGAGATCATTTCCATTTCATCAGAATTCAATCTGGAGGCAAAAATAATAGGACATTGTGAGGGGTCAGACGTGAAAAAGCTTTCTGTCATCACGGATGACGGAAGGTTTGAGTATTAATTGATGCATACGAATACAGATGTATTTCCCTTTGGGGGCAGGTGAAAAATATTCCCCTGCCCTGAGCGCTTAAACCCTTGCACCATAACCTCTTTTTTTATTACCTTTGCACCCTGAAATTTAGGCGTATATGACTAATAATATAATTCTGGATAAGCTTGAGGGCGTTAAATCCAGGTTTCTGGAGGTCGGTGAACTTCTGGCAAGTCAGGATGTGTTGTCAGATATGGAAAGGTATGTCAAGCTTAACAGGGAATACAAGGATCTCCAGCCCATAATTGAATCGTATGAAAAGTATAAGCTTACACTGGCCAATATAGCCAACACCAAGAAGCTTCTTGCCACCGAGAAGGACGAGGAAATGCGGGAAATGGCAAAAGAGGAGCTTGAAAGCCTTGGTTCCATGTTACCGGAAATGGAAGAAGAGCTTAAACTGTTACTTATTCCGTCAGATCCTGAGGATGAAAAAAACGCGATAATGGAAATAAGGGCGGGAACCGGAGGTGATGAAGCCAGTATTTTTGCAGGTGACCTTTTCCGTATGTACATAAAGTTCTTTGAACAAAAGGGATGGAAGGCGGAAATAAACAGCTACTCTGAAGGTACGGCGGGTGGTTACAAGGAAATCGTTTTCAGGGTGACAGGCGATGGAGTTTACGGAATCCTCAAATATGAATCGGGTGTTCACAGGGTACAGAGGGTACCCCAGACCGAGACACAGGGGCGTATACATACTTCAGCGGCTTCGGTGGTTGTTCTTCCCGAAGCTGATGAATTCGACGTTGAAATAAAAAATGAAGATATCCGCAAGGATACCTATTGTTCTTCAGGACCTGGAGGACAGTCGGTAAATACAACCTATTCGGCTATAAGGCTCACTCACATCCCTACCGGGATAGTTGTAACATGCCAGGATGAAAAGTCTCAGATAAAAAATTATGATAAAGCACTGAAAGAACTCAGGACGAGGCTCTATAATCTGGAATACCAGAAGTACCTTGACGGAGTATCGCACCGGCGAAAAACAATGGTCTCGACAGGTGACAGATCTGCAAAGATCAGAACCTACAATTACCCGCAGGGGAGGATGACCGACCACAGGATAAACCTTACAATTTATAACCTGCCATCAATACTTGACGGGAACATTCAGGAGGTGCTTGACAAGCTTCAGATGGCAGAGAATGCGGAACGCCTGAAAGAAAACAATATTTAAGCCTCAGCCATGGATTATCGTCAGCTGTTTAAGAATATCACAACAAAACGCTCATTTCTGTGCATAGGTCTTGATCCGGAGACTGAAAAACTCCCATCCTCATTGAACAGCATGAAGGATCCTGTATTTGAGTTTAACAGAAGGATCATTGATTCAACGGCCAGATATGCGGTGGCGTACAAGCCCAATATTGCATTTTATGAAGGCAATGGAGTGAGAGGGTGGAGTTCGCTTGAATCAACTCTGAAACACATAAGACAGAACTATCCCGATATTTTTGTAATCGCAGACGCTAAGCGCGGTGATATTGGCAATACTTCAAAGATGTATGCCAGGGCTTTTTTCGATAATATGGATTTTGATGCAGTGACAGTGGCGCCTTATATGGGTGAGGATTCTGTAACTCCTTTCCTGTCTTACCACGGAAAATGGGTGATCCTGCTTGCACTTACATCCAACAAAGGAGCAGAAAATTTCCAATATCACAGTGAAGACGGCGTAAAGCTTTTTGAAAGAGTTTTGTCTGTTTCCAGCAAATGGGGGACAATTAACAATATGATGTACGTTGTTGGAGCCACACGTGCTGAAATGCTCGGGGATATCCGTAAAATTGTCCCTGACCATTTTCTTCTTGTTCCGGGCGTGGGAGCTCAGGGTGGAAGCCTTGAAGATGTTGCCAGATACGGTCTTAACAGCAATTGCGGTCTTCTGGTAAATTCCTCCCGGGGGATAATTTTTGCTGACAGTACTGAAAAATTCGACAAAACAGCAGGTAATAAAGCCAGGGAATTACAGGAAGAGATGGAACAACATCTTTTCAGGGCAGGTATTATCTGAATCCTCAGATCCTATAACGGCCTGCGGTATTTTCCGGTACATTTGTTTGACATCCTGTAAATTCAGCCAGATACTGAATACCTTTTCTTTTGTTTTTCCACGGGCAAAGAACGGACCATGATATTGCAGGGCAGGAGACGGCAGCAATTTTTTATTCTCAGGCACAACCATAACTGAAAATTTTGTATCTTTATAATAATATAGTATCGCTGCAAATATTTTTACCTGTGCTGTAATGAAGGAGGAATTTCTGCATTATCTGTGGAAAAACATGCTATATGATGTAGATGATTTGCATGACCGTTACGGGAACAAAATCGTTGTGCTTAATCCCGGGGAACACAATCATGATGCCGGTCCTGATTTTTTCAATGCAAGGATCCGGGTAGCAGACACAGAATGGGCCGGGAATGTTGAAATCCATATCTCAGCTTCCCATTTTGATGTTCATGGCCATAACAGAGATCATGCTTATGATAATGTAATACTACATGTTGTAAATGATGACGATAAAATAGTATTTAATGCTAAGGGTGAAGAACTTCTTACTGCCAGAATTACCTACGACAGATCGTTGTATGATAAATACATTGATCTGGTAAATCACCCGGGAAATATCGCCTGTGGTGAAGAAGCCGCGAAAATTGAAGGATTTCTTTTCCGGCACTGGTTAAGTTCACTTGTAATAGAAAGGCTAAGGGAAAAGACTTCTCAGGTGATGAGAATCTTTTCTGAAACCGGAAATGACTGGGAGGAGACATTCTACAGGTTAATTACGAGATATTTTGGATTCAGGGTCAACACAGAACCTTTTGAAATGCTGGCCAGGGCATTGCCCTTCAGGATAATCCGCAAACATTCCGATAACAGGTTCCAGATAGAATCCTTGCTCTTCGGAACTGCCGGCATGCTTGAGGAGGACCTTTTCAGGGATGCTGTGAACGATTGCTATTTCAGAGAGATGTCAAAAGAATTCAGGATCCTTGCTTCCAAATACTCTCTTAAACCAATCCATGGCTGGCTCTGGAAGTTCAGCCGTCTGAGGCCGTCTAATTTTCCGACAATCAGAATATCACAGCTATCAGCCATGCTGCAGGCTGCCGGCGGACTTTTTTCACAGACCATAGAAGCCGGAGATATCGGGGAACTGAAAAAACTATTTGGAGCCTCTGCATCAGACTATTGGGATGAGCATTATATTTTTGGCAAAAGAAGCAGGAGGGCCGGGAAAAAAACCGGAAGCCAGGCAACTGAAATTTTACTTATAAATGCTGTCATACCTGTGATCTTTGTTTATGGCAGATTCAGAGGGCGGCAGGAAATTTGCGAAAGGGCCCTTATGTTCCTTGATAACATCAGGCCTGAGGACAATATCATAGTGAGTGAATGGAAGTCAGTCGGTTTCAGGCCGGAATCAGCTTTTTTTACCCAGGGTCTGATTCACCTTACCAACTGTTACTGTAAAAAAAGGAAATGCCTCGAATGCCTGGTTGGAAACAGGCTGGTAAGCTTAAACAAAAGCTTGCAGCATGGTAATCAAATGATTCAATAGCAATTCAGGAAGCCTTCTTTTTAACAATTTGGCATTGATTGTTGATAAAATGTGCTGATGTATTAAAAAGGGACGCAACTTTCCGGATTATTTTTACGTCATTATAGTAAGCAGACAAGGCAATAACTTATAAGATTTTTCGTTGAAGTTTTAAACAGTTTTTGTTCAACATTCTTATAAAAATTTTGTTTACCATAAGAATTGTACTGTGAAGTTTAGTCATTTAACATTCAGGAAATAAATATTTGTTCAATCCGGCAAAAAAATATCCAATTGTTTGATAATTTACATAAAAAAGCCTTATTTTTGCGTTCCAAAATTGGAGACTCAATTTATATTTGGGTAAATAATATACTTGTTAAAGATATGTACTTGACTACTGAAAAAAAGCAGGAGTTTTTCAAAAAATTTGGAACGTCGGAGATTGATACAGGCACGGCTGAAGGTCAGATCGCCCTGTTTTCCTACAGGATATCTCATTTAACCGAGCATCTCAAAAAGAACAAGAAAGACTTCAGCACGCAGAGGGCGCTTATAAAGCTTGTAGGCCGGAGAAGGAGGCTGCTTGACTACCTTAAGCTAAAAGATATCGACCGGTATCGTGAAATCATAAAAGCGTTGAAATTACGTAAATAAAGTAAATAAGGAAAAGGCAATTCTGAATTGCCTTTTCTTGTATTGTTTATCTGGGTAACGCTAATTCCATTTAAATTAACAGTAAAATAATGTTTACAATAAAAGAGAAGACTATTGATCTCGGTGACGGGAAAGTAATAACACTTGAAACGGGCAGGATGGCCAGACAGGCCGACGGAGCCGTTCTGCTGAAAATGGGCAAAACCATGTTGCTGGCCACGGTTGTGTCTGCAAAAGAGGCCAAAGAAGATACTGATTTTATGCCTCTTTCTGTTGAGTACAAAGAGAAGTATGCCTCTTCAGGACGTTTTCCCGGCGGATTCCTGAAAAGGGAGGCCCGCCCTTCAGACTATGAGATACTCATTTCACGGCTGGTTGACAGGGCCCTCAGGCCTCTTTTCCCTGATGATTTTCATGCTGAGACATTTGTTACCATAAACCTTATCTCAGCCGACCGGGAGATCATTCCGGATGCACTTGCGGGGCTTGCCGCTTCAGCTGCATTATCAGTTTCTGACATCCCATTCAATGGCCCGATGTCGGAAGTAAGAGTGGCCAGAGTCAATAACTCGTTCATTGTCAACCCTACTGCCTCACAGCTGAAAGAAGCTGACATCGATCTGATGGTTGGAGCAACATATGACAATATCCTGATGGTTGAGGGAGAGATGAAAGAGGTTACGGAAAGTGAGATGCTGGAAGCATTGAGGGTGGCGCATGATTCAATAAAAATCCAGTGCAGGGCCCAGTCGGAGTTTGCAAGCGAGACAGGAAAGGGTGCAAAACGTGAGTATTCTCACGAAGAGAGTGATGAGGATCTTAAAAAGACGATATGGGAGGAAACTTACGATAAATGCTATAATGTTGCCAGGAGTCTGATCTCCGATAAACATAAGCGGGAGGAAGCTTTTGAGGAAGTGCTTAACGGATTTCTCTCCCGGTTTACCGAGGAAGACGAGGTTAATGAAGCACTGGTAAAAAAATATTTCCACGAGGTACATAAAGAAGCAGCCAGGCGACTTGTGCTGGATGAGAAAATACGCCTCGACGGACGGAAGAGCGATGAAATACGGACGATAAGATGTGAAATTGATCCCCTTCCCGCCACTCATGGATCCGCCCTGTTTACCAGGGGAGAAACACAGTCGCTGACAACAGTGACTCTGGGAACCAAACTTGATGAAAAGATAATTGATGATGTACTGAACCAGGGAACGGAGAAGTTTACTCTTCATTACAATTTCCCGCCATTCTCAACAGGTGAGGCCAGACCCGCAAGAGGTGTGAGCAGGCGGGAAATAGGACACGGAAACCTTGCGCACAGGGCGTTAAAAAACATGATGCCACCTGAAGAGGAGAATCCCTATGCCGTCCGTATTGTGTCCGACATCCTCGAATCGAACGGGTCATCTTCAATGGCAACCGTTTGTGCAGGAACACTAGCCCTTATGGATGCCGGTATAAAGATCAAAAAGCCTGTATCGGGCATTGCAATGGGGTTGATAAGTGACCAGGAATCAGGAAAATATGCTGTCCTGTCCGACATACTTGGGGACGAGGATCACCTTGGCGATATGGATTTTAAAGTTACAGGTACCCGCGATGGGATAACTGCAACACAAATGGATATAAAAGTTGAGGGACTGTCTTTTGATATTTTGGCAAAAGCTCTTGAACAGGCAAAAGAAGGGCGTCTTCATGTCCTCGATATCATGATGAAGACGATCTCAGAACCACGGCCTGAGCTTAAACCACATGCCCCGAGAATAGAAATGCTGTCTATTCCCAAGGAGATGATAGGAGCTCTTATCGGCCCGGGCGGCAAGGTGATACAGGAGATCCAGCGTGAAACCGGAACCACCATCATTGTCGAAGAGATAAATGGCTATGGTGATGTGAATATCTTCGGTGAGAACAAGGATGCCATAACAGCAGCTCTGGAATGGGTCAGGAAAATTGTTGCCGTGCCGGAAATAGGACAGGTTTATAAAGGAAAGGTAAAGACCATTGTTCAGTTTGGAGCTTTTGTGGAGATACTTCCAAACAAGGACGGACTGCTCCATATTTCGGAGATTGACTGGAAAAAGGTTAACAAAGTGGAAGACGTTCTAAGGGAAGGAGACGAGGTGGAAGTTAAGGTAATAGATATCGATCCCAAAAACGGAAAACTGAAATTGTCACGAAAAATTTTATTGCCCCGGCCACCAAGGCCTGAAGGGGATCATTCAAATCAATCCGACAGGAAACACTAGAAGATTTTGCCGTTAAACCTTTGACTTTGCAGGGCTGCAGAAATGCAAAACCCCCTGCAATTTTTGTTTTATCCCTGCCAATTTATAAATTTGGTATATACAAAATCACTGTATGGAGGTCAGGTACAATTATATTGTAATAGAAGGAAATATAGGATCAGGGAAAACGACTCTTGCTTCCAGGATAGCCGAAGAGTATAATGCACGCTTAATACTGGAACGTTTTGCTGACAATCCCTTCCTGCCAAAGTTCTATAGCGATCCTGAAAAATATTCATTTCCTCTTGAACTTTCCTTTCTTGCAAGCCGGTACAAGCAGCTTAAGGAAGAACTTGAAAACCAGGATCTTTTCAAAAGTTTTACCGTGGCAGACTATTATTTCATGAAGTCGCTGGTATTTGCCGCCTCCACTCTCAATGGAGATGAGTATAATCTGTACCGGCAGATATTCCATATAATTTATGGCAAGCTTCCAAAACCGGACATATATGTTTACCTGCATGTTGACCCTTGTAAATTACTGGATAACATAAAAAAAAGAGGACGGGAATATGAAAAATCAATAACAGGGGAATATCTCCGGACTATCCAGGAAAATTATTTCACTTTCTTCAGGCAGAATCCGGAGAATAAATATCTGATACTTGATATTAACAATCTGGATTTTGTTGTCAGCAATGAACATTACAAAATTATAACCGGTAAAATTTTCGGGAACGACTATACAAGTGGACTGAACACCTTGGTTTTATGAACTTTTTTGCTATTTTCGCTTTATATTTTGGTTTTATTTATAAATTTGCGAATAGTTTGAAACAATACGTTTTATAAAAAAATTTGTATATTAATCTGAAATTTTAAACACAAATAACAAATTTAATCATGAAAAAAATCAGAAGCTATTTTATCCTTTTTCTTGCAGCAGCTGTGATGTCAGGTTGCAGCGGGCTGAATAAGATGAAAAACGAAGCCGGAGACATCAGGTATGAAGTTACTCCCAAAGTACTTGAAGCACATGGTGGAATGGTGAATGTAACAATTAAAGGTACATTCCCTGAGAAGTATTTCAACAATAAAGCGACTCTGGAACTTACTCCTGTTCTGACATATGCAGGCGGAGAAACAGCTTTTGATAAAGTTCAGGTTCTTCAGGGTGAGAAAGTTATGGCCAACAACAAGGTTATCTCCTATACGGGTGGTGATTTCACATACACCAGCACTATCCCTTACAAGGAAGCCATGAAACTTTCAGAACTGGTTCTCAGGACCACTGCAACAATGGGTGCAAAAACCCTTGATTTTGACCCCCTGAAACTGGCTGATGGTGTTATCGCAACGTCAACCCTGGTCGAGAAAGCAGGCAAGCCTGTTCTAATGCCTGATAAATTTCAGCGAATTATTCCGGAATCACAGACCGCTTCCATCAGATATCTTATTAACCGGGCCGATATCCGCAGTTCAGAGCTGAGATCTGATGATATAAAATTGTTAAGAGAATATATTTCACAGGTGGATACTGATCCGGACCGTCAGCTCAAAGGGACTGTGGTAAGTTCATATGCTTCCCCTGACGGGAAATATGATTTCAACGAAAGTCTTTCCGGCAGGAGAGGTGTCGCAGCTGACAGGTTAATCAAGAGAGAGTTCAACAAGATTGAGGCTGCCAAGTCAGATGGTTTCTTTGATTCAAAAACAACCGCAGAAGACTGGGAAGGATTTAAGACAGAAGTGGAAAATTCCTCAATGCAGGACAAGGAGCTTATTCTTCGTGTTCTTTCAATGTATTCAGATCCTGAAGTGCGTGAAAGGGAGATCAGGAACATGTCATCTGCATTTGAAGTCCTTAAAACCGACATCCTGCCTAAACTGAGAAGATCAAAAATGACTGTAAACGTTGACAAGATCGGCCGGACCGATGAGCAGATCCTCTCACAGATGAGATCAGATCCCAAAGTCCTGAGCCTTGAGGAGATGCTTTATGCCCCTACCCTGACAAACAATGTAAATGAGCAGCTTTCTTTCTACAAGGCAGCCGCAAATGAGCATCCTAAATGTATCCGTGCTCACAATAACGTTGGTTATATGCTTCTGGAAATGGGTAATGTTGATGAAGCTCTCGCATCTTTTGAGAAAGCAAAGGCTATTCAGAATAATGATGTCGTTAAGAACAACCTTGGTCTTATTAGTCTGGTCAAAGGTGAAATCGTTAAGGCAGAGGAATATTTCAACTCAATGACCGCAACCAGCCCTGAATCAAGGTGGGGCCTCGGAGTCGTTGCCATGACAAGGGGAGAATATGACAAGGCTGTTAATTATTTTGGTAGTGAACCTTGCTATAACCTTGCACTTGCCCAGCTGCTTAAGGGTGACGTAAACAGGGCTAAGACAACCCTCGACAGTATGAAGGACCCTGGCAAGAATGATAAGGCATCTTATCTGAAAGCCATTGTTGGAGCCCGTCTCGATGACAAAGCTTATATGCTGGCAGGACTCAGGGACGCTATCAGTGCCAATCCTGAATGGAAAGCCTATGCAAAGAACGACATTGAATTTGCCAAATTCTTTGTTGATGATGCTTTCAGGTCAGCCGTTCAGTAACAGGAAGAAATTTACAGGATAATATCCGGGGGCATTTATTAAATGCCCCCTCTTTTTTGCCTGTCAAGCTCCCACAAAACTATTCCGGCACTTACTGCAATATTAAATGAATGCTTTGTCCCGAACTGGGGAATCTCAATGCACAGATCGCAGATATCAAGAACTGACTGATCGACACCATTGACCTCGTGTCCGAATATCAGTGCGTATTTTTTCCCCTTTAACCGCACGAATTCACCCAGATCAATGGAACCTGCTGTCTGCTCAATTGCTGCCAACGTGTAACCCTGGTTCTTCAGTTCAGTTACTGCTTCAGGTGTGGAGCTGTAATAACTCCATTCGACGGATTCGGTTGCTCCGAGAGCGGTCTTTAAAATCTCTCTTGCAGGAGGACAGGCTGTTATGCCGCAAAGAAAGATCTTTTTTACTGCAAAGGCATCAGCTGTCCGGAACACTGATCCGACGTTATGTTGGCTCCTGACATTGTCAAGTACAATTACAGCAGAAGACTTTGCCGACTTCTTATATTGTTCGACTGTTAATCTTCCGAGTTCACTGTTCCGAAGCTTCCGCATACTTTTTTATGCTAAAATAACCAAAATATCCATTTAAATTTTCTATATTTCTTCAATAAACCTTATGATAAAGAGATTGTTAATTTAATAAAACAGAACAGAGGAGAATGAATATTCATGAGTTTCAGGGCAAATCACTGCTTAAAGCATATAATGTTGATATACAGGATGGGTTTATAGCTGAATCTGTCGACCAGGCAGTGATGGTTGCACACCGGTTAAGGGAAAAAACAGGAACCGAAATATTTGTGGTGAAAGCCCAGGTGCATGCCGGCGGAAGAGGTAAAGGAGGAGGAGTCAGGCTGGCCAAATCACCTGAAGAGGCAGGCATTGTAGCCGGGCAGATGCTCGGAATGAAACTTGTAACGCCTCAGACAGGTCCTTCAGGGAAAAAAGTCAATAAAGTGCTGATAGCTCAGGATGTATTTTACAATGGTGAAAATGAGATCAGGGAATTTTATATCAGCATTCTGCTCGACAGGAAAAAGGGCAGATATGTCATAATGTATTCTCCGGAAGGAGGTATGGATATTGAAGAAGTAGCTGAGAACAATCCGGAACTTATTTTTACTGAAGATATATCTCCTCTGACAGGCCTGCAGTCATTTCAGGCACGCCTGATAGGATTCAGGCTTGGTCTGTCAGGAGAGTCCCTGAAGAATATGATGAGGTTCCTCAAAGGCACATATGAGGCTTTTACGGACATTGATGCGCAACTTATTGAAATTAATCCGGTGCTCAAAACAAGCGATAACAGGATAATTGCTGTTGACTGTAAAGTCGTACTTGATGATAATGCTCTTTTCCGTCATCCTGAGCTGGCTGCGATGAGAGATATTACTGAGGAAGATCCGGTGGAAGTTGAAGCAGCCGGGAACAGCCTGAATTATGTTAAACTCGATGGTAATGTCGGATGCATGGTCAACGGTGCGGGACTGGCTATGGCTACGATGGATATGATCAAGCTTTCCGGCGGTTCACCTGCCAATTTTCTTGATGTGGGAGGAAATGCAAACAGTAAGACGGTTGAAGCAGGTTTCAGAATAATTCTGAAAGATGAATCAGTGAAGGCAATACTTGTCAATATTTTCGGAGGTATAGTGAGGTGCGACAGGGTAGCGGAAGGAATTACTGAAGCATGCAGGTCAATAGGTGAGATTAAAATACCTGTTATTGTCAGGTTGCAGGGTACAAATGCAGAAGAGGCAAGGGAAATAATTGAAAGATCAGGGCTGCCGGTCATTAACGCTGTGACCTTCAGTGATGCAGCCCTGAAGGTCAGCAGGGCTCTCGGAGGGTAGGATTATTTACAGTGTGTTCCGTCGCAAAAAGGTTTATTTCCTGATCTTCCGCAACGGCAAATCAAAACCTCAGTTGCAGCCAGGTTTATATTTCTTTTCAAATCCTTCAGATGGATATTGCCTGAGATTTTCAGAGGTCCCTCATCAATGATCTCCGCAACTGCCGGAGGCTGTTTCTGGTTGTCTTTTTCCATCTCCGTTATTTGTCTTTAAATCCTGTCTGCCTGTGGTGGCCGTCGCAAAAAGGCATATGATTGCTGGCTCCGCAACGGCAAACAGACATAATCCCGTCCTTCAAATCCTTTTTTTGATCTCCGTAAATCAGAGTAAAATTTCCTTTGATAATAACCGGTCCGTCAACCATTATCTTCACCGAAACCCGGTTTTCTTCATCAGTTGAGTTAAGGTCATCCAAAAGTTCAGGTCTTCTGAACAGAATATGGTTGGTCTGCTCAGGGCCAATCGTTTTATTCTTTTCTTCGTCATTCCATTTCCATGTCAGCGCTTCGGTAGGACATGTGTTCACAACTTCAATTATCCTTTCCGTAGGCGCTCCGTTCATATCGACCCATGGCCTTCGGCCCGGATCAAAAACTTCAATAAGATCCCTGTAACAGTACGAAGCATGCACACATGCATCGGGCTTCCAGTATACGGTTATGTCATCGTTTTTATATTTCCTTTCTCCTGTGAATTTTTTTCCAGTTTCCATATTAACCGTTTATTTGTTTGCAATTTAGCGTTTTTTGTGAAAATATTTATATCCGGCAACAGGGTATATGAGCAGCCGAATCAATATCTTTGCCTCGAGAGTTATAATTACGCTTTATATATTCATTCTTAGCTTAATAAAATTAAGATTAATATTCATCACGCAATAAATTTATTACAGGAAAGTTTTAATGATGGAACCTGTTTTTACTTTTCAGGCATGCCCGGAAGGGTACTGAAAAGTTTGTTATCGGATAACTATGGTCAGTCTGTTTGGGAATAGCTTTAATGGAATGAAAAAAAGACATTTTCATTTAACTCTGCCGGCAATTATGCTGATTGTCATTCCGGCCGTTCCATGTATTTCGAATGACCTTACCATGTGTGCCGGAGTATCACAGTTGTTTTGTAACCAGGTGATGATCACAGGTCTTTCAGTAATTACATTTCCTCTGCTCGGCCTTTTTGTTATTACCGGCATCCTTGTGGCTGTGTTTTATGGAAGGATGAAAAAATTGAACAACGAACTTAAAATAAGCAAAGGTGTCATTGAAAAGCTGAAAGCCGATCTCGATATAACACGGGTGGATCTTGCAAATCAGAAGGATGTAATTACACGTGAATCTTCCGATTCGGAAAAGTTTTACCGTATGCTGTTCCAGTCGGCTGATGACGGGATCTCTTTTTATGACAGGGAATGGAATCTCAAATATGCAAACGATGCATTTTATTCAGTGATAGGCCTTGATAAACAAACCTATGAAAACACTGATCCCCATTCGCTTATTCACCCTGAAGATATTGATTACCAAAGAAGAAGGACGGAGGCACTTACTTCAGAAGGTTACCATGAATGCGAACTCAGGATCAGACATGCCAATGGAGATTATGTAAGCCTTTCCACGAAGTCGGTAGTGGTCAGGGACAACGCCGGGGCAGTAATAGGCTCACTTACTATTTCAAGAGATATCACTTCATTCCGTAAGGTCCGTGAAGACCTGATAAAAGCCAACCTTGAAGCAGAGAACAGTAACAGACTTAAATCGAGTTTTCTGGCAAACATATCTCATGAAATCAGGACACCCCTGAACAGTGTTGTAGGGTTTTCAAATCTGCTCCTTTCAAATGATCTGACAAATGAAGTTAAGGCAGAATATATTGAGCATATTAACCATAACAGCGAAAAATTACTTCAGATAATCGGTGATATCATTGACCTCTCAAGGCTTGAAAGCTCACAGATTGAAATCACCTATGAGGAGGCATCTATAAATAGCATTGTAAATGAGATAGTTGAAGAGACAAAGAAGATTATCAGACGTAATGAGAAATCGATAATGCTGAACGTGCAAAATCATCTGGACGATGCCGGCGATCTGATATTTACAGACAGGATATGGCTGAAAAGGGTGTTAAGCCATCTGATGGATAATGCAGTTAAGTTCACCCTCGATGGTTCAATAACCCTGTATTATGCAAAGGAAAATGACAACCTTGTATTCAGGGTTAAGGATACGGGTATAGGGATTAACAAGGAGAATCTGGATCATATTTTTGAGGAGTTCAGACAGGAGATCAATGGTCACCACAGGCCTTTTGAGGGGCTTGGAGTAGGGCTGACACTGGCCAAGGAGGTCGTTGAAAGGATGGGCGGCAGGATATATGTTCAATCTGAGAAGGGCGTAGGCTCTGAATTTAGTTTCTCCATACCTTACAGGCCCGCCGGGGCAAGCATCAGATTAAAGAGTAAAACATCCGGACCAGATTTCCCGGAAGCTATCCTGAACTGGACGAGCAAGAAATGCCTTATTGTTGATGACAACAAGGACGTATTGCTGTATTTGAACAGAGTGCTTGTTGATACTGGAATAAACACGATCAGTGCCCGGTCGGGAATTGAGGCACTTGAAATACTTAAAAGTACACCTGATATTGATCTCGTGCTCCTGGATATGCAGATGCCTGAGATGAACGGTATTGAGGCCACCCGTGAGATCAGGAAAATAAGGAACGATATTCCGATAATAGCACAGACAGCATTTATCTTTGAAGATGACAAAGACATCATTCTTGAAGCCGGATGCGACGCCTGTCTTATAAAACCCATAAGAAAAGACCATCTGCTTACCGTAATGTCATCGTTTCTTAAATCGGGATGATCCGGGAATTCCTGAAGCAATTTCCTTCTCTGTATATTTCTTATTACATTGCATACCATTCTGGTTTATGGCTTTAAGCTATGCTGATATAATACTGCCTCTTGCAGTCAGGGGGAGGTTTACATACCATATTCCTGATGGGATGAAAGGAAAAATTATTCCCGGATCAAGGGTATTGGTTCAGTTTGGCAACAATAAACTCTATTCGGGAATAGTATATCGTATCCATGATGAAACGCCGGCTATAAGAAATATCAGGGAGATTATTGAAATAACAGACAAAGTACCTGTTGTTAATGAAAAGCAGTTGAGATTCTGGACGTGGATCTCAGAATATTATATGTGCAGTATGGGAGAGGTTATGAAAGCGGCCCTTCCTTCTGCATTCTGTCTTGATGGCGTTAAATCCCTCCCTGTGAAAGAAAAATATAAGCCAAGAAAAACCCCGTTTGTCATTCTGGCAAAAAAATATCAGGATGACGATCTGAACAGGATACTTGACAAACTGTCGGGAGCGCCGAAACAATCTCAGATACTGTCGGCTTATATCAGGATCAGCGGTTATTACGAAGGCTCCGAAATTAATCCTGTAAACAAAGGTATTCTGGTAAAGGAAAGCGGTTCTTCAATGTCTGCTCTGGGTGCTCTTATACGTAAGGGGATCTTGTCGGTGGTTATGATTGAAACAGGAAGGCTTGATGATGACGACAGGCGGCAGGAACCTTTAAAACTTTTGAGCAGGGCACAAACGGAAGCCTTTGATCGTATTAATGAAATATTTGAACAAAAGGGAACGGTTCTTTTGCATGGAGTAACATCGAGCGGTAAAACGGAAATATACATACACCTTATCGCTGAGCAGTTACGGAAGGATAAGCAGGTGTTGTATCTGCTGCCTGAGATTTCGCTTACAGCCCAGATCATAATCAGGCTGAGGAAACACTTTGGTCCCTTCACCGGTGTTTTCCATTCAAGATTCAGCGACCAGGAGAAAGTTGAGATCTGGAACAGGGTGGCAGGGATCGATAAGAACAAAGAGTACAAGCTTATTCTGGGGGTACGGTCATCTCTTTTCCTGCCATTCAGGGACCTGGGCCTGATTATTGTTGATGAGGAACAGGATGGTTCATATAAACAGCATGATCCGGCACCAAGGTATAATGCCCGTGATTCAGCCGTTGTTCTGGGTAAATTGCACAATGCCAGAATAATTCTTGGTTCGGCCTCTCCTTCAGTTGAAAGTTATCATAATGCACTCAGGGGAAGATACGGACTGGTCGAGCTTAAGGAAAGATTTGGTTCAATTAAACTGCCCGGGATAATACTGGCCAATACCCGTGAAGCGTACAGAAAAAAACTTATGGTGTCTCATTTTACACCCGAGCTTCTTGAAGCTATGGATGAAGCACTGAGTAATAATGAACAGGTAATACTTTTTCAGAACAGAAGGGGCTTTTCACCATACATCCAGTGTCAGGAATGCGGCTGGATACCAACATGCATCCATTGCGCGGTAAGCCTTACATTTCACAAAGGACTAAACAGGCTTTTATGTCATTACTGCGGATATTCAACCGCGGTGCCGTCACATTGCGAAAGTTGCCGCTCATCAGGTATGGCAACAAGGGGTTTTGGAACAGAAAAAATAGAGGATGAGATAAAGATAGTTTTTCCTTCGGCAAGGGTCGCCAGAATGGACCATGATTCCACTTCCACAAAAAATGCATTCGACAGGCTGATCAAAGCGTTTGAACAGGGCCGGATAGATATCCTTACAGGCACGCAGATGATTTCAAAGGGGCTTGATTTCGAGAATCTTACAGTTGTCGGCATTCTGAATGCCGACGCACAGCTGAATTTTCCGGATTTCAGGGCACACGAAAGAAGTTATCACCTTATGGAACAGGTCAGCGGCAGGGCGGGCCGACGGCAAAAACAGGGAAAGGTAATCATACAAACTGCTGATCCGTCGCATCGTATTATAAGACTGGTACTTAATCACGATTACCATACAATGTTCAGGTTGCAGATGGAAGAACGAAAAGCTTTCAACTATCCTCCATTCTGCAGAATGATCAAAATCAACATTAAACACAAAGACAGGTCTGTTTTGAACAGCTTTGCCGTAATTCTTGGAACTGATCTGAAAAAGCTTTTCGGAAAAAGAGCACTTGGTCCGGAATACCCGCTGGTATCCAGGATTCAGCAATGGTATATAAAAACCATAATAATTAAAACCGACAGCGAAAAATCACTTGCAAAGACTAAAGAACAAATCAGCAATGCTATAATTCGGACTGCCAGGATGAAAGGGACATCCACCCTCAGAATATCTGTTGATGTTGATCCCTATTAATGCATGAAGCATGCTATGTACATGATTTCACAAAAAACGGGTTATTGTCGCTGCCGATATCATCTCCGGATCCTTTTTAATCATAAACTGAAGGATAATCAGGTGAAAACCGGACAGTTTGTTCATGGCTAAAAAGATATTATTTTTGATCTATATTAGCATTACAGATGAAGATTGAGGTATCAAATGGTGAGATCATTGACAAGCTTACTATTGTCCGGATAAAGCTTGAGAGAATAAAGGACAGCGAAAAGCTGAGTAATCTTCAGAAAGAGTATGATGAACTAAGCAAAGCCGCAGATTTGATAATGAGTCAGTCTGATCCGTTGTGTGAAGCTCTTTACACGGTTAATTGCGAATTGTGGGATATTGAGGACAGGATAAGGGACCTTGAAAGGAATAAGGATTTTGGTGACGAATTTATCTCCACGGCCCGGTCAGTATATATCAAAAACGACCTGAGATCGGAAATTAAGCGACAGATTAACATTAACACATCATCAGGGCTGATCGAGGAAAAATCTTATGAAAAATACTGAAAAGCGTATTGTTGTAATACGAACCTCCTCAATGGGTGATGTTGCCCTGACAGTCCCTGTGATCAGAGCCATGCGGGAACAGTATCCTGATACCCTGATAACCATGGTAACAAGGAAAACTTTCATTCCTTTCTTTTCTCCTTTGGAGGGGCTGATCCTTTTTGAAGCTGACTTCAGCGGGAATCACCGTGGAATAAGAGGGTTGTTCCGGATGTACAGGGAGATAAAAGCATCAGGCGATATTGACTGTTTAATAGATCTTCATGATGTTGCCAGATCCAGGTTATTGAGGTTCTTATTCCGTCTTTCAGGAGTCCCTGTATCGGTAATTGACAAAGGTCGAAAAGCCAAAAGAGCACTGGTAAAGGGGAAAACGAGATCCAGGCTTACTCACACTGTTGAGAGGTATAAAGAAGCTTTTTACAATGCGGGTTTTACCATCACTCTCTCACCAGGCCCATGGATTATTCCTTCTGCAGAATCAATGGCCTCTGTGGAGAAAAAGGCAGCAATTACGTCCGGTTTGAATATAGGTGTGGCGCCGTTTTCAAAGCATGAGCTTAAAAGATGGCCTGAAGAATACCTGATTGAGCTTGCGGGAATGATCTCAGAAAGGCGCCCGGTGACATTCTGGTTGTTTGGAGGAGCAGAGGATTCTGACAAAATCGCCTGGTTTTATGAAAAAGTACCCGGATCAAAATATCTCTCGGGAGGATTAAGTCTTGATGAGGAACTGGCTCTTATTTCCCGGCTTGACTTTATGATCAGCATGGATTCCGCCAATATGCATATGGCTGCACTCACAGGCACAAGGGTAATTTCAATTTGGGGTGCAACAGACCCTGCAGCTGGTTTTGGTGCCTGGATGCAACCGGATGAATATTCTGTAAGCATTTCTTCCGGTCTTGAATGCCGGCCATGTACCGTTTATGGCAGAGGAAGATGCAAGAGAAAGGACCACGCATGCATGAAATGGCTTACTCCGGAAATGGTATATGAAAGGATTACTGATCTGAAGCTATTGTAATTTTAAACCTTACAAACAGAACATATGAAAAAAAGAGGATGCAGGTCAAACAATACCGGTACTATTCATATTGGCCGTGGCCTTATTGTTATTTCTTTAACAGTGCTTTTGCATATTCTCCTGGCAGGCTGTTCAGGGGAGGATCCTACAGCTGATTACGATCCTGTTGAAATGGTAAATCCGTTAATGGGTACTGACTCGGAGTTCATTCTCTCAAACGGGAACACATATCCTGCCATAGCTTTACCGTGGGGAATGAATTTCTGGACTCCGCAGACCGGGAACATGAACGATGGGTGGGCTTATACTTACGATGATTATAAGATCCAGGGTATCAAGCAAACGCACCAGCCAAGCCCCTGGATAAATGATTATGCAGCCTTCTCTCTTATGCCTGTAACCGGTAATCTCCGTTTCAGGGGAGAGGAACGCGCATCGTGGTTTTCGCATAAGGCCGAAGTGGCCAGCCCTCATTATTACAGTGTTTATCTGGCTGATCACGATGTAACGGCAGAAGTAACTCCGACAGACCGGTCGGCTATCTTCCGGTTCACATTTCCTGCCACTGATTCTTCATTTATCATCATTGATGCTTTTAATATGGGATCGATGGTGAAAATTATTCCGTCGGAACGAAAAGTTATAGGGTACTGCAGAAATAACCACGGAGGAGTTCCTGATAATTTTCATAATTACTTTGTTGCTGTTTTTGACAAAGACTTCATTTCGACAGCCACTTTTAACGGAAGCAGGCTGAATATCAATGATACTGAGGAGGAAGGAGACCATGTCGGATCTATACTTGGTTTCCGGACCATGCGGGGTGAAAAGATAACCGTGAGGGTCTCATCATCATTTATAAGCCATCAGCAGGCCTTGCTGAACCTTGAATCGGAAACCGGAGGGAAAAGCTTTGATGAGGCCAGGGATGAAGCAAGAGAAATATGGAATCGTGAGCTGAGCCGTATAAAAATAGAAGGAGGAAGCACTGATCAGTTAAAGACATTTTATTCATGTCTTTACCGGACCTTACTTTTCCCGAGAAAATTCTATGAAATCAACGACCGAAAGGAGATAGTCCATTACAGTCCGTATAACGGGAAAGTTCTTCCGGGATATATGTTTACCGACAATGGGTTCTGGGATACCTTCAGGGCGGTATTCCCATTCTTCACCCTTATGTATCCTGATCTCAACAGCCAGATAATGGAGGGTCTTGTAAATACATATACTGAAAGTGGCTGGCTGCCCGAATGGGCCAGCCCGGGTCACCGCGACTGCATGATCGGTTCCAATTCAGCTTCCATTATTGCTGATTCCTATCTCAAGGGTATCAGAGGGTATGATATAGAAACTCTTTATGAAGCAATACTGAAAAACACTGAATACGAAGGTCCTGTTTCTTCTGTGGGCCGGCTGGGGGCAGATTATTATAACGATCTTGGTTATGTGCCGTACGATGTCGGCATAAGGGAAAATACAGCCAGGACTCTGGAGTATGCATATGCCGACTTCTGCATTGCAAGGCTTGCTGAATCGCTCGGACGTCCTGAAGAGGAGATTAACAGATTCAGAAAGAGGGCCTTGAATTACAGAAATGTTTTTGATCCTGTAAGGAGACTCATGCGTGGAAGAAATATTGACGGAACATTCCAGTCGCCTTTCAGTCCGTATAAATGGGGAGATGCCTTTACTGAAGGAAACAGCTGGCATTATACATGGAGTGTTTTTCAGGATATCCACGGTCTTATTGATCTTATGGGAGGGAGGGAGGCTTTTACAGCAAAGCTGGATTCGATCTTTGAGGTACCACCTGTTTTTGACTGTTCATATTACGGCTTCGTGATCCATGAGATCCGTGAAATGCAGATAATGAACATGGGAAATTATGCTCACGGTAATCAGCCGGTGCAGCACATGGTATATCTTTACAATTATGCCGGGGAACCATGGAAAGCCCAGTACCGCATCCGTGAAGTTATGGACAGGCTTTATTTCCCGAATCCGGATGGATATTGCGGCGACGAAGACAATGGCCAGACATCGGCATGGTATGTCTTTTCAGCCCTCGGGTTTTATCCGGTCACACCAGGGACCGATGAGTATGTTTTTGGTTCGCCATTGTTTCCAAAGGCGGTCATAACCTTTGAAAATGGCAACAAGCTGGTAATTGAGGCTTCAAACAATAAGTCAGGTAATGTATATATTGACGATGTGAGGCTGAACAGAAAGCCTGTGGACAGGTGTTTTATACGGCACAGGGAACTGCAGGGGGGAGGAAAGCTGTATTTCAGGATGACAGATACTCCGAATAAATCAAGGG
>Ga0334882_1002239_pt1 | contig 20435 bp, 19 predicted proteins | sample GraSluR1_MG_5_FD_207226 | JGI IMG/M metagenome (GOLD analysis project Ga0334882, IMG submission 207226) | Sludge microbial communities from methane-producing bioreactor in Wageningen University, Netherlands - Granular Sludge_15_04-R1 | ecosystem: Engineered > Bioreactor > Anaerobic >...
CTGGACGACTTTTTCTTCACTAACTGCAAGTGCCCCGCCTGTATCGAGGCAAAGGGCAACCGCAGTTGGACCGACTATCGCCTCGACCTGATGGCGAAGGCAGCTCAAGACCTCGTGGTCGGTCCCGCGAAGGCGGTCAACCCCGACGTGCAGGTCACCATCAAGTACCCCAACTGGTATGAGCACTTCCCTGCATTGGGCTTCAACATGGAGCTGCAGCCCGCGATCTTCGACGGGCTCTACACCGGCACCGAGACGCGCTCCGCCGTGGTGAGTATGCAGCACTTGCAGGCCTACGAGAGCTATCAACTTGTCCGCTACATCGAGTCGCTCAAGCCCGGCGCCAACCTCGGCGGTTGGGTCGACCCGGGTGGGGCGGATACCATTGATCGCTACGCTGAGCAGCTCTGGCTGACGGTGTTCGCCAAGGCGCCTGAGTGCACGCTCTTCGACTACCGACAGATCATCCGCGGGATCAGCCCTGAGCAGCGCGCGCCGTGGCAGGGCGACCGGCCCGCCTCGCCGCAGAGCTGGGGCGTGGGCGTCGAATTTGACGCGATGGTTGACGGCTTCGGCTACCGGAAGCCCGACGGCACTTTCTACGAGGACGCGACCTATTCGCTGGCGGCGGGTCACGCGTTCGGTTTGGTCGATGAGGTCGTCGGCGAGCTGGGCGAGCCGGTGGGCGTCGCGAGCTACCGTCCCTACCACGCCACCTCCGGCGAGGACTTCCTGCACAACTACCTGGGCATGATCGGCATCCCCATCGCCCTGCAGCCCTCCTTCCCGGCGGAGGCCGGCACGGTGCTGTTGACCGAGGCGGCGGCAGCCGATCCCGACATCGTCAAGAAGATCCAGACGCAGTTGCTCAACGGCAAGACCGTCGTGGTGACCTCGGGACTCTACAAGGTGCTGCAAGGTGGCGAGCCGGGCAACACGATCGAGGACATTGTCGAGATGGTGGTGACCGACGCCAAGGCGATCGTCAGCGAGTTTCTGATGGGTTGGCGCACTCGGGTGCCCGGCGCCGGCCCGATCCTCATGCCACATGTCCGCTACAACACCAACGACTCCTGGGAGGAGATCTCGGGCCTGACCGAGACGACGGGCCACCCGCTGCTCCACTCGGCGGCGTACGCTTCGGGCGTGCTCTATGTCCTGACGATCCCGGACAACTTCGACGATCTCTACAAGCTGCCCGAGCCGGTGCTCTCCTATATCCGCCGGGTGGTGGTAGCCGACCTGCCCGTGCGCGTGGATGCGCCGCCGCAGGTGGCGATGTTCGCCTACGACAACGACACCTTGATCGTTGAGTCATTCCTGCCCGAGGTAGCGCAGATCAGCCTTGTGGCGGGGGAGGGCGTGACGGAGATCCGGGACCTGCTGACCGGCGAGGTGCTCGAAGGTGAGCCGATCCTGGACTGGTTCCAGCGACCCACGGGGGCGACGCGGTTCCCGACGGAGGTGGGCCCGCACATGTTCCGGCTTTTCCGTTTCATGGGAAGCTAGATCGGAACGATCTTGACAGATCGTCTGGGGTCGCTAACCTAGATGCTAGGCTGTTGATGGATCACGGTGTCGTGAGAGCACAGAGTGCCGGAGTGGACAGGGCATGCTGGCAGACGATGATCTGTTCGATATGACGAGGGATCAACGCGCAAGGATCTGCAAGGTGCTGGGTGAGACCTTGGCGGAACAGCCTGACGTGGCCTTCGCCCTGATCCACGGATCCTTCGTCACTGAGGGGCCGTTTCACGACATCGACATCGCGGCCTACTTCGTGGGATCGGATCCCAGTGATATCAACAGACGAGCCTACAGCCTGGGCGAACTGCTCGGGAATACGCTTGAGGGCGGGCACGGCATCCGCCCGTGCCCGCCTATCGACGTGCGTGCGCTGAATGCCGCACCGCTCGGATTCTGCTACCAGGTTCTGCGGCAGGGACGGCTTCTGGGTAACCGGGATGACGTCCTGCGCACCGAATGGACGGTTGCGATCATCAGTCGCTATCTCGACATCAAGCCGCTCTATGAGATGGCGCTCAAGGAGGCGATGACGTCATGGCCCTCAATCTGAGCCTGGTTCATCAGCGCTTTCAGGATATACGGGACTCACTCGCTCGTCTGGATGTGATCGCACAGGAGCCGCTTGAGGTCTTCCTGGCAGATCAGGATATGCGTGACGTGGCGAGTTACCGCTTGCTGGTTGCTATCGAGGCCGCGATCCAGCTGTGCTTCCACATCAGTGCCCATCGGGTCCAGCGTGTGCCGGAGGGATATGCGGATTGCTTTGCGGTACTGGGCGAGACGGGTGTTGTGCCTCAGGAGCTTAGCCGCAGGCTACAGCAGATGGCACGCTTTCGCAATATGCTGGTACACGTCTACTGGGACGTTGACTACGGGCGCATTTACACGATGTTGCAGGAGAATCTGGACGACCTACGGGTCTTCGTGCAGGCCCTTGGTGAACTGCTGTGACCCGCGGGTAAGGCCTGCCGGGTCGTCCCTTATATGATGAGGAGAGTGCGATGATACATGTTCTGGTCTTGGCAGACGATTACTGGCACCCTGTCTCGACGGTCAGGGAGGGATTGGCTCCTCTGGCTGAGAAAGGGTACTCATTCGATTGGATCGTGGACGGAAGCGAGTGGTCGGCGGAGAAGATGGCCGACTATCCGGTGGTGATCCTCAGCAAGTCCAACAACACGACGCAGGAGGACAAGTCCCCTTGGGTCACGCCCGAGGTGGAGCAGGCCTTCGCCGACTACGTGCGTGGGGGCGGCGGGCTGCTGGTCACGCACTCCGGCACCGTGTATCGTGATACGGAGACGTTGCGTCCGCTGATGGGCGGAGCCTTCGTACAGCACCCGCCACAGTGCGACGTCACACACGAGCCCAAGGCAGGCCACGGGCTGACGGCAGGGGTCGCGTCCTTTACGGTACAGGACGAACACTATCACATGGTGCTGGAGCCGGAGACTACGGATGTCTTTATGACGACCACGTCGGAACACAGCACGCAGCCCGGCGGATGGACGCGACTCGAGGGCACGGGCCGGGTGGCGGTGCTCACACCAGGGCACAACGTGGACGTCTGGTTGGTGCCCGCGTATCAGACGTTGCTGGACAACGTCCTGCGCTGGTGCGCGGGAGCGCGCGCGTGAAGGTCGTCGCTGCGGATATCTACGACGTCGATCTGCACCGCTGGAAGCCGCCGATCATCCTGCGGTTGATCACCGACGAGGGCATCTATGGCCTGGGGGAGTTCCCCCTTGCCTATGGCACGGGTCGCCAAGCCGCCATCGCGATGACCAAGGAGATGGTCGAGCGTTTCGTCATCGGCGCGGATCCTATGCAGATCGAGGCCATCTGGCATACGCTCTTCCGGCGCACTTTCTGGGGGCAGGGCGGAGGGCCTGTCGTCTACGGCGGGATGAGCACGATCGACGAGGCACTGTGGGACATCAAGGGCAAGGCGCTGGGGCGTCCGATCTACGACCTGCTGGGCGGCAAGGTTCGGGACGCGATCCACGTCTATGCCAACGGCTGGTACAGTGGGGAGTGGGCGCCGGGTAACAACCGCGTCCCGGTGACCCCGGAGGATTACGGCAAGATCGCTGCCGAGGTGGTGTCGCTGGGCTACGATGGGCTGAAGTTCAACCCCTTCTTCGCTCCGCGCGGCGAGGGCCGTCCTGACCATGAGCGTGTGCTGGAGCCGTGGCGTGCTGACCTCGCGTATGCACGCGTCAAGGCGGTGCGGGAGGCGGTGGGGCCTGATGTGGCGATCATGATCGAGTGCCACGGCTGGTTCGGCCCGACCTCGGCGATCGAGATGGGGCGCCGCCTGGTCGATCTGGATCCCTACTTCTATGAGGAGCCGGTCGATGCGATGAACGTCGCCTGCATGAAGCGGGTCGCCGACAACGTCCCGCTCAAGATCGCGGCGGGCGAGCGATTGTATACCCGCTACCAATTCCGTGAGTATATCGAGCAGCAGGCGATCGATATCCTGCAGCCCGATGTCGGGATGGCGGGTGGGATCACGGAGGTGAAGAAGATCGCCGCCTACGCCGAGGTCTATAATCTGCACATCCAACCGCACAACTGCCACGGTCCGATCGCGACTGCCGCCGCGGCGCAGATCGATGCTTGTACGACCAACTTCCTGGTGCAGGAGATGGTGCCCTTCCGTGAGTCGATCACCTACGAGTTGGTGAATGAGCCGCTCGACACGCAGATCAAGGACAGCCGGATGCCTGTCCCTGAGGGTCCGGGCCTCGGGGTGACGCTCAACGAGGCGTTGGTGGGACGGTGTCCACGCATACACGTGGGCGAGTAGGCGATGGGATGACTCAGAGGACCGGAGGTGCGTATGCGGCCGGCAGACGGTGAGACGGCAGCAGGTCAGGTGAAAATCACGGCGATCAAGGCGCTGCAGCAGAAGCGTGGCGCCACGCTGATCAAGGTCGAGACGGACGCGGGGATCGACGGGATCGGGCCTTGCCACGGCAGCGGGCCGTTCGTGCGCGCGGTGATCGCCGGTCTCGAGGGGCCGCGCCTGCCGCACCTGGGCCTGATCGGCAAGGACCCGCTCGCGATCGGGGTTCACTTTCACAATATGTTCTACGCCTATCCGCAGCGCGGTCATGTGATGGGCGTCCTCAGCGCGATCGACATCGCGCTCTGGGATCTGAAAGGCAAGCTGCTGGGGCAGCCGGTGCACGCTCTACTGGGTGGCCCTTTCCGGGATCGGATTCGCCTCTACTCGCACTGCCGTGGGGGTGACTTCCTCAGCAAAGCCGAGTGGCGGGAGCGGGCGCTGGAGCTGCGCGACGATCCGCGGGGCTTCACGGCGTACAAGATCGACATCCACCACATCTTGGGGGTGCCGATGCAGCAGTATGTGCCGGGGATCGGGCCGCGCGAGGCGCGGGACGTGGCACGCGCCTACGAATTGGCGCGCGAGGCCTTGGGCGATGATATCGACATCATCGTGCACTGCCACAACGAGCTGGACCTGCCCAGCGCGATCAAGGTCGCCCAGGCGGTGGAGCCGATCAAGCCGCTCTTCCTGGAGGATCCCCTTGCGCCGGAGTTCTCCGATGCGTGGGTCGCGTTGCGGCGGACGACACGTGTCCCCTTGATGGTGGGCGAGAACATTGCTTTGGCGGAGGGCGCGCTGCCCTTTCTGCAAACCCAGGCTGTGGATTGCCTGCAGCCCGATCTGATCAACTGCGGCGGCATCTCGGCGGCGAAACGCATCGCCGATCTCGCCGCGCTCTACCGCATCCCGGTCTCCTGCCATAACGTCAGCGGTTACGTGCTCAACATGGCCTCTCAGCAGTTCTCCGCGGCGATCTTCAACTGCCCGCTGATGGAGTGCACGCGCAACGCTGCCGAAGCGCCGGAGGCGACGGGTGAGAAGCTGGTGATTGAGGACGGCATGATGCATGTCGCCGCGCGCCCGGGATTAGGGTTGGAGCTGGACTTCGACTATCTGAAGGCGAACCGCGCCGAGGGCGAGCCGTGGTGGGCTTAGTATCCCTGAGTGGGTCCTAGAAAGGTTAGGAGGACACGATGAAGGTCGCAGTGATCGGCGGTGGGTCCACGTATACACCCGAACTGGTCAACGGATTCCTGGAGCGCGTCGACAGTCTCCCGGTGACGGAGCTCTGGTTGATGGATATTGCCCAGGAGCGGCTGGATGTGGTGGGTGGTTTCGCTCAGCGTATGGTGCAGGCAAAAGGGGCGCCGTTCGACGTGATCTTGACGACGGATCAGCGTGAGGCGGTGCGTGGCGCGAGCTACGTGATCACACAGCTTCGCGTTGGAGGGATGGCGGCGCGGCGGGAGGACGAATACCTCGGCAAGCGCCATGGTCTGATCGGTCAGGAGACGACGGGTGTCGGTGGGATGGCCAAGGCGCTGCGCACGATTCCCGTGATCCTCGAGGTCGCCGCCGCGATGCGGGAGGTGGCCCCCGGCGCGCTGTTGGTCAACTTCGCCAACCCCTCGGGCCTGGTCACCGAGGCGCTCTCCCGGTACGCTCCCGATGTGCCGGCGGTCGGACTGTGCAACGTCGCGGTCAATGTGAAGATGGAGATCCTCAAAGGGCTGGCAGCGAGGTGGGGCCACGACGTGAATCCCGCGAGCTGCTACCTCGATACGCTGGGGCTGAATCACCTCTCGTGGCACCGTGGGTTCACGGTAAGCGGAGAGGATGTCTGGCCTGAGGTCTTCAGTGCCCATCTTGAGGCCTTGAGGGGGGCTGAGGACCCGGAGTGGGATCCGCAGCTCATCGAGGCCCTGGGTATGATCCCTAACTACTACTTGCAGTACTACTATCAGACCGCGCACAAGCTGGCGGAGCAGGAGGCCTGGCCTCCCTCGCGAGCTGAGCAGGTGATGGAGATCGAGGCGTCGTTGCTGGGTGAGTATGCGGAGCCGGACCGCTCTGAGCCCCCCGATGACCTGATGGAGCGGGGCGGCGCCTACTACTCCACCGTGGCGACGCAGCTGTTGAATGCGCATTACAACGATCTCGGCGAGATTCACGTGGTCAATGTGCCCCACCACGGGGCTGTAGAAGGGTGGCCCGCCGATTGGGTCCTGGAGATGCCGTGTCGTGTGGGACGGGGGGGCATCACGCCACTTCCGGTCTCGCCGTTACCTCAGGTCTGTTTCGGACTGCTGGCGGCGGTGAAGGCGTATGAGATCCTCACGGCTCGCGCTGCGGCTCGTGGGGACCGGGAAGCTGCCTACCAGGCCCTGCTTGCTCATCCCCTGGGGCCCGCCGGCGATCACGTGGGCGAAGTGCTGGACGATCTATTGGCGACCAACGCGGCGCACCTGCCGCAGTTCGCCGTCTCATCAGCTGTGGACACCGCTTAGGGCAGCTCAAGACGAAGGGTGAGGGATTGATGACAGGGTACTTCCTCGGGATCGACATCGGTGGGACGAAGAGCCACGCTCTGATCGCGGACCCGCAAGGCCAGGTGGTGGGCTTCGGTGAGTGCGGCGCGGGCAGCTATGAGGTCGTGGGGTGGGAAGGGCTGCATAAAGCCCTCAATCTGGTGACGGATCGTGCGCTAGCCTCTGCCGGCGTGGGTAAGGAGCAGCTGGCGGGGGTCGGTTACGGCATCGCCGGTTATGACTGGCCGAGCGAGTTGCCGGGTCACGTCGAGGCGATCGAATCCCTGAAGATCGCGGCGCCCTACGCGCTGGTCAACGACACCATCATCGGCCTGATGGCGGGGGCCGCGGACGGCTGGGGCGCAGGGGTCGTATCGGGCACGGGGAGCAACTGCTGGGGACGCGACCGCGAGGGACGCGAGGCCCACATGTCCGGCGGAGGCGAGATGTTCGCCGAGTATGCGGGCGGCGGCGATCTGGTCCGCAGAGCGGTGCAGATGGTCGGGTTGGCCTGGTCGTGGCGCGGTCCGCAGACGCGGCTCTGCGATGCCTTCATCGCCCGCACCGGTGCCACAGACCTGGATGATCTGCTGGAGGGCCTGTACGTCGGGCACTATACGCTTTCCTCAGACGATGCCCCACTCATCTTCCAAGTCGCGGCAGAGGGCGATGAGGTCGCCCTGGAATTGGTCCGCTGGGCAGGGCGTGAGTTGGGAAGCCTGGCGATCGGGGTTATCCGGCAGTTGGGCATCGAGTCTCTGGCGTTCGACGTTGTGCAGATCGGCAGCCTCTACAAGGGCAGCCCCTTGATGAGCGAGGTGATGGGGGCCACGATTGCTGAGGTGGCGCCCGCTGCCCGGTTGGTCCGGCTGACCGTGCCCCCCGTCGTCGGTGCGGTGATGCTGGCGATGGAGCAGGCGGAGCTCGACTTTCGTCCCCTGCGCGAGACGCTGATCGCGACCGGTGCGTCCGGTCGTTAGGGGTCTGTTAAGCTGTGGCGTCATCTTAGGAGGTCGTGCGATGAAGTTCACGAACGGTTACTGGCAGATGCGCCCGGGGCTGACCGGGCACTTCGCCCAGCAGGTCTTTGATGTCGAGGCTGATCGTGATGCGCTGACGGTGTACGCGCCGACGGGGCGCGTCGCAAGCCGCGGTGACACGCTGGACGGCCCCGTGATGACGGTGCGCTACTCGTCACCGATGGAGAACGTGATCTGCGTGGAAGCGCATCACTTCAAGGGTGGACGCAAGCGCGATCCGGTGTTCGAGATCCTGATGGACGGCGCGTCAGCGGTGACCATCGCGGACACCGACGAGGCAGCGACGATGACCAGCGGCGACCTGACGGTCAGGGTGGCCAAGGGGGCCACGTGGGGCGTCGATTTCGTGGCGCGCGAGGCCGAGGGGGAACGGGTCCTGACGAGCAGCAGCTGGCGGGGCCTGGGCATCGTCGACGTGGCGCCCGACATGCACCAGCCCGAGCGCGCGCCGACGGCGCTCACCGCGCTGGAGGGGTACGCGAGCAAGCGCTATATCAAGGATGAGCTGGCACTGGGTGTCGGGGAGTGCGTCTACGGGCTGGGCGAGCGCTTCACGGCGTTCGTCAAGAATGGGCAGGTGGTCGACATCTGGAACGCCGACGGGGGCACCGCGAGCGAACAGACCTACAAGAACATCCCCTTCTACCTCACCAACCGCGGCTACGGCGTCTTCGTCGCCCATCCGGAGAAAGTGGCCTTCGAGGTCGCCTCGGAGAAGGTGGAGCGGGTGCAGTTCAGCGTGCCGGGTGAGAAGCTCACCTACTACGTGATCTACGGGCCGACGCCCAAGGAGGTGCTGGATCGCTACACGGCGTTGACCGGGCGTCCGGCGCTGCCGCCGGCGTGGTCCTTCGGCCTCTGGCTCACCACCTCGTTCACCACCGACTACGACGAGGCGACGGTCACCAGCTTCATCGAGGGGATGGCAGAACGCGAGCTGCCGCTCCACGTCTTCCACTTCGACTGCTTCTGGATGAAGCCCTATCACTGGTCGAACTTCGAGTGGGACGAGGCGCAGTTTCCCGATCCGGCAGCGATGCTGGCGAGGCTCAAGGCGCGTGGCCTCAAGATCTGCGTCTGGATCAACCCCTACATCGCCGAGCGCTCGGCGCTCTTCGACGAGGGGATGGCGAACGGCTATCTGCTTACACGGCCCAACGGTGACGTCTGGCAGTGGGACCACTGGCAGGCGGGCATGGGTCTGGTGGACTTCACGAATCCCGATGCCTGTACCTGGTACGGCGATAAGCTGCGCGAGTTGGTGCGGATGGGCGTCGACTGCTTCAAGACCGATTTCGGTGAGCGGATTCCCACGGACGCGCGCTACTATGACGGGTCGGATCCGTTCATGATGCACAACTACTACACCTTCCTCTACAACAAAACCGTTTACGATGTGCTGAGTGAGGAGCTGGGCGAGGGCGAGGCAGTGCTCTTCGCGCGCTCGGCGACCGCGGGCAGCCAGCAGTTCCCGGTCCATTGGGGCGGCGACTCCACGGCGAGTTTCGAGTCGATGGCGGAAAGCCTGCGCGGCGGGCTCTCGCTCGGCCTCTCGGGCTTCGGCTTCTGGAGCCACGACATGGGCGGCTTTGAGCACACCGCGAGCGCCGACGTCTACAAGCGCTGGTGTGCCTTTGGCCTGCTCTCGTCACACAGCCGGCTGCACGGCAGCAGCAGCTACCGTGTGCCGTGGCTCTTCGATGAGGAGGCGGTGGACGTACTGCGCTTCTTCACGAACCTCAAGTGCCGGCTGATGCCCACTCTCTTCGGCGCGGCGGTGCAGGCGCGCGATCACGGCACACCGGTGCTGCGCGCGATGCACCTCGAGTTCCCCGATGATCCCGGATGTGATGCGCTCGACCGGCAGTACATGCTGGGTGACCGCCTGTTGGTGGCGCCGGTCTTCACGCCCGAGGGCGTGGTCGACTATTATCTGCCCGCGGGACGCTGGACCAGCTTCCTCACCGGCGAGGTCGTCGAGGGAGGGCGCTGGATACGCGAGCGTCACGACTTCATGTCGCTGCCGCTGATGGTGCGGCCCAACAGCGTGATCGCCGTGGGGGCGAACGATCAACGCCCTGACTACGACTACGCCGATGGCGTGACCTTCCACGTCTTCGCGTTGGATGATGGCGCGGAGGCGGTCGCGACGGTGCCGGCGTCGGACGGGAGCGTGGCGATGACGGTGGTCGTCCAGCGTCAGGGCGAAACCGTCACCGTGAACGTCGCGGGCGCGACCGGACCGTGGTCGGTGATGCTGCGGGGGATCCGGGATGTTGCCGTCGTGGAGGGTGGTGTCGCCGAGGTGGCGACGGACGGCGTGCGGGTGACGCCGAGCGAGGGGGCGATGGCGATCACAGTGAGACTGGTGGCGTGATCTGCGTCAGCACATAACTGCGAGGCAGGGTCTTCACGTGGTTGGGTTGTAGGGGCGAGGCAGAGCACGTTGCACCGCCCCTACAATCGATGTCGATGTGGATCAGCGTCCACAGAGCGGTGCTAGAGGATCAATCTCTCCAGAATAGACAGCAGCTGAACGATGCTCATCGGATGGCTGGCGACGACCATTGTCTCGCTTTCCACGTGACTGTGATGCGGAAAACCAGCCGCTTCAGGATGATGTGGCGTATTATCCCAACGGCGCCGTAGGGCCGTCCTGTCAGCATCCATCCACTGATAGCGGTAATCTACGGTGGTGATCTCTTGTCCGACTCGGACAGCGTACTCAGTTAATTCGAGAAAGTCGCCATTGGTAAGGGTTGCACGCAGACGCAGATACCCATCCGTAGCCGTCATTCGTTCCTTGACGACCACGAAGTCAGCAATCACGGGGCTGCTGATTAGTGCAAGTTTGATCGTATCATGGTAGGCGACGATCTCCCTCACGGCTCTCGCCCTTGTAGGATATCCAGGCGCGTTCGCAGGCGGCTCATCATCTTGTACAGCGCATTCCACTCGACGAACTCGGCTTCGTCGCCGAGCTCACCTTCGGTGTAGCGGCGATGGAATTCCTCGGACGCCATGCCGTGTTCTTGCTCCAGAGCATACAAGTCCTGTTCCAATAGAGCGAGGTCGGCCTGGTCCCGCGCTTGTTGATGGGCTATGATCTTCTCTAGAGACTGATCCAGGAAACTGTCAGCGTACCCCTCTGTGTAAATGCGTTCAAGGGTCTTGATCTGTTCCAATGTTGCAGACATGGGTGCCTCCCTGTCAAGCTGCAGTCACGTGACTGCAGCTCGTGTTGACGTTTGTGCACATAGCACATCATGAGTGTATCACGGCGCTGTGCTGCCGGCAAGTGATCTACCAAGATCGGGCAACCGATGATACACTGATCGTGTGGAGTTGTGGCTACCGAACAGGCGAGGTGACGATGATGGAATGGACACTCTCTGACGCGGATCGCGTCGTCCTGCGCGAGCTGGCGATGCGGCAGGCGGAGATTGCGGCGCTGCCGGTGATGGATGAGCGCAGGCGGATGTGGTATGACCTCAACGACGGTCGCACGGGGGCACGACCTCCGGTGATTATCGAGACCTGGACCTTCGATCGCGACTTCATGCCCGAGAGCATCTACCGCTGCACATCGGAGCTGGGGCGCGGTATCGAGCGGCAGCTGCTGCGCAACATCCGCAATCACGAGCTGATCGACGATGACAAGGTCATCCCGAGCACGTTCGATATCGGCTGGTTCGTTGACATCGATGAGTTGGGCGTGCCCATTGTGCGCCATCCTATCGCGGACGCCGATGGGATTGAGACGGGGTGGGAGTGGGAGCACCCGATCAAGGACCTTGAGCGCGACTTGGATCTGCTCAGGCCGGCAGTTTGCCGTGTCGATCGCGAGAGGACGCGGGCGTGGCAGGTGTTCCTCGACGATCTGTTGGGCGACGCGCTGCCCGTCGAGATCCGCACCGGCTGTTTCGGCAACACGATGCTGACCTACCGCGTCGTCGAGTTGATGGGGATGCAGGCCTACTTCCTGGCGATGCTCGATGCTCCCGATGAGGTGCACCGGCTCATGGGCTTCCTGCGTGATAATGCGCTGCGCGTGATGCGCTGGGCCGAGGCGGAAGGACTCTTGCGGCTCAACAACGGCAACCAGGACAGCTTCGGCTCCAGCTACAACTTCACCACGAAGCTGCCCGCGTCCGGATACGAGGGCGGACCGGCGCGGCTGGTCGATATGTGGGGCAATGCTAACAGCCAGGAGACGGTGGGGATCTCACCGAAGATGTTCCACGAGTTCTGCTTTCCATACTACCGCGATGTCTGCGAGCCGGTGGGTCTGGTCTACTATGGCTGCTGCGAGCCTGCCCATCCCTTCTGGGACGATATCCGTGCCCTGCCGAACCTGAAGAAGGTATCGATCTCTCGCTGGTGCGACGAGCGCTTCATGGGTGAGGCGCTCCAGGGGACGGACATCGTCTACTCGCGCAAGCCCGACCCCAACTTCCTCAGCGTCGATCAACGGCTGGATGAGGAGGCGTGGGCCGCGCATATCCGCGCGACCCTTGACGCGACTCCGGATGTCTTCGTTGAGTTCATCATCCGCGACGTCTACACCGTGCACGGCGACCTGGGCAACGCTCGCCGTGCGGTCCGGATCGCGCGGCGGGAGATCGGCTAGAACTCGTAGTCAATCCACCATTCGGTCTCTTGCCCGGGCGCCAGCGAGCGCTCGAGGAAGGGTTCCCAGGAGAAGGTATTGGGGTTACCCCAGATCGGGAAAAAGGAGGGCACATAGCTGCACGTCGCCCCGACGAGGCCTAGCTTGGGATGCCTCTGCAACACAACGAGGTTGGTGGCTGCGTCATGGTCAAGGGCCTGGTAGGGTCCTCCCTGCCATGGCCAGTTCTTGCGGCTGATGAAGCCGCTGGGTGCCATGATATAGCCTGGGTTCTCGGGAAAGGTCACCAGGATATTCAGCTTGATCAGCTCGTCCGTCTCCGGGTGCGGGTAGAAGGGGTGCGGGAACCAGCGGATGGGGATGGGTCTGCCGGCGTTGCGGACCTGGGTCCACGAGCGGATGGTCCGTCCGATGAGGCTGACCGCGCGCACGAGATCGACGCGATAGCCTCTGAAGTCGTGGTGGGTCGACATCTTGATCACCGTGGGCTCGACCTCGACGTCCCAGTCACACCAGGTCACCACGGTGCTGGTGTCCAGGTCGCACACACCGATGCCCAGGACCAGAGCGTGGGCATCTTTGGGGACCTCGGGCAGCGGCTGTTGAGGGTGTTTGGGCCCGGGCCAAGCCAGCAATGGACTGAGGTTGAAGCTGTCGGGAATCCCCTGTCCGTCGAAGACGTTGAAGCTGTCGGGGTAGGTGGGCCCGCTCATCAGCTCGCCGTGCCGGGCGTCGGTGACGCTGTAGATATAGCCGGCGGTGCAGTAGCGGGTCCCGAGTTGCGCCCGATCCGCTACAGGATCGAGAAGGGTGATCTCAAGCGCATCGTTCTTGAGCGTGTACATCGTGGTTTCACCTCCTGGGTGGGCTTATGTCCTCTAGCATAGGTCAGCGTGATGGAAGGTCAAGATCGGCTGTAAGCTTTCAGGTGTCGGTTACCAGTTGTCGGTTGTCAGTTTGTGCTCGTGGTTCGTCACCGCAAGACACACATCGTATGTCAATTGTCATGCGGTCGAAGCGGGGATAGACTTGGGGAGGAGGTGGGCTGATGACAACAGCACGGGAGGTCGCTCACGTTTTCGAGGCGATAGCGCCGCTCGAGTCGGGGATTCCCGGGGATGAGCTGGGGTTTGTCTATGGTGATCCGGATCGGCAGATTCGGGGGGTGGCATGTCTGTGGAACGTCCACGCCGGCAGCCTGCGTGCTTGCGCGGCGGAGGGGTTGGATATGCTGATCTGCCACGAAGAGATCTGGCTGCCCCCGCAGCAGAGCCCGTGGTATGCGGGTCCCGCCCCGGACGAAGTCCATGCCAATCGCGTGCGGCGCGAACTGCTGGATGATTATGGGATGGTCGTCTACCGGAGCCATTCCAACTGGGACGCTCTGCAGGACGATGGCGTGCCGGATCAGGCGGTGGCGGCGCTGGGCATCCCCGGCTTGTGCGAGGTGGCTCGCCGGCGCTTCTTCTCGGTCCACGAGCTGCCGGAGGCGCTGACGGTGGGGGCGCTGCGTGATCGAGCGGCAGCGGGGCTGGGCTTCGGTGGCTGCCGAGTCTTTGGTGATGTAGGGAAGCAGGTGCGGCGCTTCGCCTTCCTGATCGGAGGCTTCGGTGAGAACCAGTTGCACATGCCACAGGCGGCGCGAGACCTGGGGGCCGACGCCTTGATCATCGGGGAGATGAGTGAGTTCATCGTGATCGCTGCCCTGGAGATGGGGATGCCGGTGATCGAGACGCTGCACAGCGTCAGCGAGAGCCCCGCGATCCGCCGCCAAGCCGCGCTGCTGGCTGAGCGCATGCCGCAGATCCCGGTGCGCTATATCCCCAGTGGCGCTCCATCTCTCATGGCTCGGCCCTGATCACCCCGGATCCCGCCAGGTGACCGGGCGCCGTGCCCCTACATTCGGACCAACGCTGTTCTCAGACTCAACCACTCACTTGAAGGAGCTACCTGATGACAAACTACGCACTTGTGACCGGCGCAGATCGTGGTCTTGGTTACGGCCTTACGGAAGGACTTCTGACCCGGGGCTGGCAGGTCTTCGCGGGCCAGTACTTGCCGGAGTGGCCCGAGCTTGGTGAGCTTGCACAGCGGTATCCCGATCTGTTGCACGTGGTGCCCCTGGATGTCGGGTCGATCGAGTCGGCCCGCGCGGCAGCCGAGATCGTGGCGGGTCTGACCGATCGCCTGGACGTGATCATCAACAATGCCGGCGTGTCCTCGAAAACGTCGCGGATTCCGATCACCGAGCCACAGGACTACGACGAGATGCACCGGCTCTACAACGTCAACTCATTGGGACCGCTGCGCGTCGTGGAGGCCTTCCTGCCGCTGACGAAGACCAGCGAGATGAAGCGGCTCTGCTTCGTGTCGTCCGAGGCGGGCAGCATCGGTCAGGCGTATCGCACCGCCTGGTATGCCTACTGTATGTCCAAGGCCGCGCTCAACATGGGTGTCAAGCTGATGTACAACCACCTGCGCCCCGAGGGGTACACGTTCCGGCTCTATCACCCCGGATGGGTGCGCTCCTATATGGGCGGACAGAAGAACACCCAGGCCGATCTCGAGCCGGAGGAGGCTGCCGCGTACGCGCTGCCCTTCTTCCTGGATGCGCGGGCGGACGAGGATCGGTTGGTCTTGCGCGACTATCTGGGTCGTGAGTGGCCTTTCTAGTCGGCCTTCGGAGAGGATGCAACCTGAGCTGGTGTCGGCACGTAAGTAGTGGATAGAACGACGAACCAGACATCGGGAGGCATCATATGGAAACGAATATCAAGGTGTTAGGTTGGCTCTACATCGTGCTGGGCATCCTGGGGGTCTTGACCGGGGTGTTGGTGCTGATGATCCTGTTGGGCACAGGGATGATCTCGGGTGATCGCACGGCGATCGCCGTGCTCTCCATCGTCGGCGTCGTGGTTGCCGGGATCATGACCTTGGTCTCGGCGCCGGGCATCGTCGTCGGGGTGGGGCTGCTGAAGTTCCAGCCCTGGGCCCGTGTTCTGGCGCTGGTGCTGGGTTTCCTGAACCTGCCGGGATTCCCACTCGGCACGGTCCTGGGCATCTACACGTTTGTCTCGCTGCTCAACGCCGATGCGGAGGCCGTGTTCGGGCGCGCCTGAGGCCGCGACGTAGATCCGAGTTTTTGAGATCAGGCCTGCAGCCAGGCCTGATCTCAAGCTATTCCTCACCTACGACGGGGCGTGCCTGCGAGCGACAGCGCCGACAGGCGTCCTATGGGCCGGGTTCGCTCATCATAGGGGAGATCCAGCACCCCCCCATCGGCAAAATAGGCGAAGTCGAAGTGGACCGGATCGCCTGCGACTTTGCCGGGCAGCGGCATCAGCCGGGCGGTCAGGGGCTTTGCGAGGCGCACGGAGAGCGTGGCCACGTCGAGCAGGATCGCCGCCAGGGCATCGGCGCTGACATCGCCGGGCAGCGGGACGGTGTCGAGACCGGTGCCGCAGACGCTCGACCACTGAAGCAGATCGCTGATGCGGAGCTTCCCCTCGGCGGCGCGTTGCGCCAGCACGCTATCCTCGAGCACGGGCATCATCAAGCCGCAGAAACCGACGTGGGGAAAGTCAGCGTGTTGTATCGCGTCGGTGAGCGTTGCGGCTGCAGCCAACGTGCCGGCGGCGCCAAGCGGTTGGCCGGTGAGTACCTCCAGTGCACCGCCGATGCTCGTCTCTGCATTGGGGAAGGGGGCCGGCGAGAAATCGATGCCGAGGAACTCCAGCGGATGGCGGCGGGCGGCTTCATCGCCGACGGCTGCCAGGCGCTGTCCGTGTGAGGTGGCGAGCCGTTCGAGGTGGGCGTGTGCTGCAGAAGCATCAGGTGCCTCGATGCACGCCCTCAGCGCCACATCGGCTGACTCGGTCGCGACGGCAAATGCGACCTTGTCGTGGTGCCAGTAGGCTGCAGGGAAGAAGGGTGTGCCGGGGGCGACGTTGGCCAAGGCTGCATACCGCAGATTGCCGAAGCCCTCGGCGATCTCCGCCGCGGCAAGGATGATCCGCGCGGCGCCGCGTAGGGCCTCCCCATCGATGGTGCCGCTTGCCGGGTTCACGAGGTGGCTGGTGGCAAACATCGTCTCGGTCCTCGCCAGGATCTCGGGGATCAGATGCTGGACCGCCGGCTCAGCCGGTCCCAACGATGTGAAGTCGAACCCCGCGTCGAGGCAGGCTTGCTCCAGCTCACTAGCCGCCTCGACGGCGACCTGCTCGCTACCCAGGGCGGCGAGCGCCGGAAAGAGGCTTGTCGCGAGGCGTAGGGTCTGGACCTCATAGCCGGCGGTCTCATAGGCAGAGACGATCGATCGTCCGGCACGAGCCAGGGCGACGATCGTCGAGGCATCGGGCGGTAGACTGAGCCGGGCGAACATCGTGACCGAGCGTATCTTCATCTGCACTCCCTCCTTGAACGTCGGCCATTATAGTCCGCTTTCAGCTGTGCAGAAACCTATGCGGCGATTGTGCGTTACGCGGTCTCTGCTATAGTAGGGGTGAGGAGCGCAGGGGTGTCGTCTCCGCTCTTGCTCCGATGCGATAGATCTACATACGAAGGAGGTTGCGATGCCCGTCATAACGATTTCCCGTGAATACGGTAGCGGCGGAAGGGAGATTGCCCAGCGCCTATGCGAGATCCTCGGCTACACCTATTTTGACAAGGATCTGATGGCCCAGGTCGCCACAGAGATGGACTTGTCCCAAGCCGACGTGGTCGACCTCTCCGAGGATACGTACAAGATGCGGACGTTCACCGAGCGGCTCTTCGGACGCCGGCGTGTCAGGGCCGAGGTGCCCGAGACGCCCGGGACGGAGGGCGGTCTGCGTGTTGAGACGTTGAGCGAATCGGAGAGCATCCGTCTGGTTCGTGAGACGATCCTGGCGGCCTATGAGCGTAACAACGTAGTGATCGTGGGACGGGGTGGGCAGGCCATCCTCCGCGAGAAGCCCGGGGTCCTGCACGTACGCCTGATCGCGCCCCTGGGCGGACGCGCGCTGAACGTCAAGGAGCGCGAAGGACTGACGCTGGGTGAGGCGACGGAGCGCGTGCGTGTGAAGGACGCGGGGGCGGTCGCCTATCTCGAGCGCTTCTTCCATATCGATTGGAACAACCCCCTGCTGTACCATCTCATCATCAACACCGGCAAATGGGAGTCCGCAAGGGTGCCTGAGATTGTGATCGCGGCACTCATGAACCTGAAGACGGTGACGGAGTTCTAGAGCCTCTCAGATCGTGAGTGGACCGGCCCAACCTTCCTTGGCATGCCAAGCGATCGTTGGGCCGTTTATGTGACGTTTGGCGGATGCCGGTCGCCGAAGCCGCCATCGGTGGGAGGATCAACCATGACCGAACCGGTCACAAGAGAAGTGAGTGCGTTGCTGCGCCGGGATCGTGAGGCGCTGGCGGCATCAGCGGTCGCGCGGCAGTATGCAGCTCAAGGGGAGCGCTGGGCAGCCTTCGGCGCAGAAGGGCGCGCCAAGAGCCTTCGCGATATGGGGTATCACCTCGACTATCTCGCTGAAGCACTCGCCGTCTCCGATCCGGTGCTCTTCACCGAGTACATCGCCTGGGTCAAGGTGCTCTTCGCCGGTTTGGGGTTCCCTGATGTCGTGATTTCCAATACGTTGCTTGCCTTGCGGGATACGGTCCAGGAGCTTGTTCCCGATGACGTAGCGACGGTCGCCCTCGTCTATCTTGATGCGGGCCTGGCCAAGGTCGCAACCGCATCGGTCGAGCTTCCCAGTCTGATCGATGCCCAGGCGCCCCATGCAGAGCTGGCGCAGCGCTATCTGTCACGCCTGTTGGAGGGCGACCGGCGGGGTGCCAGCCGCCTGATCCTGAGCGCTGTCGACGACGGCGTGAGCATTCCGGAGATCTACATTCACGTCCTCCAAACCACTCAGCGTGAGGTAGGGCGTCTCTGGCAGACCAACCGGATCTCAGTCGCCCAGGAGCATTTCTGCACGGCAGCGACGCAGTTGATCATGTCTCAGCTCTATCCCTACATCTTCGGGGGCGACCGCAAAGATCTGCGCTTCGTGGGAACGTGCGTCGGCGGTGAACTCCACGAGATGGGTGTCCGCATGGTGGCTGACTTCTTTGAGATGGATGGGTGGGACACCTACTATCTGGGGGCCAACACGCCGCCTGAGGCGGTGGTCAACGCTGTTCAGGAGCGACGGGCCGATGTGGTGGGGATCTCGGCGACGATGACCTTTCACACACGTCGCACCGCCGAGCTGATCGATCGCCTGCGCGCAACGGATGGCGGGTCAGATCTCGTGATCCTGGTAGGGGGATATCCATTCAACCTCTCGAGCCGGCTATGGGAGGAGATCGGCGCCGATGGCTATGCACCTGGCGCACAGGAAGCCGTCGCCGTGGCTCTCGACCTGGTCGGTGCGTAAGCGGGGGGGGGGGCACGAGGAGGTCGCGATGGACTATGAGCGGATGAGTCACGGCGTCGCCCTCTCCCTCGATCCACTGGGGACGGTGTTGACCGTGCTGCACGACGCGGTAGGTCTGACCGGCGAGGAGACGGTCGGGCGTTCGCTCGTGAGCCTTCTCGATCGCCCATCGACCGGCAAGGGCCTCAGTTTCCTCATGGCGTTGCGCGATGAAGGCGCGGCCTTCGGTTGGGAGCTCGGAGTGCGTCTGGGTGATCGGGTTGAGATCCTGCACTTTGCCGGCATCGCGACGGAGGCTGACACGATCGTGATCGGAGCCCCGGATCGCCAGGAGGTGCTGACCTTCTACGATGATCTCGTGCGCATCAACAACGAGCAGATGAACGTGCTACGTTCGGCGATGAAGGAGACCTCCGAGATGGCGATGCAGCTGGAGCGACGGGACGGCCAGGTCTATGAGGAGCTTACCCGCCTCAACAACGAGTTGATCAACCTGCAGCGGGAGCTCGCCCGGAAGAACGCCGAGTTAGCCAGGCTGAATGAGCTCAAGAACCAGTTCTTGGGGATGGCTGCTCACGATCTGCGGAATCCGCTCGCGGCGATCATGACCTACAGTGAGTTCATCATCGAGGACCTGGCGGACGGTGCATCTAGTCTGAACCAGGAGTTCATCGAGATCATCCATGGCTCGAGCATGTTCATGCTCGGCATGATCAACGATCTGCTCGATATCACGACGATTGAGTCGGGCAGGCTGGATCTCAGTCTCGAGTGCGTCGATCTGGCGGAGCTCATCGAGCGCAACGTGACCTTGAATGGGGTGCTGGCGCAGCGGAAGCAGATCGAGTTGGCCTTCGAGGCTGTAGATCCACTACCCGAGTTGCTGCTCGATCGAGCCAAGATCGAGCAGGTGCTCAACAACCTGATCTCCAACGCGATCAAGTATTCCCATACCGACACCCACGTGCACATCCGCCTGGCTCGGGAGGGCACGGCGGCGCAGATCTCGGTGGCGGACCAGGGCCAGGGCATTCCGGCGTCGGAACTGGGCAAGCTCTTTCAGTATTTCGGGCGCACCAGTGTGCAGTCGACGGGCGGAGAGCGCAGTACCGGGCTGGGTCTGGCCATCGCACGCAAGATCGTCGAGGGGCACGGTGGGCGGATCTGGGTTGAGAGCGAACCCGGTCACGGATCGACGTTCTACTTCACCCTGCCCCTGGATGCCGATCCGGTGTAGCGCTGATCGGATGGTGTGACGACGAGACGCAGCAGCCTGGGCGTCTCGTCGTTTCTGGGCCTGTCTAGGGCGGCGAGGTGAGGGCCTCGTCGAGATCTGCGATGATGTCCTCGGGGTCCTCGAGCCCTACGGCGAAGCGCACCAGCCCATCGGTGATCCCGGCCCCGAGGCGCACCTCGCGCGGCACGCTGTGATGCGTCGTG
>Ga0334882_1002240_pt1 | contig 20425 bp, 17 predicted proteins | sample GraSluR1_MG_5_FD_207226 | JGI IMG/M metagenome (GOLD analysis project Ga0334882, IMG submission 207226) | Sludge microbial communities from methane-producing bioreactor in Wageningen University, Netherlands - Granular Sludge_15_04-R1 | ecosystem: Engineered > Bioreactor > Anaerobic >...
CTGGATTTTTACAGGCTGAATGAACTACATTTTGAAAAGCCGGATATGGATACTTTCAGGCCGCTTAGATTTGCATATGAGGCAGGAGAAAGTGGAGGAACCATGCCTGCAATATTAAATTGTGCCAACGAAGAAGCGGTTTCCATGTTTCTGGAAGGCAGAATCAAATTCCTGGATATAATGGATATACTGGAAGACTGCATGAACAAGTTTGAAAAGAAAGACGACTATACATTAGAGGATATATTGGAATTAAATGTTAAGATAAAAGAATATATGAAATTACGATATTGTAAATAGAATTGATTATTTAGGAGGAATGCTATTTGTATATAATTGCAGCTATACTGGCTTTTGGACTGTTGATTTTGATTCATGAATTGGGACATTTTACACTTGCTAAAATAAATGGAGTGAAAGTTGAGGAATTTGCCATAGGCATGGGACCACAGCTTGTTGGAATAAAAGGAAAGGAAACCAAATATTCCATCAAACTGCTTCCCATAGGAGGATATGTAAAAATGCTTGGTGAAGAAGGGGATAGTGCAGACCCGAGAGCTTTCAACAATAAAAGCCCCATTAGAAAACTCAGCATTGTAGCTGCCGGACCTATAATGAACCTTTTGCTGGGAATAGTTCTATTTGCCGTTATAGCATCACAAAAAGGATACTGGGCACCGATAATAGACAAGACGATTGCAAACAAACCAGCTCAAGAAGTAGGACTAAAAGCCGGAGACAGGATAATAAAGGCCAATAATTCTAAAATTCTCACCTGGGAAGACTTTCTGACAGAAGTGTATATGAATGGGCAGAATCCAGTAAATATAGTTTACAAAAGAGGGGATGCAACCAAACAGGTTGTGGTAAAACCTGTATTTGACAAATCTGAAAACAGGTATATGATTGGAGCCTATGGAAAACAGATTTTAAATCCGGGTATAGGACAGTCTGTATATTATGGAGTTATAGAAACGAGGTCTCTAATAAATCAAACAATTGCTTTTTTTAAGACATTGTTTATGGGAAAAGCCAATATGGATAATGTAGGTGGCCCTGTAACCATAATAAAAATGTCGGGTGCTGCTGCAAAAGCGGGAATATTTACATTGCTGGCCTTTTGTGCTTATATAAGCATCCAGCTTGCAATATTTAATATAATACCATTCCCTGCGCTGGACGGAGGTTATATATTTTTATTTATATTTGAAATAATAACAGGAAAAAAAGTCGACCAGAATAAAGTTGGAGTAATTAATTATGTAGGATTTGCCATATTGATGATTCTGATGGTTCTTGTGACGGTAAAGGATGTGCTGCATCCTGTTCAGTTTTAAAGTATAAAATTTAATCTAAAGGCAGAGAATTCAAAATGAAAAGATCACATACAAAAAAGATAAAATTGGGAGATGTATTTGTAGGGGAGAATTCTGATATAACGGTTCAATCCATGACAAATACGGATACGAGAGATAAAAAAAGCACCATAGATCAGATACTGGAACTGGAAAAGGCAGGATGCGATATTGTAAGATGTGCCGTACCGGATATGGAAGCCTGTGATGCTTTAAGGGATATTGTAAAAGCTTCCAGTATACCTGTAGTTGCAGATATACATTTTGACTACAGGCTGGCACTTGAATCAATAAAAAACGGAGTATCGGCTCTTAGAATAAATCCAGGAAACATAGGAGACGAACATAGAGTAAAGGAAGTTGCAAAAAGTGCGAAGGCCTCGGGAATACCTATACGAATAGGGGTAAATTCGGGTTCCCTGAGCAAGGATATACTAGATAAATATGGAAGAGTTTCATCTGAAGCACTTGTTGAAAGTGCAATGCATCATGTTTCCATACTGGAAAATGAGGATTTTCACGATATAGTGATATCTATAAAGTCTTCAAATGTCGTCCAGATGATTGAAAGTTACAGAAGTATATCAAAAATTACGGATTATCCTCTCCATCTTGGAGTGACTGAGGCAGGTACTCCATTTAGAGGTACAATAAAATCCAGTGTGGGAATAGGCACGCTTCTAATGGAGGGAATAGGAGACACTATAAGAGTTTCACTTACAGGAAATCCGGTAAAGGAAGTTGAGACCGGAAAGGAAATTTTAAAAGCCTGTGGACTTTTGAAGAAGGGAATTGAACTTATATCGTGTCCGACCTGCGGCAGGACACAAATTGATCTCATAAAGATAGCAGAGGAAGTAGAAGAGCGCCTTTCCAATGTGAATAAAAACATTAAAGTTGCAGTTATGGGATGCGTGGTAAATGGACCTGGAGAAGCAGCAGAAGCAGATATTGGAATTGCTGGAGGAAATAGTATGGGACTTATATTTAAAAATGGCAGGATTATAAAAAAGGTGAGTGAAGACAATCTGGTTGAAGCACTCATGGAGGAAATTGAAAATATGTAGCTTGCCTTTGAAGTTAAGGAGGTGAATTATGAGAACTGATATTAAAAAGATTTTACAGCAGAATATAGATTGCAGCACTGATGGTGTCCTGGAGGACATAAAACTTCAAAAAGTACAGTATTTGAAAAAGAGCAACAAGCTCAATATAATAGTTAAATCTGTAAATGAACTCAATGATTCCATTCAATCCAGGATAAAGCAGCTTGTGTCAAAGCAGCTTGGATGCTTTCAAAATATTGATCTCATATGCTGCAAAGATATATCGAATGTATCCCTAAAGGATATTTGCGAAAATTATTGGATGGAAGTTGTAAATGTGGTATCTTCATATGTTCCGGTATGCAGACAGTTTTTGGCAAAGTCTTCAAGAACGGTAGATGACAGCTCTATAAATCTGTATAACGGCAATAGTTTCCTGTGCAGTTTTCTTCAGGACAAAAGCGTTGAAAATAAAATGAAAAAAATTATAAAGGATATATTCGGCATAGACTGCAGTGTTCATATTGTATATGATAAAACTCTCAGTAATGAAAATTTTTTAGATGAAAGTGAAGACAAGGAAAAAGATTATATAAAGTACCTGATGAAAAACAGAAAAGTTGTTTCTGCTCCGGAATCGAACAGTACACAGAAAGAGAAAAAATTAAAGTTTCAAAATGAAAAGAATGCTTCAAAATCCGCCAATGTAATATTTGGAAGGAATATAACGATATCACCTGTTGAAATAAAGTCGATAACAGAAGTCCAGGGTGTAGTTGCAATACAGGGAACCATATTCAAAAAGGAAATAATAGAGACCAAGATGGGAAGAAAAATAATTACATTTTACATAACGGATTATACAAGTTCAATTACTGTAAAATTTTTTCCGAGACCCAGGGATGCGGACAGAATAATTGAGGAGATAAAAGAAGGCCTCTACTGTATGGTAAGAGGTGAAACCGTAAATGATCCCTATGCAAGAGAACTGGTAATAATGGCAAAGGACATAGTAAAATCCATTAAGATAAAAAAACAGGACGATGCGGAGAAAAAGAGAGTGGAACTGCATCTGCACACACAGATGAGTGCCATGGATGCAGTAAGTTCTGCATCAAGTCTTATAGAAAGGGCGGCATCTTACGGACATAAAGCCATAGCTATAACGGACCATGGTGTAGTTCAGGCATATCCCGAGGCCATGGCTGCTGCCCAAAAGAACAATATAAAGGTCATATATGGCGTGGAAGCCTATCTTGTAGATGATGGAATACCAATTACTATAAATCCAGGAAAGAGAAGCTTGCAGGACACATATGTTGTATTTGATATTGAAACCACGGGGCTGTCCAGTATCAATGATAGGATAATAGAAATAGGTGCGGTAAAGATAAAAGACGGTAAGGTAATAGACAAATTCAGTGAATTTGTAAATCCGGGAATACCAATACCGATGAATATTGTAGAACTTACAAGCATTACAGATGAAATGGTAGAGAAGGCAGATGGAATAGGGAAAATACTCCCCGATTTTTTGGAGTTTGTAGGTGATGCTGTGGTTGTGGCCCATAATGCAAGCTTTGATACGGGATTTATAAAGAAAAACTGCAGGGATATGAATCTGGAATTCAACTGCCCTATTATGGATACGGTGGCATTGTGCAGATTCCTCATTCCAGAACTGAAGAAATTCAAATTGAATATAGTTGCCAAACATCTTGGAGTGTCTCTGGAAAATCACCATAGAGCCGTAGATGATGCAGGGGCGACGGCCCAAATACTCTTAAAGTGTTTTAAAATGCTGGAAGACAGGAATATATCGGATTTGGAAACACTTAATGAGGAATTCCTGAAAAATATAGATGTTAAAAAACAGCCTACATATCATCTCATAATACTTGTTAAAAATCAGGTGGGATTGAAAAATCTATACAAACTTGTTTCACTTTCCCATCTTGACTATTTTTTCAAAAGACCACGAATGCCGAAGAGTCTCATAATGAAATACAGGAAAGGACTTATAATAGGAGGAGCCTGTGAAGCAGGACAGGTATACAGGATGGTACTCAGCGGGAAAAGTGATGCTGAAATGGAGGATATTCTGAAATTTTACGACTATCTGGAAATACAGCCTATAGGGAACAATAAGTTCATGATTCAAAATGGAACTGTTAAGGATGATGACGAACTCATAAGAATAAACGAGAGAATATGCTCACTTGGAGAAAAGTACAATATACCTGTAATTGCTACAGGAGATGTACATTTCATGGATAAAAGGGATGAGGTGTTCAGGCGTATAATAATGGCCGGCCAGGGATTTTCCGATGCAGACAGTCAACCGCCGCTTTACTTCAGAACTACAGAAGAGATGCTCTCGGAATTTACATATTTAGGTGAGAAAAAGGCCATGGAAGTGGTTGTAGAAAACACAAACATGATTGCAGATATGATAGGTGATGTAAAGCCTATACCTGATGAGACATTTCCTCCTAAAATAGAAGGGGCGGAAGAGCAGATAAAGGAAATGACACTTAACAAGGTACACTCCATATATGGCGAAAAGTTACCTGACATAGTACAGAAAAGGCTGGATAAAGAGTTGAATTCAATAATAAACAATGGATATGCAGTTCTGTACCTCATTGCGGAAAAGCTTGTGGCCAAATCCTCACAGGATGGTTATCTGGTAGGATCAAGGGGATCGGTAGGATCTTCATTTGTAGCAACAATGTCAAATATTACTGAAGTAAACGGACTCCCACCCCATTATGTATGTCCAAAGTGCAAACACAGTGAATTTATTACGGATGGTTCCGTGAGCTCGGGAGCAGATCTTCCGGAGAAGAACTGCCCTGAATGCGGAACAGAAATGAGGCGTGACGGTCATGACATACCTTTTGAAACCTTTCTTGGATTCAATGGAGACAAGGAACCGGATATAGATCTGAATTTTTCCGGTGAATATCAATCAGTAGTTCACAAGTACACGGAAGAGCTATTTGGAAAGGGTCACGTTTTTAAAGCCGGAACAATTGGCACCGTAGCCGAGAAGACTGCCTACGGGTATGTGAAAAAGTACTTGTCTGAAAGAAATATAACAGTACCCCAGGCCGAGGTTGAGAGACTCACAATGGGATGTACAGGGATAAAGAGAACTACCGGGCAGCATCCTGGAGGGGTAATGGTAGTTCCAAGTGACAATGAAATATATAATTTTACACCAGTTCAACACCCTGCTAATGACAATGATACTGATATAATAACAACACACTTTGATTATCATTCTATAAGTGGAAGGCTGTTGAAGCTTGATATACTGGGCCACGATGATCCTACAGTACTCAGGATGCTTCAGGATTTGACCGGAGTTAATCCCAAAAAGATTCCACTTGGGGATCCTAAGGTAATAAGTCTTTTTACGTCACCGGAGGCACTTGGCGTTACAGAAGAGGAGCTCGGATGCCCTGTTGGAACTTACGGCCTGCCTGAATTTGGTACTAAATTTGTAAGACAGATGCTTCTGGATACAAAACCAAAGAGTTTTTCAGATCTTGTGAGAATATCTGGACTTTCACATGGTACCAATGTGTGGCTTAATAATGCGCAGTACTATATAAAGGAAGGGTATACAACTCTGAGTGACTGTATAGCCTGCAGAGACGATATAATGATGTATCTTATTGGAAAGGAACTTCAGCCCAAGGATGCTTTTACCATAATGGAGAAAGTGAGGAAGGGAAAAGGGCTTACAGAGGAGAGAGAGGCTCTTATGAAAGAGCACGATGTCCCGGATTGGTATATAGAATCCTGCAAGAAGATAAAATACATGTTCCCCAAAGGTCATGCAGTTGCCTATGTAATGATGGCAATGAGAATTGCATACTTCAAGGTGTACTATCCGGAAGCATATTATGCGACTTATTTTACTGTAAGGGCAGATGAATTTGATGTTGATGTAATTGTAAAAGGGGAGGATTCAATAAAGAGAAAGATGGATGAAATATATGCCATGGGTAATAATGCAACCCAGAAAGACAAGGGACTGCTAACTATTTTGGAGCTTTCATATGAGATGTACAAAAGAAAGATAAAATTTCTCCCGGTGGATATATACAAATCGGATGCTGTAAAATTTTTGATAGAGGACAGCGGCATAAGAATTCCCATAAATACACTTCAGGGTGTAGGTGAAAATGCAGCACAAAATATAGTGTCTGCCAGAGAGAGGGGAGAATTTATTTCAAAGGAGGATCTGAGAACGAGAGCCAAAGTTTCAAAGAGTGTAATGGAAATGCTGGATGAACATGGATGCCTCAAGGGACTTCCTGAAACAAACCAACTGTGCCTGTTTGCATAAGGTAAAAATATTTGTCTTGAAATAAGTATTTTAGTATGATAGAATGTATTTAGTAATTTTACGGAAGCTTGTTTAATTGCAGAGTGGGTTTTAGCCCACTCTTTCTATTTGTAAAAATGCAAAAACGCAGCATAAGTTGCGTTTTTATTATAGCTGTTAACATCTTTTTAAATCAAATTGTTTAAACTATGTATTGAGGAGGAAGTAAGATATGAATAACCTTATAAATAAACTTCATAAATTGATAGATCCTCTGGTAGAAAGTCTAAATTATGAATTGTATTATTTAGAACTGGTAAAGGAGGAAAACGAGAATTATTTGAGAATATATATAGATAAGCAGGATAGCAATATATCTCTGGATGACTGTGAAAAAGTGAGCAGGGCTGTAAGCAGTATTCTGGACGAGAAGGATCCAATAAGTTTTTCTTATTATCTTGAGGTATCTTCACCGGGAATAGAGAGAAAACTTTATACTGATGAACATTTCAAGAGGTATATAGGAAATATGGTAAGAGTCAATATAGCTGGACTGCTTAATGGAAAGAAAGAATATGAAGGAGAACTTCTTGATTTTAATTCTGAGGAATTGAAATTAAAAACTGAATTTCAGAGTATTGATATTCCGAGAAATAAAATTTCCGATGTTAGTTTAAAGGTCAATTTCTAAGGGGAGGTAATGAAAATGAATCAGGAATTTATAGAGGCCTTGAAAGAGATAGTAAAAGAAAAGGGAATAAGTAAAGATTTGCTGTTTACCACTATAGAAGATGCACTAGTAGCAGCTTACAAGAAAAATTATGTTGTGCGCGGTAGCGGAAATCAAAGTGTAAAAGTTACTATGGACAGAGAAAATGGAGAAATACATGTATATTCACAGAAAACAGTAGTGGAATCTCCGGAAGATGATATAAATGAAATATCACTTGAGGATGCGAAATCAATAGATGCAAAATATGAACTTGGTGATCTGGTAAGTATAGAAGTGACTCCCAGAAAATTTGGAAGAGTTGCCGCACAAGCTGCAAAACAGGTTGTAGTCCAGAGAATAAAAGAAGAAGAAAGACGGATAATATACAATGATTTTGCAGAAAAAGAAGATGACATAATAACAGGAGTAGTAATTAGAAAAGATAAAAACAATGTGCTTATAGATCTTGGAAAAACAGAAGCAGTACTTGGCCCTAATGAGCAGATGCCGGGTGAAAGGTATAATTATAACGATAGAATTAAACTGTATATAGTGGAGGTTAAAAATACTACAAAAGGTGCTCAAATTGTCATATCCAGGACTCATCCAGGACTCATAAAGAGATTGTTTGAGCTGGAGGTACCGGAAATATTCGATGGTATAGTGGATATAAAATCCATTGCAAGGGAAGCAGGTTCGAGGACAAAGATTGCTGTACATTCCAACGATGAAAATGTTGATCCCATGGGAGCTTGTGTAGGTCCTAAAGGAGCAAGAGTACAGAGCATAGTAAATGAACTCAAAAATGAAAAAATAGATATAATAAAGTGGAGCAAACTTCCAGAAGAGTATATATCAAATGCACTTAGTCCTGCCAGGGTTTTAGATGTGCAGCTGGATGAGGACAGTAAATTTGCACAAATTATAGTAGATGATGACCAGTTGTCTCTTGCAATAGGAAAGGAAGGGCAGAATGTAAGGTTGGCTGCAAAGCTTACAGGTTGGAAAATTGACATAAAGAGCAAATCGCAGATAAAGAAATTGGATGAAAGTAATGGTAAAATAGAAGAGAGTGAAGATGAAGGCGTAGAAAATCATATTATAAAGTAAGGTGGTGTGATTTATGAAAAAGAAAAAAATACCACAGAGAATGTGTCTTGGATGTATGGAAATGAAACCCAAAAGGGAACTCATAAGAGTTGTAAGAAATAAAGAAGGAGAGGTCTTTGTAGATCTTACCGGTAAGAAGAACGGCAGAGGAGCGTATATCTGCAAGGATATCATGTGCCTGGAGAAGGCATTTAAAAATAAGAGGCTCCAGAAAAATCTCGAAGCTGATATAGATAATGAACTTTATAATAAATTAAAGGATGAAATACAGAATGAAAGATAATTTCTTACAATTTCTAGGTATTGCCAAGCGTGCAGGGAAGGTTCTGGAAGGATATAATAAATGTGAACAAAGCATAAAAAAACGTAATATACGTCTCATAATATTGTCTGAAGATGTTTCTTGCAACACTTTAAATAAATTTTTAAATTATGGCAATAAATATAATATAAAGATAATAAAAAGGTACTCTGAAAAGGAACTTGGATGCGCAGTGGGACAACAGACAATAAAGGTGATTGGCATTACGGATAAAAATATAAGTGAAAAACTTATAGATATTTATAAGGTACAAACTTGATTTTGGGGGTGAAATATTTGTCAAAGATAAGAGTTTATGAATTGGCTAAAGAATTAAATATTACAAGCAAGGAACTGATTGAAATTCTTTCTGAAGAATTTAGTGTAACTGTAAAAAATCATATGAGTGTTATAGAAGAAGAGGATGCGGAACTTATAAAGGAATTCTTTTCTGAGAAGGATGATAAAAAAGAAGAGGAGCTAGTAGAAGAGAAGGAGGAAGTAAAGGATAAAATTCCTTCAGTTCAAAAAGATTCTACCAAAAAGAGCAAATCTAACAGGTCAAAGGGAAAATACAAGAGTAAATCTCAAAATAATACACAGGATGATGGTGATAATAAAAAGAATTCTGGAGAAGATGAAGAAGAAAAGATAATAGAAATTGATGATACAATAACTGTAAAAGAATTATCAGAGAAGATCGGAAAGTCATCTACAGAAGTCATAAAACAGCTTATATTCATGGGTGTAATGGCAGCGATAAATCAGGAAATAGATTTTTCTACAGCAGAAAAATTAGGAGAAAAGTTCAATGTCATTTTAATGAAAAAAGAAAGGGATATTGACAAAGAAGCAGTGGAGCAGGAGGAAGACGATGACAATGAGGAAAATCTGGATAAAAAACCGCCTGTAGTAACGGTAATGGGTCATGTTGATCATGGTAAAACGTCGCTTTTGGATGCTATTAGGAAATCAAAGGTAACAACACATGAAGCCGGCGGAATAACTCAGCATATAGGTGCCTATACTGTAAATATAAATGGAGAGAAGATAACATTTTTGGATACTCCGGGCCACGAAGCTTTTACCGCCATGAGGGCAAGAGGAGCTCAAATCACCGATATAGTCATACTTGTAGTTGCTGCAGATGACGGTATAATGCCGCAGACTGTGGAGGCAATAAATCACTGTAAAGCTGCAAATGTACCTATAGTTGTAGCTATAAATAAAATAGACAGACCAGGAGCAAATCCTGACAGAGTAAAACAGGAACTTACCGAATATGGTATTACACCGGAAGACTGGGGTGGGGATACTATATGCGTTCCAGTTTCTGCACATACCAAAGAGGGGTTGGATACTCTCCTTGAAATGGTACTTTTGACAGCTGAAGTTCAGGAATTAAAAGCAAATCCAAATAGAAATGCCAAGGGAGCTGTAATCGAAGCAAAATTGGATAAGGGAAGAGGACCTGTTGCAACACTGCTTGTTCAAAATGGAACTCTGAGAGTTGGAGATTCGATAATAGTTGGAACTACTTATGGAAGAATAAGAGCTATGTTTGATGACAAAGGTAAAAATATTAAATCCGCAGGGCCGTCTATACCGGTTGAAATACTTGGATTATCAGAAGTACCCTCAGCTGGAGACAGATTCCATCAGGTAAAAGATGAAAAAACTGCAAGAGAACTGGCAGACAGAAGAAAACAGAAAGTAAGGGAGGAGTACCTTCAATCAACTCATAAAGTATCCCTCGAAGACTTATACAATCAGATAAAAGAAGGAAAAGTAAAGGAATTGAATATAATTGTAAAGGCCGATGTCCAAGGATCTATAGAGGCTTTGAGACAGTCACTACAGAAACTTTCAACTGAAGAAGTCAAGGTAAGAGTAATACATGGAGCCGTTGGAGCCATAACGGAAACTGATGTAAGCCTGGCGTCCGCATCAAATGCAATTATAATAGGATTTAATGTAAGGCCTGACAGTAATGCAGAAAAGGCTGCAGAGAAAGAAGCTGTGGATATAAAGACATATAGGGTAATTTATACGGCTATAGAAGATGTAAAATCCGCAATGCTTGGAATGCTTGAACCTGATTACAAAGAAAATGTAACCGGAAAAGCTGAAGTGCGACAGATATATAAAATATCCAGCATAGGAACCATTGCAGGATGTTACGTACTTGATGGAAAAATAGTCAGAAACAGCAATGTGAGAATAATAAGAGACGGTATAGTCATATTTGAATCACAGCTTGCATCTCTAAAAAGATTCAAGGATGATGCCAAAGAGGTTCCACAGGGATTTGAATGCGGAATTTCAGTGGAAAAGTTCAATGATATAAAAGAGGGAGATATAATAGAGACCTATATTATTGAAGAAGTGAAAAAGAAAGAACTTTAGAATGTAATTTGTGCACTGATGTTTTGCGCTGAATATGGAGGGTGATATTTTATGTCTAAGTACAGAAATGGTAGAATAAATGAAGAGATGAAGAAGGAAATAAGCAATATAATAAGGGAAGATGTAAAGGATCCTAGAATTACAGCAATGGTGAGTGTTACAAAGGTTGAAGTTACAAGAGATTTGAGCTATGCTAAAGTATATGTAAGTTTATATGGAAATACCAGGTCAAAAAATGAAACCCTGGAAGCTCTAAAAAATTCATCCGGTTTTATAAGAAGAGAAGTCGGGCATAGAATTAGACTGAGAAATACTCCGGAGATAATTATAGAACTGGATAACAGCATAGAGCAGGGAATGCACATAGATGAGCTTCTAAGAAAAATAAAGGAGCATGAGTAAAATGACAATGGATAATATACTTGAGGAGATAAGGAAAAGTGATAGGCTGGCTATTACTTTTCACAAATCTCCAGATGGTGATTCTATCGGAAGTTCACTGGCGCTGTTTCAAGGATTAAAAAACATTGGAAAAGAAGTGGAATTGATTTCAATGGATGAAGTACCAAAAGATTTTAAATTTCTTCCTTGTTCCAGCATAATAGACGGTAATACTTCTGATATCAAATCCAATGTTGAAGTTGTCATAGTCCTGGACTGTGGAGACAAAAAGAGAATAAATGCAAAATTGAAATTTGAAGATAAAAGCTATAAAATAATAAATGTGGATCATCATCTTACAAATGAATATTATGGAGACTTTAACTATGTGGATACAAAAGCTGCGGCTGTGGCCGAAATTGTATATGACATGTTGAAGGGATTAGACGTGGACATAGACCGTGATATTGCGAAATGTCTGTATACAGCTTTGATTACTGATACTGGTTCTTTCAAGTATCCATCCACTACGAAAAAGACTCATCTAATTGCAGGAAATCTTATAGATACGGGATTTGATTTCGGCAAAATCCATAGAATTATATTTGACAACAAGGAATTTGGAAAAATTAAGTTGTGCGGTATTGCAATTGAAAATATGAAACTTGTGGATAATAGTATAAGCGTAATAAAAGTTACAAAGAAGATGATTCATGATACTGTTCAGGATGCAGATATTGATACCCATGATATAGTTAATTTGGGACTTCAAATTGAAGGGGTGGAAGTATCAGTAATGCTCAAGGAATCAGATGAAGGAAGAATAAAAGTGAGTTTAAGATCAAAAGAAACCGTGGATGTGAGAAAAATTGCCGAAAAGTTTGATGGCGGGGGACATATAAGAGCTGCAGGACTTGAACTTGATGGAATAAATATAGATGAAGCTGATAATTTGATAGTTGGTGAAATAAAAAAAGAGATGGTGTAGATGGACGGTATTTTAAACATAAACAAACCTGTGGGAATGTCTTCCTTTGATGTAGTCAAAAGTGTAAGAGCTGTTTCAGGTACAAAAAAAGTTGGTCATGCAGGAACTCTTGATCCTGGAGCTTCAGGGGTACTCCCAATATGTATTGGTCATGCTACAAAATTGGTGGATTACATAATGAAGGATGAGAAGATATATATTGCCAGATTGAAACTTGGAATTGAAACAGATACCTATGATAAGTATGGGAAGATACTTTCCGAAAAAAGGGTAGATGCAAGTAGAGATGAAGTAGAAAACGCAGTTATGAGTTTTGTGGGAAATATACAGCAGGTACCTCCGATGTACTCTGCACTCAAGGTGAATGGCAGAAGATTGTATGAGCTTGCGAGGAAGGGTATAGAAATTGAACGAAAGAGCAGAAATATTGTTATACATAATATGGAAATACTAGAATTGAAATTGCCTTATGTTACAATTAAGGTAAAATGTTCCAAAGGCACTTATATAAGAAGTCTTTGTCATGATATCGGATGCAAGCTTGGATGTGGAGGTACTATGTGGGACCTTGTGAGAACCCATACAGGTAAATTTGACATTTTGGAATCAGTTCCTATTTCAGAACTGGATAAAGACAGTATTTTTAAATATTTAATTCCGATGGAAGATGTACTGTCCAGATATCCTTCTCTACATGTAGGAGCGCAATTTGAAAAACACGTATTAAATGGTATTATAATACATGATAAAAATTTTTTAAACAAAGTGGAAGAAAATATACTATATAAGGTCTATATAGGTGAAAATAATTTTATTGGCATTGGCATGAATAAAAAAGATATTGGATTTAAAATGATAAAGTTATTGATTCGGGGTAATTAACCATGATAGTTATAGAGGATAATTTTAAAACATATTTAGAAGAAAAAACGTATATAGCTCTGGGAAGCTTTGATGGCCTTCATCTTGGTCATATGAGGCTTGTGGAAAAAGCAATAGATCTTGCAAAAAAAAATAATGCAAAGAGTATGGTATTTACTTTCAAATTCCATCCGAGGGCGGTAATCAATAAGAATGCAGGGCCCAAGATACTGATGAGCAATGAAAACAAGCTTGAGGTATTAAAAAATACTGGATTGGACATAATAAATATGGCCAATTTCAACAGTGAATTTATGAAAATGAGTTCGGAGGATTTCGTGGTAAACCTGATTAAAAATTACAATGCTCTTGGAATTGTAGTAGGATTCAATTACAAATTTGGCTATAAAAATATGGGAAATATAAATTTGCTGCGAAAATTGAGCCTGAAATATGGATTTTCTCTGGATGTAATTCCACCAGTAAAATATGAAGACAAAACTGTATCCAGTTCACTTATAAGAGAGACAATATCTGAAATGGGAGATATGAAGAGGGCGAGAGATATGCTTACAAGGCCTTTTATGATGTGTGGATCTGTAATTCAGGGAAAGCATCTTGGAAAGAAACTTGGGTTTCCAACGGCAAATATAAGCTTTAACAAAAAATTCCTCGTACCAAAAGAAGGTGTGTATTTTACTATTGTAAAATTGAATAGTAAATATTACAGAGGGATAACAAACGTAGGATATAATCCTACTACCAATGACAATGCCCTAAGTGTTGAAACAAATATTCTGGATTTCAGCGGTGATGTATATGATAAAAAGCTTAGTATATATTTTATAGAGAGAATTAGAGATGAGATCAAGTTTAAAACTTTGGATGGATTGATAAAACAGTTGGAGCATGACAGAGACTATGCATATAGTAAAAGCTTAAAAATTTAATTTTTGAAAATTAATTTACAATAGTAGTTTTATTTGCTATAATTACAGACGTGATCCCTATGCTAAGGAATTCGACTTGCCGACGGTTTTCTTGGAATAGAGGGGATTAACAATTTGGAGGTGTTACAAAAATGGAAAAGGCAGTTAAAGATGAAATAATGAAGAAGTATGCAAGACATGAAGGTGATACAGGATCACCTGAAGTACAAATTGCACTTCTTACCAACAGAATCAATCATTTGAACGAGCATTTGAAGATTCACAAGAAAGATCATCATTCAAGAAGAGGTCTTTTAATGATGGTTGGTAAGAGAAGGGGCCTTCTTAATTATTTAATTAAACAGGATATTGAAAGATATCGTGCTATTATAAAAGAATTAAATTTAAGAAAATAACTTTAAGAGCGGCTCTGAACCGCTCTATTATTTTAAAGGTTATTGTGATTGGATCGTAAAGGAGGTAATTCAATGAGTGAAATTTTTCAAACTACAGTTGCAGGAAGGACTTTAAAAGTTGATTATGGCAAGGTTGGAATGCTTTCTAACTGTGCTATTTTAATAAGTTATGGCGATACTGTTGTTTTGGTAAACGCAAATTCTTCTGATAAGCCAAGGGACGGAATTGACTTTTTCCCGTTAAGTATAGAATATGAAGAAAGATTGTATTCTGTTGGAAAAATTCCGGGAGGTTTTATAAAAAGGGAAGGTAAGCCTACTGATAAAGCAATACTGCATGCGAGGGCAATAGACAGACCACTTAGGCCGCTGTTCCCCAAAGGATATAGAAATGACGTTCAGGTAGTATGTACGATACTGTCCGTAGAACAAGACAACCAGCCTGACATACTCGCTATAAATGGAGCATCTCTTGCACTATGCCTGTCGAGCATTCCATTCAATACTCCGGTTGGAGCCGTTTCTGTTGGAATAGTAGATGAAAACTTTGTAATAAATCCCAAGCTTGAAGAAAGAGAAAAGAGTACACTGAATCTCACTGTATGTGCAACCAAGGACAGGGTAATGATGGTTGAAGCCGGAGGAGACGAAATACCTGAGGCTGTGATGTATGAAGCTATAAAGTTTGGATTTGAAGAGTGTAAAAAAATAGCTTTATTCCAAGAAGAAGTGATGAACAAATATGGAAAGAAAAAGGATATTCCGGAATTGTATAAAGTGGATGAAGTCCTTGAAAAAGAAGTTAGAGATTTTTCCTTTGATATGGTAAAGAAGGCAATGTATATAACTGATAAAGATGAAAGAAATAGAGCATTGGATGAAGTGAAGGAAAAATTAAGCGATGAGTTTACTAAAGATGACAAGTTCAAAAATTCCCATCCGGATTATGAAGGTGATATCAAAAGTGATATTGCAGACATATTATACAGACTTCAAAAGGAAATAGTAAGAAACATGATCCTGAACGAAAACAGAAGACCGGATGAAAGAAAATTTGACGAAATAAGGCCTATAAGCTGTGAAGTTTCAATTTTACCTAGAACTCATGGTACGGGATTATTTACAAGAGGACTGACTCAGGTTCTTACTGTTGCAACCCTTGGAGCACTGGGAGATGCCCAGGTGCTGGATGGGATAAGTTCCGAAGATTCGAAACGATATATACACCATTATAATTTCCCTTCCTATAGTACAGGTGAAACAAGACCTCTTAGAGGGCCGGGAAGAAGAGAGATTGGACATGGAGCATTGGCAGAAAAAGCGCTTATACCGCTTATTCCACCTGAAGAAGAATTCCCATATACAATAAGACTTGTATCGGAAGTTTTGAGTTCAAATGGATCGACTTCACAGGCAAGTATATGTGCAAGTACCCTGGCGCTTTTGGATGCAGGAGTTCCAATTAAAAGGCCTGCTGCAGGGATAGCTATTGGACTTGTAACAAGTGATGATTTATCACAGGAAAAGATATTGACAGATATACAGGGAATAGAGGACTTCTTTGGAGACATGGATTTTAAAGTTGGAGGAACTGAAGCAGGAATAACTGCCATTCAGTTTGATACAAAGATACATGGACTTTCATTGAAGTGTATAGAGGAGACTTTATACAGAGCTAGAACGGCAAGATTGTTCATACTTGAAAAAATTGATGCTTGTATAAAAGAACCTAGGAAAGACCTTTCAGAATATGCTCCAAAGACTTTTACCACAAATATAGATCCTGACAAGATAAGGGATGTAATAGGAGCAGGAGGCAAGATCATAAACAAAATCATTGCTGAAACCGGTGTGAAAATAGACATAAAAGAAGATGGAAAAATATTTGTCATGTCAGATGATGTAGCTGCAGACAGGAAGGCATTGAAGATGATAGATGATCTGACAAGGGAAGTAAAAGTAGGGGAAATTTATCTGGGAAAGGTAACCAAGATTACCAACTTCGGCGCTTTTGTCGAGATACTTCCGGGCAGAGAGGGACTCGTTCATATATCAAAACTTGATTTCAAGAGAGTTAATAAAGTTGAAGATATAGTTTCAATAGGTGATGAAATACTCGTGAAAGTAATAGAAATAGATAATCAGGGAAGAGTAAATCTTTCAAGAAAAGATGCAATAAAGGATTCTGAAAAAAAGGATTCTGAAAAAAAGGATTCTGAAAAAAAGGAAATAAAAGAGGAATAAAAAATAGAAGGGCTCAAGTGCCTTTTTATTTTCTTTCAATTGGCTTATTTAAAAAATATAAATTTATAAAGGAGTGTAATCCATGTATAAGATATTCAAGCTGAATAATGGATTGAGAGTAGTCGTAGAAGACATAGGTTATGTGAATTCAGTGAGTGTAGGTCTATGGGTCAAAAATGGATCTCGAAACGAGAGTATATCTGAAAATGGAATATCACATTTTATAGAACACATGTTTTTTAAAGGTACTGAAAACAGGAGCGCCTTCGATATTGCTGAGTGTGTAGAAGAAGTCGGCGGACAGATAAATGCTTTTACAGGCAGGGAAGCTACATGTTTTTATGTAAAAGTACTGGATTCCCACTTGAGATTGGCCCTTGATGTTATATCGGACATGATATTCAATAGCAGGTTTTCCCATGATGACATGGAAAGAGAAAAGAGTGTCGTAATTGAAGAAATAAATATGGAAGAGGATTCACCTGAAGAAGTGCTTTCCGACTTGCACAGCAAGGCAATATGGGGAGAGGATTCAATATCATATCCAATACTGGGTACGAGAGAAAATGTCATGTCATTTGATAGAAAGCAACTCCTTGATTATATACACCGTCATTATACACCGGAAAATTCCATTATATCCATATGCGGCAAATTTGACTTGAACAGCATTGAGGATATAGTAGAGGAGTATTTTGGACGCTGGAACAATGATGGTATAGAGAATTTTACATATTCAACACCTGAATTTCAAAACAATCATCTTTTTAGAAAAAAAAACATAGAACAGATACATCTGACACTTGGAATAGAGGGAATAGAAAATGGAAATGATGATTTATATACATTGCTTCTGTTGAGTAACATACTAGGGGGAGGCGCATCTTCTATTTTATTCCAAAAGATCAGAGAAGAAAAATCACTTTGCTACTCTATATATTCCTATATTTCTTCATTCAACAATGTAGGTGCAATAAGCATATATACAGGTTTGAATCCGAAATACATATATGATGCAGTAAGTATAATAAATGAGGAAATAAGCAAGTTTGTAGAGAATGGACTTGGAAATAAAAAGCTTGACAAGATAAAGGAGCAGTTGAAGGGAAATTACATACTTGGAATGGAGAGTACCACAAGCAGAATGTTTAATAATGGTAAATCCGTATTATTTCTGAACAAGGTAAGTACTCCTAAGGAGATAATGGATAAGATAGACAAAATTGATGAGTGCAAATTGCGGGAGGTAATGGATAAGACCTTTGGAAAAGGTATAAAAAATTCTGCATTAGTAGGTGAAAGTGTGGATATTGATATAGTGGAGAATTTACTTGATAAATGTAGCAATCCATTTAATTTCGGAAATAGTGCTGAGGTTTAGTAATAACACCTGCTTTAAATTCATAGTATTTAATATAAATTATACAATGGATTTAAGGGGGCGTTTTTTTGAGCGATAATATAAAATTCTACAGTGAAATAGAAAGATATGAGATTATAAATGTAAATGATGGTGAAAGATTCAATTGTCTTGGCAATAATGATATAATCATAGATGAAAATGGAAGCATGAAAATACTGCTTTTGAATAATACAAGATCAAAATTAGGTATCTTCGGAAAAAATGAATTTATGGAAGTACCCTGGGATTGTGTTAAGAAAATAGGTGCTAAAACTATAATAATAGATGCAGAGGAAAAAAATTTGAAGAAAACCCATTAACAATTCAACTTTTTGAGAATAAAATAGTAAGGAATATATGATTGTAAAATCAATTTTATAAAATGAGTAACACAGTGAGGGATAAATTATGAAGATATTGGTTCAAAAATTCGGAGGAACTTCTGTTTCTACGCATGAAAGAAGAGAAAATGTTGCAGGCAGGGTGATAGATGCAAAAAAAAGAGGATATAGTCCTGTAGTTGTAGTATCGGCAATGGGAAGAAAGGGCCAGCCCTATGCCACGGACACACTTCTCTCTCTTATAAGCGGTGAATTTAAACATAAGAATAGGCTGGCTTCTGATCTGATAATGAGCTGTGGGGAAATTATAAGTACTGTGGTCATGTCAGATGAGATCTCAAAGAGGGGATTCAATGCTGTCCCTGTAACGGGAGGACAGGCATCTATAATTACTGATGACAATTACAATGATGCATCGGTAACGGATGTAAACCCTGAAAAGTTGTATAGAATTATAGATGATGATAAAATTCCGGTAGTGGCCGGTTTCCAGGGCATGACTAAAAATGGTTTTATGACAACTCTTGGAAGAGGTGGGAGTGATGTTACAGCAGTGATTTTGGGAAATGCACTGAATGCCGAGAGTGTAGAAATATATACGGATGTAGATGGAATAATGACTGCAGATCCCAGGATAGTAGCTGATGCTTCTTTGATTGAAGAAATAAGCTATAATGAAGTGTTCCAGCTTGCAGACCAGGGGGCAAAGGTTATACATCCAAGGGCTGTAAAACTTGCCATGAACAGTAATATACCTTTGGTTATTAAAAACACCCTCAATAACAGCAGGGGAACTATAATCAGCAATTCCGTCATGGAAAATCAACACAAGCTTATAAGTGGAATAACTTCCATGAAAAATAGAGTTCAGGTTACAGTGGAGCACAGCAATAATGCCGATAATGAAAATTATTATAATATACTGGATGAACTGGCCAATAATTTAATAAGCATAGATCTGATAAATGTATTTCCAAAGGAAAAAGTATTCACTATAGATGAAAGCGATCTTGACAGTTTCAAAATTGTCATGGAAAATCTGGGCTTGAAGTATTCACTTATAAGTGATTGTACAAAAATTGCAGTTATAGGAAGTGGAATGAGAGGAATTCCCGGGGTAATGGCAAAGATACTAAAAATACTTTCAAGAGAGAATATACAGGTATTACAGACAGCAGATTCACACACAACAATATGGTGTCTTGTGGAAAGCAGAATGGAAGACAAGGCAATAAATGCACTTCACAGCGGCTTTAACCTCAATAAAAATTAAATTGTTTTAATGAATATTGAATTTCCCCTATGCACAAAATATACTATACACATTTTGAGTATGGAGGAGATATTATGATAGATAAAGAAGAAAATACAGCTTCAGCAGGTGATGAAAATAGAAGACAGAATATAAGGGAATTTGGAAGGGAGACACTTGAAGACTCCAGAGACGGGATTGAGATACTGCCAATAATAGGACAGATAGAGGGACATGAAGTACTTCCTCCCCAGACGAAGACTACAAAATATGAACATGTTATACCACAGCTTATTTCCATTGAAAAAAACATGCAGACAAAAGGTGTTCTTGTAATTTTAA
>Ga0334882_1002246_pt1 | contig 20389 bp, 17 predicted proteins | sample GraSluR1_MG_5_FD_207226 | JGI IMG/M metagenome (GOLD analysis project Ga0334882, IMG submission 207226) | Sludge microbial communities from methane-producing bioreactor in Wageningen University, Netherlands - Granular Sludge_15_04-R1 | ecosystem: Engineered > Bioreactor > Anaerobic >...
ATGCTGTCGTGCGGGCGAGGGTTCGATGCGAGCGCCAAAGTCTTCGCCACGACCTGTTTGAACTGTTTCGGCGGAAGGACGTCGCAGAACTTCATGAAGTCCTTTGTCAGGTTAAGCTTCCTCATGCAGGTCACAACGGCGCATTCCCTCGGCCAGCCACTCTGCGGACTCCTCCGTTCCGGCGAAACCGCCGCGCTTCGCCTCCGCCGCCAGCATAGCCCAGTACTTGTCCTCATGCTCCCGCATTCGACGGAATTCGGCGGCGGAGAGCAGCACAGCCGAAGAACGGCCGGAACGAGTGATCTCGACCGGCTCCTTTTGAGCATGCTCGACATACGCGCCGAAACGCTGCTTGAATTCCGTCGCATTCACCACAACGGGCATTCTACTCACCTCTTTATTATTATGATTAAAACGATCATAACGATCATTTCGCCTATACTAAGGATACTCTTTCGAAGGGGGGACGTCAACAGGACCGAGCAAGGGGGGTGCGGACACGGGTTTCACCACGGACGACAGCATCATGATTCTTGCCGTCGCCAAGGCGATCATAGAGGCCGCGCCGAGGTAACCGACAAACGAGTTGCCAGATCTTCGAAACTGCCGGTTTCCAGCTCGCCGCGACGTGCCGCCTCCATAGCCGCGACAGTGACGTCGTTGGGGATATCGACTGAAAAAGGAAGCCCCCGGCGCAGAATCGTCTGCCTGTAGAAAAGACGAATCGCTTCACTCGTCGTCAAGCCGAGTGTTGCAAAGATCTTCTCGGCCTCTTTCTTATCCTCGGCTTCCAATCTGATATTTACGGTCGCATTCACCATACCGCTCACCCCCCGAACGCATTTGTATTGCTTTTTGCGTTACATCTCTAGAGGGATTCCCGATACCGGCGTCCAGACACTCTACTTTTTCTGATGATCGAATGAGAAGGGGCTCGGAGAAAGAGCACAAAAACAAGAAAGCAACTACAGCTTCCTCCATCCGGGAATGACTTTGGCGAACTCGTCCTGAAGGGCGGCCCGCCTGGAATTGCCTTTTTTCACCTCGCGGGCGAACGCCGTCCACTTCGCATCCTCGCCCAAACGCTCGACAAGGACGCGCCGGACTGCCGCCATCAGCCGAGCTTTGAGCGCGTACACATCTCTTCCGGCGGTCTCGTAGAGGTTCCCCATGCTCCGGACGTAGCAGTCGTACATTCTTTCGGGGTGATCAGCCTCAAGCTTTTCCGCAGCTGCAAAAACATCGCTGTTCCAGTAGAGCTTTCTCCCGTGCTTCAAAAGGATCGTCAGCGCATCGGAGGACTCTCCGCGATGCATGTGATAGAAGAGGCGAGCATCCGGATACGCGCTTTTCATGCGCTCCGCGACCCTCTCTTCGTAGGCGGCCCACTCTTCGTCGGAACACTCCCGGCGAAACTTCAGGTACTCCTTGAAAAATGCCGCGCTGAAGAACTGATCGAAACGCAGTTCCGTCGCCCGCGCTCTCTTTCCCGTCGCGTCCAGCCTGTCTATGACGAAGGAGCGAAGCGTGTATTTATTGCCGTCGGCCTTTTCAAGCCCCGCCTCGGCCACTTTCATGGCCTCCTCCCAATCTCCCGAGTCTCTATGGAACTCCGCGAGATCGAGATAGTCCTCGGCCCGATGCAAATTCTCAAGCCGAATCGCGAGATACTTCTCCCGGTCGCCGCTTTTTTTGTAGTACTTCATCATGGAAGCAGGACCGTATCTTTCTTCCAGAGAATCCCCCTGCTCCTCGAGCGTCCGGCTCAGATAGTCGAGATCGTCCTCGTCCGTACACGCCGAAAGGGCGATGTCGTACAGAAGTTCGTGGGTTCCGTAGTCATCCTTCTCCAGATATTCGAACACATTGTCCGTAATTTCCCTCCGGCATTCTCTGCCCGCAAGCCCTTCGTCAAGAACGTTTGAAAGCTCATCAAGCAGATCGTACAACTCCTCTTCGTCGTCCTGACTCAAACCTCCGTACTCGTAAAGATCCGAGAGGCTCGGTTCCGCGCTCCGCCAAAGAGAGAGAATCTTCTCCTCCGCGGCGAGTCGTTCGACTACGGATGGCCGGGACGTACCGGCGGAGATGTATTCAAGCAGTTCAACATATCGCTCCGAAGATCGGGACGCGGTCTCTATCAGAAAATGCTCCAGCACTTCTTTCGGCGTCTCCGGAAGAATCTTCGCAAGGAGCTGTTCCCGTTCCGGCACACTGTTCGCATCTTTAACGCGAAGTTCGACTCTTTTTCTCATCCTTGTAGATCTCTCCTCTCTTGAACAGTCCCCAAAAACAGGAAAGATACGACCATACCCTTCCTTCCTAAGCGTAAGCGCGTAGTATCGTTCGCAAGCGGCCGGCGTACCGATGATCATACTCTTCCCGGCCAGAACAATAGCATGAAGAGGAAGGACGCTACAAGAGCGATGAGAAATCTGTGCGGTATGGTTTTCGGGCGACATGAAATAGAATAGGCTGCTATATTGAGCAATACGAACAGCATGGATCCAACCGGGCCGAATACGGCGCGAGACTACTGGACAACATCTCGTCAAAGTTAATCGGAAGCGGCATGGAGGGAGTCGCCGCCAGATCATTGCGTCAATACAGGCAGTTTTTTGCGACTTACCCCGAGATTTGGCAGACACTGTCTGCCAAATCATCGGAAGCCCTGATTCCATCTTCCATTCGGCAGACGTTACCTTTAGAATCACCCGTTTCTTCGCCCGCCCGGGAACCAATCTCGGTCGAGCGCTGGGATGTTTTTCGGAAACTCTCGTTCAGCCACTTTGCAGAAATGATTGCGATTACGGACGAAACCAAGCGTCTTTTCTACGAAGTCAAGTGCATCCGCGGCAACTGGTCGATTCGCGAATTGAAGCGCCAGATCGCCTTCGAGGAAGGAATGATCGCAAGGTGGCTTGAGCGCCTGCGGGAGATCGACGAGACGCCCGTTTCGTGACGCTCTTTCCATCCGGGAGACGGTCCTCCGATAAAGTCATCGTGATATACTGTGAAATAATCGGATGCTGTGGGTATCCGCGACAACGAGGAGGAGGATGAACAATGCGCGGTATCGCCGAGGTCGATGAGAAGATAGAGAACGCTTTTATGTCGCTGCCGTCCGAGGATAAAAGTGCGGTGATCAGCCACGGCGCGGCGATTCGCCTCTCCGAGCTGAACAAGCGCGCCTTTCTGGCAAGAGAGAAGGTCCGCTCCTTCGAGGAAAAATACGCCGTGAAGCTGCCGGAGATTGAAAAGACGGGCCTTCCCGACGATGCCGGATACGAGATGCACGAGGACTATATCATGTGCAGCCACTGGAGCGATGTGATCGAGAAGACGGAGAAGCAGATAGAGCTGCTGCGTCCTCTGCTTGAGTACGGAGTTCTACGATAAATGACGGCCATCGACCGGCTGCTGGAGATCGAGGCTCGATTCGCCGAAGCCGTAGAGAAGATCGTTCCGTTGGAGTTCGACGGCGATGCGCTCAAGATCGTTCTCCACCTAAAGGACGGCGGCACGCTGCGAGTGGTCGAGCAGTGGAAGAACGCCCGCCTCGAGAAGTACAGCTACTATTGGCTCGCACCGGACAACTCGCTTCGGATCGGCTGGGACAACGTCCCTCATCATAAGCACGTGGCAACCTTTCCGCACCATACAAGCAGGCGACCGACGAGGTACGAGTCGAGTCGATCGCTTGGTTTCTCCATCAAGCATGTCGGCACCCGGGACACGCTGCGGCCGTCCGAGGAAACATCCCTGGAGGACGTGCTGCGCGTTGTGCTCGACATGAAAAGTGAACGTTCCTAGGAGCCCGGCCGAATGAGAATGCCCGAAGCCGCAGCGGTGAACCTTGCACGTTTTCAGCGGCTTGGAAAAAGCTTGCTCGATGAACAGGCAAGGAGCTGCTCCCGAATGGAAGAGACGGCGGCCCATTCTGCCGTGCCCGGTTTCCGATGAAACTCCCCCGATGGCGGCGGACCTACGACGAGCGGAAGGAGACATGGCCGATGCGCCTTCTTCGCAACGGAAGACGCCTTCGCGAAAGCGAAACCGGAAAACGTTGCGAACGATGGCTCGGTGGTGTCTGGTGCGCCCTCGGGGGACGCGACTACGAGAGCGGCAAGCGCTGGAGCTACCGCGAGGTCGTGTCCGCAATACGGGACATCCGGAGAAGAAGACTGATCTTCTCGCTGCTCTACGCCTCGGTTCTCGCCGGAACGCTCACCTTCCTGAAGCTTCAGGGCGTGCAGAGCGACGAGAGCGCTTCGAGGATTCTGAGAACGCTCTTCTCGATAGCGCCGGTCGTCTTCGCCCTCTACATCAAGATTCTGATCGCGAGAAGCTACGACTATCTCTCGGGCGCGGACGCCGAGATACGAGGAGCGCTCTCTCAGCCGCTCTCGGCGAGCAAGAGCATCTTCGACGCGACGCTGGTCTTTCTGCTGTGGAACCCGATCATGGACATCCGCTCTCTGGAACATCTGGGAGAGATCCTGCGAATGCTGATAAGATAGCCGCTCTTTTTCCCTTTCTGCAACACACCGTCAAGCGCGTTCTCTACCCCTTGCTGCGAGAAAAGCGCCCGTCACAGAAAAGCGCCCGTTTATTGCACCCGTACAGTTTTTTTTCGATATTCCCAGAGATTCGGCAGACGGTGTCTGCCAAATCTCAACCTCTGGTTCCGCTCCTCATCGAAGATCAGATACGCGAAGCGGAGATGACGGCGGTTTCGGCGCTTCTTCCGCGTTCCCCAGCCCGCACTGTTTATGCACGATTTTTTTTGAATTTAAATGTCCCTCTTGGCAAAAACCGAACTTGATGTACTATACTTATGGAGAGGTTATCCTCGCACGAAGGCTCTTCATGCGGATTTCGCACACGATAAGGAGTTGCCATGACTGGATCGGTTTTCCAAGCGATACTCGACGCACTTCGTTCGGCCGATGATCTGTATCATCGGCTGGTGTTGCTTGTCGGGCGGGAGGGGACCGGGAAGACCTCCGTTCTTCGGGCCGTCGCCGCGGAGTTCGGCGCCGACGTTGTCAATGCCAACCTGGAACTTTCAAGGGATCTGCTCGAACTGACCGCGCGGCAGCGCATTCTGAACCTGCCCAAAGTCCTCGACCGCGTCATCGAGCATCGAACGCCACCCGTCATACTCGACAACCTCGAAATCCTGTTCGACAAATCCCTCGGCCAGGATCCTCTGCGCCTTCTGCAGAGCGTCTCTAGAAACCGGACGGTGCTCGCGTCGTGGAGCGGCACGTTCACCGGGGACAGACTCGTCTACGCCGAGCCGGGACACCACGAGTACCGCGTTTACGAAGCGCCCGACGCGCAAATAATTCACATGACCGGGAAGGCTTCCGCCGCCCCGGCGCACACCATATAAAGGGGCTGGTCGTTCATGAAGTACGGAGACCTGATCCGATTCGATCCGATAGAAGACGTCATCCAGTTGCGTAACGCCAACAAGGAAGGGGTTGCACAGAAGCTGGTCGGTGCATACGTCATCTCCGACGAAATGGCGGAGCGTCTGGTGCGGCTTGTTATTCCGCAATTGCAGTTCGACCATCCGTTCGACAACAAGGGGCTGTTGGTCGTCGGCAACTACGGAACGGGCAAATCGCACCTGTTGTCTGTCATTTCGAGCGTCGCCGAGAACGCCTCTCTGGCCGAGAACATCCGCCACTCCGATGTCCGAGCCGCCGCCTCTCAAATAGCCGGGAAGTTCAAGGTAGTTCGGACCGAGATCGGCGCCAGCAGCATGCCGCTTCGCGAGATGCTGACGGCGGAACTCGAAGAGCACCTCGAAAAACTCGGCGTGGAGTACGCCTTCCCCGAAGCGAATACCATCGCCGGCCACAAAGGCGCTTTCGAGGATATGATGGCGAAGTTCGGCGAAGCCTTCCCAGAACGCGGTTTACTGCTGGTCGTCGACGAACTGCTCGATTACCTGAAGACCCGAAAGGACCAGGAGATCATCCTCGACCTCAACTTCCTGCGCGAAATCGGCGAAGTCTGCAAGGATCTGCGCTTCCGCTTCATCGCGGGCGTGCAGGAGGCCATCTTCGACAGTCCGGGATTCGCCTTCGTCGCCGACAGCATCCGCCGGGTGAAGGACCGCTTCGAACAGGTGCTCATCGCCCGCGGGGACGTCAAATTCGTGGTCGCGGAGCGCCTGCTCAAAAAAACGGCCGAACAGCAGGCCGCGATTCGCGAGCATCTGACCCCCTTCGCGAAGTATTACGGCAACCTCAACGAGCGAATGGACGAGTTCGTCCGGCTCTTCCCCGTGCACCCCGACTATATCGACACATTCGAGCGCATCACGGTGGCCGAAAAGCGCGAGGTGCTCAAGACGCTCTCCCTGAGCATGAAGAGCATGCTCGACATGGACGTGCCGCAGGAGAGCCCTGGTCTTCTCGCCTTCGACGGCTACTGGAAGACGCTCTCCAACAACGCATCGTTCCGCTCCGTTCCGGAGATCCGGCAGGTCATCGAGTGCAGTGGCGTGCTCGAAGGTCGGGTCGAGAGCGCCGTCCGCAAGCACTACAAGCCGATGGTTGTGCGGCTGATCCACGCGCTCTCCATCCATCGGCTCACCGTCGGCGACATCTACACGCCGATCGGCATCTCCGCAGCCGAACTTCGCGACAGACTCTTTCTCTTCGACCCTCTTTTCGCCGAAACGTGCGGAGACGAGCCGGAAAAGGATCTGGAGACCTTCGTCGACACCGTTCTCCGGGAGATTCACAAGGCGGTCAACGGACAGTTCATCTCGTTGAATCAAGAGAACCGTCAGTACTACCTCGACCTGAAAAAGACGGACGACTTCGACGCCCTCATCGACAACCGCGCCGAAAGATTCACGGTCGCCCAGCTCGACCGCTACTATTACGATGCGCTCACTCGCGTCATGGAGTGCCGGGACGTCACCTACGCCACCGGCTACAAGATATGGCAGCACGAAATTCCGTGGCACGAACGCAAGGCTGCCCGCAGCGGCTATCTCTTCTTCGGCACGCCCAACGAACGCAGTACGGCCGTCCCCCGGCGCGACTTCTACCTCTACTTCATCCAGCCGAACGATCCTCCGCGCTTCAAGGACGAAAAACTCCCCGACGAGGTCTTCTTCCGCCTGAAGGGGATCGACGAGGACTTTCTGAACTCGCTCCGGAAGTACGCTGCGGCGCTCGACCTCGCCTCCACGTCCTCGGGCAACGCAAAGAGCGTCTACGAATCCAAGGCTGACCTGTTTCTGAAGAACCTCGTCCAGTGGATGCAGAAGCGGATGCACGACGCCTTCGATGTCACCTACCAGGGCGTCACCAAGTCCATGCCCGCGTGGGGAAAGGGGAAGTCCGTCCGCGAGCTTGCGGGGCTCAGTTTGAACGATACCATCAACTTCCGCGACCTTATCAACACCATCGCCGGGATATGCCTCTCGCCGAACTTCGAGAACCAGGCGCCCGACCACCCTTCCTTCTCCGTCATGATCACCGGCGACAACAGGAAGCAGGCCGCGCAGGACGCCTTGAGAATCCTAGCCGGGCAGAGTCCGACAAAGCAGGCGACCGCAGTTCTGGACGCCCTCGAGCTGCTCGACGGCAAGCGGGTGGACACCGCTAAATCCCGCTACGCCCGCATCGTCCTCGACGCCCTCGCCGCCAAGGGGCAGGGGCAGGTGCTCAACCGCAACGAGATCATCCACGAGGAGCAGGGGGTGGAGTACCTAGCCCCTGGCACGGCGCGACTGGAGCCCGAATGGGTCGCGGTCGTCCTCGCGGCGCTGGTCTACTCCGGCGACATCGTCCTCTCGATCCCCGGAGACAAGTTCGACGCGACATCGGTGCAGCGCCTCGTCGCTGCAGGGGTGGACGAAATCGCCCGCTTCAAGCATCTTGAAAAGCCGAAGGAGTGGAACTTCCCCGCGCTGAAGGAGCTTTTCCAACTGCTCGGCATAACGCCCGGCATGGTCCACTTCCTCGCCGAGGGAAAGGAGGAGCCGGTCCGGGAGATGCAGCAGGCCGTGGAGAAGGTTGTCACGCGCATCGTCATGGCGAGTAAATCAATGAGGGAGGGGCTGTATTTTTGGGAGACGGAGCTGCTTTCGAACAGTCCGCTCGCCGCTCGTGCCGATGAACTGGACGAAGCCAAGGCATTTTTCGAGTCGCTGCAGGCCTACACCACTCCGGGCAAGCTGAAGAACTTCCGCTACGGCGCGCCCGATGTCGCCGCCCGCGCGCAGGCCATGAAGATCCTCGATGAGCTGGACGCGCTGACCGCGTTCGTAGCGGAGCACGCCCCGACCGCCTCCTGGCTGGCCGGCGCCGAGAAGGCGATGCCCTCCGCGCATCCATGGGTCGACCGGACGAAGATCGTCCGCCGCGATCTGCTCGAAGCGCTCCGCGAGACCAAAGCATCGGAGCTGCCGAAGCTCTCCCGCGACATCGGCCCGTCGCTCCGCAAGCTCAAGAGCGACTATATCGCCGAATATATCGCCATGCACACCAAGGCCCGCCTGGGCGCCAACGACGATAAGCGCAAGGCCCGGCTGACGGGCGACCAGAGGCTGTTGACGCTGCAAAAACTGACTGTCATCGACCTGATGCCCCGCCAGCAGCTTCTCGACTTTCAGAATGGGCTTGCGGAGATGAAGAGCTGCTTTGCCCTGACCGAGCGAGAACTCGCATCCTCGCCGGTCTGCCCGCACTGCGCTTTCCGCCCCTCGGTGGAGGCTGCGAAGCTTGGCGGAACGCAGATGATCGAGCAGATGGACAAGCGCCTCGACGCGATGCTTCAGGAGTGGACGACGACCATACTCGGCAATCTGCAGGATCCGATGACCCGGAGAAATTTGGAGCTGCTGAAGAAAGAGGAGAGAAACGCAATTCAGCGATTCATCGATTCCCGGGAGCTGCCCTCGCCGCTGGACAACGACTTCGTCCACACGCTGAAAGAGGCGCTCTCCGGGCTGCTCAAGGTCTCCGTCAATCCGCGCGAGCTGCAGAGCGTCCTCCAGAGCGGCGGCGCCGTCGCTCCGCAGGAGCTGAAGAAGCGCTTCGAAGACTACATCGACGAACTCGTCAAGGGAAAGGATCAGTCGAAGGTCCGGCTCGTCGTCGAACGGGCGGAGTGATTCGCCGACGGCTTCAGGAGCTTGGAGAGGGAGGTGTTTCCCCTTGCCCCGGAGAACACCGAACATAGGAGAGCCCCCGAAAGAGTCCGAGGCGCTTGCAGGAGCTGTATCGCGTGCAACGGCGATAATTACCGGTCTTGATAAAACGAAACGCAGAGGAGGAAGCAACCGATGCAGGGAGAGCTTTTCAACTCGCAACTCGATATATTCGACTCGCGCGCCGACGCGCCGAAGCCGAAGCCCGTCGTCTGCCTAGGTATGGAGTTCCCGGACGACGAGGCCCGCCGCGCATATTTCACCGAGGAACTGCGTAAAAAAATCCAGGATCCCGAATTCCGGAGCATCGAGGGTTTTCCCATAGGCGGCGACGAGGATATACTGAACCTCAGCGACCCGCCCTACTACACCGCCTGCCCGAACCCCTGGATAGCGGACTTCATCGCGGAATGGGAGGGCCAAAAGCCCCAACAGCCCGAAGGGTACGCCTATCATCGCGAGCCCTTCGCCGCCGACGTCAGCGAGGGGAAGAACGACCCGATCTACAACGCGCACTCCTACCACACCAAGGTACCGCACAAGGCGATCATGCGCTACATCCTCCACTATACGGAGCCGGGCGACATTGTCTTCGACGGCTTCTGCGGAACAGGGATGACCGGCGTCGCCGCGCAGATGTGCGGCGACCGAGAGGCGGTTTTGTCGTTAGGATACCAGGTGAAGCCGGACGGAACCATTCTGCGGGAAGAGACAGACGACGAAGGGAAGAAAACATGGCGGCCATTCTCGAAGCTGGGCGTCCGTCGCGCCGTGCTCAACGACCTCTCCCCGGCGGCGACCTTCATCGCCTACAACTACAACACCCCGGTGGCCGTGGTCGAGTTCGAGCGCGAGGCGAAGCGCATCCTCAAGGAGGTCGAGGAGGAGTGCGGCTGGATGTATGAGACGCTGCACACGGACGGAAAGACGAAGGGGAAGATCAACTACACTGTTTGGTCGGATGTATTCGTCTGTCCGGAGTGCATGGAGGAGATTGTTTTTTGGGATGTAGCGGTAGACAAGGAAGCCGGTAGTGTTCGAGATGAATTCCCATGTCCGCATTGCGGCGCTAAGCTTACCAAGCGGCGCATGGACCGAGCTTGGGTTAATACGTACGACCATGTTATTCGCCAGACTGTTCGTCAAGCCAAGCAGGTGCCGGTGCTTATCAACTACACGACAACAGCGGGAAAACGAAGGGAAAAAATACCGGACAGCGCTGATTTAGCCCTCATAGCTAAGATCGAAGAACGCAGTGTCTCTTATTTGTTTCCTTCTGACCGGATGATGGAAGGCAGGGAAACTCGACGTAACGATCCCATTGGCATAACACATGTCCATCATTTCTTTACAAAAAGAAACTTACATGCACTAGCCTGCTTAAATGCAAAATGTAAGACGATTCATAGGTTGGCCTTTCAATCAATAGTTATGACACTTTGTTCAAAACTAGTCCGATACAATATGGGAAACAGAGGAAACGGAGTCTTAAGTGGAACCCTTTATATGCCATCGCTTTCTGCTGAGACGGAAATTACAAAAGTTTACACAGGGAAAATTCAAGATTTTACTAAGGCTTTTATGTCTTCGGCCTATGGTATCACGCAATGTGGTAGTTTTGAGGCAATAGCAATTCCAAGCGAACAGTTTGACTATATGTTTGTTGATCCACCTTTTGGTGCCAATATCAACTATTCAGAGCTGAATTTTATATGGGATTCTTGGAATAAGGTTTTAACCAACACAAAACCCGAAGCAGTTGAAAATAACGTAAAAGGCAAAGATTTATCCGAATACCGTCGATTGATGACATCCTGTTTCAAAGAAGCCTATCGAGTGCTTAAAACCGGCCGCTGGATGACGGTCGAGTTCTCCAATACGAAAGCCTCAGTCTGGAACAGCATCCAGACGGCTCTTACCGAGGCGGGCTTCATCGTGGCGAACGTCTCCGCACTCGACAAGCAACAAGGAAGCTTCAAGGCCGTCACCACTCCCACCGCCGTCAAGCAGGACCTCGTCATCTCTGCTTACAAACCCAACGGCGGCTTCGAGGAGCGGTTCCAGAAGGAGGCGCACACCGAAGAGGCCGTCTGGGACTTTGTCCGCACGCACTTGAACTACCTTCCGGTGACCAAACTCCAAGGTGCGCAGCTTCAGTTCGTCCCCGAGCGCGACCCTCGCATTCTCTTCGATCAGATGGTGGCCTACTACGTTCGCAAAGGCTATCTGGTACCCCTCTCCAGTCAGGATTTTCAGGCCGGACTGGCGCAGCGCTTCGTCGAGCGCGACGGGATGTACTTTCTGCCCGATCAGGCTGCGGAGTACGACCGCAAAAAAATGATCGCCGGAGGAGTAGCGCAGATCGCCATGTTCGTCTCGGACGAGGCGACGGTCATCCAGTGGCTCCGCCGCCTTCTGAAGGAAAAGCCGCAGACCTTCGCCGACATCAACCCCCAGTTCATGCAGCAGCTCGGCGGGTGGAGCAAGAACGAGACCCAGCTTGACCTTCGGGAACTGCTGAACCAGAACTTCCTCTGCTACGACGGCAACGGCCCGGTGCCCGAGCAGATTCACGCCTACCTCTCCTCCAACTGGAAGGATCTGCGGAACCTCCCCAAGGACGACCCGTCGCTGGTCGCCAAGGCTTGCGACCGCTGGTACGTTCCCGACCCCAACAAAGCGGGCGATCTGGAACGCCTGCGGGAGAAGGCCCTCCTCAAGGAGTTCGACGCATACGCGCAGACGACCAAAAAGCTCAAGGTCTTCCGCCTCGAAGCCGTCCGCGCCGGATTCAAAAAGGCGTGGCACGACCGGAACTACGCTCTCATCGTCTCCGTGGCCGAGAAGATTCCCGCATCCGTCTTGGAAGAGGATCCCAAGCTCCTCATGTGGTACGACCAGGCGATCACGCGAATGAAGGGCGAGTAGCATGCGGCCCAGTGCGCTGAGAAGGCGTTTTTGCAGGAGGAACCGCCAAGCATGGATGTAGCTGTGCGGCATCCTATGGAAAACGTCTGGCAGTACAGCGATCTTCACAGGACTCCTTGCAGGATCATCGAGGAGGAGAGGCTGTGGGGCGAAAACCTCTGCCGCGTCTGGCTTCCGAAGCAGGACGCTGTGGTGCTTGTGCCGCGTTCTTCATTGTCGCCTTTGAAGACGGAGCTTCAGCCGGAGCGGGAGGCGGCCAGAATCCGATATGTCGCGACGGCGGCGGGTGTGGCGGAAGCGATTCAAGGCTCGCCGGGCGCTTCCGGCGCGCATCTCTTGCTTGCTCCTGTGGAGTCTCGCGTCATTCCTCTGCCGCATCAGCTTCATGCCCTCTCCCGCGCTGTTTCGGGGGACAGGGTGCGCTATCTTCTGGCCGACGAGGTGGGGCTCGGAAAGACGATCGAGGCCGGACTGATCATGCGGGAGCTGAAACTGCGCGGCTTGGTCCGCCGAACTCTGGTGGTCGCGCCGAAGGGGCTGGCGGTGCAGTGGGCTTCGGAGATGCGCACCCACTTTAACGAGCCGTTTCAGTTGGTTGCCGGTGATGATTTGACCGTTTTGCAGAAGATCCAGTCGGGCGAACACTCCGGTCTGTGGGCCGACTCCTTTGGGCTGCGGAAGATCGATCCCTCTGACAGGCCGAATCCGTGGACGCTGTTCACGCAGACGATCGTCTCGTACGATTCGGTCAAGCCGCTCGAAAAACGCCGGGGGTGGTCGAAGGAACGGCTGGACGAGTACAACCGCAGCCGCTTCGAAGACCTTATCACCGCAGGTTGGGATCTCGTGATCGTGGACGAGGCGCACCGGCTTGGCGGAAGCAGCGAGCAGGTGGCGCGCTACAAGCTGGGGCGCGGTCTTTCCGAGGCGGCTCCCTTTCTGCTGTTCCTCTCGGCAACGCCTCATCAGGGGAAGAGCGACGCGTTCCACCGACTGATGAATCTGTTGGACAGCAGGGCTTTTCCGGATATGGAGAGCGTCTCCCGCGAGAGGGTTGCGCCGTACGTCATTCGCACCGAGAAGCGAAAGGCCGTGAACGCCGCGGGTGCACCTCTGTTCAAACCCAGAGAGACTCGAATGCTCCCCGTCGCATGGGAGGATCGTCACTTCGCGCAGCGAAGCCTTTACGAAGCCGTCACAGAGTATGTCCGGGAGGGGTACAATCGGGCTCTTCTGGAGCAGAAGCGCCACATCGGCTTTCTGATGCTTCTGATGCAGCGCCTTGTAGTGTCGAGCACGCGCGCGATTCGGACCACGCTCGAACGGCGCTTGGCCGTGCTCCAGGGGGGCGAGCAGAACACGGCATCCCGATTCGACGAGGTGGACGCCGCCGCGCTCGGCGACGATTCCGAGGAGTTCGCGGCCATGTACGATATGGACGGGCAGGAGCTGCTGGATGCGCTGCTGCAATCCGTTTTCTCCTCTTTGCACCGCGAAGCCGATCAGGTGCGCACGCTTCTGGACGTCGCGCTGCTCTGCGAACAGACCTGCCCCGACGCAAAAGCGGAGGCGCTGATCGAATGGCTGTACCGGCTGCAGGCGGAGGAGAACGAACCCGAGCTGAAGGTGCTGATCTTCACGGAATTCGTCCCCACGCAGCAGATGTTGAAGGAGTTCCTTGAGAGCAGGGGTATTTCCGTGGTCACTCTGAACGGGTCGATGGACATGTCCGAGCGGATGCTCGCTCAGGAGGCATTCCGGAAGACGCACCGGGCGCTTGTCTCCACCGATGCCGGCGGTGAAGGTTTGAATCTTCAGTTCGCCCATGTGGTGATCAACTACGACATTCCGTGGAACCCCATGCGGCTGGAGCAGCGAATCGGCAGAGTGGACCGCATCGGTCAGTCGAAAACGGTGCGCGCGATCAACTTCGTCTTCGAGAACTCTGTGGAGTTCCGCGTCCGCGAAGTGCTGGAGCGGAAACTTGCGGTGATCTTCCAGGAGTTCGGCATCGACAAGACCGGCGATGTGCTGGATTCGGCGAGAGCGGGAGAGATTTTCGAAGATCTCTTCGCCTCGGTTATTTTGGACTCCGACGATATTGAAAACGTCGTCGAACAGAGGGTGGCCGCGGTCCGCGACGAGATTCGAGAAGCGCGCAATTCGTCCGCCGTCTACGGCATTTCCGAGGAGCCGGATATGCAGGTTGCGGAACAACTGCGTTCGCATCCGCTGCCTCATTGGGTCGAACGAATGACGACCGGGTATCTGGAGTCGCACGGCGGCGAAGCCGTACGGAGACGTTCCTGCTGGAGTTTGCGATGGCCCGACGGTCGGGAGGAACGAAAGTGCGTCTTCACTGCGAGGGAGGCGGAGCGCATGCCGGACGCGGTTCTGCTCAATCTTGAGAACGACATGATCCGAGGGCTCGCGCTCAACGTGCCGCAGACGGCTATCGGCATGCCTGTGCCCTGCGTCGGCGCGAGCGGCATTCCTTCGGATATAACGGGGCTGTGGGGGCTTTTCGAGATTCGTCTGCGCACCGAAACGTGTACGAACACATCTTCTTTGCGGATTCTCCCGCTGAGACGTGCCTATTTCAGCGTCTTTGCGAGCAACGAAGGGAAGCTCTTTCTCCCTACTGCCCGGCATATTCTGGATGTGCTGCGGACAGAAGACGTGCGGGTACACGGCGCTCTTTCGGTCGAAAGCTCCCTGCTTGCGGTCGAAAAGCTGCGGGAAGCGGCGGAGCGAGCCGGACGAGAATCGTATGAAGCGTTGCGGCAGGAACACTTTGCTTCTCTGGCACGGGAGGAGGCGCAGGGTTCGACGGCATTCGCATCACGGAGAAACGCCATCGAGCGGGTTGGCCTGCCCGAAGTCAGGCGCTACCGTCTGGCGCGTTGCGACACGGAGGAGGCCGAATGGCGTGCTGCACTGCGAGCTGCCCGGCGGGTCGTCCCGGAGATCCGCCCCTTGCTGCACGTACGCATAGGCGCAGGAGGTGCGCGATGACAAACTGGCGCGATTCGGTTCTGAAGGAATTTATCCCTGGGGCAGGCAGGCTGACTCTGGTCGCCGATCCCGACGATCTGCTGACCGAGGAGAAGCTCGCGCTGGAGCTGCGCGGCCGGGGGTTCGATCTGATCGAGTTCTCCGACCCCGTGGAGTTCCGCTACGCCTATGAATCGCAGTACCGTTCGGCGTGGGACCGGGGAGAGCCGACCGATCTGGTGGTGATCCTCCGTCTGCGCGGCGCGGAGCTGGATTCCCTGCCGTACGATCTGCTGCGGGCTGGGAGAAGGCTCTCGTTCCATCTCGGAGCGCTCTTCCCGAACTTAAGCGCGCCTGTCGTGGAGCGGCTCGACCGGAGTCTGCTGGACGATCTCCATCGGGCGCAGTGCGCGTTCCCTCCCGACCGCATGGGGGAGAACGCCACGAAGGACTTCATTCTCCGCCACGTCTTCGGCATCGCTGCGGAGGCGATCGGCGACGAAGTAGAGCTGTTGCGGATGCTGCTTCGGCTGCACTACGGAAAAACGAGGCTGCCTTCCATGCTCTCGGAGCGGCTTGTGCAGGTCTTGGCAGGACGCGCATCTTTCGCATCCTGGCCCCTGGAGCAAATCGTTCCGGACGAAATCGTTTTTTTCGCCTTTCTTCAGGAGCGCTGGCCGGTCTTTCTCGGCAGGCTCGGTACCGTGCGGAGAGTTGGCGAACATTCGAGCGATTCGAGCCTGAAGTACTCCGGCCCTGCTCTCTTGCCGTTCGGCCATCAGGATATCAGAGTCTACATCGACAACCTCTTTCTCGAAGGGAGTCTGAATCCCGAGGAGCTTTCCGATGGAGAGATCGAGGTGGAGCCGTGGATCCGAAGCGGGATCTCCTTGGGCGGGAGCGACGACGAAGAGCGCATGGAGAGGTTGTTCGATCTGCTCCGCGACGAGCCGCCGAAAGCGGACTTCCGTTATGCCGACTGGATCTCCTTCGCGATGCGATGGGCCGAGCTTGCGTCGCTGGTGCATTGCACCGGATGCCCGGAACATCGTGTACGTCTTCGGGAGGCGAGCGGAAGTGTGAACGCGCTTTTCTCGGAGTGGCTTGAAGGGAACTATTCCAGTCTGATCAACTTGCCGCCGACTTCTCCGGCGATGCTGCACCATCTCCCCCGGCGAATGGCCAGAGATATGGAAGGGGCGCCGGACGTTCGCTCGGCGTTGATCGTCGTGGATGGGCTCTCTCTGGATCAATGGGCGACTGTCCGCAGGCTTCTGCTGCACAGGGACGAGAGCCTGCTCATACGGGATTCGGCAGCCTTCGCGTGGATTCCGACGCTGACCTCGATTTCACGTCAAGCGATCTTCGCGGGGAAGTCGCCGTTCTACTTCCCTTCGTCCATCGGTTCGACGGCAAGCGAAGAACGTCTCTGGAAGCAGTTCTGGGAGGGGTGCGGCTTCCTCCGGCAGGATGTACTCTACAAGCGAGGTCTGGGCGACGGCGATGCTTCATCTCTGATTGAATCGACGATCCATCCGACGAAGACCAGAGTGGTCGGCCTTGTCGTGGACAAGGTGGACAAAATTATGCACGGCATGCAGCTCGGCTCCGCAGGGATGCACAATCAGATAAAGCAGTGGTGCGACGACGGGTTTCTAGGAGATCTTATCGCCTCTCTCCTGAACTACGGGTTTGTCATCTGGCTGACTTCGGATCACGGAAATATGGAATGCACCGGTCGAGGACGTCCTTCTTCGGAGGGGGTGCTCGCAGAAACGCGAGGCGAGCGCGTGCGTGTCTATCCGTCGCCCGAGCTGCGCACGCAGTGCGCGCAACGGTTTCCCTTCGGGTACGAGTGGCGCCCCGTCGGTCTTCCGGACGGTTGCTATCCTCTGCTCGCTCAGGGCCCGAATGCCTTCGTTCCCGTCGGCGAGACGATCGTCGCTCACGGCGGCGCCTCACTCGAAGAGGTTGTCGTGCCTCTGGCCAGAATCGAGAGAAGGGCATGACGATGGGGAAAAGGCACGAAGCTGTCGGCGTCAAGCAGGTGCTTCGCTATGAGTGGTTGCAAAGAACCGTCAACCTTCTTCTGGCGGGCTTGGATGCGAAAGCGATCCGGTTGGAGCTGCACGCCTTTCTTGCCGAGAAGAGAGGAAGCGGCGAGGAGAAAGAGCGCAGCGAGGGAACTCGGACATTCGCTGTGAACAATCTGATGAAGATCTGGGTGTCGCCGGAGGCTGAACTGCTGCCGTTCCGAGATGCCTCTTTGTCGCTGTTGAGGGAGCATCCCGCTTTCGAGAAGATTCTTCATTGGGGGATGATCTCGGCAGTCTACCCTTTCTGGTTCAATACAGCGAGGCAGACAGGTCGTCTCCTGGCCTTGCAGGAGCGAGTCACGCAGGCGCAAATCATCAAGCGCATGAAGGAGCAGTACGGCGACCGTCAGACTATCAGCCGGTATACACGGTTCGTCGTCCGCTCGTTCGTCGCCTGGGGCGTTCTCGTGGATTCGAAGGAGAGCGCCTGCTACGAACGAGCGGAAGCGGTGAAAATCGACGATCTTGCTCCGGCTCTCTTGCTGCTGGAGTCCGCTCTTCACGCCACGCCGGAAGAGCGTTTGCCGCTGACGACACTGGTGAAGAGCCCGGCATTCTTCCCCTTTCGCCTCCCCCCGCTCGGCGGCGAACGTATCGCACAGAACACGGAACGACTCTGCTGCGAACGGTACAACGTACACGATGTGTTCGTGCGGCTTCAGGATGGCGGAATGGAGAAAACCGTCAAGTTATGACGCAATGAGGGGGGGAATGAGCGTGGTTTCATTTGAACAGGGCACTCTTTTCAACGACTTCTGCGAAAAGGAGAACTCCTCTACAACAGAAATCGACCAACCCTCACCGGCCTTGGTGTGGGAACAGAACGTCGCGAAGCACGCCTTGGACGAGCTGTTCACCTTTACACAGCAATACAAGAGCAGTCAATCGTTTCATGAACTGATAAAGTTCGCGGCTCGATTCAGATTCTACTCGCCTTTCAACGCTATGCTGGTTCATATCCAACAGCCGGGAGCGATGTTCGTGGCTCCTCCGTATCGTTGGTTACGCGATTATAAACGTCAAATTAAGCCAGGCGCAAAGCCTCTGGTCATTTTGCAACCGATGGGACCGGTTATGTTCGTTTTCGATGTGGCTGACACCGAACCTACGAAAAATGCTCCGCCGCTGCCGAAAGAGGTTGAAAAACCCTTTGCGCTAAGCGGCAGAAAAGTCGGCAGAGAACTTGATTTTATTATCGAGAACGCCAAGCGTGATGGTATTCGAATTTCTCGTACGCATGAAGGATCGCAATCGGCAGGTTCGGTACGGCCTGCCGCCAATGACTTAAAAGCTTCACTGTTTTTTCAGTCTGCCTTGGATAAAGAGAGAAGACCGGTTTTCGAAGCCATTCTAATACGATATGATTTAATCATAAATGAGGCTCTCGAACCCAATGCGCAGTATGTCACAACGGTGCATGAGTTAGCGCATCTTTACTGTGGGCACTTGGGCACGCCAAACGCAAAATGGTGGCCGGATCGCTGCGGTCTGAGTAAAGAAGTACGAGAGTTCGAAGCGGAATCGGTGGCGTACCTGGTTGCTCTTCGAGCTGGGATAGATTCGGCATCGGAAAAGTATCTTTCTGGATACTTGCCTGAAAATAAGGAGATTCCTCCAATAAGCCTCGAATGCGTTATGAAATCGGCGGGACTCATCGAAGCAATGAGTTCTCAAAGGATGAAGCCGAGAAAACAGAAAGAGACTGCCTAACAATCGCAAGTTTTCTCAAGTAGCTCACCTGACCGTGGAAGTCGCCGGGGAAGTACCGGGGTAGTTGCCGGGAAAGTACCGGAGAGTTTCCGGTTCATCTTTCCAAAGACGATAACAGGAGCAGGAGGAGATGGCGGATGCGTCGGCAGTTGCGAATACAAAACTTCAAGGAGTGCAAAGATACCAGACTCATCCGCATGGCTCCGATATCTTTGTTCTTCGGTTCAAGAGGGAAGATGGATCCCCCATGAACGACTTCTTCAAGTTCCCCTCTACTCCTCATCTGGCTGTTCTGCTGGGTGTCGACGTCCGGGGGGATAAAGTGATGTCCGAGAAGGAGCGGGACGAATTCCTACGGCACGAGATCACCGTTGAAGAGAAGATCGACGGGGCCAACCTTGGCATTTCGTTCGACGGCGGCGGGAACCTCTGGCTGCAGAACAGGGGGGCATCGTTCAACTACATACCATAAAGGAGGCGACGCCCCATGATCGGCGCGATCATCGGCGATATCGCGGGTTCACGATTCGAGTTCAACAACCATCGGAGCAAGCAGTTCGAGCTGTTTACGGACAAGTGTTTCGCTACGGACGACAGCATCATGACGCTCGCCGTGGCCAAGGCGATCATGGAGGCCGAGAGGAGCGCCGGCTCCGCGGACCGTGACGACGCGTTCTACTCCGCTCTCGGCGGACTGACGGTGAGGCATCGCTGAGGCCTACTACGGCGTTCCGGCCGATCTGCGGGAGCGGGCGCTGCGTTACCTTGACAAGGATCTGCGGGCGATCTACGACGAGTGGACCGCATTCACGGCGGAAGAGTGAACGGTTCCACGCTTCCGGCCTCTGATCAGACACATCGAAAGGCTCGCCACCGTGAAATCATACGGCGAATGGGTCGACGACGTGCGGGGAGACGGAACGTCCGGGAATCCCAAGGTTTTGCCCTGCATGTCGCAGCACCCCGCCGTGACGGAATTCGTGGAGGAGTTCTACCGGTTCTCCGCGACGCACCCGGAGTTCGGCCTCGAAGAGTACCGGAGCATACTCGAAACACACGGCGTCGAATGGGGCTTCGACGAAATGCGGGACGCCGACGAGGCGCCCGCCCCGTGATGCTCTTTCCGTCCGGGAGACGATCTTCTGATACAGCCATCGTGATATACTGTGAAGCGATCGGGTACTATCGGACTCCGCATCAATAAGGAGTGACCATGATGAAGCGGATCGAAGAAACGAGATCGAGTCGCACCGAAGACTTTATGAGGACTGTCGACAAGGCCGTCAACGTCATCTTGAACAGCGGACTCGACGTCGAAAAAATCTATCTGTTCGGTTCCTACGCCTACGGAGAGCCTAACGAGGAGTCGGACATCGATTTGTACGTCGTGCTCTCGGACGAGAGCAAGCCCCGCATCAGGGCAATCGACGCGATGGAAAAGATTGGAATGGAGATTTTCAAGTCCGACGTGTACAAC
>Ga0334882_1002247_pt1 | contig 20358 bp, 12 predicted proteins | sample GraSluR1_MG_5_FD_207226 | JGI IMG/M metagenome (GOLD analysis project Ga0334882, IMG submission 207226) | Sludge microbial communities from methane-producing bioreactor in Wageningen University, Netherlands - Granular Sludge_15_04-R1 | ecosystem: Engineered > Bioreactor > Anaerobic >...
TCCTCGGCCCTGGTGGCCATGATCAGGTCCCTGATGATGCCGCCCGACGAACGGCCCGTGGCCGACATCAGCCGTCGCAGCCTCTGCGCCACCAACGGTGGGCACTTGACCGTGACCACCCCGTATCCACCGGTCCGTCCCTTGGGCATCTGGCCCTCCTCCCGTGTCGTGCCGCCTCACTCTCGTCAACAAGATAAGACATTCGCGCGGCTGAGAAAGTCGGGTTGGCAGAATCCTCCCCGATGAGTGGCAATACCACGGGCGGGCGATCGTGCGCGGGTGGGTCAGCCCTCTCACGCGGTGAGGGGGCGGCGCCGTGGCGGCGGAGTGGGTCCCGCGCGTTGGCGTGGCAAACCAAGGAGGCCGTCAGGTCGCCCCGACGGCCTCGCGCGGGTCGCGGTGGTCTTAGCCGAGCTCGAGGAGCTTGTCGGCCGGCGAGTGGGCCTTGTGCGCTCGTTCGATGTCCTCGCCGGCCAGGGCCAGGTAGCGCTGCAGCACGTCCAGGGTGCTATGGCCCATCAACATGCGCAGGGAGTGCAGGTCCATGCCATCGCGCAGGCACCACAGCGCGAACGTCCGCCGCAGGCGGTGGGGGGCGCAGGGCATGACGCCGACCCGGCGCCCCAGGCGGTGCAGCATGGTCTGCAGGCCGTGGATGGCCAGGGGCTGGCCGCCCCGACCGGCCCAGAGGGGCTCATCATTCGACACCTCGCCCCGCAGGCCGAGCATCTTGACGATGGCGCCGCGGGCCTTGGCGCCCATGCGCACCGTGCGCTGCTTGGAGCCCTTGCCCAGCACGGTGCAGAGCCCCGAGCGCATGTCCAGGTCGCCCACATGGAGGCTACAGAACTCGGCCGCCCGCAGGCCGGTGTCCAGCAGGGTCAGGATCATGGCATAGTTGCGGGCTCCCAGCTCGGTGCGGCGGTCGCAGGCCGCCAGCAGCGTCTGCACGTCTTTGGGGCTGAAGGGTGGCGGGATGCGCTTCTCGAGACGGGGCATGGCCACCCGTTTCATGGGGCTGGTGTCCAGCTCGCCCTCGGCCACCAGCCAGTTGAGCCAGGCGCGGATGCCGCGGGCGTGGATATGCTGCGTGGTGTCCTTGAGGTCGCGGCGCTGGAGGCTCACCAGGTAGGCGCGGATGTGATGGGCCGTGATGTCGGCGACGTCGGCGACGTCCTGCTGGCTCAGGTACTCGGTGAAGCCGCCCAGCGTGTAGTCGTAGTGCTCCAGGGTCTTGGGCGTGCAGCGCATGGCCTCGCGGGAGAGCATAAAGCCCTCCAGGGCGTAGTCCAGGCCGGTGCGGACGAGCGCGGGTCGCAGTGCGAGCTCGGTCATGGTGGTTGCCTCCCTTGCTGGTGAAAGCGTCTCGGAGGCATGGTAGCAGTGGGCCGGGAGGCTGTACATAGAGGATCGCGCTCATCCGAGAAGCGCGAGGGGGCGAAACCTAACAACACCTGCTAGAGCTGCGGGAATCTGACGTCCACTTTAGCAGGACTTGAGCCTGGGGCCGAGAGCCTCGTTGGGGCCGCTTGTTACATCGTCGCCGTTGAGCGGATCACGGCTCGTCTGCTACCGTGACCGTGGAGCAACGACAGCCATGGGCGGACGTGCAGCCTTCATAGGGTAGGTCTGGCACCTCGTCCAACCGGAACGTCATGCTCGCCAGACGGCGACAGGCCTCACATGTGTCTGAATCGTTACGGGGCTCTATCCTGACGGCCTTGACGAACCCCATCTGCCGATACTGTACCAGCGCGGCCTGTTGCGCAGCATAGTAGTGCAGCATGTGGGCCGCGGTCTCAGAGTCGATGTCCGAGCCCGTGTCAAAGCCCGTTGGAAGCCACGCACTGGGACTGTCGGCGCCCCACAGATGCATCATGCCGACGGCCAGGCGTAGAGGCTCCATCTTGCTCTGGCTGAGCCGAGCTAGGACCTTCGGCGTCCCACCGAATATGCTGGTGAGGATCAGCATGTCGCGGACAGGGCTGTACTGGTTCCAGTCAACACCGCTATCCCGTGGAATCAGCTGCTCGGCCTCGTACGAGGCCATGCGCTTGCTGGCCTCTCGGAGCTGGCCTCTCACGAGCAGAGCTAGCACCTCTTGCTCGGCGGCCAGCCTCTGCGCCTTCGCTGTCGCCAGATACTGACTGACGATCCGGTGTCCATCCGATGAGCACTGGAACACCGCCGTGCCTACGGCCGCCCCACGTACCGGGTTCCCAGGCGAGGACAGCATGCCTTCGTCCAGGAAACGCTTGATCGCCTGCTCCGGCGGCTCCCCAAGTAAGGCTTTCCAATGCTTCGGCGCCATGACGTCAGCGGGCGCCCTGGGGCTGACGAATCTGCTCAGGAGCACCAGATGTGCCTCGGACTTTTGCCAGTTGAACCCGCGCAGGAATCGCAGCATGTCGCCCTCACTTGTATCCGGTACCTGCCCGGCAACGGTCGTCAGCGAGGCCACAAAGATAGAGTCCGCCAATGTGGCGCCTCTGACGCTAGTCTAGCAGGCATGGGTTACAGAGGAGTTAATGCGGAAGCAGGGGCGGTGTCTGCCGGAGCCGGCAGGATGCACTGTGGGTCAAGCGGGTGGGGGAAGCCAAAACCCGCGCTTTGGGCGAGCGCGGGTCTCGCGATCTGTGCTATGTGGTGGCGATCGAGCACTTTACGCTGCGGCGGCGCGAGCCACAAGGGCTTGTGATCAAGGTGCCCAATTGCACCACCGGTTGCGATATGAGCCGTGCGCGACTCGAACGCGCGACAACCTGCTTAAAAGCAAGGCGTGCTAAAAGGGAGCAATAGATCGAGGTACCACAAGGGGTGGTAGGGCCAGGGGGAGCGAGATACAAAAGATAGTGGTCTAAACGAGTGCGGGCTGGGCGCGGGACTCTGAGAACCTTATGCTGGGATGCTGGGGGACCAACAACAGACACCACCTCGCGCAGCGCCTTCGCACGGCGTTCGTCTTTGCGCGAGAAGCACGCGCGAGAATATATGAAGAGCCAACCGATCCAACAGGCGGCCGTCTCCAAGGACCGATGAGCAGACATCGCGGATTCTGCCTATGCAGCACGTGGGCCTTCGGACCCAAGACCGGGACAGCATGCACGCGGACTCGGAAGCAAGCTGCGCGTTGCATTGGCGCGTTACCGCCGAGAGACGGCCGGCAGAAACGCTTTGTGTATGGTCTCAACCACCCGAAGCTCGACCGACACAAGCTCGGCATCCGTCAGCGTGCCCCAGAAGTGCTGGATCTCCCAGTTCAGTGCCAGCGTATCGGTGTAGAGCCCTGTGGGAAGGCCAGTAGCGTCGGGGCTGACAAGAACCTGCTGGTCGCCCCATTGAGGTCCCTGGACATCGATAGCCAGCCAGTCGGCCTGCCACGAGGGCTCCCACTTCACATTCATCGAGCACGTCATGTCCATGACGTGGGCCGACAGGGTCCTCTCGGGTTCTTCCAGCGAAACCATCAGCCGGATCGGACGTGGCACGGTGTCCAAAACGCGTCGCTGGTAGCTGGGCACCGAGGCCGCAGAAGTGGAATAGGCTTTGGGTTCGCCCGACAGCTTGGGTGTCTTCAGAGCCACCAGGAATCGCTCGCCGCCCTCTATCAGCGTCTGCTCAATGGTCGTGCCGCTCAGCCCGCACTGGTCAAAGCCTCCAGCAAAGGCCTTGGGCCCAAAGTAGCTCGCCGTCGACTGAGGTTCGCTGTACACCCACCCGACGTCGGGATAGTAGCTGGCTACCCATGCGTGTCTTCCGCCAGAGCCTCCAGTGGCATATCCACAGGGTGTCGCACACCCGGACACAGACCTGCCGGGTATTCCTGCCGCCCTCAGCAGAGCCGTGGCCAGGTTCGAGAACCCGTTGCATTGGCCGCTTCGATTTCGGAGCACGGACAGCGCATCGCCAGGAAGGCTGTAGGTGTAGTCGTACTCGACGTATGCCTGCACCCAGACCAGGATCTTTTCTGTCGCCTCGGCCTGCAGCCATGAACCTGCCACGATTCGTCGCGCGAGGTCCACGATCTCGGGGTGATCGGACTGAATGTTGGAGCTCGGCTGCAGATAAGGGCGCACGGCCGAGGGCAAAGCGGCGCCATCGACGGGATAGGGTGCACTGGTGTCCACCCAGAGCTGGCTGGACAGGCGTACGTCCACATAGCCAGGACCCGAGCCGATGATCGTCTGCTCGAATCCGGCCACGGAAACGCTAGAGAGGCCGGTTATGCCGCTCGGGTTGCTGATGCGGTACTGAGCAGTAACCGTGCCCGTCATCACGTGAATACACAGATCGCGTACATCGCCCTGCGTGACGGGTCGCGCTACCCCAACCGATGGCATTACAGGCGGAGACACGGGTGTCTTTGATGCGTGAGGAGCGATCTGACCTACTGCGTGAGACTCTATGCTGGCTGGCGTTGATCTGGCAGCCGACCCGGACGCCGAGTCAGCTCCATACGAGCCCATTCGAGCTGAGGGACCGACACTCCTAGAGAACGTAACCACGCACAGCACCACCGCCAGCAGGGGGAGGAGCGCTGCTGGGCCTCGTGCCATCACACCTGCTTGATGGCGGTCCCCGAACGACAGAACCCGCTGGAGCCTTGTAATCATGGCTGGCACCGTCACCTTGTCTCCTGTTTCGCGGCGTTCACTCCTGACCAGCCGATCCCCTTACGCCAACGCGCGACTGAGACGCCCCAGGCATGGCGATAGGCGCCGGAACCCTATCGGAGGACCAGTGGCAAGTAAGCGGTATAGCCTCCCTCCACACTGCGCACCGTGATGGTGACACTATCGGGCTCGGACTCCGCACCCAGACTGTCCATCACCACGAGGGTGAACACGAGCGACGTCGGTGTGCTCGGCGCCAGAAAGCTGGGGGCGGCGGCGGTTGGATCATCAAGAGACACGACTAGGCCGCCAATCTGGTTCCACCAGTAGGCAAGCGGCAGGTCACCATCCGGATCGCTGCTTCCAGTGCCATCGAGCGACACCCAAGTTGATAGGGGTACGGTTTGGTTCGGCCCCGCATCCGCCACGGGGGGCTGATTGGTGATGGTGATGCTGACGCTGTCAGGAGCAGAAGCAGCCCCAAGCGCGTCGGTGACGACCAGCGAGAACCCTAGCGTGCACGGATCGCCAGGAGCAACGAACGTTGGCATGATCCCGCTCGGGTTACTCAGTTGCACAGCCGGGCCGTCCGTTTGCGTCCACTGGTAGAGCAGAGGAAAATGCCCATCGGGATCGGTGCTGGCACTTGCGTCAAGCTGCACCGTGGCAAGGGTCTTGGCTGATTGGTCCGGACCGGCGGAGGCGATAGGCGGCGTGTTGGCCGTCCCAACGACCAGTGCCGCAAAGCTCTGCCCTCCCGCTATCGGCACTTGAGCGGAATGAGCCACGATCTCGCTTCGGAGATACCGTCCTGCCCCGTCACCATAGTCTTGGGGGATATGAACCTGGAAGGTGAGCGTCCTGGTGTCGCCCGCCGCCAGACTGTCGAGTCCCCAGATGACGCTCTCCCCGTCGGCAACGCCGCCGTCGCTGATCGCGTGCACCCCCGTTGCCAAGTCCAGCGGGACGGTGGCCGTGATCACGATCTGCGACAGAGACACCGATGCGCGGTTCGTGATGTGGGCGCTGAGGGTGACCGCCTGACCTGACACGATGGTGCCGTCGGCCTGAACCGGACTGCCGGTGATAGCCAGCGCCGGAGATCGAACTCCGACGGTCATGAGGTCTTCGAAGGCGGTCTTTGTCCCGCCCTGAGCCTCCAGAGATCCGACTACCGCGTACGATCCAGCCGGCAAGCTGGTCGGGACGGCGGTCGTGATGGTCTGCGCGTCTCCCCCCGCCAGGGCCAGGGAGTACGACCCTGTGAGATGCGGCTCGCCGGTCGTGGCTGTCGCGGTGATGTGCAGGGTGGCATCGACGGGCGAGGACGTCACGTTCGTCGCGGTGACCACAATGCTGGCTGGCGTACCAGGCGTTACGTTCACGGGCACCGCACGCTTTATGGAAATGGGCCAGGGCTTCAGGAAGGCGCCTGGGTCCGCGCTGTCGACCAGGTTCTCTCCATCGGGACCGGTGATGGTGAGCTCAGAAGCAGGCAGCTGGATTTCGGTGCCAGGAGGCACATCCACGCTCCAGGTCCACGTAAACAGCTCCGTGACGAGAGGGTCTAGCAACCGGCTCCACTGCAGATGCGTCCCGTCATAGTCCGCCCCGCCCAGCTCCAACGGCGTGATCCCATCGGAGACCGTCTGTGTGACGGTGATCGGCACGGTGACCGTGTAGGGATTGGTCGCCCAGAGCCGCATCTCGCCCGACCCGTCCGCGGCTGAAGCGTAGACCCTCGCCTCGAGCGGCGGCGCGATGGTCTGATATTCCTGCGCAAGGGCCGCCGCCGTCGACGCGAGCGGCACGCCGTTCGCATCGACCTTGACGGGCCACCAGTCGCTGCGATCGTAATCGAGGTAAAAGACCCCAGTGTCATTCGATGCGATCAAGTCGATAGAGATCGGCGAGGGCTCCAGGTAGCCTGCACCCCAGTAGAACTGCTCATTCATGGGCGAAAAGCCAGCGGTGTCGGTGCGATAGTCCACACGCACTTGACGCGTGTCACCCGGGGCAATGACGATGGGGTCAGACTCGGCGCTCTCCCACAGAAAGGACCAGGGGGTCTTAAGGCGGGTCGTGCAGCTGAGATAGCGGGAGACGACATAGAACGTCGCCGGAGCCGTGCCCGTGTTCTGGATGGTAACCGTTGAGTACGAGCCCGTCTCTTTCCACCGAAAGAGCCCCCACACTTCGCCTTGGCTCCAGTGCTCAACCGAGACGATGGAACCTTCGGGGGTGTCGGGAAGCTGGCCCCGGATGATCTGATCCATTCCCGCTCTCACGTTCTCAGGGCCCGTGTGCATCGCATCGGCCACACTCTCTATCAGGATCTCCTCCGCCGTGAAAACCATGAGTTCGGCATCCCGAAGGTCGCTTGTGTTCATGTAATAGTCAAGGACGCCCAGGATCCCGGCAACCGCTATGCGCCCGGGCCCATCAAAGGCATAGGTCGCCAGGGCCTTGGCCGCGAGACGCGCGCTCAGCAGCGACGCATCGCCCGCCCAACCACCCGACTCGGAGGCGCTTCGGGCCGAATCGAGCGTGAGATAGGCGTCCCGCACGCGTTGTGTGTAGATCCGGAGCGCCTTTTCGCGGGCTGCGAGGTCCGACCAGTAGTCAGCTTCCAGCTCCTCGGTCATGGCAGGCATGCGCGTGGAACGCAGTTTGGTCAGGAGCGCTGCAAGAAAGACCCTCTCGTCGTCCATGAGCTGCTTGGCATACCACTGGTCAGGCGGATCGAGCAGGTAGTTGTTCAAGACATCGCCGATCAGCGTGCCGATGTTCCAGGCGTCGAGGTAGCTCTCGGCTGCGAGGTCAACCATACAGGCATCCCATCGCTGAGCGCCATACAGCAGCAGCGAGCCGCGGAACACGATGCTGGAGAGCCGCTGACCCAGCTCCGAGTCAGTCCCCCAGGTCATATGGTCTGTGAACAGGCCGGTGACCTTGCACAGATAGTCTTGCCGCCATTCCGGAGACGTGACGGTCTGCCGCCAGGCGGGGAACTTGAGCCGCGATGCCGGGTCGCCTCTGTGCCAAGATGCTGCTCCCCCGGCAACGTCCAAGAGCCCGGTAACCAGGTCTTTGACTCGCCGCGCCGATGCCTCCCCGATGGCGGCGTGAAAGTACCGATCCAGATCGACGATCCGCAGAGTATTGGCCCAGACCTCGTCCAGCGCACGGTGAGCTGCGCCGACGCCGGCCTCCGCCTTGTCCTGAAGCGAAGCGGGGATTGGCGTCAGCTCGGCAAAGGTCACCGTGGCCGCTGCGGCCAGGAGGACGCCGTCGCTGCTCACGAGGGCCTGGAGCGTCGCCACGCCGAACGCGCTGGAGCGCACATAGGCCACGGCCCGTCCGTTGCTGTCGGTTGGGACAGCGGGCTGGGTGATGTCATCGAGGTAGCCGCGGTCCGAGAGCAGGGTGACGCCCTTGCCCGGCACGGGATCGCCGTTGGCGTTGCGCAGCGTGACCGTGATGGTGCCCGTGTCCACCCCATCGGCCTCGACAAATGCGGTGTCGACCATCACGCTCGACTGGAGCGGATCGACCAGGGCGGACTGGGGCCAGCCGTAAAAGCTCACGACGGTCGCACCCGGTGGAACAGTCACCGTGCGCCAAGCGGGCGAAAAGCTATAGCCCGCCAGGCTGGGCGTCAACGTGTGGGTGCCTGTAACAACGCCGGTGAGGGTGAAGTAGCCCATGGCATCGGTGCGGGCCCAACCGGTGCCGGCAGCGCCTACCATCACGTCTCCCAGGCCCTGACCACCGCCATCGATGACCCGACCGGAAATGGTATGCGGCCCCGTTTCGGGCAACTGCAGCACCGTCACAAAGGCATCGGTACAGCCGCTGTAAGTCACGCTGTAGGCCCCAGGCGTGCTGGGAAAGTCGGCAGAATAGGTGGAGGCGGTGGCGTAGGCCCGGCCCATGGCGTCCACGGCGATGGCGGTGCCGATGGTACCGTATTCATCGCGTAGGCCGTCGTCATCGGATCCGCCCAGGAAGGTGGCGTAGAGCAGAGCCGTCCCCGCGGCGTTCAGCTTGGCCACAAAGACATCAGAATTGCCATTGTAGTCGGTGTCGTACCCCGGGCCCGCGGGAAAGTCGGGGGAGGAAGTGGTGCCGGTGACGTAGGCCTGGCCCATCGCGTCCACGGCGATGCCCCAGCCCCGGTCCCTACGGGATCCTCCCAAGTAGGTGGCGTAGAGGAGAGCGGTCCCCGCGGCGTTCAGCTTGACCACAAAGGCGTCAACATAGCCATTGAAGTCGGTGTCGTACCCCGGGCCCGCGGGAAAGTCGAACGACCAGGTTCGGCCCGTGACGTAGGCCTGGCCCAGGCCATCCACGGCGATGCCGCTACCCGTGTCATCGCCGCCTCCGCCCAAGAAGGTGCTGTAGAGGAGAGCGGTCCCCGCGGCGTTCAGCTTGACCACAAAGGCGTCCCAGCCGCCATTGAAGTCGGTGTCGTACCCCGGGCCCGCGGGAAAGTCGGCAGCAGTGGTGTAGCCGGTGACGTAGGCCTGGCCCATGGCGTCCACGGCGATACCATGGCCACGATTGAAATCGGATCCGCCCAAGAAGGTGCTGTAGAGGAGAGCGGTCCCTGCGGCGTTCAGCTTGACCACAAAGCAGTCTTCATAGCCATTGTAGTCGGTATCGTACCCCGGGCCCACGGGAAAGGTCCAAGCGGATTTGGTGTGGCCGGTGACGTAGGCCTGGCCCAGGCCGTCCACGGCGATGCCGGTGCCACGGTCGTAATCGTGTCCGCCCAGGAAGGTGGCGTAGAGCAGAGCGGTCCCCGCGGCGTTCAGCTTGACCACAAAGGCGTCAGTATTGCCAACGTAGCCGGTGTCGTACCCCGGGCCCGCGGGAAAGCCCCTGGAAGCAGTGGAACCGGTGACGTAGGCCTGGCCCAGGGCGTCCACGGCGATGCCGTAGCCCTCGTCGTGACTGGATCCGCCCAGGAAGGTGGCGTAGAGCAGAGCGGTCCCCGCGGCGTTCAGCTTGGCCACAAAGACATCATCGCCGATATTGTGGTCGGTGTCGTACCCTGGGCCCACGGGAAAGTTGCTGGAAGAAGTGGAACCGATGACGTGGGCCTGGCCCAGGCCGTCCACGGCGATGCCGTAGCCCTCGTCGTAACTGGATCCGCCCAAGAAGGTGCTGTAGACCAGCCCGCCGGCCTGGGCGGGTGCAGCCTGGGGTGTTAAGCTGGCCAGGGCGAAAGGCGCCGCAACGGCGAATCCCTCCACGCGAGGGGCGTCCGCAGCCAACGTTTGCCCCTCGGCGTCCAAGCTCTGCAGCAGGGGCAGCGCCAGCGCGCCCACTGCGGTCTCGAGCTGGAGCCCGCCCTCGCTCAGGCTCAGCGAGTCGGCTCCCTCCACCCGTAACTGCACCGCCGCCAGCGCGGCGTCCGGGTCGTCGACCTCCGCGTCCACTTCCATGCGCCAGGTCCAGCGTCCCGCCCCGCCGCCTACCACCAGGTCTATGCCAGGGTACAGATCCGCATAGCGCACCCCGCTCCAGACGGGCACGTCGGGGCGCCAGCCCTCGGGGTCGCTCCCCAAGAAGTAAGACACGACGGTCTCCGAGCGGCCGTAGGGCTCCAGACGAGGCGACGGGTTGGCGCCATCAAAGCTCAGCCGGATATGGACGGCCTGGCGCGGCTGCTCGTCCGGGCCTCGGTCTCGCGGTCCTCGCGCGCCGTCCTCAGCCGATAGCGCGACGCCGGGCTCGGCGTGGGGCGTCGGCTCAAGCAGCGTGATCCAGAGGGCGTCGTCAGCCAGCCAGAGAGTGCCCCCTCCGCCACGCACCTGAAAGCGCGCCGCCGGGTCAAACTGGCCCACGTTCTCGATGAACAGCAGGGGGCTTTCACGAAGCGTGGCCACTACATCGTCGGCATCGGGTCCCGCCGCATAAACCTCGACGGACCCCGAAGGAGCCTCCTGCGTCGCGGCGTCAGGCGATGTGACGATGTCAGCGTCGTGGGCTGGCCGTGTGGCCGCGCTCGCTTGCAGGGGCCATACCAGCAGAGAGAGGAGGAGCAAGAGGTTCAGGGATCGCCGCAGAAGAGCACGCATGACGGACTCCTTCCACAGTGGGGGAGCCACGTGAGATGCGGGCATGAGCACGTGGGCGATTCACCACCATTATGGATGATCGAAAGCTGTGCGCAAGCCGCAGCGGGCGGGAGGGGTGGCGTGGGTTGCAGTCCGATCGGCTATATCACTATGTAGATCGGTGCGTCGTTGTGGCTCGTTGTACGGTGACGTTGTGTGCTGTGGTTGGTGCGGCACTGGTGGGAGTGACTCCTCCTCTGCCCAGCGGTCATCAATACGCTGGAAGTCTGGAGCGACTTCGCGGTTCGCTCCCACAGCGGCGCACACTAGAGCAGAGGCCGGCGTCTCAAAGACGAGCCGGTGGCTTCCTGTTTCTCAGTTCAGGTATCTTGCGCTGCCGGTGTCCCGAGCCAGAGTCGGCGGGGGCCAGTTTACGGTCTCACACCCCACAGCCGCACCGTGCCGTCACTCGATCCGCTGACAAGAGTGCTGCCGTCGGGAGCAAAGGCCACGCTGTTGACTTGGTCGGCATGACCCTTCAGCACGCTGATCCGCGTCCCATCGCCTACACGCCAAATTTGCACCGTGCCGTCCGACAACCCTGTGGCAAGTTTGGAGCCGTCTGGAGAGAAAGCCACGCAGCAGGCCCAGCCGCTCTTCAGAGTGTGCAGGAGCGCGCCGTCGCTGATCCGCCAAAGCCGCACCGTACGGTCTCTCGACCCGCTGGCCAAGGTGGTTCCGTCAGGAGAGAAGTCGACCCCGCAAACCCAGCTGCTGTGCTCCTCCAGCGTGCGCAGCAATGCGCCGTCGCCAGTCCGCCAAAGCCGCGCTGTTCGGTCATGAGACCCACTGGCCAGGGTTGCGCCGTCCGGAGCGAAGGAGACCTCCTCGACTGTGTTGTTGTGCCCCACTAGTGTGCGCAGGAGCGCGCCATCGCTGGTCTGCCATAGTCGTATACTGCCCGATGCAACGGCCAAGGTGGCACCGTCAGGCGAGAAGGCCACGTCGTTCACTCCGTAGATGTCCTCTAGCGTGCGAAGGAGCACGCCGTCGGCGGTCCGCCACAACCGCACCGTGCGGTCGTGCGACCCGCTAGCCAGGGTGGTCCCGTCAGGGGAGAAGTCAACGCCGCACACCCACGACGCATGTCCTCTCAGTGTGCGTACGAGGGCCCGATCACTGGTCCGCCATAGCCGCACCGTGTCGTCAGTCGACCCGCAGGCCACGGTGGCGCCGTCCGGCGCGAAGGCTACGTCGTAGACCCGGCCCATATTCCCTTCCAAAATGCGTAGGAGCGCACCATCGCTGGTCTGCCATAGCCGCACCGTCCCGTCACTCGATCCGCTGACGAGAGTGTCGCCGTCGGGAGCAAAGGCCACGCTGTTGACCCGGTCCGAATGTCCCTTCAGCTCGTATAGCATCATCGCATTGTCCACCTGCCACAGCGACACGCTGTTGCCCGACGCGTCGGCCAAGGCAGCACCGTCAGGCGAGAATGCCACGCTATTAGCTTCGCCCGGAGAACCCTTCAGGACGTGCAGCAGCTTCCCATCGCCCACCTGCCACGTTCGGGCGGTGCCGTCACTCGATGTGCTGGCCAAGGTAGCGCCGTCGGGGGAGAAGACGACGCTAGAGACCGGATTAGCGTGCCCCTCAAGCGTGCGCAAGAGGGCGCCATCGCTGGTCCGCCACAGCCTTATGGCAAAATCCTGCCCGCCGCTGGCAAGGATGACGCCGTCGGGGGAGAAGGCCACGCTCCCGCTCTGTTTCCTGTGCCCCTCAAGGGTGCGCGTAATGGCCCCGTCACTGACCCGCCACAGCCGAACGATGCCGTCCTGCGACGCGCTGGCCAGGGTGACCCCGTCGGGAGAGAAGGCTACGCACGAGACCTCGCCCATGTTCGCACTTAGCGTGCGCACCAACGCGCCGTCGCTGGTGCGCCACAGCTTGACGGTGCTGTCACTCGATGAGCTGGCCAGGATAGCGCCATCGGGGGAGAAGGCCACGCTGGTGACCACGCTATTATGTCCCTCCAGCAGAGCCAACTCGGTCAGGTCATGAGTCCGGTACAAACAGACACCCACAGAAGAGGCCACGGCCAGCAGCTCGCCATTGGGGCTGAAGGCCACCTGCTCGACGGTGCCCTTGCCCAGGCGGGCCAGCTCCTCGGCCTGGCTCCAGTCAACGTGAACGGGAACCACCGGGGCAGGCATGGATCGCACTGTCGAAGTCGGCGGCGGCATGGCGGTGTGGCGAAGCGTGGGCATGGCCGTTGGTGGCGTAGTCCACGTGGCGGTTGGGGCTGTTGCTACTGCCGCGCGGGTCGGGGCGGCGGGCGGCGGATCGGCAAGCTGTTCCTCGAGCCACGGGCTGTCGGGCGGGGGCGCGCAAGCCCCCGCCGACGTTGCAACCAGCAAGACGGAGAGCAGCTTACTGACGATGCATACCTGTCGCACCATGTCCTCCTCGCCTAGTAGGTCCCGCTGGCGCGATCCCTAGGCTGCCTACCGTCGCTCAGCGCAGCACGGCCGGCAGAAACTGCTGCCACTGCGTCACCAACTCAAGTTGGAACTCTGGACTGGTTGCCAGGTTGCCGCTCCCATCGGCGCTCCGCACCACGCAGTAGTATGAGGCCTCCGGATCCAGCCCCGGCAGGCCGATCTGGTGGGCGGTTACCAGCAGCGTGGTGCTGGCCGTGATGGTATAGTGACCCGAGACCAGCCCGCAGGCTGCCTCACTGCTGGCGGGCTCGTCCGTAGTCCAGGTGATTGCGGCGTTTCCAGTGGGGCGAAGCGTGCCCACGACGTTGCTGATGACCGGTGGCGTCCCGTCATCGAAGAAGGCGGCTGGATACTGCAGCGGCAACAGGTATCCCCGGTCGGCGTATTGGACCCGAACGTGGGGGGCCACCCCCGCCAGAGATGTGGACAGTGCGCCGGGCGGCGCGCCCATCACGATGCTCATCATCGCATCGGCGTAGCTGGCAATCGCGCGTGGGATGACGTTCGCCAGCTGCCCCGGGAGGGCGGACGGCGCCGCTACCAGCGCCTCCCAGAGAGTCGCATTGGGGTACTGTGTCACCACGCGGGGCATGACCTGCCCAAAGGCGGTAGACAGCTCGGCATTCGGGGCGGCGTCGCTGGCATAGATCGCATCGGCGCCAGTGACGATGACGTCGCTATCGGCTGTGATGGACTTGTCGGCCTGGGAGACACTGCCGAGTGCAGCAACCAAAACCACGCAAGCCAGAGCCAGAATGACTGCTAGAGTACGCATGGTCGCTTACTCCCCGTACACCAGGGCCAGGCCTCCGTAAGCATAGTTCCCGGAATTAGTGTAGTTGACTTCGAAGACGTGAAGTTGGTCCGGCCCGAGGGTGGCCGCGCCGAGTGTGCCCTGCACAGTTTGCCAACCACTGCAACTAGCTATCAAAACATCATTTAGATAGAGTTGGGCGGTCATAGAGCTTGATGTCAGCGACCAGCTGCGCTCGGAGTATGCCAGATCGGAGGGCAGGATGACATCGAACGTTCTCGTCCTTCCATAGTAGTCATCCCACTTGGCGATGAGCATGAGGCGCGTGGCGTTGGGGTAACGGAAATCATAGTGCGTCGCCCCAGGGTAGGGCTTGCTGGCCTCGGCCGTCATTCTCAGGAGAGCCGCCTCAAGCATGGTGCGGAGGGTGGTTCGCCCACCATCGTGATAGGCGCGCCAGTCAAACAGCTTGGCGGCCGGCTCATGCGCTAGGTAGTAGGCCATCATCCAGCCATCGGTGTCTACGTACACATGCGGGTCCTCTGACGAAGGGTACTCGCCGACCTGGATGGAGCCGACGATATAGGTGCTGGTCTCCACCTCGATGGTGCGGAAGGCGCCGCGGACGGCGGAGAGGGACACAGGTGCGGTAACCTTGAGATAGGCGGCCACACCGGCCTCGTCGGCGATCGAGTCAAGGGTGACACTATCAATCTCCTCCGAGGCAAGGAGCGCCTCGGGAGCGACCAAAGGAAGGGCGGTGCTGGCGCTCACCGGGCTGTCGCTCGGCTTGAGCCAGACCCACAGCGATGCCAACACCACGACTAGGACGGCCGTTATCGCAACCAGACGTAGCGCGCGCGTAGACATGCTTGTCTCCTTTGCATAGGCAGGATGTCTAGGACCCGGAAACACGCCCTTGTGTTCCTTGACTTGCTCCTTTCAGGTGCGGGAAGCCTGCACGACGGACACAAAGTCGACATTGGGTGCCAACTCCAGGATGCGACCGTGGGCCTCATCGAAGGCCCTGGCCGGCATAACGAAGTTTTGCGAAGTCTATTACCATTTCTGACAGCAACACGAGAGTGGGAGAACGCTGGAGCCATCGGGGGGAGCTCATCGAGCGCGGCCGCTCGATGATGGCTGCAAGCTCGTGGAACTATTGGCGATTGTGGTGTGCGATGGCGAGTGCTGCGATGTGTGTTGGAAGGGCGGTGGGCTGCAATGAGGTGCTAGAGAGCTGAGCGAGTCATAGGCTTTCCTTCCCAGATCATGGGATCCCGATGTGACCGATCCGTAGGTACGGTGTCGACCTCACGGTGCCTCCTCCCGGGCGGGCCGAATGGAAGCCAGCGAACAAGCGACGGTAGCCGGGCCTGCTGCTGCGCGACTCCAATACCCAGCAGTAAGGAGCCATTAGCGATAAGGTAGCAGGCGCGTGGTGACAGGTCAAGCGCTCTGAGCCCTTTCCGGGTATCTGTTTCGTTAACGCGCGCGAAGTGAGGGGTCTACGGCCGAACGTGGTGGGAGTGGTTCGGAGATAGCACTCTCAAAGCGATTGGTCCTGTGGTCAGCGGGGGAAGTTGCGTCGTGGCCGTGCCGCAACCCAGGGTCGAGGATCGCTATGATCCAGTTGCTCCTGCTCTCGGTAGACCTGTGCGTCACCGGGAATTCCGGTGGTTCAGGCTCTTCCCATCCACCATCTGCCAACCTGCCTACGACGAATCCTTGCGCAGAGGGAGCGACTGGCCGCAGGACCTTGGTCGGAGCTATGCCAGTTCGGCCCTCGCTGGAGTGGCTTGGAGAACCTAGGTCTCCCGATCCCAGCCACTTGGCTGTCCGGAGACACTCGATAGGACCGCACCTTCTCACGAAGGACCACCCTTGCGCACATCCTGACAAAAGGTTACAATGAACGTGCATCTGATGGTCCGAGGTTGAGAGGCTCGCAGAGTCGGTGCCTCTGCAGGACGACCGAGACAGCGAGATCCTGCGCGTGGTCGAGCGACGGCTTCTACTGGACGACTAGAGGCAAGGCGAAGCCGTTAACAGATATGGACCCTTTACGAAGAATCGGTACTCTTGTGTCTCACACAGGATTGAGAGGAGGCGAACAAGCATGGACATCACCTTCTACGACCTGCACGGTAATCCCACAGCGTACACGGAGGACGGAGAGCACATCTACCTGTTTTCGGGGAAGCCTGTTGCCTACATCGATCACTCATCTGTCTATTCCTATGATGGCAGGCACCTTGGCAGATACGAGAATGGCTGGATCCGCGACAACCACGGCTCTGGTGCTCTCTTCACAGCGCATGCATCGGGCGGGCCGACTAAGCCAATGAAACAACTGACACCTATTAGAGGGATCAAAGGAATCCGACCGATCAAGAGCATCAAACAGCTCAAACCGCTGCGTGCAATCGATTCCTTTTCCTGGTCCGAATGTTCCGGACCACGCTTTTTTGAACCCTGATTCGCCTCCAGCTACTCTGGAAGAGAGCCATGGGCTACTATGACATCGCTCAGATCTGCCTGAACGGGCATGTCGTCAACGATAGATCTCGTGGGAGTCCGGAGTTCAACGCACCCTACTGCAGGAAATGCGGAGCCGAGACCATAGTGGCGTGTCCATCCTGTAGTAAGGACATTCGGGGCGACTACGTCGTCCCCAATGTCCTCGTCCTGGGCGGTTCGCCGAGTCCGGCTCCCGCGTATTGTCACAACTGCGGCAAGCCTTTCCCATGGACCCAGCGGCGGTTGGACGCCCTGACGAGCCTCACGGGAGAATCTAGCAGCCTGGCGGATGATCGCGACGACCTCGCTGATCTTGTGCCTGATCTCATGGCAGACACCCCTAGAACAGAGCTCGCCGTGGCCAGATGGAGAAAAGCACTCGCCAAAGTCGAGGAACACATCGCGCCTGCTCTCAAGTCCATCTTGACCCAGATCGCGAGCGAAGCTGTGAAGAAGATGCTTTTCCCGGGGGTTTGATGCTGTCCGGTATCCCTTGATCGTGTATCGTGGACCTACGCGCGCTGTTATCCTTGCAGTTGCCGAGGCCAGAGCCTAGGCGCCTGCTAAACAGACTTCCGCTTGCTGCTATCATCTCTGAGGCTTCATGGGTCTGAAGTGCAGGAGGGAGCGCAATGACTCACAAGCGAAGCAACCAGCTGTGCATCGTTCCGGTGAGTGACCTTGCCTCAACAGTCCAGTTTGCCCTCTCGGGTGCCCGCTATCATCTCCGCAAGACCCTTAGCATCTTCGATAGCCCGGCCCTGCAAAGGCGCTACGATGACGATCTCCACTTGTCAGAGAGCCAGCGGGTTGAACGCGCCACGGAGGTCAATCGCTTCCTCTGGCATCTTCGTGCCTACTTCTGGGAGCTGACTGCGGTGTTCGATCATCTCCTGCAATGGGCATGCCAAACTCACGAGCTTCGTGCCAAGGATCTGCCTATCGCTGAACATGAGGTCACCTGGTCGAAGCTGAAGGATGCGGAAGCGCACAGACACGTTGAGCAATGGGAGAGAGAGCAGGACCAGCTTGGGAAAGCTTACTGCAGCGGCTGGTTCTTTGAGGTGAGGCAGTACCGTAACCTCGCTCATCGCGACACGATCTTTATGGAATGGGAGTATGACGAGCTTCGGAACCTGAATCCAGACGCGGCTTTCCTGCCGGCCGCTAGGGAAGGTCAAGCTTACGTTCCCCTACGCCAGCATCTCACCAGCTATCTTGCCAGGATGCGCAGCGTCGTCACTGATATCCTCGGTTAACGTCATCCTTCAGGTCTCACTCAGTGGGCCACCTATACTGTGTTGCAGCATCCCAAGTCGCTGTTGAGGCCTCATAAGCTCTTGGTCACCGGTTCTAGCCGTCACCACCAACGACCAGGACGTGGCCGAGCCGCTATCGCGGGTCTCCAGGCTCACCGCGACCTCGCGGCCCATGAGCGCGCCTAGATGCTGAACCACCTCCTCGACGATGATGCCCACGTCCTTGTTGATGCGCTGGGCGTCTATAACCACGTGTCTGTAGTAGCGAGAGGGACGCGGTGGCTCACAGTCGCATTCAAACATCGGCTTGCCACACGTGGCGCACGGCTCCGTCTTTGGGTGGACACACTCGGCCTCCGGCCGTCCGCACCACGGGCAACTAGACAATCCCAGGATACAGTACCTCGCGCCCCGCCTCAAGCGTCTGCGGCCTCGGCATATCACGCAAGTGTTCCAACTTGGGGCAGCAGTTCAGCGCTTCGCCGCGTTCTCTCAATGCCAAAGCAACTGCTCAGGACGGGATGTCGCAGTGCCTTGACGTCCTCCCCCACACGATTATGATCGGTCATGTATCTGGACTGGTTCTTTACTGCCAAGAGGAAGGCCGTGAAGACAACGGTGCTCGAGTACCTCAACAGCGGCCTCTACTACCCTTGCGTGCTCCTCGTGGCTCGTGATATCGCGACACCGGAGAAATGCGCCAATGCTCTGGCGGCCGAGGCTGACTGGCCGCTCCTGTCAGTAGGGGGCAAGGTGTCTTCCGAGCTTATCAACACCTCGCCAGCTCGCTGGGGGCGCGCAGCTCGAACGGCCCTGCTCCAGCGCGTACGTGGCGCAGGCTCGGGGCCACTCGTCCTACTCCACGTGGACTTGCTGTTCGATCCTATGTTCAAGCTGGACCCATTGGCCCTGCTGCGTGAAGCAAGCCGCGTTACACCGCTAGCGGTTGCCTGGCCGGGCGGCTATGATGGGAGCACCCTTTCGTACGCCGTTCCTGAGCACACCCACTATCGGACCTGGCGAGACCCCCAGGTTGGCGTTCTTCAGCTCCGACGTTCCTAGGAGGTTCTGATATGCGCTATCGTGACCTGGTGCAGTTCGAACCGGTCGAAAGCATCATCCAGCTGCTTACCGCAACCCGCAAGGACAAAGCGCGCGAGCACGTACGGACCTATGTGATTTCCGACCGGATGGCCGACCATCTCACCGACCTAGTCATCCCGCACCTGCAGTTCCTGGCGCCGCAGGACAATCGCGGCGTGCTCATCGTCGGGAACTATGGCACCGGCAAGTCCCACCTGATGTCGTTGCTGGCTGCGGTGGCCGAGCACGCCGACCTAGCGAACGATGTGACCCACCCCGAGGTACGCGAAGCCATGGGGGCCATCGCTGGGCGGTTCAAGGTGCTACGTACCGAGATCGGCAGCGTGACCGGTACCCTGCGCAATATGCTACTGGACGAGATCCAGGACGCCTTGGCTGAGTGGGGTGTCCCCATCTCCTTCCCACCGGCCGACCACGTGACCAACAACAAGGACCTCATTATCCAGGCGGTGGCTGCCCTGCAGGAACGCTACCCCGAGCAAGGCCTGTTGCTGGTGGTGGACGAGCTACTCGACCATCTCCGTTCGCGCAACGAGCAGCAGCTCATCCTGGACCTGGGCTTCCTCCGCGAGCTGGGCGAAGTGGCGGCGGTGACGCCCTTCCGGTTCGTGGGTGGGCTGCAGGAGACGCTGTTCGACAACCCCCGCTTTGCCTTTGTGGCCGACCAGCTACGCCGCGTTCGCGACCGCTTCGAGCAGGTGCGCATCGTGCGGGAGGATGTGGCCTACGTGGTCTCGCATCGGCTGCTGGCCAAGAGCGACGAGCAGACCGCCCGCATCGTCGAGCACCTACGCCCTTTTACTGCGCTCTACAAGAGCGTGGCCGAACGGCTGCACGAGTTCGCAGCGCTCTTTCCCGTGCATCCGGCCTATCTGGAGACGTTCGAGCGGGTCTATGTGGCGGAAAAGCGCGAAGTGCTCAAGACCCTTACCGGCGCCATGCGCGAGCTGCTGGACCAGGAAGTGCCGACGGACCGGCCTGGCCTTATCGCCTACGACCAGTATTGGGATGTGCTGCGAAACAACGCCAGCATGCGCGCCGTTCCAGAAGTGGCTGCCGTAATCGACAAGAGCAACGTGCTCGAGAACCGCGTGCAGCACGCCTACACGCGACCCCACCTGAAGGACGTGGCCCTGCGCATCGTGCATGCGCTGAGCGTGCAGCGGCTCACCACCGACGACATCAACGCGCCCCTGGGCGTCACCGCAGAGGAGCTGCGAGATGGATTGTGCCTCTACGTGCCCACGCCCGAACGCACGGCCGAGTTCGTGCTGGATCAGGTTCAGGTGGCGCTGCGCGAGATCAAGCGCACGGTCAGTGGCCAGTATATCTCCTATGAAGAGTCTAACGGCCAGTACTATCTGGACCTGAAGAAGGATATCGACTTTGACGCCAAGGTTGGCGAGCGCGGCGAGGCGCTGAGCGAGGACGCCCTCAACCGCTACTACTATGACGCCTTGCGGCAATCCTTCAGTTTGAGCGACACGACCTATGTCACCGGCGCCCGCATCTGGTTTTACGAGCTGCCCTGGGGCGACCGAG
>Ga0334882_1002251_pt1 | contig 20312 bp, 5 predicted proteins | sample GraSluR1_MG_5_FD_207226 | JGI IMG/M metagenome (GOLD analysis project Ga0334882, IMG submission 207226) | Sludge microbial communities from methane-producing bioreactor in Wageningen University, Netherlands - Granular Sludge_15_04-R1 | ecosystem: Engineered > Bioreactor > Anaerobic > Unclassified...
TAAAAAAATTGGGCATTTTTTTACAAAAAAAAACGGCAACCCGTGGGTAGCCGTTGATAATACAGGTGTTTTAATCTATTTGCCGATAATGGCTTTAATGGCTTCGATTTCGGATTTGAGGGATTGGAGCTCATTATTTTCTTTCTGAAGCTTATCAATTTGCATTTGTTGTTCCTGTATGGCTTTTACGAGAACCGGAACAAGACCGGAATAGTTAATTCCCATTGTGCTATTTTCATCGTCGCCGGTATCAACTACCTCGGGGACAAGTCGTATTACTTCCTGGGCTATCAGACCGATATGCCTTTTACTGTCTGATTTGTCCTTCCATGTAAAAAAAACTGGATTAAGATCAAGTACTGTTTCCAAGCCTCCTGAAATGGGAGTGATATTATCTTTTTTTCGGAGGTCTGATGTTGTTGAGACACTACCAGCGGAATAAACAATGGACCATCTGAAGTCGTTATGACCACAGGAATAAGTATTATCCGTAATAGGATTTATTCGAGCTGAAAAAATATATAAGGGTTTAGAAGTACTAGTTGAACGGTCGATGGCCTGCAAAAATCCATTTCCAACAACATAAGCTAATTCAATACCTTCACCGATTGGTGGAACTGTGCTACCTGTTATTCTTAATGTTCCTGATGCCTCAATAAAACCATTTTGACATACTTTAAATGCATTTGCACGTGAAGATGTTGATGATCCGTTTCCAATAATAAACAGAGGGTCAGCACCTGTCCATAAGTCAGTTGTTCCCTCCAGAATATTATATCTTCCGATAACAAACGAATTATAAGCCTGTGCAGTGGTATAATATCCCATTGCCGTAGCATACTTTCCGTTTGATTTTGTATAATTACCCAACGCAAATGAATTATCTCCGGTAGCATCATTAACATTTCCAAGCGCAAATGAATAATCTCCGTCAGCATTATTCGAATACCCGAATGCGACAGAAGCCTCTCCGTTGGCCATTCCACGGACGGGATCCATAGTAAACATTATCAATGAACCAGTACCTATTGAAATGCTCCTGTCTCCAATTGCACCAACTCCAGTTCCGATAGCAATAGAGCGAATTCCTCCTGCCTTTGTAGAATAGTAAAAAACCGTAAAAGGATAAAAAGGCAAATAATCTCGGAAACCTCCTATTGCTATTGAATAATCACCATCTGCTCTAGAATAATCGCCCATTGTTTTAGCTCCGGTTCCAAAGGCATTACCCTTTATTGCAATGGAGCCCGATCCGTAACCGTTTGCACCTGTTCCAATCGCTAATGAACCCAAATATGCTTTTGCGTTCCATCCAATTGCAATTGAATAATAATCAGTTGCTATTGATTTATAACCCATCGCAAGGGAGAACTCTCCCTGTGCACTTGTGCCTGATCCTATGGCAAAGGCTCCCTCCGCTGTTGAACCTGTTTGAGCACCCAGACCAAATGCGAACGAATAATTGCCAAGAGCTTTTGTCACGGTTCCTGTTGGTCCCAGCGAGTCCCGTCCCACATATCCGAAAGCAAAACTCCCCAAACCCTGGGCTTCAGTAAAAGCACCGAATGCGTACGAATCCTGGTTGTACGCCTTGGCACCATCGCCGAATGCAAAGGAATTTGTATTTTGAGCAAGTGCATTTTTCCCGATAGCAGTTGAATAGTCTCCTCTGGCTATAGCCTGGTATCCCAGCGCCTGAGAAAAGTTTCCCACGGCTTTTGACTCGAAGCCTGTAGCAGTGGAGTTTGTTCCCACGCTGTCGGGATCCTCAATCAGCACCTGACCCGCCAAAAATGCATTTTTTGTTGGATACCAGAGGATACGCGCTTCGCTGGGATCAATGGTTGCTGTGGTGTCGGCCGATACATTTAGATAGTTCACGTGAGTGCCCGACTTGAACCCCGTGAGCCCGCCAATGGCAAAACCGCTCTTGTTGCCCTTGCCCGAAATCTCGGTATCGATGTAGAAGCGGGTGCTGTCGGGGGCAACAAACATTAGGGCTACAGTATCAGCCTTGAAACCCGTTAATCCTCCGATGGCGAAGCCTCCCTTGTTGCCCTTTTGGGTGGGTTCGCGAAGGAATATCCTCACGCTGTCGGGCGTTACCCTGAAGTACTCCGTGTCGTTCTGCTTGTTCCCTGTGAGACCCCCAATGGCGAAACCGCTCTTGTTACCCTTACCTTCGGGTACCACGTCGTCCTCCACGTACATGCGTACGCCCTTCTCGTACACCGCGAAAACGATCTGGTCCTCGCTGTTGCGTACCACGAACAAGGGCTCATCCCCTCCTACTCCGGACTCAGCCACAAAACTGCTGGCGCTGTGGGCATGTAGCGCGTAGGGCACCGATTGCAGCCTGGTGGTGCCCAGTGATAAGAAATTGGTACCTCCTGCGGGGTCAACCTCCACCTTAAGGTAAATTTCACCCTCCTCCCATGGAATATCGGTAAAATTGTTTAGGATAGGAATACCGCTGCCTACCACCAGATTTACAATGCCCTTGTCGGAGGTGGTGAGAAAATGCAGCTCTGCGTAATGATTTGCCTTCCCTCCCTGATCCTGAAGGGTGAGACGCATGGTGACCGCCTGATCTGAAATAAGCTGTCCTTCGCTATTGCGGATAACTGCCTGGTAGTTGAAGCCTTGGGGAACCTGTGCGAGGGTGGATACAGCAATGCAAATGAGCATTGTCAGGGAGAATGATCTTTTCATGGCTATACTTTTTTAAAGGTTCAACTTAAAAGCGCTTTTGCTTTTTAAAAAGCCCAGCAGGCCGTAGTGTGCGGTCGGTTGGATAAAAAAAAGAAGAATGCTTAATCGCCATGAAATTTACTGCGTTAAAAGATGCAAATCAAGTATTTCAAGATTTTTTATCAAAAAAAACGGCCACTCTTGAGTAGCCTTTGAACAATAAGTGGTTTGGGCGCTTGGGCTTAGTAAGCCAAATGCATTTCTCTGGTAGGCATAGCCTACAAAAATAAGCCCGACGGAGGTAGAACCTCCGCCGAACTTGGGGTTTTATACCTACTTGATAAGTGATGCCTTGATGGCCTCAATTTCGGATTTGAGGGATTCAAAATCTTTATTGGTTTCCCTCAGCTCTTCAATCTGTATCTGTTGTTCCTGGATTGCCTTAATTAGTACAGGCACCAACTTTTCGTACGACATGCTCCAAAGTCCGGTTTCTTCGTTGCTAGGTTTATTAACTGCTTCAGGAATAATGTTATGAACATCCTGAGCAATAAGTCCTATGTCCATTGCGCCTTCGGAAAGGATGTCTATCTTCTTGTCTTTAAGTTTGGTGTGATGATGATAATAGTTGAGGGGTTGAAGCTGCAACACTTCCTTTAAGCCATATTTCAGTGTACTTCTGTTTGTTTTTGCTCTACCATCGGAATAGGTTGCCCATATGTATGCTATTGCCTGGCCAACTCCGGGATTACTGTTGTTTGGAAGTTCAAGGGCATATTCTGGAGATACAACATCTTGCAATCCTACTCTACCGTTTCTAAGAACGGTCATAGCGTTTTTGCGATTGCTGTCAAATGTCCCATTTCCAATAATAAAAATTGGATTTTCGAAACCCCATGGGTCAGAAGAAAGAGTTGTGTCATTAAACGAGCCGATAACTGTTGAAAAATGGCCATTTGCTTTTGTCCAATATCCAGTTGCTGTGGAAGAATGTCCTGATGCAGAGGTGTATGATCCCATTGAAGTGGCAAACCATCCTGAAGCGATTGTTGAATATCCCATTGCTGTAGATACCCATCCTGAGGCCATTGTTCCTGCACCCATTGCTGTAGAAAGTCCAGCCGTTGCATTTGTTGCTTGTCCAATTGCAAATGAGAGGGTGCCAGATGCAATTGTATTTTGCCCCATTGCTACAGAACTACCTCCTGAAGCGTTTGTATAAAGACCTATTGCAAAGGATTGATATCCCGATGCAATTGTTTCGAAACCCATTGCTGTGGAATACATTTCCGAAGCAGTAGTTCCGTATCCTATTGCGGTGGAAATCACTCCCGAGGCAGTAGTTTTGTATCCCATAGCAGTCGAGCCATAACCTATTGCAGATGTCTTGTAGCCAGTTGCAAATGAGAAGCCGCCTCGTGCAGTATCTGCAAGACCTATTGCAACAGAGCCAAACCCCTCGGCAATTGACCCCTGCCCAATGGCAAAGGAGTAGTCGCCCTTTGCATAGGCCACGCCTGTTGTAACACCCGCCGAATCGACCCCCTGACTACCAAAGGCAAAACTTCGCAAACCCTCGGCAAAAGCGCCCCTGCCAAAGGCATACGATTCGATGTTTTTGGCCTGAGCAAACTGACCAAAAGCAAAAGAGTTCTCGCTGTGCGCTTCAGCCTCACGACCTATGGCAGTGGAGTAGTCGCCCAATGCTTGCGACTTGTAACCCAATGCCTGCGACTGGCTACCTTTAGCTTTGGTCTCAAAACCAATTGACATGGAGTTCTCGCCCACATCGTTGGGAGTTTCAATAAGAACCTGCCCGGCCAGAAAGGCGTTCTTTATAGGGTACCAGAGGATACGGGGTTCGCTGGGGTCGATGGTCGCAGTTGCGTCAGCCGATACGTTGAAGAAGTTAACGGGAGCACCCGATTTGAACCCCGTTAGACCGCCAATGGCGAAGCCGCTCTTGTTGCCCTTGCCCGAAGATTCGGTGTCGATGTAGAAACGGGTGCTGTCGGGGGCCAAGAACATCAGAGGCACTGTATCAGCCTTGAAACCCGTTAATCCTCCGATGGCAAAGCCTCCCTTGTTGCCCTTCCCGGCTGGCTCCCGAAGGAATATCCTCACGCTGTCGGGTGTTACCCGGAAGTACTCCGTGTCGTTCTGCTTGTTCCCTGTGAGACCCCCGATGGCAAATCCGCTTTTATTACCCTTGCCACCGGGCACAAAGTCATCCTCAACGTACATGCGAACACCCTTCTCGTAAACGGCCATAACAATTTGACCCAAGCTGTTACGAACCACAAAGATGGGCTCCTCGGGGAGGGATTCAGGGGGATCTACTTCCATGCCCTCTCCCATAAATCGTCCCCTGACCCGGATGTTGCCGTCCACGTCAAGCATTTCGGTGGGAGTGTCGGTGCCAATACCCACCTTGACCTCGGTGGTTACCTGGTTGTCGCCATCCTGCCATAGGGTAGTCAGGAAATCGGGCGTTACGCTCACCCATTTTTCGCCATTGTGGCGCAGCAGGTCACCCTCAATAGCATCCGTAAAATCGAAGTTGGCGGTAAGCAATGGATCGGTTTCTCCTGCTGTCATGGCGTGTAATGCGTAGGGTACGCTGAGCAGCTGGGTAACCCCCATAGCACTTCCGTTGAGCTGAACCTCTACGAAGTAGGGACCTTCGGCCCAGCCAATGGCTGCGAAATCGTTGGGGTTAATTGATCCCACCGCCAGGTTCACCAGGCCAAACTCGTTGGTTTCGGTGGTGAAGGTCTCTGTACAGATCACCGTGCCGTCAGCGGTTCCCTGGCGGATGTTGATGGTGATATCAACCTCAGCGTTGGCGATGATCTCGCCTGCTGTGTTGCGGATTACAGCCTGGTAGTTGAAGCCCTGAGGGGCTTGGGCAAAGGATGCCAGGTTTAGGGTTATACCTAACAATAATGTGAGTAGTTTTTTCATGGTGGTTTAAGTTATTGGGTGAGTACTTAGGTTACGGGTTACGGGTTAAGGGGTTACGGGTTAAGGGGTTACGGGTTACGGGTTACGGGTTGCGAGTTACGAGTTTAAGGTTTAGGTGACGAAAAATTATAAGTTGAAGAATTCATTCGTATAGAGCAAAATACTATTAAATTCAATATCATTCCAAAAAAATTATACTTTTTTTTTTACTAAAGAAAAACGGCTACTTAAGGGTAGCCGTTTTTAAATGCAAATTGCTTTAAAAAAATTTTACTGTTAATCCTGCGATATCAACAATTTTTCAAGGCGCTCAAGGCGTGATTTGAGGTCGGCGTTTTCGGCTTGAAGTTGATCAATTATTTCCTGCTGTTCCTGAATGGCTCTAATTGCAATAACTCCAACGCCAGAATAGTCAAGTGTATAGAAATCATCCTGTTCCCCATCAACATTGGAAACTACATGGTTAACCAAATGAGGAAATATTTCTTCAACTTCCTGAGCGATAAGCCCAATATATTTTTGGCTATCCTTTTGGTCGACAAAGTTATACTCTGTTACATTCAGCCTTAATACACTTGGTAGAATGGATTGAACTGATTCAATATTTTTCTTAAATCGCTTATCGCTTGAGCTAGTATAAGTACCATTAACATAACTAAATGTACCCCTAAGAGTCCCATTATAAAATAAACCAAGGTTTCCTCCTGAATAAGTATAGAAATGCCATCTTTGATCATATCCTGAGACAGACACAGACAATCCATTTGTGGTACCTGCTGGATGGTTGACATGAAAACTTGTTGCAGGAGAAGTTGTTCCTAATCCAACACGAGCTGTACTAAAATTGCCATAGATTAAGGGCGTTCCGGTATTGTTGGCAATGTAAAGGCGGTCATTACCGGTTCCTGCATCTGACCCTGCTAGATTTCCAATAAATACGTTATTACTCCCTGCTGCTCCGGCATCATTGCCAATAAAAACATTATTACTGCCATTAGCTCCGGCAGAATAGCCTATTGCAACATTGTATGAACCAGTATTACTACCCGAAGCGCATCCCAGGTATGAGTTATAGCTGCCCGTTGTATTCATGGCAGCCCAAGCACCATAAATAGCATTCCAACTAATTTCAGATGAAGAAAGCGATGCAGCCAGATTACCTACTATGGTATTGCTCTCTCCACCCGGTAAACCTTGGCCCGCTGTATTTCCCATAATAATATTGAAATTACCTTTCATTTGTTTACCAGCAGCAACTCCTAAATAAATATTACCCCAATGAGTTGTGTTTTCTACACCCGCCTCATATCCAATAAAAACATTAAGCCTACCTGTTGTGGTTTTCAGTCCAGCTTCTGCGCCAATAAAAACATTTCGGAACCCTTCAGTTGTAGCTCTACCTGCTCTATGGCCCATAAATGCATTTTCATAGCCAGTGGTTAAAGACATACCGGCTTCCTGACCAATAATGTAGTTCTCAGGGGTAATACTCATAAAGCCGGCTGTATTGTCTTTGCTTCTATAACTGGGGTCATTTGAATCATTTTCCCTACTATTGTTATTCAAAGCAGTTTCTCTATTTTTAAACCCAGTAAGCCCGCCAATGGCAAAGCCGCTCTTGTTGCCTTTGCCCGGTAACTCGGTGTCGAAAAGTATCTGGGTATATCCACGCGATACCCTAAAGTAGTCCTCACCTGTGTCCTTAAAACCTGTTAACCCACCAATGGCGAATCCGCTCTTGTTGCCTTTGGTAACATCCGTTGGATCTCCATCCACATAGATACGAACGCCCTCCTCGTAAACGGCGAATACGATTAGCCCTGCAGTATTTCGCACCACGAAGAGCGGATCATCGCTGGGTGAACCTGGCTTGGTTAACGTCAGTCCATAGGCTTTTATGTTGCCTGCTACATCCAACTTCTCGGTTGGAGTGGTGGTGCTAATGCCAACGTTGGTGCCGTTATCGTAGAGAACCCCCGTGCCAATTGTGTTTGCCGCTGTCCAACGGGCCACGTAGCTGGCTGTGCCACCGCCAGTAGCCACCCTTGTACTACCCTCGTAGAGCCGAGTGGCGTAGAGGTAGCCATCGTAGTTGGTCCGGGTGGCATTGGAGGGAGCGGTGGTTCCGGAGTAGAAGCTCCCTGCGGTTTTGGTGCTACCGCTGTGCCGCATAATGCCTGCAGTGGCACTGGAGGGTAACTGGGTGGTGATGGCATGGGTGTGCGAAGTAGCCGTCAGCGCGTTCGTGGTGCTGGAGGTTAATGTGCTGGGTGTGCCCAGGGTGACGGTTCCCGTACCCGTGATGGTGGTGAAGTTCATGCCATTTCCAGCCGCTACGCTGGTTACGCTGCCCATGCCGCTGTGGGCATGGTCGCCCGCAGCGTAGTTGGTGGAGCCCGAGCCGATGTTGGTGTTGTTGGCCGAGTAAACCCGTGATCCACCATCGTATAACCGTGTGGCGTACAGATAGCCAGAGTAGTTCAATCGCTGGGTGCCACTCGGATTTGTTGTTCCGCTGTTGAAGGCGCTGGTGGTGTTGGTTGTGCCTGTATAGCGAACGAAAGATGAGCTGGTTGAGCCAGCCAGTACTCCCCTGTCGCTACTAAGTGTACCAGAAGTAATGTCGGTGGCGGCGTGGTTATGGCTCGATGAGGCAGCACCGATGTCGGACAGCACCTGTGCTGGTGTTCGCTGGGCAAGGGTTGAAGAAGCCGATGCATAGATGTAGTTGCCTGCCGTGTAGCTGGCGATGCCCGTGCCTCCCCTTGCCACCGCCAGCGTGCCGGAGGTAATGTTGGTGGCGCTGTGGTTATGGTTTGAGGGGTTCTCCCACGTGGCCAGCCCGCTGGCATCGGAGGTGAGCAGCTTACCGGCTCCCGGCACGCCACCCTGTATCTTAACCTGTCCGCTCACATCGAGTTTGGCAGTTGGGCTGGCGGTGCCGATCCCCACGTTGGTGCCCGTGTTGTAGATGTTGCTGCTGGCCTCCCAGCTGGTGCCGTTGTGGCGCAGGGTTTGACCAGTGGTACCCGCCACCAGAGGTCCCTCGGGTCCCTGAGGCCCTTCGGGACCTTGGGGTGCCTGAAACTCTACCCAGTTTACCCCATCTTCCATTGGAGGAGTGGTTGACTGATGGTCATTGGTCTGGCAGATGTACATGGAGTTGACCCCTGGCGTGGTTGAAGACTCTGCAAAGACGTAGTGTCCAGATTGGTATATCTCCGAACCCGACCAGTTTCCCCGATTGGTTAGCCCTGTTCCTGCTTCGCCCTGAGGTCCCTGAGGTCCTTCTGGTCCCGGGATACCCTGCACCCCGTCCTGCGTCATCTGCTGCCAGCCGAGTGCTGTGTACACCCACGACTTCCCATCGCCCGTGTTGTAGTAGGCATCGTTGATCGCTGGGTCGCTCGGTTCGGTGCCGGAGCTCCCCCTCCAGATGATGGGGGTACCTGGAATACCCTGCTGTCCCGGATCTCCCTTAAGGTCAGTGTAGGTGTAGCTTCCTTCATCCTCACGCTTAACACCGAGGTTGGTGCCGTCCCAGTTGTATTGGATGCTGTACCCCGGCTGCCCGGGTTCGCCCGGAAGGCCATCCTCTCCATCGGCACCCGGTGCACCCGGAGGGCCAGTATCTCCTTCAGGTCCCGGAGGTCCCTGGGGCCCTTGATCTCCAATTAGCGATGCTATAAATTCTTCTTCTGTCCCTGAGTTGCCGAGGCTGAGCCAAATTTCGTACGCCGATAGCCCGTCTTCTCCTGGATCACCTGGATCTCCCTGCAAGCCATCAACATCCTGCCATTGGGCGTTGCCCAGATCATCCATAGTCATCAGCACTTTGCCCTCGGCAGGGTTTCCTCCCCGGATACGGACTTGGCCGTTCACGTCCAAGGTCTGCGTGGGGCTTTCGGTGCCTGTCCCAATCCCCACGTTGCCCCCCAAAGGCTGCAGCGTGAACGGCTCGGGTTGTACTCCTGCGTACCCAACCTGAAGCCAACCGACGTATGGTGATGTGGGCATCTTGCCAATGTCAACCCCTTCTGTTGGGTAAGGCGTAGTTCGGATTCTCAGCATTCCGCTTGAGGCGGTGGCGCTTGGAATGGTGGGATCCCCTCCGGTATCAACAATGGTCAACCGGGCTATAGGATCGGTGCTGCCTATTCCCACTTTGGTTCCAGTATTAAAGAGATTGCTTGTGGCTGCCCACGTGCTGCCATCGTGCATGAGGGTCTGACCCGTGGTGCCCGATACCAGGGGACCCGGAGGTCCCTCCGGCCCTTGTGGTCCTTCCGGCCCTTCCGGCCCCTCTGGTCCGGGAGTTCCGCTCGCTGCGTAGAGGGCGTAAGGCACGGCCTGTAGCTTCGATGCGCCCAGGTTGAAGTAGCTCGCTCCCCCGCTGGGGTCCACGTCGACGCTGATGTACACCTCGCCCTCATCCCAGGGAACGCTGGCGAATACACCACTCTCAACGGTGCCGTTGCCTACGATGAGCGATACCACCCCCAACGGAGATGTGGTGAGAGCGTGGGTCTCGGAGTAGTGGGTTACGCTCCCGCTCTCGTTCTGAAGATTTATGCGTAGACTCACCGCCTGCTCGACCAGGGGTTGTCCCTCGCTGCTGCGAATAAGGGCCTGATAGCTGAAACCCTGCGGGATTTGGGCTTGCATTGCCATTGTCAGGCTGATGCCGATGGTTAAGAGAATAAGTTTTTTCATGGTATAGGTATGGTTGATTGATTTAAGGTTATAGAGTTATTGATTACGAGTTACGAGTTTAGTGTTTAATAACTTTGGAGTTATTGTTAGAAAAATCATTTATAACCTTTGTATAATGCGGTTTTGAAAAAAAGATTAAAGAAAAAAATTAACCGCTGATGTTAAGAAAGTTACGAAAAAAAATTATCAACATAAAGAAATAATGCTTTTTTTTTCAAAAAAAAAGGCCACCTTAAGGCAGCCTTACACATAGCGTTGATTTTCTGTCTTTTGCCACAAAAAAATTATTTGCTAATTTTCTTGTGATAGCATATACCTTTCAAGCCGATCGAGACGGGCTTTGAGGTCGGCATTTTCTGATTTAAGATTATCAATTTCGCTTTCTTGGTTTTCAATTATTGCCTGTTGCTCTTGAAAACCACTAACTAAAATAGGTATAAATTCACTGTATTTAATACTTTTCGTCTGTTCTGAATCATTGTCGGTTAGTACTATTGACGGAAGAATTTGTTCAAGTTCTTGGGCAATGAATCCGATTTGAGAACCCATCATACCATCATCAATTACTTCATTCCACTCAAAGGTTACTGGGTGTAGTTTTTTGATAATGCTAATACTATTAATTCTAAGGGTTTGAATATTTTTCTTCTTGCGAATATCTGAAGCCCAAGCACCTGCGGTACACCATGCTGTGCCAGAAACAGTTAATTTATATCCAGGAGAAGTATTTCCAATCCCCACATTCCCGTTTCCAAGTATTGTCATTTTTGTCGAAGGGTTTCTGTCAGTTGTTCCAGAAACACCTGCAGTAACAGTTTGAAGATAAATAATTGAGGAGCCTGTTCCAGTAGAGATTCCAGATGCTAAAATTAAGTTACCTCCGTTTGCATCAGTAGTGCTTATCCTTGAGCCACCTGCATTTATTGTAAGGTTAAACCCGTTATCTAACATCCCTAAATTTCTCCTTTCAGCACCAATTGTACGGGCTGCATTACCGTTAAACGAAATGTTGTAAGATGGTGCTGTAGTACCAACACCTAATCTTAAATTTGAGTTATCCCAGTTTAAAGTAGAATATGAATTAAGCGTATTTGCGTCTGACCAAACTGCAAGAGCGTTTGCAGCACCCGAGCCAGTTGGTACAGAGGCTGTACTACGCATTATTTGACCAGAAGAGTTAACATACATATTGGGTGCACTACTATTTGTAGAATAATATGCGCCCATGCAGTAAAACGTTTCAATAGATCCATTCCCTAATTTTACTTGATTTGAAGCGGTCATAATGGCACCATTTCCAATGACAGTTGAATTGGTATAGGTATTTGAATTCAACGGGGTGGCATTATGACCAATAGCAGTATTAAAGTCTCCACTTGCCAGTAATGCTAGTGCATTTCTACCAACAGCAGTATTGCTGCTTCCCTGTGCACCAAGTAATGCAGCCTCACCAACTGCTACGTTATAATTTCCATTAGTATTTCCGTATAAAGCCGCGCTGCCTAAAGCTGTATTTCCTTGTCCATCGACATTGAACTGCATGGCAATGTTACCAAGAGCTAAATTATTGAAGCCGCTTTCATGATCCTTCAATGCCCAAAGACCGATTGCAATATTTTGATATCCCTCAGTATTATTCTGTAACGATTGATTTCCAATTGCAGTATTATTGTGTCCTAGAGTGTTGCTTTGAAGTACCTGGTAACCAATAGCCAAATTATTATAACCTGTGGTATTAACAAGAAGCGCCTCAGGGCCAATGGCTGTATTGAAGAATCCTGTTGTATTTTCATATCCTGATTTATACCCAAGGAAGACATTATAGCAACCAAGGGTATCATTTCCCTCTTCACCTGTGTTTTTGTATCCGGATTGATACCCGATAAAAACGTTTTTCATTCCGTATGTGGTGCTGTACCCTGTTGATTCACCAATGAATACGTTATGTAATCCATTTGTGGAGTTTCCGCCAGCATTTCCTCCAATATAAACATTTCCCCCTCTATTTAAATGGGCTTTCCCTGTCATATATCCTATAAATGTATTGCTACTATCTTTATTGTTAAAACCAGCCTCAAATCCCAAAAATGTATTGTAAGCTCCTGAAATATTCTCGTGACCTGTTTGATTACCCAAAAAAACATTGTTTGTACCTTCAGTATTTTTAAAACCACTTCTATTTCCAATAAAAATATTACTCTCACCAACTTGGTTGTTTTTACCAGCCCTAATTCCCATAAATACATTGAAACTACCTCCCAAATTACTGAACCCTGATTCCAGACCCAGAAAAATGTTGTTTTTACCTGAAGTGGTATTGGTTCCCGCCGATTCTCCAATGAATACATTCTTTTCTCCTAGAGTCGCATTCATACCCGCCTTGCTACCAATGTAAACATTCCCCCCAAGACTTTCGTGAGACATCCCTGCCTTATATCCAATAAAAGTATTGTCTGAACCTGTATTTAGCATACCAGTTTGATAACCCATAAAGGTATTGAACTTACCGACTATGTTGGTTTTACCAGATTCATAGCCAATAAATGAGTTGAACTTACCTCCTTCTAATGGATCAGGAGCTGGTACTGTATTCATACCCGCCTTATGCCCAATGAAGTAGTTATCGGGAGTGAGGAACATAAAGTTTATGGTATCGCCTTTTAATCCTGTTAGTCCACCAATGGCAAAGCCTCCCTTGTTGCCCTTAGTTGTTGCATCCGTGTTTACGTAAACTCGAGTGCTATCACGGGTCACTCTTAGGTACTCTTCGGGCAGGTTCTTGAAACCGGTCAGTCCGCCTATGGCGAAACCACCCTTGTTGCCCTTGCCCCCTCCTGTGGCTGTCTCGGTATCGATATAGAAGCGAGTGCTGTCGTGCGCCACGAACATCAGCGCCACCGTGTCGGCTTTGAACCCCGTAAGCCCACCTATGGCAAATCCCCCCTTGTTGCCCTTCCCGGTTGGCTCCCGAAGGAATATCCGAACGCTGTCGGGCGTTACCCGGAAGTACTCCGTCTCGTTATCCTTGAATCCAGTGAGACCGCCTATGGCAAATCCGCTCTTATTGCCCTTATTGTCCTTGGCATCGTCCTCCACGTACATGCGAACACCCTTCTCGTAAACGGCAAACACTATATACCCCTCGCTGTTGCGCACCACGAAGATGGGTTCATCGGCTGCCGGTTGGGGGTTGTAGTTGACCACGCCTACCCAGCCACTCTTAGAGGCATCGTAGTAAAAGAAGCTATTCTCGTTGGTGTCGTACACCAGTAATCCGTTGGCGGGCGATGCGATGGCCTGCCGCTGAACTGTCGTGAGTCGGGGTATGAGCATCCCCTTATCGGTGGACCGAACATCCAGAATGGATGAGGCATGGGGGGTTGATGCCCCCGATGTCTCAGTTATGACTACGCCTTGTCCCATAAGTAATGTGGGAAAAGCGAGAAGGGCAACTACTATCCATGCCCGTAAGTTTTGTGTAAATGATATTCCTTGCATAACTTAAAAAATTATGTGTTTGTAGTTTTATTCGATTATTTTCTTGCTTTTTTTACTTCAGGATTAATACCTTCTCCCGCTTAATGAACAGAAGTTCCCCTGTGGTACTATATCCAGCCACTCTAAGCGTAAATAATCCACTGGCCATGCCAGGTTGGAGAATAATTGGTATTTGGTGAATATCGGGTTGAAATTTTTGAGGTGAAAATTTCTTAACAATATTTCCTGTAATATCAACCAGCTGAATTTCGATAATTGATTCCATTGGAATATTTATGTCCAGGGTAAAACTTCCAGCACTTGGATTAGGGTATACTGAAAGGCTCACCCTATCAATTAAATTAATAACTGAAGTGGTATGGAAAGTAGTGGCAATTAACGTGACAATTTGGTGCTCGGTGTTTGAAGCTACTGTTTTTCCCCAATGAATGTCTAATAAATCAACTTCACTTATCCTCATTAAAGGTATTTCACCTGCAGGGAAGGGGGTATTGCTCATGCTATAGATAACACCTCGTGCTGTAGTGTCGTTGTATGCCAACGTATGATCAGTACCTACCAGTAACTCTATGTCCATATCGGGGAATACATCGGTAAATCCAAACTGAATTGCAGTAAGGTTTCCCTCGCTGGTAAGCGTAACCGTACCATCCTCACAGAGGTGAATCGCTGCTGTTTCGTTACTCATGGACTTTTTAACTGGTTTAGCACCATCTAATATCAGAGCGATCAGCAGGGTTAAGTCCCCGACATCGATCACTTCATTACCGTTTAAATCACCGAGATCAAATGCAAACCCAGTGGGAGGGGCACCATTTATGTGGCTAACAACCCATACTACATCAAGCACATTGACATAGTAGTCGGTATTTACATCGCCCATTGGATGAGGCACATCGGAGGTAGCCAGGGTAAACCAGTTGTATGAGCTGGTTGAGGAGTAACTTTCCATCATTCGTTCGTCCATATCAACCCACGAAGAACCCATGTTTTGCCAAGCCGATCCATTCCATATTGCTGCCAGCAGGTTGCTGGGGTGTCCCGATACCTGACTATACTGATCGTCCCACGAAAGTTGTACCTTAGCGGCCACAGTTGGGCTGGGGTATAGTACCCAATGCTCGACACCACTAACCAGGTAAATCTCTGTTCCATTAACCTCATTACCCACCAGCGGACCAGTTACCCAACCAGCTTCTGGATCATCCTCAACGTGCCATGCAGTGAAAGTAGTTGCACTTGATATTCCGGTAAATCCAACGGGTCGGTAGTACTCTCCTGTGCCCAATGGAAAAACAAAGGAATTGTATGTAGCGTTCCCCTTCTTTTTCATTTCGCCAGTAACATGGCTTAACGCGCTACCCTTGCCATCCTTAACGGTAGCGACCAGCTCAAGAGTGAGAGGGTTTGAGGAATTATTTATGATTCCCTTTGCAAGGTTAAGCTCACCATAAACAATAGCTGGACAATTCATATTCAAATCGCCATTAACCTTGTCTAAAGTTAAATGATGAACACCTATTGAGGCGCTTCCCCAAAAAGAGCTGGAACTCGTTCCGTTTAAAACCAATGTTCCTGTATTTACTCCTGGATTCGCAAATGGGCTGACGGATGTCTTATTATCAATGTCCCCTGTAAGGAAAATTGTGCCCCGTAAGTAAATCTGCCCGGGTGTAGTTCCTGAAACATCAAATGTTAGATCTTGTCCATTGAGGGTTACATATGTACCTGCTCTAACGGTTAGATTGGTCCCTACAACTTGAACTCCCTGAGAAAATGCAACTGCTGTTGCAAAGAGGGTGATAAGGGTAAAAAGTATTTTTTTCTTCATGGTTTATGGTTTTGCAAAGGGTAGAAAATGAACAACAAGTTACTGTAAAGAAATTCATTATCCAAAAAAAATTGACCAAATAATCGTAAAATAGAGTGAAAGTATTTTTCAAATAGACTAAATGATTTATTAATAATATTTTAAACTCGATTCGGACAAAGAGTTAAGCTAGAAAATTTTTAATTTTTTGAGTTTTTTAGATGTCTCTCATCCCCTGCTTGCAGGAGGTAATTTGGGCATGACAATATTGTTTTTTAATAAAAAAAACGGCCACCCATTGGTAGCCGTTAATTATACAAGTATTTTAGACTATTTTATCAGCATAGCCTTTATGGCTTCGAGTTCGGATTTGAGGGTTTCTATTTCGGATTGTTGCTCTTTTATGGCTTCAACAAGAATAGGGAGCATTTGCTCGTAATTTCTTATCATATACAATCCCGTTTCGGGGTCGAGTACAACCATTTCAGGAACAACCTCTAAAAGTTCCTCTGCATCAAAACCAATATTGTTAATTAACCCATCTTGTTTACTATCACTTTTTTCTCTGTTCGGGTATTCACTCATGTCGACTAAGTATGAATATCCTTTTAATGCCATAACTTTATTAAGCGAATTTGATATTAGTTTTATATTAATCCTTGATTTAATAGAAGGGGTCCATACATACTCGGTGTTTCGGTAAATGTTTCTTGTGTAGGTATTATACCAATAATATGCTGCTGTCCCCAAATAGCCCCAGTTACCCGTTGATGGTCTGATCGTTGGTTCTCCTCCGGAGTAGTCCATATAGATCTTATAAGTTCCCACATCGAAGTATGAATTGCCCACAACATGTAGTATTTCTGATGGATTTGTTGTTCCAATTCCAACCCGTCCATTGTCACGCATAACCACTCTGTATGCACCTCCTAAATGAAACCAAAGATGATTTGTAGTACCATCAACCTGCAAAACTCCATCTCCACCATTGAAATATATCCAACGGTTGCCACCTTGCAATCTTATATTTCCACCAACAGTCAAAGCCTGGCTTGGATCTGTTACCCCGGCTATACCTACCCTATTGTTTTTAGCAACCAATGCATTACCTCCCTGATAAATGAAGAAGTATTCGCTTGTACGTTGCCATCCCATTGATGCTTTAAATGTGCCGCTTGCCTGAAATTCCACCACGTTGTTGTCACTTGTACCGTTAAGAATTAATCTCGATCTACCCGAATTGTTGTATAGCGTTAGGTCGGTAATATTAAACGTTAGGTTTTTATTGTCGAACTCGCCATAAATTAAGGGAGTCCCAGATGCATTGTGAATGTAAAGTCTGTTCGAAGAAGCCACATTCAACCCTGCATTCCTTCCAATGAAAACATTTCCACTAGCAGTGTTTACTGATGCTGATGCCCCAGCCCCATAGCCTAAATATGTATTATTGCTTCCGCTATTCCTCATACCCGCAATTGCTCCCAAAAATGTATTGTTATCTCCCTCAGTATTAAAACGACCTGCATCTAATCCAATAAAAACATTGGCTGTTCCAGAGGATTCAAGTCCGGTAAATGCTCCGAAAAAGGTATTTTTTGTGCCAGGGCTCTGGTATCCACTTTGACTACCAACAAAAGTATTGTGCTCACCTTCTTGATTTATCATACCAGTTTGACTCCCAATATAAATATTATCATGACCAATAGTATAATGCGACCCAATTCCTACGTTATCTCTACCTGCTTGAAAGCCTATAAAAATATTCCGTTTACCCTCGGTGGTGTTTAAACCGCTTTGTTCACCAATAAAAATGTTGGCAATACCGCTGGTAGCAGCCACACCGCTCTGATAACCAAAAAATGTATTCTTAGTACCAGTCGTTATTGAAGATCCACTCTCGTGGCCTATAAAGTAGTTCTCGGGTGTAATGCTCATGTAACCCACATCATTCTTGCCTTCCTTACTTCTGAAACCGAGCGGATCGTCACCTTTTAACCCGGTTAGCCCTCCAATGGCAAAACCGCTTTTGTTGCCCTTTGCATTTGTGTCGAAGAGAATATGTGTGTAATCACGGGATACCCTGAAATAGTCCTCGCCTGTTTCCTTAAATCCGGTTAACCCTCCAACCGCAAATCCACTCTTGTTGCCCTTGGTGTCCACCATGGGGTCGCCATCCACGTAGATACGGACGCCCTGCTCGTATACGGCAAAAACTATTAAGCCTGCGGTGTTGCGCACCACGAAAAGCGGATCCTCGCTGGGCGAGCCCGGCTTGGTCAGCGTTAGCCCATATGCCTTTATGTTGCCCGCCACGTCCAACTTCTCTGCTGGGGTTGTAGTGCCTATGCCCACGTTGGTCCCGTTGTCGTATAGAACCCCCGTGCCAACGGTGTTGGCCGCAGTCCAGCGGGCCACGTAGCTGGCCGTACCGCTTCCCGTGACCACCCTGGTGCTGCCCTCGTAAAGCCGTGTGGCGTAGAGGTAGCCATCGTAGTTGGTACGGGTGGTATTGGTGGGGGCTGTGGTCCCTCCATAAAATCCTCCGGCGGTTTTTGCCCCGCTGTGCCGCATTACCCCCGCCGTTGAGCTGGATGGTAGCTGGGTGGTGATGGCGTGGGTGTGCGAGTTGGTGGTCAAGGCATTGGAGGTGGAAGAGGTCAGGGTGCCGGGTGTGCCCAGGGTTACAGTCCCCGTACCTGTGATGGTGGTGAAGTTCATGCCATTTCCAGCCGCTACACTGGTTACGCTGCCCATGCCGCTGTGGGCATGATCGCCAGCAGCGTAGTTGGTGGAGCCTTCTCCTATGTTGTTGTTATATGGCGAGTAAACCCTAGCATCACCCTCGTAAAGCCTAGTGGCAAAAAGGTAGCCCGAGTAGTTCAGCCTCTGCGTTCCGGTAGGGGTTGTCGTTCCGCTGTTGAAAGCGCTGGCAGTGTTGGTTGTGCCCGTGTACCGCACGAAGGACGAGCTGGTGGAGCCTGCCAGCACCCCTCTATCACTGCTCAGCGTACCCGAGTTGATGTCCGTGGCGGCGTGGGTATGGCTCGCTGCGGCTGCGCCAATATTTGAAAGCACCTGTGCCGGCGTTCGCTGGGCCAGGGTGGTCGCTCCCGAGGCGTAGATGTAGTTGCCCACCGTGTAGCTGGCGATCCCCGTACCTCCCCGCGCCACCGCCAGCGTGCCGGAGGTAATGTTGGTGGCGCTGTGGTTATGGCTCGTTGGACTCTCCCACGTGGCCAGCCCGCTGGCATCGGAGGTGAGCAGCCTGCCAGCGCCCGGCACGCCGCCCTGGATCTTCACCTGCCCAACCACATCGAGCTTGGCTCCCGGGCTGGAAGTGCCGATCCCCACGTTGGTGCCCGAGTTGTAGATGTTACTGCTGGCCTCCCAGCTGGTGCCGTTGTGGCGCAGCGTTTGCCCGGTGGTACCCGCCACCAGCGGTCCCTCGGGACCCTGAGGCCCTTCGGGTCCTTGGGGTGCCTGAAATTCCACCCAATTCTCATCATCCTTCGGAGGCGTGGTTGACTGGTGGTCATCGGTCTGGCAGATGTACATGGAGTTGACCTCCTCCGAGGTTGAGGACTCGGCAAATACATAGTCCCCAGAGTCGTAGGTTTCTGTTTCAGACCAGTTCCCCCGATTGGTAAGCCCTGTTCCCGCTTCACCCTGAGGTCCCTGAGGTCCTTCCGGTCCTTGGATACCCTGAACCCCGTCCTGCGTCATCTGCTGCCAGCCGAGTGCCGTGTAAACCCACGACTTCCCGTCGCCCGTGTTGTAGTAGGCATCGTTGATCGCTGGGTCGCTCGGTTCGGTGCCGGAGCTCCCCCGCCAGGTGATGGGGGTACCCGGAACGCCCTGCTGTCCCGGATCTCCCTTAAGGTCGGTGTAGGTGTAGCTCCCCTCGTCCTCCCGCTTGACCCCCAGGCTGGTACCGTCCCAGTCGTACTGGATGCTGTACCCCGGCTGCCCGGGTTCTCCCGGAAGGCCATCCTCTCCATCGGCACCCGGAGGGCCAGGATCACCTTCAGGCCCTGGAGGGCCCTGGGGTCCCTGGAGTCCCTGATCTCCAATGAGCGATGCTATAAAGTCTTCTTCTGTCCCGGAGTTGCCCAGGCCAAGCCATATCTCGTAGGCCGACTGCCCGTCAACCCCTGGTTCTCCCGGATCGCCCTGCAAGCCCTCAACATCCTGCCATTGGGCATTACCCAAATTATCCATGGTCATCAACACTTTGCCCTCGGCAGGGTTTCCTCCTCTGATACGGAGCTGCCCATTTATGTCCAACTTCTGTGTGGGGCTCTCGGTTCCAGTGCCGATCCCCACGTTGCCCCCCATGGGCTGCAGGGTGAACGGTTCGGGTTGTACTCCGGCATACCCAACCTGCAGCCAGCCCACGTAGGGATAGGTGGGCATCTTGCCGATGTCAACCCCCTCGGTTGGGTAAGGCGTGGTCCGGATCCTCAGCATCCCGCTGGAGGCGGAAGCGCTGGGAATCGCAGGATCACCACCGGTATCGACGATGGTCAACCGGGCTATAGGATCGGTGCTGCCTATTCCCACTTTGGTTCCAGTATTAAAGAGATTGCTTGTGGCTGCCCACGTGCTGCCATCGTGCATGAGGGTCTGACCCGTGGTG
>Ga0334882_1002252_pt1 | contig 20312 bp, 18 predicted proteins | sample GraSluR1_MG_5_FD_207226 | JGI IMG/M metagenome (GOLD analysis project Ga0334882, IMG submission 207226) | Sludge microbial communities from methane-producing bioreactor in Wageningen University, Netherlands - Granular Sludge_15_04-R1 | ecosystem: Engineered > Bioreactor > Anaerobic >...
ATGTCACTGGAGGTGCTGGTATTGGTAAATAAATTCGGAGAGGGTACAAATGATTATGACAGAATCCTGGAACATCAGACAGAAGTCCATAAACTAATGATTAACAAGCTTTCAGAAAAACAGTCTGCCTAATTTTAACTGAAAGCCAAGGACAATTTTCAAACATAGTAATTATACAGAAAGGCCCCGGACAAAACCGGGGATTTTTGTTTTCAAATTCTCCTTTCTCTGGAATATCCTTCTTATTCTGGAATATACATTCTGAGTAATTTGACACTCGCAGAGTACAGTGCGTTAAAGCAGTCTTAATCCTTCTTATTCTGGACAATACATTCTGACAAATCACCGCTCTCATCAATGAGAACTACGTGCCGAAGTCTTAATCCTTCTTATTCTGGACTATACACTCTGAGTGAAAGAAGAGCTATACATTAAGAGATTCATCAAAACGTCTTAATCCTTCTTATTCTGGACTATACACTCTGAGTTATGGAAAACAAAAACTTGTTTAACTTGAGTATTGCGGGTCTTAATCCTTCTTATTCTGGACTATACACTCTGAGTATCGACATGCTTATTGACATTAACTTCCGTAGATACGTCTTAATCCTTCTTATTCTGGACTATACTCTCTGAGTCAGAGTTGGCAAAACATCGGCAGGGGATGATTACAAAATGTCTTAATCCTTCTTATTCTGGACTACACTCTCTGAGCAGAGCAGGTAATTTATTGTATAACTTAATATTAGTCTTAATCCTTCTTATTCTGGACTACACTCTCTGAGATTAGCAGCAGAATTTCTGGAAGGAGAAATTGATTCTTGTCTTAATCCTTCTTATTCTGGACTATGCATTCTGAGTTGAACGTAATCAATAAACTCACGGAATGAAAACAGTCTTAATCCTTCTTATTCTGGACTATGCATTCTGAGGGTGCTAAATGGCACAAAAGCAAATTAATGGAGGGTCTTAATCCTTCTTATTCTGGACTATGCATTCTGAGATGAGAACACTACAAACCATTAAACACAAGGGGCAGGTCTTAATCCTTCTTATTCTGGACTATGCATTCAGAGTTGTATGCAGTATTCTTTGCATCATCATCATAATGTCTTAATCCTTCTTATTCTGGACTATGCATTCAGAGATAAACTTAAAAAACTATTAGAAAATGGAACAGAGTCTTAATCCTTCTTATTCTGGACTATGCATTCAGAGTAAAATAGACGAAAATGAAAGAACTTAACGAACAAAGTCTTAATCCTTCTTATTCTGGACTATGCATTCAGAGAATTCTGGAAATAATTAAACGTAATAAGACATGAGTCTTAATCCTTCTTATTCTGGACTATACTCTCTGAGCAAAAACGCTCTACACTCAGAGTAAGGCTTATTAAAAGGTCTTAATCCTTCTTATTCTGGACTATACTCTCTGAGTAATTACAGAAAACCCTCTTGAAGACAGAGTTACAATGTCTTAATCCTTCTTATTCTGGACTATACTCTCTGAGATCACAAATAGCTGTTGGATGTAATTTTTAAATAATGTCTTAATCCTTCTTATTCTGGACTATACTCTCTGAGAGCATTATTTGTAACAAGATGAAATTCAATAACATAATCTGATAAAGTCAAAATGATTTCAATATTATCCTCCAAAAATCCTCCTCTTTTGATTATTAGGTCTCGTAAAATTAAATGAAAAAAGTATTCCTGTTACCGATCGCAAACTCAAAATCAATATTCCTGCCTATAATCCGCATACCTGAAATATTCTCTTCCCCCGCAGGCAGAAAAAATATGCTGTCGTTATTGTCATACATCGCCTGCACCTCCTTAAGCACCTCCTGCATCTCCTTTACGGTCTTTCTCTCCAACCTGCCCACAAATACCGATTTCTGAACCCTTGTACATCCCTTTTTTAAAAGATACTTCGCCACATGCCTTCGAACCTTGTGATCCTCAATATCGTACATAATAAAACTTATCATCTCAGTGGATTTTATAAACCGTGATCCGTTAAAAAATTCTGTTAACTCTCTTATTCGCGTATCAATATCTGCTATATAATCATCACTTGCTGATATATGCTTACTGCCAGGTATGTTGAGTTCCGACTTCTGTAACATTCTGATTATCTCAATAAAAGCATTCTCAGGACTCTTTTTACTGCTTCCCGGCATAAGCTTTGGAATTACAAAAATAAAACAAACAGGCCATGCTATACAGAGGAGAAAATATCACAAAAAGCAACACTGAAATTCTAAAACCAAAAAGTGTTTTCGAAATTTACAGGGAAATTTCAAAATGTGACTCAACTCTTGCCGATTTAATTTCAAGGATTAGAAAAGTAGCCAGCCTTGACCGAACAGCATACCAATCTCTTAAAAAGCAGCTTCCATTCTTCACGGGTTCCTGTTTTGGGGAGAAGCCAAGGTCTTCAGAAAATTTCCTGTATTCATCTTACTTTATTATTGATATTGACAATTGTTACGAGAAAGAAGGAAGCTTTATTGAACTCCGCAGCAGACTTGCCGGGGATCCCAGGCTGCATCTGATGTTTTCGTCACCGGGAGGACTGGGATTAAAACTGCTTTTTATACTTGAAGAACCGTGCAAATCAACAAAATTCTTTTCTGATGCATACAGATCATTTGCATTTCAGCTTGCCCGTGATTACAGCCTTGAAGGTAAAACAGACCTGGCGACCCATGATGCTGCAAGAGTCTGCTTCCTGTCCACCGATAAGAATGCCTGGTATAATGCTCTCCCTGAGAAAGTATCCTGGAAAGCCTACCTGCCTGCAGGAGACCTTTTTTGCGAATCTGATGATAATGCCGAAGAGGCTGGTGAATACATCACTCAAAAAAAAAACTCAACGGTATCTAACTGTTCGAACGATATTCATCCTGATATTTATATGTCGATCCTGCAGAAACTAAACCCTGCCAAAAAATACCCCGCACCGCGTAATTTCTATGTTCCTGAAATATTAAACTCTATCGAGTTGCCTGTAAAGCAGGCAGTGGGAAAGCATAATATTACTGTAAGCGAGATAAGGAATATTCAGTACGGGAAGAAATTCTGCTTCAGTCACACTTTGCAGAAGGCTGAGCTTAACGTATATTACGGGAAAAGAGGGTTCAGCGTTGTAATATCACCTTCGGCCGGAACCAATTCTGAACTTAACAAAGTTGTTTATTATATCGTTTCAGAACTGATCTTCAATCCGCAGTTCATCATTACGGATCAGGTCCTTTCTCAAATTTCCACTTAAGAAGATATGATGCAAATTCCTGTGCAGCAAGTTCTATGTGTGTATTCCTGCTTCTTTCAAGCTTATTGAACAAAATAACTTCAGCAAAATAATCGTTAAACGCATTTACAAGAATACGTTTCCCCGGGGTATCGAGATAGAAGGTCCCGTTTTCAATGACGAAAAACTCCCTGAACATTACTTCCTGCATGCAGAGGTTTACAACAACAAAATCGGCCCAGATCCTGAAATTCTCGATAAAATCATACGTAAAAACAGGCTTATTGTATTCATCTCTGTGCATAATTCCAATATACGGATCAACACCTGCCCTGATCAGGGCACCTTCCACGCGGTGATACAGGATACCATAGGAATAATTGAGCATGGAATTAAACATATCGTATGCAGGTTTTTGGGATCTGGTTTCAAAAGCGTACTGGGCAGGAAGGTTCGCACTTACACAGCGAAAATACCACCTTGAAGCAGACCCTTCCCAACCCCGTACTGATGAACTTATCTCCTGAACCGAACTGCCCTGGACCTTCCTGATCTTCTTCTTATAACCTTCGATTCGCTCCGATGTCTTGTTTATCAGATCAGCCGTAGTACCATCAGCTTTAGACAAAGAGTAGACCATTGCAAGCTGGTTATCGAGCTTTCTTAAAACAAGCTTCTTAATCCAACCAACCGCTGCCACTGCTCGGGAGAACTCAAGCTGGCGTCTGCGGATAGTTGTTATAGAGCCGAATTTATTGCTCCAGAGACGACCGTAAGGAATCCCCGACCTGTCGATGAAAATAATTTCGACACCTTTTTCTATGGCCAGTTTTATTGCATCAGTGGTAATGCTGCCGGCCCTACTGAACAAAATGGATTCAACCTTATCAGCCGCAAATGTCCGGCTTTCATCTTCAATCCTTACATGAAACATTCCGTCTCTTACGCCCAGCTCAGTGCCGTATTTGTCAATTACCAGCTGCATCCTATTCCAATTTTATTTCAGCATGTCAAAGAACGCCCGGAGTTCATAACCTGCTGATTAATTCATCCTGCAGATCCCCGATTAAACCAAAACCACTGACCCCGTAAAAGGGATCCATTTGTTTTTCGAAAAGGGTCTCAAGCGATATATTTGCTTTTTCATCAAGTATCCCTTCAAGATTCTTCATACCAATCCCTCTTCCCTGATGAATAAGTAAATGCCTTTCTTCCTTGAGTAACTTAAGATATCCTGATATCCTTTTTAATTCTTCTGGTATTGTTTCACCTTGTTTCCTGAAAAATCGCGTAATAAGGTCAAAAATGGCCGGCCCCGGAACAAAGAACTGCTCTTTGCGGCCTGCACTATTCAGAAAATTCAATAAATCCCTGTTGTTTCCGACACATCGGTTGAAATCTCTGAATGGCTTGTCCTCCATGGGATTACCCCATTGAAGTTTACCTGCAACAAACGGTTTCAGAATCTGTTCATGAAGCGTATATAAACGCCAGAGCAGCTCTTCGGCGTTACCGCACCAGGCATTAACCTTGGCAGTTAGATAAAGCCACATATTAAGCTTAAAGGGGTCTGGCTTATTAACAAGGGTCTCGAAGATTTTCCTTACTGCAGTAATTCTTTTTTTTGCTGATAACCACGGCTCTCTCATCGACATGCTTACCAGTGTAGAATGATCAAGCCTCATCATAGTTTCGCCGAGCTCTGCCAGAAAGTTTATTTCTTTATTTTGCGACAGGTTGAGTGCCAGCACCTGTGAAAACCTGAAATATTTTGCCATCTCAAGAGCTTTCGCCCGGGTAAGGTTATGAAGAAATTTTTTCGGGAACTCCAGCTCCCTTGGTTCACACTCTTCAGCAATCTGGATGAGACTTAAACCGGGATAATGCTCTATGAATCTCAGCGTAAGAGCCTGATTGACCTGGTCGAGCCCTCCCTGCGGCATGAACCAGACCTTAAGCTGCCCCTGTAACTCTTCAATAAGATTATACTTTTTGAACTCAGCCTCAAAACGCTCATACCAGAAATCGATGTCTGTTATCCTTTCGTAGACTTCGTATGTGTCAAACGACTTGATTTTCCCGGGGAAAGATTCTGTGAGATGTTTTTCAGCAAGAGCGGGCAGATTAAGTGTATCTTTCTCAATGAATCTTGAATGCACATTTTCATTCTCCTGGTTTGTAACTATAAATAACAGAAGATCGATATTGCCGTCCTTCTCAAGTACATACCTGACAGCCGGTTCGATTAAAGGAAGCAGAAGGTGCTCACTTATCAGGGAATAATCTTTTGCTAGCTGAAGGCATCCGTTACGCATCGATCCCAGAAGCAGTGTTCCCGGATGGTCCTGGTGAATTGTTACGCCAACAGATTTCTTACCTCCTCCGGGAACGGAATATTCAAACAATTTATTATTAACCTGATATTCAGCTGTGTACCTTAGCTGAACATCTCTTGTGCCGGTGGTGACCACGAGTATCCTTTTCACGCCTGATCAGTATTTAAGGGTAACCCAGCCCATCGGAACCAAAGGTTCAGTGCACACTGTTCTCGTGACCGGGAATTCGGTCTGCCGTGGCTTGCCCAGACGAAATAGTTTAACATACTTCATGAATATCTCAGGGCTCTCCCTGTAAATCGCTAGCCCCAACGAATTGTCAAAATATGTTTTGCCAAATCCGAGCCTCATGTGGGCAGTTTTTATTTCCTTTCCTATGTTCCCTGACAAGTGCTCAAAAAAGTCAACAAGTGAGTCATATACTTCCCGGGCAATCTCATCATTCTCCAATATCCCTGCATGAGAATCAAGAATATCTCTGTCAGTTTCCACAGATGCCTTACTAAACTCATTGAGAATATCCCACAGCTTGCCGGGTTCAGGCTGGTTCAGAAACTCAAGATCGAGGTGCCTGATCCCAGGCAAAACAGATATTTCCAGTTCTGCTGAAACATTTTCTTTAAGTGTCTCAAGATACTGAGGCATACCAAGTTTTGCCTTTTTAAGATGCAATCGTTTTACTTCACTGATTACGATATCATTTGTTTCCAAAGTTTTAGAATCAGAAATACGAAGGCAGAAAAAATCCTGTAATGAATCTTTTTTGGCTCCGAGCCGGCCAAAAAGATCTTCTGTTGCATCATTTAATGTTTTTTTCAGAGTATCAAAACCCTGAGATGATCTGATCATACCCATTACCTGAGATAATCTCGATTTCCCTCTTTGTGTGTTGCATAGCCAGTAATAAAGCAGAGCTGTTTTTAATGCACCCTTTACCGTGCTTCCGGGAATAAATGGTCTGCCACCCGATTTCAGAAGAGGCCTGATATATATTCTGCGATCAGGTCTTCCTCTGATCGGGATTTTAGATAGCAGGAGTTTTCCCGGATCGGCTCCCAGGTTCGATTTTATAAACTGTTCCAGTTGAAAATTAGTTCGAGTATTCGACAGTTGCCCGGATTCCCTTACAAATTCATCCATTAGTCCCTTTTCAAGGACCAGCTTGCCTAATCTATCAGGATCAATATACATTACTTCACGTCCTTTTATAATAAAATCGCACAGTGGAGACAACTGGTCCGATTTGTCATTACCGATTGCTAGAGGTGTCTGAAGAGTTATTTTTATTATGTGTCTGTTGGTTTTCATTGCATATAACTTACAGGTTAATCACTCTCTTGCTCACCGGCCAGCTCACCGGCATGCCGTAGCGGAGGAAACTGCCGTTCCCCTCCATCGAGAGGTCCGCTATCTGCCCTCGAGGTTTATCATTCATCAGTCCGCCTTCCCTGATCATAAGTATCTTCTTCAGCTGACCTGTTTCAGTCCTCCTGCCTCCCCTGGTCATAACACGGTATGCAAGACAATTTTGAAGTTCCCTGACTGGCGAGAGAATTCCGAGATTTACATTATAAGAATCGTCCATGACATCAGGCAGAGGATTTTCATGCCACTCGATACCTTCAAAGAATCCGCATCCTGTTGTCCGCTGGCCTCCAAGTCCGGTATCGGGAAGGAGGCTGATCACCGTTTCAAGTCTATCTTTTGCTGCAGTATCGAGCTCATCATATTCAGCGAGGAAATAATAACATACGTTAACATCCGGCGATCCGCACAACGTTATGTTGGTCTGCTGATAAAGAGTGTCTTCACGTGTCCGGGAGTGAATCTTTACTCTCGAAACCGGATTCATTTCGTACGCTGTCAGGAGTGCCGGATCGTCTCCGCTAAGTAAACTCCATTCAGATTCAAGGCATGAGAACCGTTTGGCTGCAGTAAGAGGCTTTTCACCCTGCTGTCCGCTTATCATTCCTTTTTCCCACACTCCGGTTGAAACCCATTCGATATGCTTAAGTTCTTTGAGATCCGTATCGCTTTCGATTTTCATCATAGCCGGCCTGGGAAGGAAAAAGAGCGATTTTTTCTTCCCCCGGAAACAGAACATAGCGGAGGACAACATAATCTTTCCTTTACTGAATTGTTCAATGAATGCATTCGTATCTTCAGGCCAGACCTGGTTATGGATATTCACCAGGGCCGAAAAAAGAGTATCGGAATGAGTAAAGGTCGTGGTATTATCAAGGAATGTCTCTCCGAACGGTGCATAGTCGCCGAAATGGAAAGAGCTTCCCGGTTTTGCCAGAAGGATAACCGCTTTCATGGCTTCACTCAAATTTGGCAGTTGAGAATTCAAGCATTTCCGACTTTCGTTCCTTTCCTGCAGGACCATAGAAATCACCGGTCTTCCTCAGCTCGAATTTCACGTCGCTGAATTTTATCTTGCCATATCCCCTTGTTCCCTGGCCGCCGAGATAGTCGTCGCATAATAAGTGCATTGATTTGATTATAAGTTCAATATCTTCCTTATAGCTATTATTGTAAACATCATAGATCATTTCAAAGATGAACTGTGCCCCCGCAGGCACCCTTTCTATCTGCCTCGGATGTTCGGCAGTTCCTGATTTTCTGTTGATGGTGTTCTCCCATTTGACTTCGGAATAATCAAAATCCATCTCCAGGTCCTTGAATGCACTCCTGAAATGATCTGTGTCAAGGAATGAGTCACGTACCGCAAGCCTGGTTACAGTACCTCTCTCCTTTTTGTCGCCTGTATCACCGAAAATTCTCTTTATGATAAGAGAATCGTTATTAATTTCAGGCGAACCCTCTTCTCTGGCAAGAAGTGAACGCAGTTTGCCCTTCAGCGAGCTGCCGGGTATGAATGGCACCACGTGAGGGGTTTTTATGATGTTAAGGTCAACGCCTCCAATGTCAAGGGAGCTCTTGGAGCCTCCGATATGCAGTCCGGTTTTTACTATTAATTTACCGCTAATTACAATTTTTGCAGTGAGCTTTTCCATTTTGTTTGATTTAATCATGATAAAACTTGTGATAGGCAATGACTGATTCAAAGAAAGTTTTGAAGCTTCTGAGCTGTTCAGGAGTCTTAACCTCTGAGATCATGTCGTCAAAAAATCTTACAAGTTCCTTTGCTTCCCCCCTTTGCTGACGGGCAGCAACATAAGCCAGTTTTGGCCGGATAAGTTGAAGTTCCGTCAGATTATCCTCCTTCACGGAAAGGATTTTCGAGTAAATGTTTCTGAGCTGGGAAGAGGATATTGCCCTTCCCGTCTTTTCAACAAACATCTTTATGCTTTTGATAACCTTATCTGCAGGAATATCCTTTTCTTTCATCCGCAAAAGATAAGGGTAGGTCTCTTTGAAGAAATCTTCTTTAATATTGCTCATATCTTTATGATTTAGTGTTTCTTGTAAGAAGTTCGGTATATCTTGCTGCCACGGGGAATATCATAGCGCTGATCGATTTTTTCTCATGATATGCCCTGAGAAGATTACTTTCATATTCTTGAAGTATATGTTTATCGGCGAATAACCGGTTATCCCTATTCTTAATGTTTCGGCCAATAGAATAATTCATTCTCCAGGTTCTGGGGATATCAACCCCGTCCAGACATGCATTCCTGTCACGCTCATAACTTTGCGCTGATCTTTTTATCCTTTCAAGAATGGCACGGGATTCTTTCCTGACAGTTATCAGTTCGTACAGCTTCTCCTTGATTCTTAATACCTGTTCGAATTCTTCCCATGAAAAAACTTGGCCGAAGATGAATATCTTGTCCTTTTTATTTTTCTCTGAATACTTGGCTTCATGAAGGTTCTCTTCTGCTTCATCAGCAAATTTGTAGGTCGGATAAGCTGGATTATAAAGCTGTATTGATGCTGACATAGTTATTTCCTTATCAGAATCAAGATTCTCTTTTTTGATAAATCTCCTTAGGTCCTGTCTTGTTAACATGGTAAATTCCATAACTGCATCCCATGCTCCCAGAATGAAGCAGTCGTCGCCCCCGGAGAAAACGACATAAACATTGTTCCTGAACAGATTCAGTTGCACTGGAAGTCCTTCCTTGTCCGGTTTCTGTTCCATGTTTTTGTCAAGAAGATCAAAAAGATGTTCTGAAAAGAAGTACTCAAGGCATTCTGAAGCCTGTCTGACATTGTTAAAACCTCCAAGGCCTGAAAAGAATAATCCAAGGTTATCTACATCCATTTTCAGAACTGCAATCTTAGGGGTTCCTGTCCGGATCCCTGCAAACAATGCCAGGTGTTTAAATGATATTACATTTCCTGTTTCAGGTATCTCCTGAGGGTCTTCCTGTTCTTCTTTGGTCTGGTTCAATTCATGGAATGTTTCAATAAGCGATTCTGACCATAGGGGCAATCCCTCTTTCGGAAAATCCTCTGTCTTGTGATAATACTTTGGCTCATCAGCTTTGCATGGTTCAAACATTTCAGGAAGGCCGGAGTATTTTCTCAGCTTCTTAAGTGCACCCTCCTTTTCAAGGTCTCTTCTAATCTTTTCAAATTCGCCGGGATCATCAGCTTTTATCCAGGAGAGTGCCAGGTATAATCCTTCTGGTGATTCGAGGCAGATGCGTTTTTCAATCTCTTCAAGCACCCCGGTATCAGGCACGTGTGCAAAAAGGTAAAAGTTGCCGCCTCCGCCGGAGAGCAGTTCATTTCTTCCGCACCTCTTACGTATCTCGTCAAGCCAGCCGACAGTATATTTTTTGATATACTCCGAGCGTGCTTTAAGCTCCTTTGATGCATACTTAGAGGGAATGGTGAAGATGAAGTTCTGGATGCCCGACACATCGCCTTTTACCAGATATCTGGGAGACGGGACATCATTGATCACCCGCTTCATGAAATCAATTTCCTTTGCTTTCCCTGAAAGTATCTCAAAAATTCTCGCAGAAAAAATTTCAAAATCGTTCATGGCATATCTTTATCATTTAATATTTTTCACAGTTCCAAATCCGATGCTGCTAAGTTTTCCGAGTCCTGTATAGTTTGGCAGAAAGACGTTAGTTTCAAACACAGCATTGAAAATCTGCATTTTCACATCTTTTATGCGCCTTATCCTGAATACTGGAAAATCAACCATATTCGCCTTTATTTCATCAGCTATTGTCCAGCCGACTCCTTTCGCGAATGATAATATATTGGCGATAAGGATCTTTTCAAGAAATATGATTTTATCCCTGGTGGATGTAATTGAATTATACTTTTTAAAGTTTTGCTGGTTAAGCGGAAGCCAGTTCGTGATGCAGTATTTTGTAAGATCTTTATGAACCTGCAAACAAAAGAAATGCTGTCGCATGCTTGAGACTTCTATCTGCTGTTTTTGCCCATCAATAACCATTGTCCTTTCAGCCTTGCTGAAGAAATGAGCGAGTTCCTCAATCGCGGTATCGATACAGAACAACATGGGCTTTCCGGAAGCTATTTTGTATTGTATTTTTGGATATTTGTATAGATATCCTCGGCCATCGTGATGATGGAAAAGGATATGCTCACGTCCTGCAATATTGCTTATTGCTGCCCTTAGAGCGGGTATGTTCTCAAACCTTAACCTGTTTTTGAAGTAAACATGAAGGATCCTGATCTCTATAATTTCTTTTTCTGAATTATTTGTCATGTTATCAGGAACTTGGACGGAATTAAATAGTATTTGTTTATTCAGTTTCTACAGAACTACAATTTACAAAAAATAATTAACCAGTCATACCTAAATAAACTAATTATTCAGAGTAATAAGGTCATAGGAGTCCAGGTAATAATCAATGTTCTTTAGAGCAAAAAGATTTCTGCTCCAGATATCTTCAAAAATGATAATACTGATGATACAGCGCTTTGCACTGCGTACTACTTCCAAAAGGCAAAACTGTCCTGATTCAGCATAATTCATAAGGAACTGTTTCGCACTTTTATTATTAAGGTATTCAGGCTCCTCAATAGAATTGTATACTCTCCTTATCCTGAAATTATTCATCTGGTCTTGGGTAAGAGTGATACCTCTTGTCCTTATTGTTCTGTAGTCTTTTTCAAAAAGATTCATAGCAATTCTTCTTTTCTTCAATAATTTCAATAAATGAACCATTTTCTAATCCATTGATTTCCAATTATAAATTAATTGATATTATATCGAATAATGATATAGCAGATCATTTATTGATATATTATACAATCTGTTTCTGAGTTCAGAATATGTTTCGAAAGGCTAGCTAAGATCTTTGTCAACTAAGCGCTTATGCAAAGGTGTTGTAAAGGAATGTCATTTTTGAGCTTTGCTTTCTTATTGTTAATTTAAAGTTTTTATATCACGATCCTATGTTATGTAGGTCCAGGAGTATGTGATATCTCTCGCTTTGCATTGCGGGCAAAAAAGAGGCTTCTCATTTGACAACTTCTCTCCACATGAACATTTATCAGGTGATGTTCTCTCGTTTCCAAGAAAACGTATTGTATCGAATTTCCCGCATGATTGACATTGGTATCCTTTTGTGTATGGGCAAGGATCGCCAAATCCATGTGTAAAAGCCACTATCTCTTCAGTGTAACCACAACCATTACATTTGATAATCCCCCCTCCGCTAATACCTTTAAAATAAACATAGCCCCTATTTTCAATCACTGCCTTTTTCCGTTCCTCCAGTTCTTTCCTGACTATCTCCTTGATTTCTTTTTTATCCCATGGGGCATAAGGACGGGTTCTCTCACCACCCCTTATTTTGTCAATTATCATTACCACTAAGACCACCGGGAATAGTACAATAATGAGCAGACGCAACACTATTTCTACTGCAATAAGCTTAAATCCAAAATTTCCGGGATTCCCATTACCAGGATTAACCGATGATTGATGCTTGTAGTTTCTTAAATCACTCCTGATCATTTCAGCAAATTCTCCGTAAAAGTTTAAGAGTATGCCGCCGGAAAGATATATTATAATAGCAATTTTCATCTATGGCAGGGATGCTTTATAAAACTTCCTGTTATTGCCTTACTGTAAGAACTTTTCTTTTATGATTATGACACTGGTAGTTTTACCTTTGCCAATTCTGACAAGGTATACTCCGGGTGCAAAATGTGTTGTTGGCACAGTAGTTTTATCAACCAGATAACCTCTGAAAACAATTTGTCCGGCAACGTTCAGAATCTCAAAAGTTATTCTTTCACTGTTCCCTTCCAGTTCAATGATCAATTCGTCTGAGACCGGATTAGGGTACACTCTAATAATTTTTTCTGAATAAACCGGATCAATTCCGGTTGTAACTGCATTTATCGTATTTGACGGATCCGAGCTGCAACCTGAAACAGTTACAATCACATAATAATTACCATCATTAGTTACACTATATTCTTGGTTTGTCGCTCCGATAATTGCCGCGTCCTGATAATACCACTGGTTTCCGGCAGTTGCATCAGAATACAGAATATCATCTTTCAGTGAAATGTTTGGAGTTGAGGGTTTTTCATTAACCGTGATTGCCAGGATTGAAGAATTGCCAGTACCACAGGAATTTGAACCTGCAACTTCGATATTTCCTGATGAGGCAGATGAACTAAAATTGACGGTTATACTATTGGTGGTGCTTGACCCACTTGCTCCAACCGGTAAGTTCCAAATATATGATGTTACGCCTGGAACGGGCGTAACAGAGTAAATTACCGAATTCTGTCCTGAACAAACAATTGTGCTACCGGATATTATGTCAGGTACTCCGGGAACACTATTATCTGATAGGATTATTGTCTCATAATTTTCATTGGCAAAACTCAGACTTCTGTTTAATATAAACATACCACATTCGATATTGGTACTGTTAATGTTCCTGATGCTCTGTACTGAAATGCCTGCATGCATCAGATCCGTGATATCATTGACATGATCTATCAGGTGGGCGTGAGCCAGTTCATGTAAAACAACTGTCTCGAAATCATATTGTGACGGAAGAATATTTTCCCTGTTAAAACACCAGTCTATATCATCCCGAAACACCATGTCAAACTCTTTTATTACCCATTCCGAAATAACTGAATTCGTTACGATTGATTCAGAAAAACTTCCTGTGAAACCCAAACCATCTTCAACAGTCCCGAAGGATATTGTACAAAGACCATCCATACCCGGTGTTGCATCAGTAATCTCACCAGTCTGCCAGGGGATTTGTGTAGCACAAACCCACTTTTCAATTGATCTTCTCACAATGTCTCCGGCCTGAGTATTTGCATTCAGGTTATCATTAAGGTGCCATGTGTAACCTCCAATCTGATCTGTGTTTATAAGAATATTAGGCTTTGAATTGTTATTACTGCATGCATACCTTATAGTAAGTATTTCGGGACTGACAGCAAATTCACCGCCGATATTGACCCTGACATTGCCTGTCGCAGCTTCGGAAGGTATTACTAATTGAATATGAGTATCAGACCAGAGAATAATTTCAATCCCGTTACTTGTGAATATATAAGCCGGATTATTGGAACTTACGAACCATATTGCCCCGCTTCCCTGGACAGATCCGAAACCTTCTCCGTAAATATCAAGTATTGATCCAGTTCCGGCTGTTGAAATCACCGGAGATATTCCTGTTATTGCATGCTCTGCAAGATTGCTCTTGGTTTCAATATCATCAGTGTCACTGTTATGCACAAATAGTGTTTTTATACGAGTCAAGAATTCACAGATCTCCTTATCTGAGGATGGCTGATAATCAAGGTATCGATCTGATATATTTCCAAGATTGAAAAAACCATTTCTGCCCCCGGACAAAGTATATTTTCCCTTTAGATAATCTGATATCTCAATCCCCGTTTCAGTTTTTTTCAGAATAAAGCAACCTTTATCTCCCTTCCCTAACTTAACTGAGTTGCTCACATCATGACGTATATTGTCAACGATCCCACCCTTTATTAATACTTCAACTTCTGGTGTACGCTCATCTTCAAGTGCTGTAAATACTTTGATAATGTATGTAGTGTAAATATTTCTGTGGTGGATGTCCCAAAAAGAATACAAATCAGAAACCTCACCGCAAACCACCAGATCAGATTCTTTAACTCTATCTTCCAATGTAATCGAATGAAGGATCTGAGAAGAACCTTTAATGGCAAAGAAGAAACAAATCAATATCAGGAGGTATCTATTCAATCAGCTGATTTAAATAAGATGCTAAATTCTTCTTAAAATTAAGGATATTTATTCTACTATCAATATCTTACAAGGATGACTATATAGAAAATATGCCGATGCAACTGATCATTTCAATAAGCTGTTTGATTGTTTATTATCCGGGCAAACAGGCAATTGGTGACACAAATGGAATCTGCACGCGGGGCAAGGGCACCAGTTAATAATTATAAAAGGAGGAAGGAAGTCGTTTATATACTCTCCCTGTACTCTTTCAGTAATGACTGGAAGATCTCCTTAACGGATGAAATTTTGGTGGCTCTGAAAGCGTTTGAACCTGCAAATGCGAAACCATTTTCAAAATTTCCCCTCAATGCACTGATAAGTGCAACTATGATGCAATAGGGGCTTTTGTCAATATTGCAGGTGTGGATACATTTAAACGGACATTTTTTGGGATGTCTTTTCCCGTCTTTCACTTTCCGGATAAAATTGGAAAATATTGCTCTGCCGGGCATGCCGACAGGACTCTTTATTATTTCAATATCCTTTTCCTCTGCATCTATATATGACTGTTTAAAGCCTTTCGAGGCATCGCATTCATCGGTTGTCACGAATCTGGTGCCCATCTGAACCCCGGATGCTCCAAGCTTCATAATATTGTTGATATCCCCGCCTGTATAAATGCCTCCCGCAGCAATAAGCGGGATAGGGCGGTTATATTTTTCTTCAAAAGGTTTCAGTTCAGCTATTATTTCCGGAACAAGCTTCTCAAGAGAATAATCATTATCCCCGATCTGTTCCTCCTTAAAGCCCAGGTGCCCGCCTGCCTTTGGCCCTTCAACTATAACAGCATCAGGAAGATAGTCGTAGTTCGACTTCCATTTGTCACAGATTATCCTTATCGCCCGGGCTGATGAGACTATGGGGATCAGTTTTGTGATACTGTCTTTGCTTAAAAAAGAGGGCAGGTTAAGCGGAAGACCGGCACCTGCAATTATTACATCTGCTTTTTCAGATATGGCAGTCTTTACCATATCCACAAAATTTGTCATGGCAACCATAACGTTTACACCAATCACGCCAACTGTTTTCTCCCTGGCTTTCCGTATCTCCTCCCTGAGTCCGTGCATGCTGGCTTCGAGGAAATTAGCGGAAAATTTTTTGTATAGTAATCCGAGTCCGGCACTTGATATAACACCTACACCGCCTTCATTTGCCACGGCAGCAGCCAGGCCCGAAAGTGAAATACCCACCCCCATGCCTCCCTGTATTACCGGGACTGCAATTGTAAGATTTCCTATTTGTAATGATTTCATTTTATTCTTTATTATTCTGTTTATTCAGGTCAGTATGCTGTCTTATGACTGAAAGACAGCTAACCGGCACTTTTAACAGGTGCTCTGTGCCTCCCTTGATCTCCATTTTCCATTATTCCGGCCGGACCATTTATATGACCCGGACTCATAATGGCGCATCTGCCCGTTACTAACGGGCTTTTGCTGTGCAATTTCCACTGCTACTTTGCGGTTCATGAACCGGGTATTATTCATTGATCCTATAAGTCCGTCAACAAAACGGTTCTCAATCTCAAAGAATGAAAAACTCTTCATGAGGTCGATTTTTCCTATCGGTATCTTTTTCCCTTTTGTATTGATGTTTACAAGGTCAATCAGCTGTTCCGGATAAAAGCCGTCAGATTTTCCGAGGTTAATGAACAATCTTGAATATTTGCCGCTCAATTTTTCCAATGAACCATTTTTCCCCGGTCTCCCTGAGCTTTTTCTCAATTCCGGGACAGGTTCAATAAGCTCTTCTCCATGACGGTAATCATTGAGAAACCTGTCAAACTCGAGCGAGACAACTCTTTTGAGAAGTTCTTCCTTGCCCAGTCTCTCCAGCTTCATCTCTATTTCCGGTAAAAGTTTCTCGATCTCCTGATGATCAGTTACCACATTTTCAAGCCTGGTGACCCAGTTGAAAAGCTGTTTTCCGCAGATCTCCCTTCCTGTCGGGATGGGGAAGGCTTTAAAAGGTTTCTTTACTCTCTTTTCTATCTTCAGCAGGATATTTTTCTCTTTAAGATGAACAAGTGAGATGGATATTCCTGTTTTTCCAGCCCTTCCTGTCCGGCCGCATCTGTGAGTATAAACCTCTGAGTCGTCAGGCAGGCTGAAATTGATGACGTGGGTAAGGTTGTCCACATCCAGACCGCGGGCAGCAACATCAGTCGCCACAAGCAGATGAAGATTCTTGGACCTGAATTTCTGCATCACGGTGTCTCTCTGGGCCTGTGACAGGTCGCCATGAAGTGAATCGGCATTATACCCGTCATTTATGAGTCTGGATGCTATCTCCTGGGTCTCCTTGCGGGTTCTGCAAAAAACAATACCGTAGATATCCGGTTCAAAATCAGCTATACGCTTCAGTACCTTATATTTATCCCTGGCATGGACCAAATAATAACCATGGCTCACATTATCAGCAGATGAGTTCCTTGTTCCTATAGTAATCTCTGCCGGATGATTCATGTATTTTCCAGCAACAGATGCGATCCCGGGGGACATGGTAGCTGAGAACAGCAGAGTTTTTCTGCCCTCGGGCACCTCCCCAAGAATCTCAGTAATGCTGTCAAGGAATCCCATGTTAAGCATTTCATCAGCTTCGTCAAGGATCACGGTACCCACTCCGGATAATTTCACAACGCCTCTTCCGATCAGGTCAATAAGTCTTCCCGGTGTGGCAACTATGATATGCACCCCCTTCTTTAATCCCCTTATCTGATTTTCAATACTTGCACCTCCGTATACTGCAAGTATCTTCAGATTGCCGGTATATCTTGCATAATCGGCAAGGTCCCCTGCGATCTGCATGCACAGTTCACGGGTAGGGCATAGTATAAGAGTCTGGGTATAATTTAATTTTGTGTCTGTCGTCTGGACGAGGGGCAGGCCGAAGGCTGCTGTTTTACCTGTCCCCGTTTGTGCGAGGGCTATAATATCACGGTCATTTTCCAGCATAAGAGGGATAACTCTCTCCTGTACCGGCATGGGATCATCAAACCCGAGTGCCTGAATTGCCTTCAGAATGCCGGGAGTAAATCCCATTTCTTCAAATTTTGTCATCAATTAATTTATGGTGTGGCTCCGGGAGCGATTGATAAATAATCCCGGCTGAAATGAACTCAAATGCAGTCTGGGTTAAGTGAGTTACAACGCTTTTGGAAATCACTATGTTAAACAGGGCGCAAAGATAATTAAATTATTCATATTATGAACACCCATCGGTTTGTTGTTAGTCCCTGAAGAGTTTTACCTTCATTGCAGTAATACCCTTTGGCCCTTTGCCCTCTTCAAAGATCACGATGTTGTTCTCTTTCACGGGCTCCAGTAAATTATTTACATGAACGAAGACTCTCTGGTTCGACTTCAGGTCGCGGATAAAACCGAAACCCTTTGACTCATTAAAGAAAGTGACAACACCCTTTCTTACGAAATCCGGTTCAGCATCAGGTTTGTTCTTAACTGCGCCGAGCTCAATGCTTTCGGGATCTACAACGGTCTTATTGGCAGGATCGGGAGGAGTTGATGTGATCACTCCGAACTCATCAACATAGGCAATCATATCGTCAAAGTTGCTCTTCTTTCCCTCGCTTTTCTTCTGCGCACGCTTCTTCTCTTTTTCTTTTCTCTTTTTGTCTCTTTTGGTTCTGACTTCCTTTTTGCCAAATGTTTCCTGCGATCTGCCCATATGCCTTGTTTAGTCTTGTTTCTGATTATAAGAATTGCCAGCTTAAAAAATGATGGTGTGCAGATGTAGTCTGATAGTGTCGTGTTCAGAATAAAATGCTCAAGATCTACAAGCTGGATTTATTTGCAAAGATAAGAAAATATTATTCCATATAAATAATTATATTTGTGAAATAATTGAACAATTGTTCATATAAACATCATATGAAGAAGAAGGAAAAATATTCCTCTGAAATACAGTGTATTGAAAAAGACAAGGTCGATTCTGTAAAAGAAAAAATGAAAACCGAAAGGTTTTTTCATTACCTGGCTGAAACATTCAAAGCTATGAGCGATCCCACGCGGACAAAAATAATCTTTGCCCTGTGCCAGGAAAAGGAATTATGTGTGTGTGACATTGCAGCTATAATAGGGACTACCAATAGCGCCATATCACATCAGTTGAGGACACTGCGCAACATGAAGCTGGTGAGATACAACAAGGTTGGCAAGGTGACATTCTATTCACTTGATGATTTACACATTAATAATCTTTTTGCAGAGGGAGTAAGGCACGTGGAGGATAAGTAGCTTTTTGCTTTCAGATGAAAGGAATAATTGATTAAATGAAAATTTTTAAGGATGAACGACAATAATAGCAATGTGGTTTTAACGGGAATGAAGGACGGGCAGGCGGGGATCATTGTCTCGGTAACAGGAGGGCACCATGCGACAAAAAGACTTGCTGATCTGGGATTATCTCCCGGGACAAGGATAAGACTAATGAGAAAAGCTCTCTTTTCCGGTCCGGTACAGGTAGATGTAAACGGGTCGAGACTTGTACTGGGATGGGGATTGGCATCAAAGATTATCGTCAGACCGGAATGAACAGCAACAGGAAGATCAATATTGTTCTGGCAGGCCAGGGTAATGCAGGTAAGTCTGCCCTGTTCAACTTTCTGACAGGCCTGCATCAGCATATCGGTAACTGGGCCGGTAAAACAATTGAAAAACGGGAAGGCACACTTTTTTATAATGGCTATACCATTGATGTTCTGGATCTTCCTGGCATTTATTCCCTGACAACCTATTCAGTCGAAGAGGTAATATCACGTGAATACATTATCCATCACCAGCCTGATTGTGTAGTAAACATTGTTGATTCGACAAATCTGGAGAGGAACCTGATTTTCACGCTTCAGCTTCTTGAACTTGAATGTCCGGTGGTTGTGGCCCTGAATATGATGGATCTTTCAAAGAAGAAGGGAATAACCATAGATATTGAAAAGCTTCAGAAGATATTAAACATACCCGTAATACCAACTATAGCTTCGCGTGGTACAGGATTAACTGATGTTATGGACGAAGTTATAGAACTCCGGGGGAAAGAGATTCATCATAAACCTCTGAAGTACGGAAAAGAGATCGAAAGCTCTGTCAGGCAGTTGTCAGAATTACTTCATGATACAGATCTTCCTTATCCGGTAAGATGGATAGCGATCAAATTACTTGAAAAGGATAAGGATACCACAAGACTGGTGCAGGAGAGAGATCCCTCCATTGTTGAAAAAGCAATGCTTCTGTGCAGGAAACTGGAGGATATACACGGGCATGATTCTGGCATAGTGATAGCAGATGAGAGGAGCCACCTTGCCTCCTGGATAATCAGGGAGATAGTAGAGATTAGCCCTCACAGGAAGATCTCCCTGAACGAGAAGCTCGATGCCATTACCACGCATAAGTTCACTGGTTATCTGGTGATGATCCTTATTGTGGGCGGCATGTTTCTTACCGTGTTCAGTTTTGGCAACTGGCTGTCGGAGTGGTTTGACTCG
>Ga0334882_1002256_pt1 | contig 20274 bp, 16 predicted proteins | sample GraSluR1_MG_5_FD_207226 | JGI IMG/M metagenome (GOLD analysis project Ga0334882, IMG submission 207226) | Sludge microbial communities from methane-producing bioreactor in Wageningen University, Netherlands - Granular Sludge_15_04-R1 | ecosystem: Engineered > Bioreactor > Anaerobic >...
CCGGAGGAAACTTGCCCCTAAATCCCCTGAAGGGGACTTGCCCCTAAATCCCCTGAAGGGGACTTTATTTTTATATATGTTCAAAATCTCCCCCTTTAGGGGGTTGGGGGGCATACCTTCAAGGGGCAGGGGGCAGCAATATAGCTTTTGATACAGCTTCATTTTTTTATGTTTTTTACAGCTTCCACAAGCTTCGGAAGAACCTTCATTGCATCGCCAACGATACCGTAGCGGGCTGCCTCAAATATCGGTGCATCCTTGTCGGAGTTTATCGCAACGATATATTTCGAGGAGCTTACTCCTGCAAGGTGCTGTGTTGCACCGGATATCCCGACGGCAATATAGAGGTCTGGTGCAATGATCTTTCCTGTCTGGCCGGTATGCTCATCGTGAGACCGCCATCCTTCATCTGAAACAGGTCTTGAGCAGGCGGTGGCGCCACCCATAAGTGATGCAAGCTCTTCAAGAGGGCCCCAGTTATCGGGCGATTTCATGCCCCTTCCGCCCGAAACAACTATGTCAGCATCGGTAAGAAGTATCCTGCCCGTCTGCTTCTGTATATCCTTCACCATGGTCTTTAATGATGATTCTTCAATACCGGTCTGCATCTTTTCGACTGAGATATTCTCCGGCTTTTCAATTATAGAGAATGAATTCTGTGCAAGCGTCAGAATCCTTATTTCCGACCTTATAACAAGATTTGCATATGCATTGCCCGAATAGGCTCTTTTATAAACGGTAAAAGGATCGAGCGTCAGAGGGAGCCTGGTTACTCCTGATCCCAACCCGGCTTTCAGCCTTACAGATAATCTCGGGGCAATTGCTTTACCCGAGTTGTTGTTGGCAAGGATAATCACCTTTGCCCCTTCTTTCAGGGCGATATCAGCGATTATCTTTGCATAAACCTGATTATCCAGCACTTTGAGGCTCTCATCAGTAACATTGATCACTTTTGATGCACCATATTTTCCAAGGATGCTCAGTTCGCTATCATGCGTCTCCCCGATAGTGACAGCAGTAACAGTTGTTCCCGTCATTTCAGCTGTGGCTGATGCATAGGAGAGAAGCTCGAAGGTGAGCTTTTTAAATTTTCCGTCCCAGTTTTCGGTATATACTAAAATTGCCATTTCCCGGTGATTAAGATTAACAGATTGGTTATCAGATTATTTTTGCCTCATTCTGAAGGAGCTCTATCAGCAGTGCCGGATTATCCGGGTCTACGAACCTGCACGCAGCTCCCGGAGCAGGTTTCTCCAGGCCGGTTACCTCTGTAAGAGAATCAGCTGCAACGGGTTCATATATTCTGATCTGCTTGGTGCGGGCCATCATAATACCCCTCATGGCTGCAATTCGCGGCTCTTTTGCAATTCCTTTCTGCACTACGGCAAGAAAAGGGAGAGGCATTTCAACAATTTCTTTTCCTCCGTCAATCTCACGTGTAATCAATGCTCTTCCGTTTTCAATGCTGATCCCCGATACGGCCGAGACCGAGGGTATCTCCAGGAATTCGGATATCATTCCTCCTACTGCTGAACCGTTGAAATCGCTTGATTCGATACCGCACATAATAATATCGTATTGCTCTTTCCTGATGACCTCAGCAAGCTGGGCCGCCACAAAACAGGCATCAGACGATTCCGAATTAACCCTTACGGCGTCATCTGCACCTATCGCCAGCGCCTTCCTGATTGTAGGCTCCGAGGCGGCTGATCCCACATGGGCCACAGTAACCGATTTAACTCCCGCAGAAGCATCATCCTTTAACTCCAGAGCACGGGTGAGAGAGAGTTCATCCCATGGGTTAATAACCCACTGTATCCCTGTGGTATCAATCTCCCTGTTGCCTTCGGCAAACCTGATCTTTGTGGTTGTGTCAGGAACATTACTGATACAGACTAATATTTTCATCATATAATAATTTATTTTAATGGTATGATGGAACCTCCATATAGTTAACTATTATACCACATGTGTTTGCGGAAAAAAATACATGGAGGTTTCATCAGCTCGGATTTTAAGTTTTTCTCTATCTAATTTGGTCAATTCTTTCTTCGAGGCGGCAAATATAATAATTAATGGTTCATAATCAAATCAGCCCGGACTCATTTTTCCTCACTGTTCGAAACAATATCACGATCCATTTGTTTGTCTCACTGGTCTTTAATAGTCCTTACCTGAATGGGTTCACTGCAGGGTCGAAATTATACTAACCCGGCGTTACTAACTATCCCGAAGAAAACCCTGTAACGGAGGTAAATTAACAAATATTAACTATAAATTCGCACCCCGGAATCACTATTTAAATCACCAGGTTGTCGTCAGGAGATAATATAAGGAAATACCTTGCAGTTACTATGGCAATGGTCTTCTGGGCCTTTTCATTTATTTGGTTCAAAGTCGCCAACCAGACCTTCAGGCCAATAACAATAGTATTCCTGCGCCTTTTCATTTCTATCATTGTACTGGGCATTTATCTCCTGTTATCAAAGAATTTCGTAAAAATAGAAAAGAAGGATCGTAAACTTTTTCTGCTCCTGGCTCTGTTTGAACCATTCTTCTATTTCCTGGGTGAGGGTTTCGGGCTTACCTATGTGTCTGCCACTGTCGGTTCAGTTGTGATATCGATGATTCCGGTATTTGTAGCCCTTGGTGCCTGGCTGTTGCTGAAGGAGAGGCTGAGGAAGATCAATTATGCGGGAATTATCCTGTCATTCATCGGTGTTCTGGTCTTCATCCTCAACCGGGACGGCTCCCTCACGTTTAATGTAAAGGGGCTGGCGCTGCTTTTTCTGGCAGTCTTCTCTGCCGTCGGTTACAATCTGACACTTACAGGTTTGCTGGGCACCTACACGCCTGTTTTTATTGTGACTGTACAGAACACAATAGGGGTTTTGCTCTTCCTGCCAATCTTTCTGATCACAGATATGAGTCATCTGATTAATACCCCCTTCACCTTAAGGGATCTGCTGCCTGTTGCCCAGCTGGCAATCTTCGCTTCGTGCGGTGCATTCATTCTCTTCGCTTACTCGGTCAAAAAGATGGGTATTTCGAGAGTGAACGTATTCACCAACTCCATTCCCGTTCTGACTGCCATCTTTTCATTTTTCATTCTCAGCGAGAAACTTTCACTGCAAAACATGGCAGGAATGATCATTGTGATTACTGGTCTTTTTCTGTCGCAGCTGAACGGCAGGGATAAAAAATCGGGCGACGCCCTTGTCCTTACAGGAAAGACAGCCTGATAATACTGATGCTTACCCTGTCGCATTTAAATTGCCATTCTGTTTCCGTACCGGTAATATTTAATATCTTTAACATATAATTACGGCATTATGAGAAGAATACCTGCCATAGTGTTTCTGGTTATTATTCTCTTTCCTGTACGTGCGCAGACAGGAGGCGATAATGTCTACGAGTTCCTCAACCTTACACATTCAGGACTGGTCTCCTCACTTGGCGGATCGAATGTATCACTCCCCGGCACAAACCTGAATCTGGCTTATCATAACCCTGCACTCCTTAATAATGGTATGGACAGGAATCTTGCACTTAACTATGTTAATTATTTTGCAGGCATAAACTACGGCCTGGTCCTCTATTCAAGGAACCTTCCTGCGGCAGGCAACTTTGCAGCGGGTCTCACTTACCTTAATTACGGCTACTTCACTGAAGCTGATCCGGCAGGTAACATAACAGGTGAATTCAGTGCCTCTGAATATGCTCTTTCTCTTATCTGGTCGCGTGAGATCGACTCATCCTTCACTGCAGGTATAAACCTCAAGCCTGTCTTGTCTCATCTCGAGCGATACAGCTCATTCGGGTTTGCTTTCGATATTGGCCTCTCGTGGCATAACCGTTCAAATCTACTTTCTGCCGGAGTGGTAATCAGGAACATAGGCTTGCAGCTCACCTCCTATGCCGGTGAACCGCGACAAAAACTTCCCTTCGAAATAGAAGCGGGAATAACGGCCAAACCCGAGCATGCACCCCTCCGATTCTCACTTACACTGCGCCATCTCGAGAAGTTTGACCTTACCCACAATTATCTTTCACAGGATGATGACAGTAACGGTGAGTCAATATCCGACGGTTTCATGGAAAATCTCATGAGACATATTATTGCAGGAGTTGAGCTAATCCCCCACAGGAATCTTTATCTCAGTGCCGGTTATAATTATCAGAGGCGAAGGGAATTGCAGATTGAGCAGAAAGCTTCAACCGTAGGATTCTCATGGGGCTTCGGGATCAATACAACAATACTGAGCATTGAATTCGGAAGGGCTAACTATCATCTCGCCGGATCTTCAAACCATGTCTCTCTCATTGCACGGCCGGATCTTTTGTACAAAAAGTTCCGCGAATAAAAATAATTTTGTTTTACATTCATATTTGTAATCTTTGTAAATTTAAGAGAAATGCAGAAAAGACCCTTATGCCCCCAACCCCCTGAAGGGGGCTTTGATGAGCTTATAAGGGATATGGGCAAGTGACACAAATTAACAATCATGTTATGCAAAGAAGGCTCATAATAGCTATAGACGGGTATTCTTCATGCGGCAAAAGCACATTTGCAAAGGCGATAGCAAAGGAACTGGAGTATATCTATATCGATAGCGGGGCCATGTACCGGGCAGTAACCCTCTACTGCATGCGAAGGGGTTTTATCGGCAAGGGGTTTATTGATGTTACAGGCATACTTTCAGAACTCAAAGATATACATATTGAATTTGTCTACAATCCTGATGTCGCTGAATATGAGACATATCTGAATTCGGAAAATGTCGAAAAAGAGATCAGAAGCATTGAGGTATCCGCACATGTAAGCAGGATAAGCCAGATATCAGAGGTCCGGCAAATGATGGTGGAACTCCAAAGGCAGATAGGAGTTTATAAGGGGATAGTAATGGATGGCCGCGACATTGGAACCGTTGTTTTTCCTGACGCCGACATTAAGATCTTTATGACGGCCTCTGTCGATATCAGGGCAAAGAGAAGGCTTGATGAGCTAAGCGGAAGAAATATTCCAGCCGATTTTGAGGAGATCAGAAGAAACATCATTGCCCGGGATATCGCAGATGAGAACCGTGATATCAGCCCTCTCAGACGGGCCGATGATGCCTTAATACTGGACAACAGCAGGATGACTGTGTCAGAGCAGATGGAATGGATAAGAAATATGATTGAAGAAAAGTTAAATGCAGGTTGAAACGGACATGGAATCGGGATTCTGCTTTGGAGTACAGAACGCTGTAAAAACTGCTGAAGAGGCTCTTAAAAGGGGAGAAAAAGTCTATTCGCTCGGGCCCATAGTACACAACGAAAAAGAGATAGAACGTCTGGCATCACTGGGACTTATAACATTAACCCACGAACAGTTCCGAATGCTTAAAGGGAGTACTGTCCTGATCAGGGCACACGGAGAGCCACCTGAAACATACAGGATCGCAGATGAGAATAACATCACCATTATTGAGGCTACATGCCCGATAGTTAAAAAACTGCAGTCGAGAATAAGAAAGATCTGGATCAGGGCAAAGGAGGAAAACGGGCAGGTAGTAATATACGGTAAACCAGGTCATGCAGAGGTCAGGGGGCTTCTGGGTCAGACAGATAATGAGGGGGTGGTTATTGCCGGAAAGGACGACATTGCTAAGATTGATCTTTCCGGACCCGTTTACCTTTTTTCGCAGACAACAATGAGTAAAAACGATTATAAGGAGATAGCCTGGCTGATAAGCAGGAGAATGCAGGAGAACGGGCCAGATGATCCCGAAAAGCTTCTGACCGTTTACAACACAATATGCGGACAGGTCTCCAACAGGGAGCCTCATATGAGGGAGTTTGCAAAAAAACACGATGTAATAATATTTGTCAGCGGGAAAGAGAGCTCAAACGGACGTCACCTCTTTTCTGTATGCCGGAGCGTGAACCCCGATTCCCATTTTGTCTCCTCTGTCGAAGAGATTGATGCTGCCTGGTTCGGTAATAAAAGTTCCGCAGGTGTCTGCGGGGCAACTTCAACACCTAAATGGCTTATCGAGGAAATCCATAACCATATTCTTGGCCTCAACCGCATGCTCAACGGGAATACCTGAGCCTGAGGCTGTTTGTGACAACGCTTATGCTGCTCAATGCCATTGCAGCACCTGCTATCATGGGATTAAGAAGGAATCCGTTAAGCGGGTATAGCACCCCGGCCGCTATCGGAATCCCTATCACATTATAGATAAAAGCCCAGAAGAGGTTTTGCCTTATTGTTTTTACTGTATTACGGCTCAGTCGTATCGCCGACGGGATAATTGAAAGATCGCTGCTTATAAGTGTCATCTTTGCGGCATCGATGGCAATATCCGATCCTTTCCCCATTGCAATGCTCACGTCGGCAGTAGCCAGGGCCTGGCTGTCGTTAATCCCATCCCCAACCATTCCGACAATTTTGTTTCTGCTCTGAAGTTTTGAAATGAATTCAGCTTTATCGGAAGGGAGCATCTGCGCTTCATACTTTTCAATACCAGTCTTCTCCGCTACTGACCGTGCGGTTTTTTCGTTGTCGCCGGTGATCATATATACCTCAATACCGCTCTTTTTAAGCTTCTCCACAGCTTCGCGCGAACCGGGTTTGATTTTATCCGTTACAGCTAGCATTGCAAGTATCCCGGAGTTGTCACTGAAGAATATGACACTCTTCGCGTCGTCTTCCCACTTATCAGCCAGCTTGCGGAAATTACCTTCCGGAACAATGCCAGTCTCACTCATAAGCCTGAGCCCGCCTGCATAATATCTTATTCGGTTATGTACACCTGTAATCCCCTTACCTGTAATCGACTCAATATCTGTAACTGTTATCTTTTCAGCTTTATCCTCCAGGAAACTCACCACAGCGCCGGCAAGAGGGTGTTCCGAATGGCTCTCCAGGCTGAAGAGTATATTCCTGTTCAGCTTGATATCTTTACCGGGCAGCCATTCGATTATTTCAACAGAGGGTTTTCCCTCGGTTATTGTGCCGGTCTTGTCGAGGACCAGTGCGTTCATCCTGTATGCCTGCTCAAGAGCCTCTGCATCCTTTATCAATATGTTGTTCTCTGCTCCCTTGCCTATACCCACCATTAAAGCTGTAGGTGTGGCAAGTCCAAGGGCACAAGGACAGGCGATTACAAGAACGGTGATCATTGACAGAAGCCCCTGGATAACACCATTATCTCCACCAAGCCATATCCATGCAGCGAATGTTACCACTGATATCATCACCACTACCGGAACAAATATGCCTGCTATCCTGTCAACCAGCTTCTGTACCGGTGCCTTGCTGCCCTGCGCCACCTCAACCATCCTTATGATACTGCTCAGGAGGGTGTCCGATCCAACCTTCTCGGCTTTGTAATGAAAGCTTCCCTTCTGGTTTACCGTTCCGGCATACACCTTCGTACCTTGTTCCTTCAAAACAGCAACGGGTTCCCCTGTGATCATGCTCTCCTCTACATAACTGGCACCCTCCGTTACAATGCCATCAACAGCAATCTTTTCGCCCGGCCTTGCCAATATTGTATCGCCTTCCCTGATGGCTGATATAAGAAACTCCTTCACCGAACCATCCTTCATTACCTTAAAGAGCGTCTTCGGCTGAAGTCCTATCAGTTTCTTTATCGATGCCGAGGTATTTGCCCGTGCCCTGGCCTCAAGAAGTCTGCCAAGCAGTATAAGTGCTATTATCACACCGGCCGCCTCAAAATAAACATGAGCGTGCAGGCCCCTGCTGTGCCAGAAACCAGGGAAAAGAGTGTTGAATACGCTGAACAGATAGGCTATGCCCGTGCTTAAAGAAACAAGTGTATCCATTGTTGCACTTCCGTGCCTTATCTGTTTCCAGGCATTGATAAAGAAGCCCCTCCCGAGCCAGATGACAATAGGTGATGCAAGAAACCACATTATATATGAGGAAAAAGGTATATTCATGAAGATCATGCTTATCAGCACCAGCGGCACAGCCAGTATTATAGCCCATATAGTCCTTCTTCTCAATGATTTATATCTACTGAGCTCGATGTTCTCAACCTCCTTCCTGGCATTCCCGGACTCGTCGGTAATAAGGTCATACCCTATCGATGTGACAGACTCCCTTATAGCCTGAGGCAGGATAACCACAGGAGAGAACTCTATCGTAGCAGTCTGTGAGGCAAGGTTCACAGATGCATTCAGAATACCGGGTTGTTTCTTAAGGGTTGATTCGACATTCGCGGCGCACGAAGCACACGACATCCCCGTGACAGGATACTGCTTTTTGATGATATCTTTTACCTGTACTTCATCCTGACGTACTTCAGCTTCTTCAACTTTCGTGTGAACTGACCCATTATCATCCTTTTTTCTTTCAGCAGCCATACACTTAATGATGTTACAATTATTGAACAATCCCTGACGAATAAAGTTTTACGGATCTCATATCGGCACCGGCCTCTCTGTGGGAGAATTGCCGGTTACTCGTCTGCTATAATATTAACCCTTATAAACCTTACAGCCCCCGTGGTGTAATAAGTGCTGATCCCGAAAGGTACAGTAGGTTCCATTTCCCACCTCAGGGAGAGATCGTGTTTGCCAATGGTGAAATCAACAATTTTATTATCATCAGCCCACGCTTCAATCTTCTCATCTGTAACCCTGAGCCTTATCCTGTACCAGCGGTCAGGTGAGAAACCGTAGGAATCGTATGTTTCATTATTGGCAGCATCGTATCCGTCAATACTGCTCAGTCCGTTAACCCGTCCCTGCCATCCTCCCAGGACCAGTGTCAGAAACGAGTCCTTCACAGGGAAGGTCATCCCGCAAAAAAAATCATGTCCCCTGACACGTTTCGCCTGAAAGTTGACTTCATAATTTGTTTTCGGGAAATCACCTGTCCACCTTATCCCGGAAAGCGGGTCGCCTGCTTCAATAACAATGGCATCATCCTTTACAGATATTCCTCCCTGTCCGCCGAAATCGATTATCTCCCATCCATCCAGGCTCTCGCCGTCAAAGAGGACCATTTCTTCCTGGGCACATACCCTGAACCCGTTCACAAGCAGGAAAAGTGCAATGATTAAAACTTTCATAAACAATTATTTAATATTAATTTCAGATTACTTAATTACTTTTTTCACCCTTACGGATCTATATGATCCCTATCGGGACCCTCCAATAAAAGAGACATGTAAGATAGCTTAAAAAAACATAACATGCTCCTTCAGATACAAATGATCAGACAGGGTTATCACTGACAGAACAAAAAAAAATATATATTGCAAACATTCACCTACATATGCATATAACGATCCGAAATAATCAAACAGTCCGTTTAACAACTTCCTGCCGGAATAATTATCTGGTTTTACTGACAGCTCTCCTGATATCATTTTCAGCCGGGGCACAGGATAAAATACCGGAACTGATCACCGATCGGCCTGACCAGACAGAGTCAGCTGCCATAGTACCACTAAGGAGCTTACAGATAGAAACGGGATTTCTTATGCAGAAAGATGAAACGGAGCTTGCTCTTGAACGGTTGTTTGCCTTTAATACAACCCTTCTCCGTTATGGTCTTTTAAAGAGGCTGGAGTTACGGATCGGTCTGGATCTTCTTTCTGAAAGGCTGGAGATCAAATATACCGATATTAAAGACCGTATTACAGGAACCGGCCCTCTTATTCTTCAGTTCAAGTACATGATTGCCGAAGAGGTGGGATGGATACCCGATATAGCCTTTATAGGCGGAGCAGCCTTACCATATACGGCTAAAGAATTTTTCAGAACTTCAGGCGTTGCTCCGGCATTCCGGTTTGCTTTTTCGCATACCCTGTCTGACAGGGTGGCCCTGGGAAGCAATCTGGGAGCTGAGTGGGACGGGGAGACGTCAGTTCCCGGCTTCTATTATTCCGTAGCTCTTAATATTGCGGGCACGGAGAAGCTGGGATTGTTTACGGAGTTCTATGGACTGTTACGTGAACCGGGCAGAAGAGCACATCTGTTCGATGCCGGTTGCACTTATCTTGTGCTCCATAACTTCCAGCTTGACATCTCAGGAGGGATAGGCCTTAACAAAACTGCTTTTGACAGCTTTGTCAGCTTCGGAATGTCTTACCGGATACCGCAATAAAATCAGGATAACCGCGTAGCGCACCGGGTATATTCTGATTTAAATAACATGTCGCTCCTACGGAGCTCGTTAATTCCTATTATAATGCGTCAAAACTATAAGCATGCCGTCCCCACGGGACTACCTTACCCGTTCCCCGGGCAGCGGCATGTTCTTAGCTGCGTAGCAGCGGCGGTATGTTTGTAGCCGCGTGGCGGCGGCATGTTTGTAGCCGCGTAGCGGCGGCATGTTTGTAGCCGCGTAGCGGCGCCATGTTTGTAGCCGCGTAGCGGCGCCATGTTTGTAGCCGCGTAGCGGCGCCATGTTTGTAGCTGCGTAGCGGCGCCATGTTTGTAGCCGCGTAGCGGCGCCATGTTTGTAGCCGCGTAGCGGCGGCATGTTTGTAGCTGCGTAGCAGCGGCATGTTTGTAGCCGCGTAGCGGCGGTATGTTTGTAGCTGCGTAGCAGCGGCATGTTTGTAGCCGCGTGGCAGCGGCATGTTTGTAGCCGCGTGGCGGCGGCATGTTTGTAGCCGCGTAGCGGCGGCATGTTTGTGAGCCGCGTAGCCGGCGGCCCCGGCAGAATTGCAGGGGGCGGTATGTTTGTATTTGTGGTGAAAAATATGTATTTTTCTTACAAATTAATACCCTTGAATATGAGCAATAAAACAGATCCTGCATCCGGAATGGTAAATACTGCAGGTTTCCGCACCTGTTGCGGGAACCATGGTGGCGCCCCGGGTGATATGACACGACGTAAATTTGTTCAGGTAACAGGCACCGGTGTCATTGGTTCGGTAGCATTATCGGGACTATCATGGGCCGCTCTGGCCTCAGGAGAGTCCGGATCAGAAAATCCGAATAAGCGCAAGCCCCTAATTGTTAAACCAATTTTGACCTACGAGGTGCCCCAGCGCAGGGATAAAACTAGCTGGAGGGCATGGGGAGGTATCCAGACGGAGCAGGATGCTTCCGCGGAGGTCGAAAGGATCGGAAAAGAACTTCAGTCAATCGCTTCAACAGCTGATTTCCCGGTTAATTTCCTGCCCGTCTCCCCGGTCCGCAGGAACCAGGATCTCAACAGCATTACCGATCTCGATTCCGCCGACCTTTTCCTTGTTTATGCCGCTGGTGGAAGTATGAATATGTTCGATACACTGAACAGCAAGGGGAAAAATGTGATTTTCTTCTGCCGGCATAAATCCGGTCCTGTTTATCTCTGGTATGAAATAATAAGTCCGCGTTATCTGCGCCAGCACACCGACAAACTTTCTGTAAAAGGTATTGATGAGAATGATGTTGTAATTGACAACCACAACGAGCTTCTCTGGAGGCTCAGGTCCTTATGCGGACTCAAGAACACTGTCGGTTCACGTATCCTTGCCGTGGGAGGGCCCGGGGCATGGGCCCAGCCCCAGGGTGTAGTGCCGGCTCTCGTCAGAGAAAAATACAGGCTTGATATAGTAACAATATCCTACGAAGAACTTGGTAATCTGATCACCGAAGCCAGAAAGGACAAAACCCTGGTTGCAGCTTCAAAGAGCCGCGCTGAAGAATATCTCAGCGAGACAAACATAAAGCTGGAGACGGAGCGACACTTCGTGGATAATTGTTTCGTCCTCGAAGAGATCTTCACAAGGCTGATGGCGAAGTATGATTGCAGAGCTCTGACCATAAATGAATGCATGGGCACCATAATGCCTCTGGCGGAAACAACAGCATGCCTTACCCTTAGCCTGCTTAACGATGATGGTTATCTTGCCTTCTGCGAATCAGATTTCGTCGTCGTCCCCGCGGGTATTCTGATGGCCAATATCTCAGGAAAGCCGTCATTCCTGAACGATCCCACCTTCCCGCACGATAACATCATAACGCTTGCTCATTGTACTGCCCCGAGAAGGATGGACGGCAGGAATAGTGAGCCGGCAAGGATCATGACTCACTTTGAGTCGGATTACGGAGCCGCCCCCAAGGTAGAAATGACAAAAGGACAGGTTGTTACCAACATCATGCCCGATTTTGCATTTGAAAGGAACGTGGGTCTGCTCGGGAAAATAGCCGATAACCCGTTCCTCGATATTTGCCGCTCACAAATTGACGTGACCTTTGAATGCGACAGCAGGAAAGTGGCAGAGCAGATGCCCGGTTTTCACTGGATAACTGTTTATGGAGATTATATCAAAGAGGCAGAGTATGCTTTCAAAAAAATCGGTATAGGGTTCGGGAGCCTAACCTGATCACTGCTATCTGTATATTATTTTGTACGAATCGCTACTGTGTGAGCGCCTGCCTGCTGACTGGCGGTATCTCTCCGGCATGTATCCCGTATAACCTTTTATGCGTTTCCCTTGCAGCATCAATAAGCTCCCTGTAAGGCTGATCAGTCACATCCACGAGTCCAATGTTATAGTTCTCACCATCATTCCGTCCTGTTGAAGGCTGGTCCCACCACTGAAACCAGTGTGTCCCTATCAGCGAGGGATGAGCAAATGCATTCTCCACATAATACCTGTAGGCAACTCCCCGTTCCTCCTGGCTTATAGTCTGCCTGAGTCCGGGTGAGAGCCCCCGTTCAGTTGTCCCGAAATGAAACTCGCCTATTATTATGGGCAGTCCGGTTAACTCATCAATCTTTGCCAGCCTTTCAGGGGAAGCGTTGTACCCATATATGTTAAGGCTGAAAACATCAAATCCTATTGATGCAGATGCCTTTACAAGATCTTCCGGCGGATTTCCGCCGAATCTCAGGCCAAGGTTAAGGTGATTGGGATCATGTTTTTTGATCGCAGCATTGATCATCCTGATAAACCTGGTGTATGTGTCATATACAAAGGCTTTTCGTCGTTCAGGCGTATCTCCGGCTTCAAGATGCTTTATCAGGGCTGCCTTCATTGGTGTGTCATCACCCTCGAGTATGACATTCACCAGTTCCTGTTCCCTTCCCGGCCATGGCGGTTCGTTGCCCACGAAATATCCAAGCAGATAGGGGTCATTTCTCAGCAGAGCACACTGCCGTGCGGCCGCCTCATCAACAGATGCCTCATAATCAGGTGCATAAACATCCGGCATACCCATGGTCTTCGGATCAAAGCCCCATCCACCCAGTGTTGCCACATACGGTTTTCTCTGACTTCTCCCGAATGCGGCATCCGACCAGTTGGCAATAGTATTGAGCCCCCAGTCATCCATCCTTCTTGCCGTGAAATCCATCCATTTATCACGGAAATCAGGACCAAACCTGCGGTACAGGTTCCATGTGTAGAATGAAGCCCTGCCAAGTCTCCTGTATGATTTCGTCAGCTCTTCAGGAGGGAAGGCGGTGTAAATATATTCACGCCCTTCAACGCGGGCAAATGATCCCCCGGGCCCTATCCCGGTACTGCCTACGGAAAGGAAGTAGTGCCCAAGGGGGTCGATGAACCACCATTTGTCATCTATCTTCTCAACCCTGAAAAATCCTGTTGCCCTGGCTTTGGTGTTAAGGTAACCTCCATACTTCGACACATCGAAGTTTCCGGTCTGCAGAGAACCATCTTCCTCATCCCAGACCGCCTGAAGCTCATCAAGAGTCTTTGACTTACCGGGCCATTCGGCAGGTATCCACTGACCAAACTCATCTACAAGCGGCAGAGGACTCAGTATGGAATCTTCCGCGAATATGGAAAGCCTGATATTACGTATCTCGAGTGCCGGAGAACCTATCGGGTCCTCCATCATCAGCCCCAGGGAATCTACCTGGTTAATGGTTCCGACGAGAGCGGTGAATCCAAGGCCGTAACCCGGCATACCCCGTTGTCCTATCGCTGCCATATCGTGCCCCAGAACGTTTCTTCTCTGAAAATTGGCAAGGGGAACCGATGCCCTCACCCATGCACCCTGAAACGGCAATATCCTTAACCTGCGCACTCCCCCGGTGTCATAGATATTTATATAAAAACGCTGAGTGGATGTGGCATGATATTCAAGTGTCAGGAACTCATAAAATGACCAGTCGGACGGCAACTCCGGATTCAACTCCTTCAGGGCCCATTTCTTCTCATCCGTTGCATCCTCAAAGGTCACTGTCAGGTTCTTCTGCCCCCGGGTACAACCCGCCATAAACATTAGCGATGCGATTAAAAGTAGCGCACAGATATTCTTCATAATTTACCCTTTAAGACTCTGGTACTAAATAATACAAAAAAAACAAGCCGGTCAATAAAAAAGCAGGCTCCTTATGTTAAAAAAGCCTAATCTTCAACTAATTTTAAGGCTTAATATATTGGATCAGTAACAGTGCAGAATATGGCTATTCATCTTATTCATTTGCTTTATAATTCAAGAGTAACTGAATTTTCACCAACCCCGAATTTTTTGAGCAGACCGGTCACAGAATCCATCATAGGCGGAGGACCACATACATAAAAATGCATATCGAAATCATTTATGACATTTTTAAGGAAATCCTCACTGATCATCCCGTGGAAATAACCATCAGCCTTTTCCTCTGATAAAATATTGATGAAATCTTTTCCGAGCATCTTTTTAAACTCCTGCTCGAGAATAATATCAGCCCTCGTTTTGTTTGCAAAGATCAGTTTACTGCCTTTTACTTCCTTTTTCTCTGCGAGTTCCCTGAATATTGCTATAAAAGGAGTAATTCCCGCACCACCTGCGATAAATACTCCTGTTCCCTTATATGTTATTGCTCCCCACACGTCCCTGATAATCAACTCATCACCAGCAGCAAGCTTCCCGAGTTCATTTGTAACTCCATCATGTGAGGAATATATCTTGATCGTAAACTCAAGAAAAGGCTCTCCTCTCAGGCAAGTGAAGGTAAAGGGCCTCTTTTCATCTTTCCAGTCCGGAGTATTTATTGAAACTTCCGTAGCCTGTCCGGGCAGAAATGAATATCCTGCCGGCTTCTCTACCCTGAACCTCTTAACATCATGTGTTACATTTTCAATGCTTATGACCTTAACTACATGCTCTTCCATATTCGACAGATTTGATTATTAACAACTTATTCTCTAACTTTATCCTATAAAAATAACTAATTCTGATTAAAGAGTGTGCATCAAATGTAACATTATCCATACTTTTATTATCTTAACACCATGCACAGCCCGCTGATGCTCTTCAAAACAAACGGCATGAGAAAAATTAACACTTCTGTTTTAAACGTCATAATATGCCTCCTGACAGGTTTGATTCTCCAGACTTCAATCCTGTGCGAGGCATACGGCCAGTATACCGGTATTGATGAATCGATAGCAAAAAATCGCAAAGGGATTCTCACTGTTAAAGCCAGAACCGGAGATAAGGTCCTGGTTGAACAGCTGAGTCACGAATTCTGGTTCGGATGTGCCATAAGCAATTCACTTGCCGGAGGCCGCATATCAGAGAGTGATCTTCGGCAGTACAAGGAAAAGTTCCTTGAAAATTTCAACTCGACAGTAACCGAAAATGCCGTAAAATGGGGTGATATGGAGCGCAGAAAAGGTGAAGTAAACTATAACACCGTTGATGCAATTCTGAAATGGACTGAAGAGAACAAAATACCTCTCAGGGCTCACAACCTTTTCTGGGGTATTCCGCAGTTTGTCCAGCAATGGGTTAAGGAGCTTGATGATGATGAACTGGGGGAGTCACTCAGGAACAGAGCGGAAACAGTAACAGCACGTTACAGGGGACGCTTTGCAGAATATGACCTCAATAACGAAATGATCCACGGCAACTATTATGAGGAGAGGCTGGGCGAGGGGATTACCGGAATGATGGCTGAATGGGCATTAAATGGCGATACGGAAATAAAGCTCTGGCTCAACGATTATGATATCCTGACGGGCAACAGGCTTGCCGATTATATGGCACACATAAGGAAGCTGCTTAAAGAGGGTATACCGATTGCCGGTATAGGCGTCCAGGGTCATCTCCATGCTGAGACATTCGACCGGATTCAGCTTAAGAAGGCTCTCGATTCGCTGGCGCTGTTTAACCTGCCGGTCAGAATTACCGAGTTCAACATGCCGGGTCAGCGCTCTAAATATTACAGGGAGAAAATAACTGTTATGTCTCAGGAGGAAGAGGAGCTGAAGGCAAAAGAACTTATCGATTATTACAGGATATGCTTCTCCCACCCGGCAGTTGAAGGCATCCTGATGTGGGGCTTCTGGGAGGGAGCCAACTGGATACCGGTATCTTCCATGTATAAGCGAGACTGGTCGCCGACACCCGCTGCTGAAGCTTATAAAGATCTGATCTTTAGGGAGTGGTGGACAAAAACTTCGGGAACGGCGGGAAATGACGGACTCTTTTCCACTCCGGCTTTCTACGGAAACTACAGGGTAACTGTAAACGGCGTTGCAAAAGAGGTTGGGCTGACAAAAGAGAAAGGAAGTGCTGCACTGCAATTTTAGGAGTTATTATTTATGACACAGCTTGCTAAAATATTAATATTTACGGGTATAATTTTTATTATAGCCGGTGTCATCATTTATTTCGCCGGCAATAAATTAAACTGGATCGGAAATCTTCCTGGTGATATAAGGGTCGAAAAGGAGAATTTCAAATTTTATTTCCCGATAACGACAATGATCATAATGAGCATTGTGGTTTCATTTATTATCTGGCTCATCCGGAAAATACTCTGATCGTCTTCCGTCTTCTGTCTTCCGTCTTCCGTCTTCCGTCTTCCGTCTTCCGTCTTCCGTCTTCCGTCTTCTGCCTTCCGTCTTCCGTCTTCTGTCTTCCGTCTTCCGTCTTCTGTCTTCCGTCTTCCGTCTTCCGTCTTCCATCCGTTTTTCCTTTCCCGGATCAAGGAAATTCTTATTTTTACCCAATCGATGAAATATATAACTCTTATATCATTCCTGACGGGAATTTTGCTTACCGCCCTGGTACCTGTTTGCCACGGGCAATCGGTTAGCATTCTTGTTAAGGATCATGAAGGGGAGGCTCTTGCCGGAGCTGCCGTTCAGCTTTTCAGGGACTCGGACCAGGCAAGATTTGTAACCACAACAGATCTGTCAGGGCTCGCCCGGTTTGAAAACCTCACGTCAGGTTCATACACTGCAAGAATAACATTCATAGGCTTCCGGCCGCTCGAAGAGAGCGTAACGGTCAGCACCGGTCATAGAGAGTTCACCTTCCGAATGACAGAGGATGCTATCATGATGAACGAGGTGGTAGTAATGGTGTCAAGGCCAATGATGCGTCAGGAAGAGGACAAAATGATAATTGATATTCAAGGGCTTGCAAGTATCAGCACAAATACGCTCGAGATCCTGGAGAGCACACCGGGACTTCTTGTCGATCAGGATGGGGGCATATTCCTCAGCAGCGCCACCCCGGCAATGATCTTCATCAACGGCAGGGAACAGAAGATGAGCAGTCAGGATATTATGACCATCCTGCGCAGTCTGCCCCCCGGAAGTGTCCAGAGGATTGAAGTGATGCGGACCCCTTCGGCAAAATACTCCGCATCAAGTTCAGGAGGAATAGTCAACGTTGTACTAAAAAAAGGTGTTAAGATAGGCCGGTTTGGTTCCGTCAGGACCGGATTGAATCAGGGGAGATATGGCAACCGCTTCGCCGGATTCAGTATCAACGAAAGCGGTGATCTCAGTACAAGCTATCTCAACTTCGAATACAGCAACAATCAGATGCTTGAGGAACTGAGCAGTGTAAGGCTTCTAAAACCAGACACATCTCTTTTTCAGTCGGCGGAATCCAAAAGAAAAGCTAACCAGGGCTATATCGGATACGGAATAAGCTATGATGCTACTGAAAAGCTTAATCTCAGCTACGACGGGAGAGTCAACAGAAGCCTCCCTTCCTCATCAGCAATGAACAGTAATATTATTCGAACCTCTGCGGACCAGATCCTGACAGAGACCCTGAACAATACCGAAAACAGCTCCCGGTTCACCAGCCTGAGGCAGGAAATGGGAATCCTTTACAGGGTAGATTCAACAGGGCTGGAGCTGGACTCCAAACTTTCATACACATTCAACAACAACAAGAGTTCACAGGATTATCGCACCAATCTGCTTTTTCCAGCTGGCTCCGGCATTGCAGGCGACGGCACCGGAGAACATAGGCGTCAGTTTATGCAGTTCCAGTCAGATCTGACTTACCGGTTACCCTTCGGTATAAAACTGGAGGCAGGTATCAACAGCACATGGCAGCAGTATCAAAGCAGCTCCGGATACTTTATTACAAGGGAAGGATTACGAACTGAAGATCCCTCTCGCACAAGCAGTTACAGATACCGCGAGAATATCAACTCGGGATACATGCAGGCCTCACGCGATCTCGGGTGGCAATTCCTGCTCAAAACAGGCGTGCGGCTCGAACATACTTACATGAAGGGTATACAGACTATACCTTCCGATACAAGTTTCATTATAAGCAGGGCCGACTGGTTCCCGTATGTGTATCTCAGCAGACCCGTCTTCAGTCTGCGCGGCTTTGAACTTAGGGCATACGCCATCTACCGGAAGACAATCTCACGTCCCGGTTACGAAAGCCTTAATCCCTCAGTGAGATATGTTGACCAGTTTTTATACGAGACGGGAAACCCCGGTCTCAAACCCCAGTTCACAAATAATATCGAGGTAAATGTCAGCATAGACGATATGCCCCTGTTCGCATACGGACGCAGTTACACGCGTGATATCTTTTCAAGTGTTATTTACCAGGACAGCCGGGATGTGAATGTAACTGTAAGGACATATGATAATCTGGGTACCAGCAGGGAAACTTACTTCCGTGCCACCGGAGGCATACCCCCTTCACGGGTCTTTTTTTTCTACTTAGGGGCACAGTATAATCTCAATGAATACGACGGGGTATATGAAACACAGAATCTTTCATACCGGCGCGGAAGCTGGCGCTTTTTCACATACCACTCACTCAGGTTCAGCACAGGGACCCGTCTTACTCTTAACGGGTTCCTTATGACGAAAGGGCAGATGAATTTTTACGAGATGCAAAATTTTGGCCAGCTAAATATCAGCCTCAACCAGACTTTCTTCGAAAGAAAGCTCTCCATAACCCTCAGCGCAAGAGATGTTTTCCGCACAATGGTCAACGAATTCCGCCTCAACCAGGGCAGCATAAACAGTTACGGAAGCCGCTATTCCGATACCCGAAGATTCGGTATTAATATTCTCTACAATTTTGGAATCCCCGCAAAGAAAGAAAAGGAGAAAAGTTTTGATTTTGTTATGCCTGAATAATTTGGGAGACTATTAATCCGCGAGTTTTATCAAAAGACAAAATCGAGTATTCGTTTCACAATTCCGGCCAGGGCGATTGCGAACAGGATCTCAATAATACAGACCGCCATTGCCTTTTTCCATCCGTATTCCTTCCATAGTACTGAAATTGTTGCAACACAGGGAACATAGAACATGCTCACAACTGCGAGGGTTATCATCTGCTGTGAGGTGAGGGCATCACCGAAATTTGTTGTCCCCAGGTATGAGGCCAGCATAACGAGTATCAGCTCTTTTCGTAATATGCCGAATATCAGCAGGATACCTGTTACGGCGGGCAGGCCCAGCCAGTATACGGTTACAGGGTTAAGGGCAGATGATATGGCAGGCATCCATCCGGCAAGATCTATCGCATGTATTAACACCCCTGTCACTATAACAATCGGGGCAGCGATATAAATGAATTCCTTAAGGGCATCCCAGGTCTGGACAAGAATTGTTTTGATTTGCGGCGTTTTATAATCAGGCATAGGCATGATCAGTTCCACAGGTTCTCCGACCATAAGTTTCGAGGTTATCCTGCCAACAATGAGGATGATTATCATGGCAAAAACATAGAGTCCCAGAGCCCACAAAAGTCCAACATACTTTCCGACAAGCCCGAACACAATTACCGATACTGCGGAACACGGCACAAGGGTTACGAGAACTGCCGTGATGAACCTTTCGCGCTTTGATTCCATTATACGGCATGAGAGACAGCCGGGAACGTTACACCCCAGACCTATAATAAAAGAGATGCATGCTTTTCCGTGAATCCCCAGTCTGTGCATGAACTTATCCATCAGGAAGGAGATACGGGCTATGTAGCCCCAATCCTCCAGAATATAAAGAATAATATAGAAAGGCAGGATATACGGAAAGGCTATCTGGATAAGTGCAAGGACACTCTCAGTTGCTGCCC